>Ga0209490_10000029_pt1 | contig 168993 bp, 131 predicted proteins | sample MAT06_FD_187209 | JGI IMG/M metagenome (GOLD analysis project Ga0209490, IMG submission 187209) | Freshwater microbial communities from Lake Fryxell liftoff mats and glacier meltwater in Antarctica - MAT-06 (SPAdes) (version 2) | ecosystem: Environmental > Aquatic > Freshwater > Ice > Liftoff...
GGGGGGGGTGGGGGGGGGTGGGGGGGGGGGGGGGGGGGTGGGTTGGCCTTTGCTGCTTTTGACTTCCGAGTCGTTGCTCAGCCGGATCGGCGAGAAGCTGGGCCTGAAGGCGGACTTCAAGGTTGAGGATGAAGCCTTCAACAAGCGGTGGAAGGTTGAGTGCCCGGCTGAAGGCTTTGCCCTGGCGATCCTGACCCCGGAGGTGCAGGAGGTGCTCAAGACCGGACACGCGATGGACTGGTGGGCGATAGGTGGCGGGGGTGTAGGGGGAGGTGCGGGTGGTGGGAGCATGGTCTGCCTTGGCCGCAACGCCGTCGGCTCGCCCAAGGTGCTCGACGAGATGCTCGAACACCTGACCGCGGTGATCGCCAGACTCCCGACCGAGGCCCGCGCCGGGCTCGGAGTCTAGATCCTAAGTTATTTACACTTCATAAGTCAGCACGGGTCCAACTCCACTTATGCGGCGAGCTTCAGCTCGCTGGTTACACCCCTGCCCGCACCCACATTCCCGAACTGCACGACAAGCGCCACCTACGCGCACAGCCGGTCCCGCGCTTCGCGGTAGCGCGCCAGCGTCCCCTCAACCACACCCGCCGGCAACTCCGGACCCGGCGGCGTCTTGTCCCACTTCCCGTTCTTGAAGAGCTCTTCGAGAAACTCACGCAGGAACTGCTTGTCAAAGCTCTTCTGCGCCCGTCCCGCCTCATACCCATCGACCGGCCAGAAGCGCGATGAGTCGGGCGTCAGCGCTTCATCGATCAGGATCGGGGGGACCCACGCCCGCCCCTCGCGCGAGACCTCGTCGATCGGGATGCCGAACTCGAACTTGGTGTCGGCGATGATGATCCCCCGCCCCAGCGCGTGCGCTGCCGCGGCCTTGTAGATCGCCAGTGACGTCTCGCGCAGTGTCCCCATCGTCTCAAGAGCCCACGGCCCGCCCACCGACTCGGCCGCACGCTCGAACGAGATATTCTCATCGTGCCCCTCGGCCGCCTTGGTCGCCGGTGTGAAGATCGGCTCGGGGAGCTTGTCGCACTGCCTCAGCCCGCGCGGCAACCGCACACCGCAAACCTCGCCCGTCTGCTGATACTCCTTCCACCCCGAGCCTTCGAGATAACCGCGCACCACGCACTCGACGGGCACCACGCGGCAGGCCCGCCCGATCGTGATGCGCCCTTCGAGGTAGTCACGCGCTCCAGCAGACAAGACCGCGACCGGTACATCCGCAATGTTCGTCGAGATGAGGTGCGTCTGCGCCAGCCCGCGCTGCTCGATGAACCCGAACCACCACGCCGCGATCTCGGTCAGCAGCCGCCCCTTGCCCGTGATCGGGGTGGGCATGATGACATCGAAGGCCGAGATGCGGTCAGAGGCGACCATCAGCAGGCGACCCCCACCATCCGAATCATCCGGAAGTTTGAAAACATCGCGCACCTTGCCGCGCCGCACGAACGGAAGGTTCGACAGAACTTCGCCGGCTTCCGGCCCGGTCTTCAACGCAGATTGGCTCGTCGGTGCGCTCATGCCGCAATCATATCGCGGCCCGGTGGGCGATCGTGTACTCGCCTACGAGTGGGGGATCTTGAGATCCGGTCCTGCACCAGGTCCGGAATCCGCGGGAGTCGCCACGCTGGGTGGTGGAGGGAGGGTGGGAGGGGGTGGGGGCATGTGGTGGGGCGAGTTGTCACGTGTAATGAGCGCGACTTCGCTCGGCAGATGCTGGGCGATCCGTGTCACCACATCGCCCTCGACCGCGCGTGCAACGGCGCGGCGCTTCGTCTTGCCCACGATCAGCGTGTCGCACCCGAAGGTCACGGTGTAGTCGAGGATCTCATCCGCGATGTTGTCGCTGCACACATAGATCGGGACCAGGGGCACACGGTGCAGCCGCGCGAGCTGCGCCACCGAGCCGAGCGAGGCGAGGGCCTCCGGGTCATCCTTCACCTGCGGAACGGTGCCGGGCGCGACATCCATCAGCCGGAGCGTGCGCACGAAAACCACAAAGAGCGCGGCCCCCCGTCGCCGCGCCATATCGACCGCAAACTCCGCCTGCTCCTGACCACGGGCCGCGAGCATGATGCGCGCCTGCGATGGGCCGGCCGGAATCTCGACACGCTCAAGCTCGGCCAGCCAGTCCATCACCTGCGGCGCGGGCTCGGCAGTGCGGCTGCGTTTCAGCCGCTTCAACGCGTAACGGATGACCAGCACGGTCGTGACGATCGAGCCCGCGAAGATTGTCGCGTGCGGCTTGGTCCAGATGATGGTCAGCTCAATGAGCACCATGACCCCGCCGAGCGTCCAGAGCCCGTTGCGTTCCCAACGCTTGATTCCGAGCCGGCGGTTGGCCGCGCACGAGAGAAAGTTGATCGAGATCGCCCCCACCACGCCGATGGCGTAGAGGTCGCCGAGCGACTTGGCATCGGCCTCGACGATCAGCACGATGATCGGCAGCGCGCCCGCCACGATCAGCCCGATCCACGGCACACCCGAATAGTTCAGCTTGGTCAGGTGCTTGGGCAGCTCCCCATCGTGCCCCATGCCGTACATGACCGAGACCATCGCCATTATCGCCGTGTTGACCGCCGAGAGCAGAAGCGCGGCGAAAATGCTCGCCAGAATAATCCCGATGACCTGGCCCGCCGAAGGCCCGAACGTCAGCGAGGCCGAGTGCGTGGCCAGCATCTTCACCGCGGTATCGCGGTACTCCTTGACTTCCATCGGCACCTCATCGGAGGTGAGCTTTCCATGAACCTCATACTCGATGTAGGCGGGGGTCTCAACATTCTGCAACTGCGGCAGCGCGTTGAGCGCAATCCCGAAGATCATGTTGAGCGCGACCACCTCGATCAGCACCGGCCAGATGGTCCGCCGCGCTGTGCGTGCCACAGGTTGCTTCATCAGCCCCGTCATGTTCGCAACAGCCTCAACCCCCGAGAGGGCAAGGACGATGCGAGTGAGGCTCTGCCACATCTCCCATGGTGAGCCCAGATGGCCGTGACCGGTGTGGATGCTGCGCAGTCCCGCGGGCAGCATGGGTATGCACATCAGCGCGATGGCCAGGCTCGCCGCGAGCGCAGCGACCGCGATGATGAGGGCGAGCTTGGCCGCGCTCTTGGCCCCCAGCCAGTTGACAATCCCCACGCCGATGATGGTGATGATGCAGAGCACCACCGTCAGGTTGTGTGGCACGCTCATGTAGTGGAAGGCTTCAACCGCGGAGAGCGCGGCCGTGACGATGTAGTCGCAAAGCAGGAGCGTGGCCCCGATGACGCTCAACGTCGGGTGAATCTGCCGCGCTGCGGTGTAGACACCCCCGCCATCGGGAAAGCACCGGCAGACAACGGTATAGGCCCACGCCACCGCGACCATGATCAGCGACATGACGCCCAGGTAGAGGACCGACGTGTGCGCGGTGAAGTAGAAGGCGAGGCCGAGCACGTAGAGCCGGCTGGTTCCCCAATCACCAAACAACAACGGCCCCGCATGGAACCAGTCAAGTACCCGCGGTCGTTTTTGCGTGATGAGCATGAAGCGTTAGGGATCGAGGCTGCACATAAGGGCTCGTGAACCCTCAGTATCCACGAGATCCCAGAGTAGGCCAAGCGACAAGGTCAGCCACCGGGCATCACTTGGGTGGCAAAGGCTGCGCCTTGCGACTGAAGCTGCCCTTTTGTGGTGGCGGGGCATCAGCGGCGGGCACGCCGTCGGTATTCGGGTCACGCTCGGCCATCGGTTGATCGCTGCCGCCCTGCGGCCGACCCGCGAAAAGACCCAACGCATTCGCGATCAGCAAGGTTGCCAGCACCAGCACCACGATTGCTCCGACAAGCTTGAGTTTCTGCTTCTTCGAAAGACCACCGAAACCAGGGCCTGCCGACATGCTTGATTTCTTGCGCTGGCCGCTGCTCATCGAAGTACCAATCTGTTGTGCCAAATCCCAATCTCCAATCCTGCGTCAATGACAGAGCGTGACAGGCATGTTTGTGAAATGAAGCAAGAGCAATGAGAATGGTAACGATCGAACTCGGGCTAGCGCGGCAGATCGCGCCCCTTGATCCCGCCGCGTGTGGCCCAGAAGAATGCGGGCCAGGCTGTCGTGCCATTCGCACCATTTTCAAGTCCATCGTTCTTCAGGCCGTAGCTGAAGAGATCCGTCGGATCACCAAGAATCGTGTCTGGAATAGCCCAGTTGCCGCTCGGGCGAAACTGAGCCTGCTGCTCTGGCGGCGATGTCGTGGCGGCCAGTCTGTGCAACTGTGCCATCTTGGGTCGATCGGCACTCCCATCGACCAGACCGATCCAAGGCTGTGCCTCGGGGTTGTTCCACATAGGTAACAGCGGCGAACGTCCCTGACCCGCTTGCCCAGTAGGGCGAGACTTGCGGCAGAAGGTGAACCGCTCCCACACCGCAACCTTGGCTTGGGGCGATACAACCTGATCAATTCTGTTCCGTGCCCACTGCGTTCCGTTTGCCTGCACAGGGACGCGAAGGGTACCGTCATAGCGGCTTGATTTCATCCAGAGCGTTGGGCTGAGCCAGTACGAACCATCCCAAAGAAACTCGTTGAGGTCCGTTGTTGCCAGGTTCTGATCGAACCGCAACAGCACGGCTTTGTCGCCCGGGGCAAAGCAGATCTTGCTACGAAGCTGCCCCTCATCGATGTAGTTGGCCATCAGGCTCGCCCAGTGGGCTGAATACATCTCTGACTGATAGCCCGGATCGTCAAATCGCCAGATCCATACTTGACCCGTGGGGAGTCGTGATTGAACCACGACATCGAACCACGAGGCGAGCTCCGGCGGTGTTTGAAACGGATTGGGAAACGAGTCTCTCTGCTCACTCGCATAGGTATGAATAACGGTCGTGAGCTGCCGAACATTCGACGCACTGACAGCACCCTGGGCCGCGCAACGCGCCTCACTCAACGCGGGCAACAGAATGCCCACAAGCAGCGCGATGATCGCAATCACCACGAGAAGTTCAATCAGGGTAAACGCAGAACGAATGCCGCGTAAAGTAGTGGTCATGGCGGAACCTCAAAGTGCCCCCTCCGACAGTGTACAGCATAACGCCAAATCCGCCATTGGCGAATCGGAGTGGGCGTTCGCAAAGAGTTAAAGCGGCTAGTTGCTTCCAGCCTGACGTTTGCCCACACCCTTGCCGCGGGGTGGATCGGGTGGAACTTCCTTCCCCGGCACGACACCCGTGTTGTCCACAGCCGGCTCGATGGCGTTCTGAGCGATCGATGCGGATTGGGCTGGGCCGTCTGAGCCGAGCACGTTGTACGCAATCAAGATCACCGCCACCAACAGCACAGCGCTGGCGGCGATCAGTTTGATCTTGTCTTTGGAGCTTTGAAAAGCCATGATGAAGGGTTCCTTTGTGAATGCTCGCGGTGCTGGACGGTGCGCCAATCATACGTGGCGAGGCCATTCTTGACCTTGTCCGGCAAAGCAAACAGGCGGCGTGAGCATCTCACGCCGCCTGAACAGTTTATCAATCCTGCCATGGGTGGGAGAAGCGGGCCAGATCTGGAGATCAGGTCTGGACATCACTTATTGATATCGCGGCCTTTGAGACCGTTGCGGGTTGCCCAGAAATAGGCACGGTACGCGGTGGTGCCGTTCTGCCCGTTCTCAAGGTCGTCATTGGCAAGGTCGTAATCGTTGAGCACGCCTGTGGGAATGTTCCAAAGGCCTGAAGGCTCGAACTGAGCCCTGACGGCAGGGTCGGCACTGGTGGCGAGCTTGTCAAGATCCTTGATCTTGACGCTCTGCGCACTGCCATCGACCAGCCCAACCCAGACCTCGGCCTGAGGGTTGTTAAACGTTGGATACTTGTTCTCGCGCCCCGTTGAGCTGACGCGCTTGGGCGGACAGTTGAAACCAAAACGCTCGAAGATCATGACCTTGGCCTGGGGGCTGGCGGTCTGATCGAGGCGGTTGCGCCTCCAATAGGTCGGGGTGGCGGTCAGAGGCACACGCAGGCTCGAAGCAAACCTCGTCGAACTGAGCCACGTTGTCGGGCTGAGCCAGTATGAACCATCCCAAATGTAACTCTCGAGCTGGGCCGCGGCGGTCGCATCGTTGTTGAAACGCTGCACCACGCTGGTATCAAGCGGAGAGAACTGCACCTTGGAACGAAGCTGGCCCTCATCGATGTAGTTCATCAAGAGGCTCGTCCAGTGGCAGGCAAACACTTCGCTTCCCCAACCGCTGTCCGGCCCGAAACGCCAGTAGGTGGTCGGGTTGCCCGAGGCGAGCTGGCGGGCAGGGTAGATATCCCACCATTGACCCCCGGTTACCACGGGTGGGTTGTTGAAGGGGTTGGGGAACGAATCCTGACTCTCACCTGCGTAGGCGTGAATGGCCGTGGTCAACTGGCGAATGTTGGAAGCACTGATGGTGCGCTGGGCCGCGCACCGGGCTGAACCCAACGCCGGCAACAGGATCGCGACGAGCAGGGCGATGATCGCGATGACGACCAAAAGCTCGATGAGTGTAAAGGCGCGTTGTATTTTGGACATCATGGGCACTGGTTCCTCAAGATCATGTGCGGCTCCTACGCCGCCTAGGGCAAATACCTGGTCGAGACTTGCATTGTTTGTTTAGACCATGCGAACAACGACAAACTGCGGTCCCGGGTAATGGAGGGCACGGATGACCGCAGCAGACCCCGGAACGTGAATCCTAGCCCTAGACCGGCCATATTATCTAAATCTTGACAATTAGGCCGTCAAGAGGAGCTATACGGAACCGCGAACACTGCGGATGCACCTATTTCTATCGGCACAAACTACACAGACTTGCCAGCCCATCTGAACCAAGTCCCTTCGCGCGTGCAGATCATCGTGTCGAGAAGGTCTTTGTGTTTGGTTATCGTACGGGAATGCGAAGGTCATCAAAGACGAAGGTGTAAAACTCGTTGGTGTACGACCGGCTGCGGGTGTTGGTGCCGCCACCAGGAAACACTGGGTGGTACGCCGCGTGACCATCCATGAAACCCATCACGGATTTGTTGATGTCGTTGCAGGTGTTCTTGAGTTTGAGGGTCGTGTAGGTGCTGTTGGCGGCGAGATCGGCGAACTGATCGTTGAGCCAGACCATGCGCGAGGGTTGAAAGGCATCGCTCAGGCGCAGGCGATCGCACCCGAAGTTGAAGGCACGATCGAAGGGCAGGACGGCGTAGATGGGATCGAACCACTTCACATTGAAATGGTACGAGGTTCCGACATCGTCATAGCTCGTGGTCGCGATGGCGGTCGGATTTGGTGAACTCCAGTTGGCTGGAGTGCGCTGATACGAGCCGCGATCCAGCGGATCTTTAAAGGCATCAAGCTGGAGTGAGGTGCGGCGAGGGTCCGTCATCGGAAGACGGGCGGGCACGGGCGGAGCATCGATCCGGACCTCGGGATAGATGTATGGATTCAGCGGCCTGTCGGCGGCTTCCACATCAAACCCACCCCCGAGGCCTGATGACCACCACGGATCGCAGTTCTTCCCACCATATGCCCATGTGCAGAATCCGATGGAGGCCGGCTGCGGTTTCGGAAGTGGTGGGTCATAGCGCGGGCTGTAGGTGAGCGTGAGCGGCATGTACTGCTTGAAGTCTTCCTTGTACGTGTTTGCGCCTGTAGTGATCTGGCGAACGTTGCTGAGCGACTTCACACGTTGGGCCACACAGCGAGCGCTGCTCAGCGCAGGCAGCAGAATCGCAATCAGAAGTGCGATGATCGCAATCACCACCAGCAACTCGATTAACGTAAAGCCATGCCGAAGAGATCGGGACATTCATGATCCTTTCAGATATCGACAAAGGACATCGGCTTTCCGCGTGCCAGAACGGTCGCGGCCTGAAGCGGTTTTAAGTATGCCTTAAGTTTAGCAACCTGTCCAGAATGTGCCAAACCACTCGATTATCCCCTATATAGGTGATGTCGCCGGCGTACCCGACTTGAGCGATTGTTCGCACTATGATCGGATCCGTGCCATTCCCTGACCGTTCTGGCGTAGGAAGTGCAGAAACAACCGAGTGCGGCTCAACGTAGAGTCGGGTATCACCGACGATCTTGATGCGGGATCGGTTTGACACCGCGTCGCGGTCGCCCTTACGTTGCCGCCCACTCTGCCGGATCATCTTTTTCGCGATGTGTGCGATGAGATGAGGACCGGCGCGCTTGAACCTCCGGAGACTATGAGCCCGACCTCACCGCAACCCAAGCCCGACCTGAGCGAGACCTCGCCGATGGACTCCAAGGCCCGCGCCGACGCGGTGCGGGCCGCGGCACCGGTTGTGCCGGTTCGGCTCGATGGGAGCGAAGAAGCCTCGCTGGCAAACGGTGTCGGCTCGACCCGCAAGAGCAAGGGCGGAACGAATATCGACACGATCATCGGCAAGATCGTGGTGGACCAGGGCCTGGCCACTCCCGAAGAGGTGCAGCAGTGCCTTGAGCAGGCGCGGGCCAGCTCGCAGGATGGCAACAGCAAGTCGCTGCCCATCCTGCTGGTCGAGAACGACTACATCACCAAGCGGCAGCTCGAACGCATCAAGGCCGAGGCCGAGGCCCAGCGGCAGGGACAGCAGATTCCCGGATATAAGATTCTTGGCGAACTTGGTAAGGGTGCGATGGCCACCGTTTTCAAGGCCAAGCAGCTCTCGCTCGACCGTTTGGTCGCGATCAAGGTTCTTCCGCGCAAGTTCATGACCAACCCGCAGTTCGTTGAGCGCTTCTACGCCGAGGGGCGTGCGGCGGCGGCGTTGAACCACCCGAACATCGTGCAGGCCTACGACGTCGGTCAGGCCGGCGATTACCACTACTTTGTCATGGAGTATGTCGAGGGTCGGACGGTGTACGACGACATCGTGCGCCACAAACGCTACAACGAGGCCGAGGCGGTGGATGTGCTCATCCAGACGGCCGAGGCCCTGCTGCACGCGCACCAGAAGGGCTTGATCCATCGTGATGTGAAGCCCAAAAACATCATGATCAATAAGGAGGGTGTGGCCAAGCTCGCCGATATGGGCCTCGCACGCGCGATGTCCGACAAGGAGGCCGCGGAGGCCGAGGCGGGCAAGGCCTTCGGCACCCCCTACTACATCTCGCCCGAGCAGATCCGCGGCGAGATTGCCATCGGCCCGCCCAGCGATATTTATTCGCTTGGCGCCACGCTCTATCACATGGTGGTCGGCAATGTGCCCTTCGACGGCAAGAACCCTTCGGCCGTCATGCACAAGCACCTGAAGGCGGAGTTCATTCAGCCCGACCACGCCAACCCGAAGCTCTCGGCCGGCATCTCCGAAATCATCGAGCTGATGATGGCCAAGAGCCCGCGCGATCGATACCAGTCGTGCGCCGACCTGCTTGTTGATCTTCGCGCGGTGCGGATCGGCAAAGTTCCCCCCATCGCCCACAAGGATATCGCGGGCACAGACCTTGCTGGCCTGGCCCGTGCCGAGGCGGCCGTCAATGCCCCTGTGCCCGTGCTGAAAGCCGCGCCGGGGGCCATGGTCTCGCGCAACCTCTTCATCGTGATGATGGCCCTGCTGGTCGTCAGCGTGCTGTTCAACCTCGCGCTTCTGATTCGCGGGTAAACCAGGAGAGTCACCCGGGTGATCTTGCACACTTCGTCTCCGCGTGCCCAACACGCGATGCTGTTGTACGCTCTCACCATGCGGCTTTCGTGGTTCGGAGATCGATCTCTGCGGATTGAGTTTGACGGTGCGAGCGCGGATGAGCGGCAGGGCCGTGTTCACGCCGCGTACAGGCACCTGCGCACGCAGAAGGTTCACGCTCTGCGTGATCTGACCCCTGCGTATCGAACGTTGCTGTTGACGTTTGATCCTGTGTACCTTGAGTTTGCCGCCGCTGAGAAGGCCGTTCGCATGTTGCTTGACAGTGAGCGCTTAACGCCCGCTGCACAAGCCGGCAAGTTCGTTGAAGTTCCCGTCTGCTACGAGGCGGCGCACGCGCCCGATCTGGCTGAGGTAGCCTCGATCAATGGTCTGAGCACCGATGATGTCGTCAGGCTTCACACCCAGCCGGAATATACGGTCTGTTTCACCGGGTTCTCGCCGGGCTTTCCATATCTTGCAGGACTTCCGGCCGCGATCGCGACACCGCGATTGCCACACCCACGCGCGAGTGTGGCGGCCGGAAGTGTGGGAATCGCGGGTGCTCAAACGGGGATCTATCCGCGGTCCACAGCCGGCGGGTGGCGGTTGATCGGTCGAACGCCGTTGCGAATGTTTGATGGCGCACGCCATCCGCCGGCGATGCTGGCTCCAGGCGACCGCGTTCGGTTTGTGGCGATTGACTCGACTCGCTTCGCCGAGTTGGACCCCGCCATATCGAAGGGGGAAGCCTGAGCATGGGCACGCTGCTTGTTCACACACCAGGACCCTTCAGTTCGTTGCAGGATCTCGGACGGGAGGGCTGGTCATCGATCGGGCTCCCACGCGGCGGCGCGGCCGATCCGTTCGCGCTTCGCATCGGCAACAGACTTCTTGGCAATCCTGATGATGCGCCAGCGATTGAGATGACGAGCGTGGGTGGCGTGTTTGATTTTGATGATGAGGCGGTCATGGTGCTGGCGGGGAGCGCGATGGGCGCGGAGGTGCATGGCCCGGATGGGTCGGTCGCGCCAGCGCAGACCTTTCAGCCGAGATGGGTGGCCGCGGGCACGCGAGTGATGCTGACCCAAACTCGAAGTGGATTTCGGGCCTACTTCTGCATCGCGGGTGGTGTTGGTACACGGGTGGGGATGAACATCAGCACGGGAGATGTTTCACTCGAATCAAGCGATGTGCTTTCGCGGCGGCTGTGCAAGGGCGACCGGGTGGAGTTTGGCACGGGCCAGACCTTGCCGCGTCGAGCGGTTGATTGCGGCGCAGCGCGGGCGTTGTTCGAGCAATACTGCATGCGTCGCGAGATCCGTGCCGTCGAGGGTGTACACACTGAGATGTTCGCGTCGTGCCAGGTGGAAAAGTTTTGGGCGAGCGTCTTCGGTGTTTCGAGGCGATCCGATCGCGCCGGGATAAGGCTTGAGGGCGCGATGATCGCTCCACGCTCGGAGCCTGTGCCGGGCGGAGCGGGGCGGATGGAGACTGAGGGCATGGTGTGGGGGGCCGTGCAGGTGCCGCAAGGTGGCGAGCCGATCGTTCTGATGGCGGAGCATCCGACCACGGGTGGGTATCCGGTCATCGCGTGCGTGGCAACGGTGGATTTCGGCGTGCTCGGGCAGTTGGGCTTTGCAGATGGCTGCGCTCCGATACGCTTTATCAAGGTCTCAAAGCACGAGGCGCTCGCGCTCTATCGCGAGCGCGAGCGCCGGCTCGACGAAGTCTTCGGGCACCATGGTCAGAAATTTGGTCAGCAGACTGATCGGCAGGGCACACGAGATTGAGCACCCCATCCATCGATCTCAACTGCGATCTTGGCGAAGATGCGGCATCCATCCGCGCCGGTCACGATCTCGCGCTTCTCGGGGTTGTGAGTTCGGCCAATATTGCCTGCGGGGGACATGCGGGCGATGAGTGGACAATGACCCAGACGGTGCGCTGCGCGATTGAGCATGGAGTGGCGATCGGCGCGCACCCGGGGTACGCGGACTTGGCAAACTTCGGTCGAGTTTCCATCAGCATGTCAGCCGACGAGATCGTCGCGATGGTGGCAGAGCAGATCGATCGACTCGCGTGCATAGCGAGCGCGCTCGGCGCATGTATCGCACACATCAAGCCGCATGGCGCGCTCTACCACGATGCCATGCACTCCGCGACAATCGCGGGCGCGATCGCCCGCGCCAGCATGGTGGTGCTGAGAGCCAAGCGTGGTCAGAGCGCATCGCCCATACTCGTGGGACAGGCCGCAGCACCCGCGCTCGAAGTCTGGCGGAGTCTTGGCGCGACGGTCGCGGTCGAAGCATTCGCCGATCGATGCTACTTGCCCGATGGCAGGCTCGCGCCCCGCACCCTAGCGGGGGCACTGATCTCAGATGTTGAGGCGGCCGCGGATCAAGCGGTTAAGATCGCCCGCGGCGAGTTGGCACAGATCACTGGCGGTTCTGGGCGAATCGATACAATCTGCATACATGGCGATACACCGGGCGCCATGGGGATCGCTGTGGGCGTGCGGGCCGCGCTGGAGCAATCGGGCTTCGCGATTCGCCCGGTGCGTATCGCGTAAAGACCATCGGTTGGTCGTCTTTGAATGCGCATCGAACGTCGGTGGGTGGTGGTGGGCCATGGTCGGCCCGGAAATTATTCAAAAATATTGCCCTGCGATCGGGCGGTGTAGACTTGCCCGACAGGCAGAGATGGGTTAGTGTTTCTTTGACTACGGGCGTACCGTGGTCGGATTCGTTCCTGATGAAAGCGTGATCGGGACGAGGAATCAGATCGCATATTGGAGTCGCGACCAGGTGAACGAACTTCGGATCACGCTCAAACCATGCCAAGGCGATGCCGTGGCGAGCCAAGGCGAGGGCAGATCAATGCCCGGCCGCGCGTCATGAGTCTGTATCCTCCGACCAACTTCGTTCGTGACCGAGCGTGCATCGTTGATGTGCGTCGATCACCATTGCCCGATGGTCGTGATGCGTCGCCCTGCGTTTGCTCGCGAGTGCCGATTGTTCCATCTAGCTCGCTTCACCAACGAATGTCTGCCTGACTTTGTGCCCATGTACATGGGGCCGCGTCGCCCCATTCTTCATCTTTATTGAACAGGAGTCCTGCCCATCCCCCCGCCCCGCCCTTTCCAGCGCGATGACCGCAACACGATCCGCCGCACACGCGTCAATCACCTGATCCGCATCACCCCGATCCGCCTCATCGGCCCGAATGAGGAGATGATTGGCGTGGTTGAGACGCCTGAGGCGTTGCGTATGGCCGATCAGGCCGGGCTCGATCTCGTCGAGATCTCGCCCGATGCACGCCCTCCGGTCTGCAAGATCATGGACTATGGGAAGTTCAAGTATGAGCAGAGCCAAAAAGAGCGGGCCAATCGCGCGGCCAGCAAGTCGACCGAGATGAAGGAAGTCCGCCTCGGTCGTTCGGTGAAGATTGATCCGCACGATGTGCAGATTCGTGTCGATCAGACGCGCCGCTTTCTTATGGCGAACCACAAGGTCATGCTGACCCAGAAGTTCCGCGGACGTGAGATTGCTCACAAGCAGATTGGCCTCGACCGGCTCAAGGACATTGTGAACCAGTTGCAGGACATCTCGAAGCTCGAGCAGACACCTCGGTTCTTCGGCAAGCAGGCAAGCATCATCCTTGCGCCCGACAAGATCAAGATCGAAACGATCAAGCGACGTATCGCCAAAGAGAAAGCCCAGAAGGAAGGCATCAGCGAAGAAGCAGCTCTCAAGGCCCACGAAGAAGAGGCAAAGAAGGCACTGGCTGCCGTTGAAGCCGCGGCGCTTGAGCCGGATGATGACGATGATGACGATGAGGAATAGGCCGATCGGTTGATTTGCGAGGAGGCCGATTGCCCATTCCCAATGCTCACTACACCCCGCCGCAAGCGGGGTTTTTCATGGAGTGAGTTTAATTTACCACCTATAAAGGGGGTTGATGCAATCAAGGCGTGCAACCTCGCAGCAGTAGAGTTTGTGAAATTTATATTGAGCCCCTTGTTCGTAACTGGGTAGGTGGTATCTTCATCAGGTCGGCACGGTCGGGGGTCGCTTCACTCGTGGCCATTCATCGCTTCGGACAATCCCGGAGCGTTGGACCTCGTCGCGGAGTGGCCATCGCGGCGCGTGCGCTTCCTCTCACCGCCCGTCTATTGGAGTTTCCATGCGCCGTTCATCCCTCACCATTGTGCGCCTGGTGCTTGTCGCGCTCTGCCTGCTCACCTTTTCCGGCGCGGCCTTCGCACTCATCGATATCCCGGAGATCGAGCCCAACGAAAACAAGGCGGGGGCCACACAAGCCACCCTTGGCTGCGGCGATTCGGTCTCGGGCACCACCATCGGATCGAGCACGGGTGTTCCGGGCGCGGCCTCGGCCGATTACTTCAGGATTACCGGCCCCGCGTCAACCGGATCGTTGACGCGTTTCACGATGACCCTGAGTTCAACTACGCCGGGGCACATATCGACCATCCGCGGCCTCACGCAGACCAATCGCGTGATCAACGTTGGTACCGACACCGCGCTGCAAGGCTCGGTCATCGTTGGAACAGACCGCATCAACCGTTGGTACGGACTCGGCAATGGTCTGGCTGGACAGATCTATTACAGCGTCACGGGTTCGGCGGCGACAACCGCGCCGTACACGTCGGTGCTGACTTGCGATCCTGTCATCATCACGCCCATCTCCGGGATTGTCGCGGCAGGTCCGGTGACCGTGAGGCCCGATGCCACCACCGACGCGGCCGTGGACACCGACTTCTGGGTCTACGACGGGAACTTCAACATCATCCCCACCTTCGGACACGATGATGCCGACGCGACCGGCACGACACGCACACTCGGCGCGGGCACCTATTACATCGCCTTCGGGCCATACAACATCGCCACCAATCAGCCTGCGCCAGCCGACGATACGTTTACTGGCGCGAACGTGATTGACTTTCCCAACGTGGTGGTTCAAGGAAGTGCCTCGGCGCTCACGACACCGGCCATCACCGTGCAGGTGGTGAGCAACGGTGCTACGCACTCCGCGACCGCCATGCGCACCAGTGCGTTCGAGATCATGTGGTTCACCTTCACCATTGGTTCACCAACACTCCCGATCGGCACTGGGTCAGCATTACCCAACCCGGTCGCACAGGGCGCGAGCACCACTTTGAGAGTGACCGTATCACCCGCGCCAGGAAGCAGCCTTGATAACGTCACCTCAGTGACCGCCAACATCGCCGCCCTTTCCGGCAACCCGCCCGATACTTCAGTCGCCTTTACGCGCACGCCCGCTACGGCGGATTGGACATACACCGTGCCGATTGTCAATGGCGCACCCGGCACCGCGAACATCGCCTTTACGATCACCGACCCTCAATCCAGCGGTGGCAACGGCGCTGGCAGCTTTCCCGTCACTGTCACCGCAACCTTGGGCGCGTGCTGCAACGCGGCCAACTGCACGCTGACCAATGGTCCGTTGCCCTGTATCGCTGGGGGTGGCACGTTCGTCGGCTACAACTCGGTCTGTGGGGGCGGGCCGCTGCCGGACAACCGGAACACCGTCGCCGTGGCCATTCCCGATTACGTCGGCCCCGCGCCCACCGTCCCCACACCTGTGAGTACGAGCATCAACATTGCTCAGGCCACCACGATCAACGACCTGGATGTCTACGTCAAGATCAACCACCCGTGGGGTGGCGATGTCTATCTCCGCCTTCGAGGACCGAACGGCACCATCATTGATCTGTATAAGCGTGCGGGTGCTGCGGCCCCTTGCACGCCGGGTGTCATTGGCAACGGCAACGATCTCGACGGCACATATATCTTTGATGATGATGCCGCGACCACGCTGCACGCCGCGACAATTGCCGGTCCATCTCCAATCGCCGCGATCCGCTACATCCCCTCAACATGTGCGGGCGTGATAACCAGCCTTGATTCCGCCGCCGGCTTTGGCGGCCTTTCCACCGCCGGAAACTGGACATTGCTCGCGAGTGATGAGGATGAGGGAATCACCGGCACGGTTCAGGAGTTCGGGCTGGTGATCAACGGTGTGCAGCAGTTAACGCCCTGTGGCGAGACGGGTGCCTGCTGTTGCGGCTCGACATGCAGCCTGACAACCGCCGCCTCATGCGCCGGCACCAATCAGGCCTTTGTCGGAAGCGGCACGGCCTGCAACCCGCTCGGCAACACCACCGCCCCATGCTGCCGCGCCGACTACAACCACTCAGGCGCTGCGACGGGCCAGACCACCGTGCAGGATGTCTTCGACTTCCTCACCGGGTTCTTCGCCAACGATCCGTGTGCGGATGTTGACGGCTCGGGCGGAGCAAACCCGATCAGCGTGCAGGATGTGTTTGATTACCTCAGCCTGTTCTTCGCCGCCGCTTCGGGCGGGTGCTGAGCCAGTCGGGTGCTCAGCAGGATCGACTTTTGATCAATCGTGCCTGAGCGCGACGATCGGGTCCTGCTTCGCGGCCTTCATGGCTGGATAGATTCCGAAAACCAATCCCGTGAGCGCGGCCACGACGAAGGCGAGCAGTATTGACCAGAGCGTGAGCTGGGTGGGCATCTCGAAGGTGCTCTTGAGACGTGCCGCGATGAGCGGCGCCGCGTAGCCCAGGCCGATCGAGAGACCCACCCCGAGCGCGACACCAAGCAGGCCGCCGATCAGGCTCAGCACGCTGGTCTCGACAAGGAACTGCTGCGTGATGTGCCGCCGCGTGGCACCGAGTGCGCGGCGGATGCCGATCTCGCGTGTGCGCTCGGTCACACTGGCGAGCATGATGTTCATGATGCCGATACCACCGACCAGCAGGCTGATCGCGGCGATCGCGCTCAGCACCACCTGCCGGCTCAGGGCATCGCGTGTCGCCGTCTCCAGCAGCTCATAGGGAACGATTAACGTAACATCGTTGGTCTTCTCATGTCGAACATCGATGATCCGCCGGATGAGATTGGCATATGAAACCACTTCGTCACGAGTCGGCGCGGCGAGGTAGATCTCCGAGACCTGCACGGTCGCGGCCTGAAAGCCGCCCCCGGAACGTTTGAAGATCTGGTCTCCGAACCCTGTCTGCGCAGTGGTGAGGGGGATGTGCAGATCAAAGTTCAGATCTCGACCAACAAGCGCACCCCCCGCGCCGCCCGCCAGCCCGACGGGAGCAAGAATGCCCACGATCTTCATCGCCTTGTCGTCAATCTTCACGGTCGATTCGAGCGGATCATCAAAGGGAAACAGCTCATTCGCCAGCTCGTGCCCGATCACGGCGACCGTGGCCCGGTCGTCGAGGTCTGACTGGTTGAGGTAGCGACCACGAGCGATGCGCAGGTTGGCGACTTGCAGAAGCTCGGGCGTGGTGCCATAGGACTGGCTGCTCTTGCGACGGCTCTTACGCATGACGGTGCCCCCGACTTCCTTTAACGGAACAATCGCTTCTGCCTCGGGAAAGCTCTCGGTCAGGATCTTGAGATCATCTCGCGTGAGACCATACCGAATGCTGCGCCCGCGTGTGCTGCTCGCCGCGGCCGCTGATTCGGGCGGTTTGGTCGAGCGAACAATAATGTTCTTGGCGCCGAGTCGCTCGAATCGCTCAAGTGCCTGACGCTTGGTGCCCTCACCGATCGAGACCATGATGATGACGGCCGCGACGCCGAAAATGATGCCGAGCGCCGTCAGTAGCGTGCGAAGCCGGTGCAACCAGAGGTTGCCGAGGCCCAGACGGATCATGGCGAAGAAAAAAGACATCTTGGCTCGAAAGGTGTGACCCGGATGGAAGCGGAACTAAAGTGGTACGCAACAACTCGGTATACTGCACGGCATGATACCGGTCGAACCAGACAACGCGGCGGAAGGAGCAGGAGTTTTGGTGCTGACCGAGCGCGAGGTCGATGGCGGCTGGATCTTCGATGTGAGCGTGCGTTGCGGCACGCCGCTGGTGACCACCCGCCACGAGGTACGGCTCTCGTGGGTCGATTATGAATACTGGTCGCACGGTGTGGCCGCGCCCGAGCGCGTGGTGAAGGCCGTGGTGGAACTGGTGCTCGACCAGCGACCCGATGTTGCCCTGCCCGCCAAGTTTGATTCATCCACGGCAAGAAGATGGGTGCGTGATGCCGACCAGCGCGTGCGCGAGGGTGTTGGCGGAATAGGGTGAAACGGGGGTACGAGCGGAGGTCGGGCAAGGGGCAGTTACGAGACTCGCCGCCGCCTTGTGGCCGTGCCGATCACCATCGCGGTCATCAACGCGCTGAGCGACCCGGGCGCTGGCACCTGTTCAACAATGAAGTTAGGCGCGTATTCGGTGAAATCGCCCACCTGCTGAACCCAGAGGGTGTATGTCCCGGCGGGCAAAGGGGGCGCGAACCCCTGACCGTTGGCCCCCATGAGTGGCAACATGTCTAGACCTTGAAGGTCGGGACCGAAGTGCAGGTAACCCAGCAGATCGCCCGGCTCGACCGTGGCGGGATCGTTGGGGAAGATCGGGCCAGGCTGAATACCCATGAACGCTGCGAAATCGGTCGAGAGGTACGTATCGAGAATCACCTGAGCGAGGCGATAGCCCTGCGGGATCGTGATGCTGTAATAGTCAAGATCGAGGTTGCCGTCGATATCCTGCGCCTCGATGCGTGCAAAGACCTCGTTCGATCCTTCCGCCAGCAACAGCGGAGTAGGAGCGAAACGATCGTCGGAAAAGTCGCCATTGGCCTGCTCGTTCCAGATCAGGGCGGCATTGGTGGTATTCCCCGTCAACGCCAACGCAAGCGCACTGGCTGCGGCTGACAGTCGAATCAGAACATGGATTGTTGGACGGTATACGCGCAATGAGAGGTTGGGCAAGGTGCTATGAGTATGACCGACGCAGTCACGAAGACCAGCGAAGTGGCCAACGGACCTTACTATTTCGTGAACTGTTTGGCATTTCACGCACAATTCGCAGGGCGTGCTGCCTACTTCAGAATCTCCCGCAAATACTTTGCCGTGTGGCTCTTTTCACTCTTGGCCACCTGCTCGGGCGTTCCCTCGGCGACAATCATGCCGCCCGCATCGCCGCCTTCCGGACCAAGGTCGATCAGCCAGTCGGCGCACTTGATGACATCGAGGTTGTGCTCGATGACCACCAGCGAGTGACCCGCATCCGCCAGACGGTTCAGGACCGAGATGAGGCGGTTCACATCATCAAAGTGCAGACCCGTGGTCGGCTCATCGAGAATGTATAGCGTTGAGCCGTACGGAGACTCGGCACGTGGTGTCGGCGTGGCGGGCTTGGAACTGGCCGACGACCTTGCTTCGGTCTCTTCGTCCGTGTCCACCTCATCAGCACCCTCGATCGCCGCGGCGGTGGGAATACCACCGACCCCGCCCATGCCTCGTGTCTTGCCCAGTTCGGTCGCGAGCTTGACGCGCTGAGCCTCGCCCCCCGAGAGCGTGGTGCTGGGTTGGCCCAGCTCGATGTAGTCCAGACCTACATCACGCAGGCATTCAACAAATCGCCCTATCTTAGGATGATTCTCGAAGAATCCGCACGCCTGCTCGACGGTCATGCCCAGCACATCGGCAATGGATTTGCCACGGTAGGTAACCTCGAGCGTCTCGCGGTTGTAGCGCGAGCCGGAGCAGACTTCGCAACTCACGTACACATCGGGCAGAAAGTGCATCTCGATCTTCTTGAGTCCCTGCCCTTCGCACGCCTCGCACCGCCCGCCACCCGATTGCGCACGAACGTTGAACGAGAATCGCCCCGGTTTGTAGCCACGGATCTTGGCTTCCTTGGTCGCGGCGAAGATCTTGCGGATCTCGTCGAAGATGCCTGTGTACGTCGCGGCGTTGGATCGCGGTGTGCGACCGATCGGAGATTGATCGACCTCGATCACCCGGTCGATCGCGCCAGCGGTTGCACCCCAACGGCCAACCTTTCCAAGCCCAAGAATCTTGTCGTGCTCACCGGGTCGAGTCCTTGATTCGTGCAGGATCTTCTTGGTTCCGTTGAGCAGGATGTCATTGACAAGGGTTGACTTCCCCGAGCCCGATACCCCGGTGATGCAGATCAGGCCACCCAGCGGGAATGTAGCGTCAATATTCTTGAGGTTGTTCTCTCTCGCACCCTTAATGATAATCGATTTCTTATGATCGAGCGTGCGCCGGCGACGGGGAATCTGAATCGACTTGCGGTGGCTCAGGTATTGCCCGGTGAGCGATGCACCACCTTCAGCGCCAGCGGCAATGATGTCCGCGATGGTTCCCTGTGCGATCACGTGTCCGCCGTGAACGCCCGGGCCAGGCCCGACATCGAGCACGTGGTCGGCCGCGCGGATCATGTCTTCATCATGCTCAACCACCAGCACGCTGTTGCCGATGTCCGCGAGGTGCCGAAGCGTCGCGATGAGGCGCGAGTTGTCACGCTGGTGCAGGCCGATGGTGGGTTCGTCAAGCACATAACAAGCCCCGACGAGCTTGCTGCCGACCTGCGTGGCCAGCCGGATGCGCTGAGCCTCGCCCCCCGAGAGTGTGCCGGTCTTGCGATCGAGCGACAGGTACTCCAGGCCCACCGAGGTCAGGAAACCCAGCCGCGAGAGCACTTCCTTGAGGATCGGCTCAGCGATGGTGTGATGCTCTTTGCTGAGCGTGAGTCCCTTCATGTATTCAACAGCATCGAGAATGGTCAGCCTTGAGAGGTCGGCGATATCAAGCTGGTGGTCCTTCGTCACCTTCGCGCCGGGCCCGAGCATGGCGACGATCGAAGGGTGCCCGCGAAGGTTTGGTTTGTGTGATGATCCGAGCAGGACACTGAGCGATTCGATACGAAGTCGATCGCCGCGGCAGGCGGGGCAGGTCTTTTCCTGCATGTATTGCGAGAGCCACTCGCGCATGAATGCCGATTCGGTCTTCTCATACCACGCACGGAGCGCCGCGCCCACGCCCTCGAACTTGGCATCGTGGGTCTCTTCATCTTCCTTGGTGGTGCCGTGCAGCAGAATCTGCAAGGCCCACTTGGGAAAGTCCTTGATCGCGAGGCTTGGGCCGATCTCAAACTTCTGGCAGAAGTGCTTGATGCGTCGACGGTAAAATCGGCCCATGGGTGGTGGAACCTGCCAGGGCTTGATCGCGCCCTCCGAGAGCGACTTGTGCTTATCGGGAATGCACAGGTCCTCGTCAAACTCCATAATGACGCCCAGGCCGTGACACTCGGGGCACGCGCCGTGCGGCGAGTTGAAGCTGAACAGCCTCGGTGAAAGTTCCTCGAGCGAGCACTCGGGATGTTCCGAGCACGCATACTTCTCGCTGTACACACGGTCAACCCACTGCGAAACGGTTGCTCCAGCGGAATCGCCCGTCACTTCCGTGCTGACAATCACCGTGCCTTCCGCCGCGCGCAGGGCCGATTCAATCGACTCGGCCAGCCGCTGGCGCGTCTCGGGTGTCGGCACAATGCGGTCGATCACCACGTCGATGGTGTGCTTTTCATATCGACCAAGTCCGAGCGGATTCTCGCCGCCCTTCTTCAGCACTTCGCGGATATCAAGGATCTCGGCATTCTTCCCGCCCGGCGCCACGCGCACGCGTCCCCAGCCCTTCGCCTGCGCATCTTCCAGAACTTCTTTGTGAAATCCCTTCTTGGCGCGGATGACCGGCGCGAGGATCATCATCCTCACGGGCCTTGCCTCACCATCCAACGGGCTGGCCGCGCCATCAATCGCCATGACCGCATCGACAATCTGACTCGCGCTTGTTGCTTCGATCGGCTTGCCGCACCGCTCGAGCACCGTGCCATCTTTCTTTACCTTGGTTGGTGCCCAACAGCATGGCCGGCCACAGCGTGCATAGAGCAGTCGAAGATAATCGTAAATCTCCGTGGTCGTTGCGACGGTCGAACGAGGATTGGCTACCCCGCTGCGCTGCTCGATCGCGATGGTGGGGGGCAAGCCCTCGACATCATCGACATCGGGCTTCTTGAGCTGATCGAGAAACTGCCGCGCGTAGGCGGAGAGCGATTCCATGTACTTGCGCTGACCTTCGGCAAAGATCGTGTCAAACGCCAGGCTCGACTTGCCCGACCCCGAGAGCCCGGTGATGACCACAAGCCGATCGCGCGGAATATCGACATCGATGTTCTTGAGGTTGTGCTCGCGTGCGCCGCGAACGCGGATGCACTTGGATGGATCGGGAGGAACCCAGCGCGCGTGAGGTGTAGGAACCATGACTGGTCGCTTCGCTGGCACATTGGCTCCAGGGGCGACCGAACCGGTGGCCGAGGGACTCGAAGCCTCATCGGTCGCCGCATGAACCACGACACCATTTGTGGGCACAATCGGATTTTTTGTCGCATCGACCTTCACTGCTCGGCGCGGCGACTTGGTTGAAACAGATGTGGATGGCTTCGGCGGCATGGAGGAACTCGGCGGCGGCACCGCAGGCGAATGAAGTACAGGAAAATGGTAGGGGCCAGTCCGGGTCGGCTGATCGATCTGTTTCGCAACGTAGGCCCGACGGATGCACGCCTAACGGGCCGGTGAGGCGTTCGTCGGAGACTGATCGATCAGCGGCGCGGGCGCGACCGGCACGGTCGGCGCGGTCATCTGCCGCAGCATCACCATCAGCCCGACAAGCACGCAGCCGATCGCCAGTCCAAAGACGTAGTACGGCAGTTTGCGACGCAGGCTCTGGCTTGGTGTCTCGCCCAGATAGGGTGAAGGTGCCGGCGGGGTGGAAGGGCGATGGCTCATGGTGAAACACCTGTTGAACACGCAAGCGGCTTGAACATGACGTTGCGTCCATCGGCAACGGCCACCAACTGATCGAGCAGATGGTTGTGCCAGACATCTGCCGAGAGATCACGCATCGCGTGCGAGGCGGCCGCGGCAGAAAATCGGGTGAGCAGCTCCGGCTCGTTCATCAGCCGTTCGATCGCCGCGATGTATCCCGCCTCATCGTTGCGCTGATAGAGGAAGCCCGTGAGGCCGTGCATCACAACCTCCGGAATGCCGGCAATCCGCGTGCTCACGACCGGCAGCCCCATTGTTTGCGCCTCCTGCGCCGCGATCAGAAACGTATCCTCGTGCGTGGGCATGACGAAGATATCGCAGTTCGGGAGTATCTCCCGGATGAGCTTGTCATGCGGCGTCGCGCCATGCCAGACCACCCCCTTGGCCGAATGATCTTGTGGTGCCGCGCCCGAGCAGATGTGCAGTTCGGCTCGCTGGCCCTTCTTGGGCATCGCCCATCGCTCCTGATGCCATCGCAACAGACGTGGCCCGCCCTTTCGCGGCCAATCGTTGCCGACGAACACCAGCTTGATCGGCGAATCCGCGGGTCGATGCACGTGCGCATCGGGGGTGCGCGGCGCGATGCCGGGCGTGCGGCGTGCGCACGGCATGTGCATGATGATCTTCTGCGCAGGCACGCCATAGTCGTTGATCATCGATTGAGCGACCCAGTCGCTTGCACACGCGACGGCGGTGCAGGCAGCATAAATCCGCCGCTCCATGCCCGCATGGATCCGCGGCGTGATCCGGGGCACCTCAAAGTCTCGATCCCACGCGATCGCGGTCGCGTCGCAGTTCACAACAAAGCGGGCAAAGGTGTGGCGCGACATGGCAGGAACCATCAACCCGCGCTGCTGGGTCATGATGTGAACCACGTCATATCGATTCTGTGGCACGCCCAACGGCCCGTTCAAAAATGATTTCAGCAGCAGTCGGTGGGCCACCATCTGCCGTTCTCCGTGCAGATCCAACCCGGCAAGACGTAGAGCCTTGACCGGGAAGCCTGCGCACATCAGGCGCAGCCAGTTGGGCATCACCACCGAGAAATGCACCGCCTCAATATCGTCGCGCAACGATGTATAATGCTGGAGGCTCCGACTGGTTGTTGCAAACCCAAGCTCGGCACCATTGATGAACAGGATGCGTGTCGGTCCCTTCGATCTCTTGCCCGATTCGCGCGCGGATGGCAACGCTTCCTTCGATGCGGGCGTTGCTGCGTCGAGGTTCGTGCAGATCAATCGGTTCATGGGGCGGTGATGGGAGCGGGGAGTGTGTGTTTTTTGGGGGGAGGGGGGGGGTAGAGGGGATCATTCTACGAAGAGCGGTGCCGCTCAGAAGTCTCCACCACCCGATGAACGCGATTTTTTCTTACGCTTGTTCGCCCTCACCCCGGGCATTCCCGGTCGTCGTTCCTTGTCATCGGGCCTTCCTGGTGTGCCCCCGTTCGCCGGAGAATCAAGGTCCGAGCGACGCATCTTCGACTGGCCGTTCCCCGCCGCGCTCTGGGCCTTCAGCCGCTTCACCTGGTCTCGCAGTCGCGCGGCCCGCTCAAACTCAAGATTCTGCGCCGCCTCCATCATCTCATCTTCAAGCTCGCGCGTCAGTTCGGTGACCTCGAACGATTGCTCGGTCTCCTTCACCGCTTCGCGCGCGGTTCGCCGCGCTTTCAGCTCGGTTTCCAGGCCGCGCCGGATCGACTTGATGATGGTCTGCGGCGTGATTCCGTGCTCAACGTTGTAGGCAAGCTGCTTCACTCGCCGACGCTCGGTCTCTTTCATGGCCGTATCCATCGACGGCGTGATCTTGTCGGCATACATGATGACCCGCGCGTTCACATTTCGCGCCGCGCGTCCCATCTGCTGGATGAGTGATGTTCCCGAGCGCAGAAAGCCCTCTTTATCGGCATCGAGAATGCACACCAGCGAGACCTCGGGCAGATCGAGCCCCTCGCGAAGAAGGTTCACACCCACAAGCACATCAAACTCACCCGTCCGCAGATCGTTGAGAATCTGCACCCGCTCGAGCGTCTCGATCTCGCTGTGCAGGTACCGGACCTTGAGCCCCTTCTCATCGAGGTACGTCGCCAGATCCTCGCACAGCCGCTTGGTGAGCGCGGTGACCAGAACGCGCTCGCCGCTGGCGGTCCGTTCCTGGCATCGCGTCAGCAGATCAGCGATCTGCCCTTGCGCGGGCTTGATCTCGATCACCGGGTCTATCAGGCCCGTCGGCCGAATGACCTGCTCGGCAACCACACCCTCGCTGCGCTTTAGTTCATACTCGCTCGGTGTTGCACTCACGAACAGCAGCCGCGGGACGACCGATTCAAACTCCTCGAAGCGCAGCGGTCGATTATCCAGCGCGGAGGGAAGTCGGAATCCGTGCTCAACCAGCACGGTCTTTCGCGCGCGATCGCCATTGAACATCGCCCGCACCTGCGGCACCGTCACGTGCGATTCATCGATGATGCAGAGCCAGTCCTTGAAGTTCGGGCGGCTCGATTGTGACCGACCGGGTGTGCCACCCGGTTCATGAGCTTCCGATGTGCCGTGTACGGTTGGCGTGCCCGGCCCGATCTCACTCGGTGGGGCAAAGTCGAAGTAATCCATCAGGGTGTACGGGCGCTCACCCGGCATTCGCCCATCGAAAAACCGCGAGTAGTTTTCGATACCGTTGCAGAACCCGACCTCTTCGATCATCTCAAGGTCATACTTCGTGCGGGCCAGCAGACGCTGCGCTTCAAGAAGCTTGCCCTGCGAGCGAAACGCCAGCACGCTCGCATCAAGCTCGGCCCGGATCTTGGTGATGATCGGCGCGATCTCGTCATCACCAAGCACGTAGTGAACAGCCGGGAAGAGGAAGAACTGCTTCTCTTCGGCGAGCACTTCGCCGCTGGTCGGGTTGATGAACTCGATCTTCTCGATCGTGTCTCCGAACAGCTCCACGCGCACGGCGTACTTCTCGTACGCGGGCCAGACCTCGATCGAATCGCCCCGTACGCGGAACTTCGCTCGGGTAAACTCGATATCCGCCCGCTGATACTGCATCGCGGCCATCGCCAGCAGAAACTCGCGACGATTGATCTTCGCCCCGCGCGTGATCGTCAGCACCCGCTCGCTATACGCAACCGGCGACCCGAGGCCGAAGATGCACGAGACGCTCGCCACCACAATGGTGTCGCGACGCGAGAGGATGTTGCTCGTCGCCGCCAGCCTCAGTTGGTCGAGTTCTTCATTCTTGCTCGAATCCTTCTCGATGTAGATATCCCGCTGCGGGATGTATGCCTCGGGCTGGTAATAGTCGTAGTAGCTGACAAAGTAGTTGACGCTGTTGTTCGGGAACAGCTCCCGCATCTCCTCATAGAGCTGGGCCGCGAGCGTCTTGTTGTGGCTGATGATGAGCGTCGGCTTCTGCGCCCGCGCGATCACGTTCGCCATGGTGAACGTCTTGCCCGTGCCCGTCGCGCCCAGCAGCGTTACGCACTCTTTCCCCGCGCCGATATCACGCGAGAGCTGCTCGATAGCCCCCGGCTGATCGCCCGTCGGCTTAAACGGCGATACCACCTCGAACGGGCGCGAGGTCGGAAAGCGTTGAAACTCCGCAAGTAGAGTGCTCACGGTGCATCGTACGCAGCGAACCTCGCAGCGCGATGCGGCCCATCATCGCTTGATCAGCCCCGCCGGGATCTTCATCTCCACTGTTCCGGTCCCGCCGAATGCGCGGCATTGCAATGTCAGTTTGAGTTCGGTACAACCCGCTGGCGGCTCGTGGAAGACCAGTGTGTCCGTCAATGCCCGCCCAGGCGCAATCTTCTCGTTCGGCACGCGTCCCGCAGGAGCGATCCCCATGTCAAACTGGCCACGCTTGTAGCGCACGCCCCGTTCATCGGTAAGTGTCGCGGCCCGTGCATCGAGATTGTTGTCATCGCCAGCCAGCGTGCGATACTCGACCGGACTCTCACCCACATTCCGGATGGCGAGCTTCACAACAATCATCGCTTCATTTGAGTTGCCATGCGGCCTGCCCATGTCGCCGATCAGTTGCACATTCTCCACTCGCGCTGAGACAAACGCGAGATCGACCGCACCAACCCTGATCGCGGGCGGTGGCTCCGCCGCAGCATCGGGCTTGGCGGCAACAACGGCCTTGGGTGTGAAGATCGACTTGGCCTCGCCACTCTGGTGCGAGCCCACAATCGTGCGAGATCGTGCCGGCGATGCATCGTTGGTGTTCGTCGGCACGGCGACAATCGGCGGTTGCCGAAGGGTCTCGTTGCTCGCCTGCGCACCATCGGTCGGACCAAACGCAAACAGGACCGCCACACAGAGCGAAAGCGTTGAGAGCGCAACCCCGCCGAGCGGCAGCGCCACCTGTCCGAGCATGGAACGAGATCTCGCACCATGCTTGTGCGCACACCACGCGCCAAACGCCCCCGCACCCGCCCCCGCGATGCACATCGGCGCGCTGATCATCCCCACCACCGGAATCCAGCAGAACATCAGACCCGCGCCCCCGAGGGCCAGGGCCACCAGACCAAGACTCCGCGCCCGATCCGATCTATCGGCAGGCGGGCTCGTCACCATCCCCGGCCTGGTCGGCATCACACTCGGTTGTTGCACCGCCGGGGCAGCCATCGGCTTGGCGGCCTCCGCGGGCTTCATCGCCGCAACTGGCGGTGCCGCCTGTTGAACAACTGCACTTTGCAACGCAGGTATAGCAACAGGCCTTGCCGAGGGCGCAGGCGCAGCCACGGGCTCTGGGCGTGCTGCGGGCGCGGCCAGCCTTTCTGGCACCTTCGCTGGAGGTGCCGCGATGCTCGCTGCTTCTGCACGCATCTCAACAGTTTCTGCAGGCGTCGCGTTCGCCACCGACGCGGCCTCATTCGACCTTCTCCCCGCCGCGCCCCCACCAAGACGAACCGACCGTACATTGATGCCCTGCTCACCCGCGAGATACTCCGCGTGGTCCGCGTTCATCGCATCGAGCGTCAGCTCCGTTTCCCCGCCGGTAGTGATGTCAGTGCCGATAACTGTGAAACGCATATCCGCCTCCGATGGTTGTCGAGCGGAGGGCTATCGGCATGGCTTCACTCGGACGTTTGTCCGATTTGCAACATCTCAGGCTTATACAGGCGACACGGCGGTTATCCGCGCACAACGCCCAGCAACTGTCGCGGATGCTTCCGGGAGAGCGACCAGATTGACGGCCCCGCCGCGCCAAGCGTGATAAGCCCGGTGATCACCCAACCCATCGCCGTTGGTCCGAGCGGAACGTTGAGCGTGAGCTCGAGCCCGAGCATCGCCTCGTTCATCTTCTGCCCCGCCCACGCCGCCTGCACACCCATGATGGTGCCAACCACACACGCCGCCAACGCGACGATCAGCGCCTCGCCCAGCACCAGCCGCGAAATCTGCCCGCGCTCGGCACCGATCGCGCGCAGCACACCAAACTCAAACTGCCGCGCCTGTATCCCCGCCACAATCAGGTTGGCCACACCAAACGAGGCCACCAGCATCGCGCCGATCGCCACCACCGACATCACCAGGAACGAGCTGTTTAGCACATCACCGATCTCTTTCTTCACTTCTTTCCCCGATCCCGCGGCCACAATCTCAAACCCTCCCGCACGCCGGATCTCTTTCAAAACCGCTTCGTGATCGATCACATCCGGCTGAAACGTCATCTGGATCAGGTTGATCGCCTTGTTGCCGAACAGCGTCTCAAGATCCTTTCGCGTGCCAAAGACCGCGTTGACGGCCTGATCCAGATACTCGTCCCCGATATCAAAGAACTTGCTCGCGACATCCAGCCCCGGGCTTGCCACCACACCCACCACATCAAACTCGTACGACTTGGTGCTGCCCTTGAGCCTTATCTTGCTCCCCACCCCGATGCCCTTCGAGACCAGAAACTCCTTGGCCACGATCACCGCGCCACCTTTTTCAAGCCGCGCCAGCGCCGTCTGTTCATCACCCTGCACCCACTGCAACTTGGTCATGTTGAAAAAGGGTCGCGGCTCAAACGCCACAAAGCTCGTGTTGACATTGTCAAACGCCTTCAGACCAAAGGCATCGGTCTTGAAGTTCTGAATCGTGACCGCGCACGCGTCCTTCACCGCGGGCATCGCCCTGATCTTCTCCAGCGTCTTGTCGCTCAGCGATATGCCCGTCACAAACGCATCGGGAAAGGACATCGTTCCCAGCCAGTCGCGTGTGATTGCCTTCCCGTTCGTCCACAGCGCCACCAGCAGCGCAAGCCCCATCATCATCGCACCCGCCGTAAACCCGAATCGATACGGCGTCGCCAGAATCGTCCGCTTCAGCACACCTCGCGGCAGCCTGAACACTCTTGAAATCACCCCCGAAAGCAGCAGCGCGGTCAGCACCGTAATCGGCACGCTCAGAAGAAAGTACCCGCTGAATGCCGCCGGAATGCCCACCGTCATATCAACCCAGAACTTGGTGTCCGCCGCTGAAGGAATCACAAAGATCATCACATGAATCAGCGCGAGCACGACACCGGCCACCGCGCAATACACAAGCCCGCGCACCCTCGCCGGGCGCGCACGGCTCGCCAGCGCTTCAAGCGGCGATGTCCGACCCGCCCGATACGCTGGCCACGCCGCGCCCAGCAGTCCTGCAAAGATCGATCCTGCGAGCGCCACCACCAACCCGAGCCAGTTGATCGCGAATGTCGGCAGTTGATCGGGAAAGAGCCTCGTCAGAACAAACGCCCCCAGAATGCCCACCGGGACACCCGCAAGCGCGCCCGCAAGCCCGATCACCAGCCCCATTGTCAGTTGCGATTCGGCAAGCTGGCCCTTCATCGCCCCCACGCATCGCAGCATCGCCAACTCGCGCTGCCGCTCCGTCACGTTGGTCGAGAGCCCCGTTAGAATTATGAAGCTCGCCGCGAGAAACGACAACATGCTCGCGATCGACATCCCGATCTGGCTCGACTCCATGTTCTTGTTCATGCCGCTGGTGATCTTGCTCGCCGGACGCAGCACCACGCCTTTTTCAAACTCCGATGCGTGCCGCTTGGAAATCGCCTCCGCATCCCGGCTCACCTTGACCAGCACATCAAGCTCACGCAGCTTCCCGGCCTTCTCCGTGATCGTCTCCATCGTCGCCAGCGACACAAACGACTCGGCCCGCGTCAGCTTCGAGAGCGGCGGGTTCTTGATAATCCCCACCAGCGTCAGCCGAATCGCATCCCCAAAGCGATCAACATCCACAACATCGCCGATCTTCGCCTCAAGCTCTTTCGCGGCGTTCTCATGCACCGCAATCTCAAGGTCCTTCTCCACCGGCCGACCCGCCAGCATCTCCTGCGGACGAATCCGATACTCGCGGTCCAGCATGATCCCGTTCCCGACCGTGGTGCTCTCTTTGCCGGTGCGCGGGTTGATCAGCGAGATCGGGCCACCAAGCCGCCCAACCACCAGAGTCACCTCCGGCCACTTCTCGATCTGCCCCACAATCGCCGCGTCAAAGACATCGCGGCCGATGCGCTGCACCCGAAGGTCCGCCGCGCCGACCGTCGTCTCCACGCGCTTGCGAACGCCCGCGTGCAGGCTCGCCATCGCGCACGAGACCGCCGTGATCAACGCCGCGGAGAGTGCCACCGACGCAATCAGCAACAACGAGCGGCTACGCCGCGCGGACAAGCTGTTGATACCGAGACGCCACGCCGGCCGCATCAAGACCCTCCGTGCTGATGTTCCCCGTCATCCGCCCATCGCGCAGCACATAGATCCGCTCGCAATGCGCCGCCGCCGCCGGCTCGTGAGTCACCATCAAAACCGTCATCTCCTGCTCCGCGGCCAGTCCCGCCAGCAGTTCCCACATCTTTTCGCTCGAGGCCGAATCAAGATTGCCCGTCGGCTCATCCGCAAACAGCACTCGCGGCGAATACAGAAGCGACCTGGCCACCGCAACCCGCTGCTGCTCACCACCGCTGAGCGCATCCGGACGATGGTTGGCTCGGTGTGCCACGCCCAAGGCCTCCATCAGTTCGCCGCTCCGCGCCCGAAGCGTGCTCTCGCTGTCGCCGCCCAGCAGGCCGGGCAGTTCGATATTCTCACGCGCGGTCAGGGTCGGTATCAGGTTGAACTGCTGAAACACAATCCCGATCTGCTTCCGGCGAAAGAGCGTCAGCTCCCGGTCGCTCAGGTCATGCAGCGCACGCCCGGCAACATATATCTCACCCTTGTCCGGCTTATCAAGTGCCGCGAGCAGGTGCAGCAGTGTGCTCTTGCCACTTCCCGATGCCCCCATGATTGCAAAAAACCCCGGCCCCGCAATCTCCAGATCGACACCCCGCAACGCATCCACCCGATGATCGACAAGGTCGTACGACTTGTGAACATTCGTGCAACGCACCACCGGGGCCGCACCACTCACGCGTGCAACCGGACCCTGACCATCCACTGATGTCCTGGGTGCAGGGCCGTTCATGGGCAATCGAATAGGCGCGGCGGAACTCATGTGTACTGCTTGCCATACTTGGCTGCATCCAGCAGCCCGCTCAGGCCCGACTTATCGCTCACCTTGATCTTCACCAGCCACCCCTTGCCATACGGATCGGTATTGATGAGTTCGGGACTTGCCACCACCGCGGCGTTCACCTCAACGATTTCGCCTGAAACCGCGCAGTAGATGTCGCTTGTGGTCTTCACCGACTCAACTTCACCGACCGTCTCGCCCGCCTTGAACTTGAATCCAGGCGCTTTCATCTCCACATACGTCACATCCGTGAGTTGATCGACCGCAAACTGCGTGAGCCCAAGCGTCAGCATTTCGTCTTCAAGCTTGTGCCACTCGTGGGATTCTGCATAAACCCGGTCTGCGGGAAGGGGACTGGATGAGGGGGGGGTAGCCATTTCAGCGCCTCGTGAGCTTCGCGATTTCGGAAAGTGTGACTTTGGGGAAGAACCGAACGGTTCGGACTCCGCGCTCGCATCGGATGCTAGCCTCCTGCCGCCTGCCAAAATTGCGTTTGTGTAGGTCCTTGTCAGTAAAGCACTTGCGAAGCGTTCACTCCTGGGGTACCTTACGCATGAACCGAGTCTGCTCGGTGTTCAGGGGTGGGGCAAACCCGTTCTCCCCTCCAGACGGTCGGAGTCTTCGACTCCGGCCGTCGCTTTTTTGCCCTTCTTGGACACTCATCCCCAATCACCCACACAGGTGGTGGGTTGGCAGACGTTTGTGTACTCGGCTACATTGCACCTACGGATGCTGCTGACCCTTACCGCCAACTCCCTGCGTTCTCTCCTGCTCGCCAAAGGTAAACCCAAACCCGGTACCGATGCGCTCACGCTCAACGACCTTCCCCGCTTCGCTCGCGACAGGCTTGGCCTCTACGGCCTCACCATGTCCACGAACCTGCTCGTCGGTGCCGATCTCCACAAGCTCGACAGTTTGCGCGAATCCGCCGACAAGGCCTCGTGCCCATGTCTTGTACTCACCGAATCTGAACCTCAGGCCTTTGGGCATCAAGATGAAAGTGCCGGCGATGCCGTCGTCGAACGCGTCATGCGGGTCGTACGGGCCGCGCATCGACTGGGTTGCAACTCGGTTGGGCTTGCCCTGTCGGGTGAAGATGATGAGGACATTTTCGACCACACGGTCGAACGCCTGCGCAACGTGCTCTCGATTGCCGAAAGGCTTGAGATCAACCTCTTGCTTCAGCCGCACAAGGGTCTTACCCACGATCCGGAACGACTCACCGAACTGATCAAAAAGGTGGGAGGTTTTCGTATCGGAACGTTCCCGGACTTTCAGACCGCCTTCAAGACCCCCGATCCTCTCTTGCACCTCAGAAGGCTTGCCCCCTACGCCTCGGCCATCACCGCCTCCAGCATCGCCTTCAAGCCCGGCAAGAAACCAGACACGTTTGTCCATGAAGGCTACGACCTTCTTGAGTACGTCAAGACCATTACGTCCGTCGGTTACCAGGGCACGCTCGCCCTCGACTATCGGGGTGATGGTGATGTTGTTGCCGGGATCGAGCGGACTAAGATTGCTCTTGAGTCAGTACTGGGATCGGAGGTCGCTGAAGAATGACCACCTCGCCCTCTCAATCAAGCTCGTCAACACTTCCCACCATGTCGAAGCACGCGCCCGCGGATCGCGTGTTTGTCCCATTTGATCGGCTTGGCATCCGCATGGTCTATCCCGGCGGAGGGGCTTCGTGGATGCCCGAGCGACTCATCATCACGATCGACGGCCCCGCCGGAACCGGCAAATCAACCGTTGCACGCACCCTTGCCAAACGTCTCGGTGTCGATTTTCTCGATACCGGCGCGATGTACCGCGCCGCGGCCGTTATTGCCGTGCGACACGGGTTTGCTCCGACTGATGGTGCACAAGTTGTCGAGGCTGTTCAGAACGTGGACATGCACTTTGACTGGGAGTCTGATCCACCGGACCTGCTTTGCGATGGACAATCAGTCATGAACCGAATTCGCGATGAAGATGTGACGCGCATCGTCTCGCCCATCGCCGGCATCGCCGAACTGCGGCGGGTGATGGTTGAGCGTCAGCGAGAGATCGCCCGCCTCCACCCGCGTCTTGTCACCGAGGGGCGCGATCAGGGATCGGAAGTGTTTCCCGATGCCGACGTCAAGCTCTTCATGTACGCTTCGGCTGAAGTCCGCGCCAACCGGCGGACCGAAGAACTTCGTGCCAAGGGGTTGCCCGCCGACGAGAACCGCATCCTGTCTGACATTATCGAGCGTGACCGCTCAGATGCCACGCGCAAGGTCGGCCCGCTGGTCTGCCCCGAGGGTGCTCAACGAGTCGATACTTCTTTCCTTTCAATCGAGGATGTCGTCTCCGAACTCGAACGCCGCGTGCGCGCGTCCGTTACCTCCGATCGTCTCTCGCCGAGCGAAGGGACCGGGGCGGATCGGCGTTGATGTTTGCCCGGCTCCGCGCATCCGACCCGACCGAAATGCTCTGGCATGTGGCGTTCTACAGATTTTGCCGCATGCTCTGCGTCGTCGCTTCACGAGTTCTTTATCGACTCCGCATCGAAGGACGCGAGAACGTGCCTTCCTCCGGCGGCCTGCTCATCGTTTCCAATCATCAGTCCCACCTTGACCCTGTCTTTGTGGGGGTCGGTGTCGGGCGCAGAAACATGGCCTCCATCGCGCGTGCCGGGTTGTTCAAGAACCCATTGCTCCGCCTTCTCCTTCGCGGCCTGGGTTCCATTTCGCTCAAGCAGGATGAGGGCGATGCAGGCGCCATCAGGACCGCCATCACGGAGCTGAAAAAGGGCCGCGCCATGCTCATCTTTCCCGAGGGTTCGCGATCACCCGACGGAAACGTTCACGAGTTCAAACGCGGCACATGGCTGCTGCTCAGCCGTTCTGGGTGCACCGTTCTGCCCGCGGCGGTCGAGGGCGCCTTCTACGCCTGGCCCCGGACTCGTTCGGTTCCGCACCTCTTCGGCCACCGCTGCGCCGTCGCCTTTGGCGAACCCATTCCCTTCGACGACCTCAAGCGGCTCGGGCCGGATGCGGGTCTTGAGATGCTCGCGACGAGGGTCAATGACCTCAGGCTCAAGCTGCAACAAACATCCTCGCCAATCAAAAACCCATCGGCACTTCAGCCAGTCGCAGCGCCACCACAGCCAGCAAAATCGTGATCACGATCCGCATGGTCCGCGCCGGAAGAACGTGCGTCAGCTTCGCCCCCAGTGTTCCACCGATCATCGCCGTCGGCCCCATGGCCAACGCAAGCAAAAGTGCTTCCCCTGCCGATTGATCCGCAGGCAGCGATGCGAGCTTCAACCCCGCCCCAACGATCGCCGTCATGCAGATCACCGCCGAGCTTGTTGCAATCGCCTTCTTCAGCGGCACGCGGCAGAGCATCTGCAACATCGGCACCAGCAACACTCCACCACCAAGCCCGAGCAATCCGCCGATCATCCCTGTGGCCGAGCCGCTGATGATCAGATTCCGCTGGCCAGTCCGCTCTTCGTGCAGCTCATGCTCCGGGACATCCCGAATCACCTGCACAAGGTTGAACAGGCAATACACCCCAAGAAAACCAGCAAGGGCCAGCTTCAACCGATCACCAGGAATCAGATTGCCGATCAGCACACCCACGATAATCGCAACCCCAGTGCTGACAAGCAATAGGGGCAACAGGTCCACCCTCAAAGCTCGTGCCCGATAATGCCTCAGCGCCGCTGGAAACGAGACCAGGATGTTCACCGTCATCGCCGCGGCCATATACAGGTGATGCACGCTCGCCGGCTCATCACCGAAAACCAAGTGCAGCGCCGGCAGCATGACCATCGAGCCACCAATGCCCGCCAGCCCGCCAAGCAGCCCAGCCAGCAGGCCGATGATCCCAGTCGCCAAAACATGTTGAGCATCAAAGATCAGTCGCGGCCTCGCTTGTCTTGGTTTATCGGTTCTCCAATCAAGTCGCCGGTTTGATGCCCCGAACGACTTATCCACAACACAAGGTTATCGGGCGGCCAATGGCCGGAATTTGTACCCCATTTCGGTGGATCAAACCCTCTCGACCAACCCTCCAGACACCGATTCGGGCGGGTTCACAGGATTTCGAGGAAGAAAAAGTCAAGATTGGTGTGTAGGCTCGTGCCTCCTGTGGAACGCACTGAAGGTTCGGACGGTTCCCGGTTGGTGGGTTACGAGCAGGTTCTCCCGAGGCTAAGGCGGCCTTGGGCTACACACGAACAGTTGCAGAGACGATTCCCCCAATTGAAGATCAGGCAGGATTACCCTTGACACCCACAAACACGATTCCCGCCGCGATTCTCCGCCGCCGTCGTTGGCGCACCGCCGTTGAGGTTGGTGCCTTCGCTGGATTGGTGTTGCTGGTGGCTGCTTCGGCCGTTGTAACCAAGGAAGCTCAGGCGATTTCACGCTTTGAAACCCTGTCGGCGGTGAGCGAGATCTCGACCAACGAGCCAGCTATCGATGTTGCTCAAGAGCCAGCCGAGCCGCAACCCGCGATTATTGATCCGCTGAATGGAATCGTGACCGATGGCGCCTATACCGACGAGGCGGATTTGCAGGTTGCCGAGCAGGCCGCTGCACCGGCTGCTCCCAAGTGGGGAGCGGAGGTCCGGTGGTTTAATGCTCGTCCGGTTCGCCCGGCACGCACCGTCTGGATGACCGTCACCGCCTATTCGCCCGATGCCCTCTCCTGCGGCGATTCGGCCGACGGTATCACTTCCTCGATCCACAACGTCTACACCAACGCCATGAAGCTCGTCGCCGCCGATTCTCGCGTGCTCCCACTCGGTTCGATGATCAGCGTTCCGGGGTACGACTCCGGCAAGGTGGTCCCCGTGCTGGATCGCGGCGGCGCGATCAAGGGTCACAAACTCGACGTCCTTTTCCCAACCCATCAGGCGGCCCTCAAGTGGGGCGTGAAGCACATCCCGATTACGATCTGGGAATATGCCGATGGAAAGCCCAAGGATGACTTTCGGAAGATTCGTGACTCGAAGAACTGAGTGCATATCGACGCGGCACCGCTTACCCTCACGCGATGCTCGCTTCATCTTCCACCCGCGCCCCGCAGACGATCGACGACCTGATCTCGCCGCAGCTCTCGAGCGCGCTTGATCGGTTTGATCTGGCCAGTCGGCAGACAATTGCCGGCAAACTGCAGGGTGAGCGGCGCAGCAAGGCGCGCGGGCGCAGTGTTGAGTTTGAGGACTACCGCCAGTACACGCACGGCGACGATCTTCGGCATGTTGATTGGAACGTCTTCGCGCGGCTCGACCGATTTTTCATCAAGGTCTTTCTCGAGGAGAAGGATCTCGCGCTGCACATCGCGATCGATACGAGTGCATCGATGGATGCGGGCAACCCCAACAAGATCATTCAGGCGCAGCGCATCGCCATGGCGCTCGGCTACCTCGGGCTTGTCAACAACAACCGCGTGGTCCTCTGGGCATTTGATGCGCGGGGTGTGCGGTATCTGCCACCCACGCGCGGGCGCACGGGTGTTCAGAAGCTCGCCAAGTTTCTCTTGACCAGCGTCTTTGATGCTGGCTCGGTGTTGCGTCAGCGTGGGCAGGCTGGCGGGGGCGAATCGAATCTTCCGCCTACCCCGACGACATTCTCCAGCGCGCTGCGCTCGATCGCGCAGGCACGCACGGGCAAGGGCGTCTTTATCCTCCTGAGCGATCTGCTTATTCCCGAAGGGTACCAGCAAGGTCTCACGCTGCTTGGCGGTGGGGGGTGGGAGACAACCATCATGCAGGTGCTTGCACCCGGCGAGATCGATCCCTCGACCGAGCTCGACGGCTCGGGTGGCCGCATCGTGATCGGTGACCTTCGCCTGACCGATGCCGAAACCGGGCGCGCGGCGGAAGTTACCGTGAATGCTGACCTGCTGGCGCGTTACCACAGGAAGTTCGAGGAGTATCAGCAACGTCTGACAGCATACCTCAACGCCCGCGGCATTTCGCACGTCGTGGCGCGTTCAGATTCGGATGTCGGACAGTTGCTGCTGGGCGATCTGCGACGGCGGGGCGTTGTGAAGTGAACGACCCATCCACGAAATAGCCGGAGACCTCCGCGGTGCAAATGGATGTCCTGTTGCGGGCATGATACCAATCACGTCGCGCAGGTGCCAGACGGCACAATGCCACCGCTTACTTCGTCCGCGGCTCGTTGGTCAGCTTTGCGTACAACTCCTCATCAATCCCCAGATACTCGCGCATGTGCTCGTCGTAGGTCTCGCCATCCTGCTCGCGCGAGAGATCGAGCCGCAGTTCGTTGATCACCTTGGTTCCCTGCGCGATCCAAGCGTTGAAGGTCTCCTGCGAAATATTCGTATGGATCCACTCGCCGATCGGTCCCTTGAGTGGTGGCCGCCCGAGCTTTGTCCCCGGACGGCCCGTGCGCGAGCAGAAGAACGTTCCGGGCGGAAACTTGGATCGGTCCACTTCGCCCGTGTGTGTCGGGGCCGATCCGCCGCCGAGCAGGTCCACATCGCGCCCACCGCTCTTGGGTTTGGCGGAAACTTCGGGCACATCTTTTCCAAGCCCCTTGAGCGAAGCCGCCATCGCATCGCGGGGCTTGATCTCGCCGCGCTCGGCGGCGATGGTGTAGCCGCGTGTGAAGAGTTGTGTCGCCTTGTCCTTGTTCCCGGCCTTCAACACCGCTTCGCCCGCGAGTTGATAAGCCGCGCTCATGCTCGGCGCAAGCTCGGTGCAGCGAAGAAAGCACTCGGCGGCTTCGTCAAAGCGGCCCGACTCCGTGAGGGCCTTTCCGAGCGAGAAGTGGGCCATCTCGTTTTCGGGGTCGGCCTTGGCCATGTTCTGGAACTGTGCGATGCGCTTGTCGAGGTCTATCATGCCCAACGGTATTCACGCTGAGGGGCCGCCGTGAATCTCCGCCGCCTCTGGTGTACGCTCACCTGCCATGGGTCTTGCCACCGACATTCTCGCCACCACCGTTTGCGGCCTAAAGCTCCGCAACCCGGTGATTCTGGCGGCGGGCACGGCTGGCACGCTGCACGAAATGGCGGAAGTGCTCGACCTTTCAGGCATCGGGGCGGTCACCACAAAATCAATCACACCCCAGCCGCGTGAGGGGAACAGCACTTGGCGCATCATGCCGCACCCCAGCGGTGTGGGCATGTTGAACGCGATCGGCCTGGCCAACCCGGGCATAGAGGCGTTCGAGGAACACTACCTGCCGCGAGCGGCGGCGTTGCCGTGCGCCGTCATCGCATCGGTCGCCGGGTTCAGCATTGAAGATTACGTCGCCGTGGCGGCGAGTCTGGCTGAAGGTGCAGGTCAGGTCAAAGCAATCGAGCTCAACCTTTCGTGTCCCAATGTGCGGCATGGCACCGAGTTTGGCGCAACACCGCAGGGCGCGGCGGAGGTGGTGCGTGCGGTTCGTGCGGTCGCAAAGAACATCCCGCTCTTGATCAAGCTCTCACCCGTTGCGCCCGACATCGCCGCCATCGCGCGGGCTGTTGTCGAGGCGGGGGGTGAGCAGACCGGCCTGACCATCGGCAACACGATTCCCGCAATGGCCATCGATGTCGAGTCGCGCCGCCCTCTGCTGGCCAATGTCACGGGCGGGTTGAGCGGTGCGGCCATTCACGCCGTCGGAGTGCGCAGTGTGTGGGAAGTTTTCAACAAGTTCGGGCGCGATCTTCACGGCACGGGCAAGCACCTTCCGATCATCGGTCTCGGGGGCGTTCACACCTGGCGCGATGCGGCGGAGTTCATGCTTGCCGGAGCGAGCGCGGTGGGCATGGGCACTGCGCTCTTTGCCGATCCGCGCGCACCACTGAAGGTGGTGCGCGGATTAGAAAAGTGGGCGAGCCGTCGGGGCGTAACAAGCGTTGCCGGATTGGTGGGCGCGGTTCGACTCGATTAGACTTCGATCGAGGGTTCTTCACGCATCGACCCCAGCGCGCGTTTGAGCACGTTGCTGGGCTTGCCGATGCGAACCAGGATCGGGTCGGGCTTGTCGTCCTCGGTCAGACCGGTCAGGCCCGTGGCTTCGAGCTGCGTCCGCTTGCGTCTCGGCAACGGTGGCGCGGGTTCGATCGGTCGTGTGATGATCTCTGGAAGCTGCATCTCCGAAACCGCAGGCTCCGACGCGACAACCTTGCTGCTCGCTGCCGCGATGTCGCCCTTCTCGCTCACCTGATCAAGCTTCACGGTGACCCTCTTGCTCACGCCGCGTTCCTGCATCGTGACACCATACAGACGATCCGCGCTCTGCATCGTGCGTTTGTGGTGAGTGATGACGATGAAGTGCGAGTGGTCAAGGAAGCGGTGCAGCACCTTGCAGAAGCGCTCGGTGTTGGCCTCATCGAGCGCCGCATCAACCTCGTCAAGCACACAAAAGCAGCTCGGCTTGCTCTTGAAGATCGAGAGCAGCAGCGCGATGGCCGTCATGGTCTTTTCGCCGCCGGAGAGCTGGCTGATGCTGCGCGGCTCCTTGCCCGGCGGTTTGGCGATCACTTCAACGCCGCTCTCGAGCCAGTCGGTCTCGTCCGTGACGATCTTCTCGCCATTGGGGCCTTCCTTGATCAGGCCCATCAGCCGCACCTTTGCGTGCCCGCCACCGAAGAGCTGGCGGAACATGCCATCGGGCGCGGCGAAGTGACGCTCGATCGCCTCGAAGGTCTCCTTGAACCGATCGCGACTCGCAACGTTGAGCCGCTCGATCAGTTCGGCCAGTTGCACGCGGGCCGCATCAATATCCGCGACCTGCTTGATGAGGATGTCGTTGCGAGCAGCGAGCGTCGTCTCTTCCTCGATCGCATCGAGGTTGACATTGCCGAGCTGCTTGATCTCCTTGCGAAGACGGTCGATCTCACGCCCGGCCCACTCGCCATCAATGCGGATGACCTTGACATGCACCGTGCGCTCTTCAGCGGTGGCACCATCGCCCGGCGTGGCATCAATGATGGTGACCACCTCGTCGGCAAGCATGGCGGTGTAGTCGGCGTATTCGCGTGTAAGGTCCATGCCGAGGTCCTGCTGGCTGCGCTCTTCAAGGTTCTCGCGCTTCACCTCGACCTCGCGCCGTGCAACCTCCAGACTATGCCAATCGCGCTCGACAGCCTGCGACTGCTGACGCGAAATCAGCACGTTCTCGCCGAGCGTGCTTGCCTCCTGCGTCGCCGCGGCGAGCGACTCATTCACCACCCCGAGTTCCTGCTCGGCCTCGGCAGCCTCTTCGCCAGCCCGCTTGATGGCCGCGGCCGAATCGGCGAGTGTTCGCTCGTGCTGCACAAGACTGGCGCGTCGTTGCTCAAGCTGCCCGGCAAGGTACCGCCTCCGACGATCGGCCTCGTCGCTGGTCATCTCAAGCCGGTTCTTCTCGCGTTTCGCGGCCGAAAGTTGCTCGTTGGCGCGACCCGCCTCCACTTTGGCCGCTGTAAGTTTCTCGGTCGCCTCATCCGCATCGCGCTGGGCATGCTCGATCTTGGCATCGATCGCGCCCGCGACCACCGTCTGCTCTTCGTACAAGCGCGCCAGACTTTCGGCCCGCGCGAGGGTTGCGTGCTGATCGCTCTCGATCTTGTCGCACCGTTTGGTGAGATCGGCCACTTCCTGGCCGAGGGTCTTGCTCTCGCGCTCAAGCCGGGCCAGATCGGCCGCGAACCGATCGGACTGCGCGTCATGATTCACCAGTTCACGCTGAAGTCTGGCCACGGTCTTGCGAAGCTCTCCCTCTCGTGTGCTCAGGTCCGCGGCCTGTGCATCAACACCTTCGAGCGCTGCGCGCTCACGAGCCAACTGCTCGTGCGCCGAGGCAAGCTCGGTCTCGAGCGCGGTCAGCTCGGCGGCGCGTTGCAAGACACCGCCCGATTCGGTGATCTCGGGGCCGGCGTATACGCGCCCGTCATTCTCGAGCACGCGCCCGTCTGAAGTGACAAACCTCGCGCCTGCCTCGGAGAGCGGGCCGGCCATCAACAACATCGCGTTATCCAGCCCGCGGACCAGCAGGGTCTTGCCGATCAGCCGGTCGAGCATCGCATCAGCCGCCGCTTCGGAGATGCCGGCTTTGGCAACGGCGCTCGGTTTGGGACCGACCATGGCGCGGACCTTCGCCAGATAACCACTCGCACCACCGATGACCGCGACGACTTCGTCCGACTTTGCGGGCGGGCTCTGCGCGCCAACATCTGTTATGGACTGTTCGACAAACCCTTCGAGCGCGATGAACACCGCGCGTCCCGGAAGCCCGGCGAGTTCCTCTTCGCTCGGGAGATCCGCAAGAGTCGGTACCACGAGTGCTTTAAGATTTGCGCCGAGCGAGGCTTCAACAGACTCGGGGCGCGACCCCGGGCCATCGACCTGAATGAGGTCGGCAAGCACACCGATCACCGAGGCGAACGCCTTGCTCGTGCGCTTGGATTCGAGCACAAACCGAACCGCTTCGCCGAGCCCCGCGTGCGAGTCCTGAAGCTCCTGCAACGTGCCGCGACGACTGTCCTGACGCACCTGCTGCTGCTGAAGCTGCCCGACCCGCTCAGAGAGCCCGCGCCGATCGCTCGACAGCTTGCCAGCCGTCGCCATCAGGTCGGCAATCTGTGTTTCGAGCGTTGTGATCTCGGACTTTGCCGCGCTTCCTGAGGCCTGCGCCGCATCGCGGGCGGTGACCGCGCGCTCACGATCACCAGCATTCATCGCCGCCTTCTTGTTCAACGCGGCAAGCTGCTCCCGCATAGACGCGACTCGTCGCTTGTCGCCTTCGATACCCGCCATAAGCACCGTGCGTTCGCGGTCGATGTTCGCGGCCGCCGCACGCTTGTTGGACTGTTCATTCCGCGCTTCCGACACGCGGGCGTGTGCTGATGCGCGTTCCTGGGCGAGCTGCGCGAGTGACTTTTCGGCACGCGCAAGCTCTTCGCTCAGCCTGGCCACCTCCTCGGATTGCTCCTGCACGCTGCGAACGATCTCCGCGATCCACTGCTCGGCAACGGCAAGCTGCTTGGCATCTTCGCTGATCTGCGACTGAGCCTCGGCCATCGCACGCTTGGTGAGGTCTTGCCGCTGAAGTGAGCTCTCCTGCTCGTGCCGCGCCCTCTGAAGCTGCGTCTCAGCACGCCGCTGGCGGCCGCTCAACTCACCGCGCTCAAGCTCGGCTTCCTGCTTGGCGGCTTCGAGTTGCGTCAGCAGCTCCGCCGCGTTGCGTCGTTTCTCTTCGAGGTCGGCAAGCTGCGAGGTCAGACCGACGAGCCGCTGGCGCAGATCGTCATACTGATCAAGCGCGGCCAGGCATCTCAGCGCCTTGAACTCGGCATCGAGCTTCTGGAAGATGCGGGCCTTGGCCGCCTGCCCTTTGACAATGCGCAGCCGCCGCTCGGTTGTTTCGAGCTGCTCGCGTGAGATGGCAAGGTTTGCCTCGGTCCGTTCAAGCTTTCGTTCAGCCTCAATCCGACGAGCTTTGAACTTGGCGATGCCCGCCGCTTCCTCGAAGATGGTCCGTCGTTCCTGGGGCGAGGCCATGAGCATCGCATCGACCTTGCCCTGCTCGATGATCGAATACGCATCAGCACCGATGCCGGTATCCATGAACAGCTCAACGATGTCGCGCAGCCTGCACCGCTTGCCGTTGATGAGGTACTGACTGGTGCCATCGCGAAAGAGCCGTCGCTCGACATCGACAATATCCGAATCAATGGGCAGACCGCGGTCGAGCTTGGCACGACGCACCACGATCTCGGGCGCGGGCTCTTCGGTGCCCGCGATCGCTTGAATGGCCTCGCCGTTCAGGGCCAGCTCTGAGGGCGTGCCCGTTTCGCCAGTTGCGCCTTCGGCGTTCACGTCGGTTGCGGGCGCATCGACCGCTGTCGGCGGTGCGGGCAGATCAAGACTGTCGGCATGTTCAGCATGATCAGCATAACTCTGGTGATCCTGAGACCCGGTCCCTTCACCCTTCGGGTTCTCAAAGGTCAGGGTCACGCTCGCCAGACCAAGCGGCTTGCGCCCGACCGAGCCGGCAAAGATCACGTCGGTCATCTCTTTGCCGCGCAGGCTCTTGCTCGATCGCTCGCCAAGCACCCACTTCACGGCATCAACAACGTTGCTCTTGCCGCAACCGTTCGGGCCGACGATCGCCGTGATCGGTTCGTCAAACGTGAACTCGGTTTTATCCGCGAACGATTTGAACCCGTTAAGCGTGAGCTTCGCCAATCGCATGGAAAGAGCAACCTCCGTGTCGCCCGCGCACGCATGTCTCGCCGCCCAGTTGCCGCGAACCCACACGCGCCGCGATGGAAACGCCTCCGCGTTCCGACCAATCGCGGCCGCTGACTAGTCCCTAGCGTATCCGAAAGCTCGTCGGCTTGCCCGACTTTCTTTCAATGATCGACATCCGGAGTTTCGAGCGGGCATTACTCGGCTGCGGGTTTCTTCGGCTTGCCCGCGGGTTTGGCCAGCGGCACAATCCGGGGCTTGTCGGTTGCGGATGTCGAGTTGTCCACAGCGGTCAATGGAGAGGGAGCTGTCGGCTTGAAGACCGTCACCGATTCGCCCTGGGTTTCGCTGTCTTCCGGTCGATCGTTCAAGGCCGTTGCCTGCGAAGCCTCATAGATCTCTGCCCGAAGTCGATCCTGCTCGGTGGCAAAGGTCGCCGCGACACCGCTTTGACGCGACATCTCGTAAAGCAGGCCCACGACCTCCGAGTACGACAGATCCAGCCCGGGCGCAGGTTCTTCAGGTGTTGGCTTCTGAGCCAAATAGGTTACGAACTCGGCCAGATCGTCGCTCACCTTGGAGGTGACCGACTTTCCACCCTTGACGCTTCGATACAGCAGGCGCACTTCGCATTCGCTGCAATCGCTGCTCAGAATAAACCGGTCGCCCCACGCCGTGACGAGTGAGGGCTTGGTCATCCGGACAATCCCCACATCACGCTGGCTGCGCGAAGAGCTCGGCGCTGTTCCCGTGCCGATGCCCCCTCCAAATATCACGATCCGTGGCTTACCCTGCTGCGTCACATACACCATGGGCTCCTCGGCCACCACGGTTTCCAGAATAAACTTGGGGTTGTTGGGGTCAATCCCAATGGGCCGACTGCTCACCAGCGGGTCATTTCGCTCGCGCAAGCCTTCATACGCAGCGACCCGAATCTCCAGTTCCGGTGCATCGACCAGTTCTCTCAGCGCGAGATTGATGCTCGGGTTCCCCGGCATCTTCGACATCAGGCGTATGGCCTGCATGCGCACCGCCGAGGGCGCGGTCTTGGCCATGTCAATCAGATGAGGCACAACACGCGGATCACCATGAAACGCCCCGGCATCCAGTGCTGCCATTCGGGGCAGATACTCCGGATATTCATACATCGACGCGAGAAAGGGGACCGACGTCTTGCCGATCGCCTTGAGACACCAGCTCAGCGATTCACTCATCGCGGGCTTGCCCTTGAGCTCTTCAACATACCGCCGCGCAAACTCCTGCGGATAGCCCTGGTCAACCCGTGTGTAACGAAGCAGTTGCAGAAAGTCCGCGGGTGAGTCTTTGTAGGCCTTGGGAATACTGATCGCCACGCTCTGCGACATCACGACTTCTTCGGCATTTGGTGTCTTCAACGTCTCGTTGCCGCGGCCGCGAGCGGTCAGCCCTGTTTCGCCGGGGTCGCGTGGAAACCGTGAGTTGACCGAGGCGATCACCGACCGAGCCCTTGAATGCGAGTCACTGTCAAGCACAAGCTCCATCTTCAGCGGATCGGTCACACGCCCGCCGCCCAGCACGCGCCCGGTCGTGCGCGTCACGGCCACCTCGCTCGGCCCCCCGGTGCCGGGTTCGGTGAATGGGTTCACGTAAATCGGACCCTTGGCCTCCGCAAGTTTGCGCGTCTTGTAGCCGCCAAACGTGGTGGCCGGTCCGAGCCGCAGGTCCGTCGTCCAGAGCGTGCCCCCTTCAAGGCTTGTCACCGTTGATCCCGGTAAAATGCGCACGGCCACATCAAAGACGGTTCCTTCCGGCGCGCCCGGTGGAATCCGCGCTTCAACGATCACCACCGCAACGTTCGGGCTCCGCAAGAACTCCTGAGGCGACATCCCGGCGATCGCGCCCCCGGCGTTTCCGCCCCGACCCACCCCGTTGCGAGCAAGCTCGCGCTCCATCGTCGTAAAGACATCAGGCCTGATCTCACCGCCGCCCGTCCCGTTCAGGTTCACCACCAGCCCAAGCCCTGAGACCAACTGCGGCTCAGTACCATTGATCGAAGCCTCGGCCCCGATGGTACCGCGATACACATCCGGCACATCGCGCAGCGGAGCGGCCACGACCTGCTTCACCTCGCGCTGCGGGCCAGAGCAGCCCGCGCCCGGCAGCAACACGCTCAGCCCTACGCAACAGCCAACCCTGAATCCGGCCTTGAGCCCTTCGCTTCGTGCAGCTATCAGCATCCGACAACTCCGTCACTTGAACCATCCCACCCACCCACGACCGCAGCGTACGCCATTATCCAGGCTGCACGCCGAAGATACGCACCCAGACCGCCAAGGATGGCGGCAATCATCAACACGACCGAGAACTCCGAAGATGTCGATTGATGTGCATAAGCTGTCGCTCCCTCTACCACAACCGACAGAGTTTTCCACCGTCCGAATCCGGAAAAACCACATCCTGTTGTGGACAGACTTCAGCACGTCGAAAAATTTGTAACGCTGCAAATGCCGCAGTGGCAACGACTTCCGATCGACGTCCTTTTAATCCCGTCGCTTTGCGCTGTATTTTGCGATTTCTACGGTTGATGCCACGACAGGTAGTGGTATCCTCTTCTTTGGCCACCTTGGTGATGGTCGAAGTTCGCCCATCTTCACGGTTTCCTGACAATTGTTCAACCTTCCGCCCTTCACGCAACTTCCCTCCCACGGCTCGCAGGTTCCCTTCCAAAGTCCTACCTTGTTTCAAAGATAACGATTGCTCCGGAGCGTCCATGGGCCGCCGCTTCGTTCGGGCTTTTGTTGTGTCGTCCCCATTCTGTATCGTCCTTTGGAGTTCCGCGCAGCCATGCCAGTTCTGTGTGACACGCAGATTCGTGAGTTGATCCCGATCGAGCCCTTCGCCGAAGCGATGAAGCGCCCGGGCAAGATTTCGTACGGCGTTTCGAGCTACGGGTACGACATCCGGGTTGGCTCGCGCTTTAAAATCTTTACGCCTACGCCGCGGTCGGGCGGAATTTCGATCGTCGATCCCAAGGCGTTCAGTGAAGACCTGTTTGTTGAGATCGACACGGCCGATCGGAAGACCGACCATGTGATCATTCCGCCCAACAGCTTTGCGTTGTGTGAGACGGTCGAGACCCTCAGCATCCCGCGCGACGTGCTGGTGCTCTGCGTCGGCAAGTCAACGTACGCACGCTGCGGCCTGATCGTGAACGTCACCCCGCTGGAACCGGAGTGGAGAGGTAAGGTCACCCTCGAGATCAGCAACACCACACCGCTGCCGGCAAAGGTGTATGCCAACGAGGGGATCGCGCAGTTGGTGTTTCTGAAGGCCGATCGTGTGTGTGCTGTTTCGTACGCCGACAAGCATGGGAAGTATCAGGATCAAGTGGGATTAACATTACCAAAGGTTGATTGAGAAGAAGGCACCGAGGCAACAGGCATCAAGGCATCGAGGCGTGTCATGGCTGAGCCGATCAAGTCATATCAGGATCTGATCGCGTGGAAGAAAGCGTTCGGGCTCGGATGCACGATTCACAAACTTGCGGGCAAGCTGCCGCCAGACGAACGATTTGGCCTTGTTGCATCGCTCAGGCGGCAGGGTCGGCAGGTAGCGAGCAGAGTTGCACAGGGGTACGGGCGTGGAAACACCGGCGATTACCTTCACTTCCTCGAACAGGCCCGCGGCGAGTTGTACGAAATGGATACGGATCTTCTCTTTGCTTTGACATTTGAATATGTTGAAACAGTTGAATAGAAGAAGGTAAAATCAGAGTTGGATGAATGTGAAAGAGTTCTCGCCGGCCTGATTCGCAGCCTCGGCGGATGACTCGATGCCTGGTTGCCTAATGCCTTGATGCCTATTTCAGATTCGAAACGGTCTTTCCCAAATGAAAATCACACGCAAGTTCACCACCGCCGGTCAAGACCCCTACGCCTCCGTCAAGTGGGTCAAGCGGTCATCCAAAATCACCAACCCCGATGGCAGCATCGTCTTCAAGATGGATGATGCCGAAGTGCCCGAGACCTGGTCGCAGCTCGCGACCGACATCATGGTCTCAAAGTACTTTCGCAAGGCGGGCGTGCCGCAGATTGAGGTCCCCCTGCGGGACGAGAGCGGGGCTGCTGTTGCCAACAGCGATGGCGGCCCCGTTCTCGGCCCCCCCCCCCCCCCCCCCCCCTCGGCCTCCGCAACCGGCCCGGAGAGTTCGGCGCGGCAGGTCATCCATCGCCTCGCCGGGTGCTGGAAGCACTGGGGTGAGAAGCACAACTATTTTGACACGCCCAACGATGCGCAGGCATTTTATGATGAGCTTGCGCACATGCTGGTGCACCAGATGGCCGCGCCCAACTCGCCGCAGTGGTTCAACACGGGGTTGAACTGGGCGTATGGCATTACCGGTCCGTCGCAGGGCCACTTCGTCCCCGATCCCTACAGCGGCAAGGTGGGGCTTGCGAAGGATGCATACACGCACCCGCAGCCGCACGCCTGCTTCATCCAGAGCGTTGATGACGATCTTGTGAACGAGGGGGGCATCATGGACCTCTGGGTTCGTGAGGCGCGCCTGTTCAAGTATGGATCGGGCACCGGCACCAACTTCAGCAAGCTGCGTGCAGACAGCGAATCGCTCGCGGGCGGCGGCAAGTCCAGCGGGCTGATGAGCTGGCTGAAGATCGGCGACCGCGCTGCGGGCGCGATTAAGAGTGGGGGGACGACGCGCCGCGCCGCGAAGATGGTCTGCCTGGATATGGATCACCCGGATATCGGCACCTTTGTCAACTGGAAGGTGCGCGAGGAGATCAAGGTGGCCGCGCTCGTCGAGGGAATGAAGCACCTCGGCAAGGATCAGCAGCAGACGGCAAAGAAGCTTGGTTTGCGCCTTGATTACGATTTCAATGGCGAGGCGTACGCGACGGTCAGCGGTCAGAACTCCAACAACTCGGTGCGCATTCCCGACGAGTACTTTGAGGCGCTGGATGCGGATGCGGAGTGGAAGACTTATTACCGCACCTCGGGCAAGGTGGCCCGAACCTACAAGGCTCGCGAACTCTGGGATGATATTGGTTTCGCCGCGTGGCGGTGCGCCGACCCCGGTGTGCAGTTTGATTCGACCATCAACGCCTGGCACACATGCCCGCGCGGCGGGCGCATCAACGCAAGCAACCCGTGCTCCGAATACATGTTCCTTGACAACACGGCGTGCAACCTCGCGTCGATCAACGTGCTGAAGTTCTACGAGAAGGATTCTCACACATTCGACACGCTCGCCTATGAACACGCGATCGATCTGTGGACGATCGTGCTCGAGATCAGCGTGCTGATGGCCAGCTACCCGTCCAGCGAAGTGGCGCGGCTGAGTTTCAAGTATCGCACGCTCGGGCTTGGCTACGCCAACCTCGGTGCGATGCTGATGCAGGCGGGCATTCCGTACGACAGCGAGGAAGCCCGCGCTGTGTGCGCGTGCCTGACTTCGATCCTGACCGGTCGCGCGTACCGACAGTCGGCCATCATGGCCGCCCAGCTCGGGGCCTTTGCCGGTTATGCCGACGACAAAGAGAGCATGTTGCGTGTGATCCGCAACCACCGGCTGGCCGCGCACGGTGTGCCGCGCTCGCCGGAGAACTTCGAGTCGCTGAAGATTGCGCCGGTGCCGATCGATCATGACGTGATCAATGCCGGGCGTGTGAACATCAGCAACGCGGACGACCTGCTCGACCACTCGACGCGCGCGTGGGATGAAGCCCTGCTGGCCGGAGAGAAGTATGGTTACCGCAATGCACAGGTCACCGTGATCGCACCCACGGGCACGATCGGGCTGCTGATGGATTGTGATACGACGGGCATCGAGCCTGACTTTGCGCTCGTCAAGTTCAAGAAGCTGGCCGGCGGTGGCTACTTCAAGATCGCGAACGAGAGTGTGCGTCCCGCGCTTGACGCCCTCGGCTACTCCGACGATCAGATCCGTGAAATGCTGCATCACCTGCTCGGCACACTCACGTTGGATGTGCCGATGCCGGAGGACGGCTCGAAGCATGTGGCAGGGCTGTTTGGTCCTGACGGTTCGGAGCAGCGTCCGACCTTTCGAAACTTCTTGCTCAGCAAGGGGTTCACCGAGTCTGACCTCCAGCGCATCACCGATTCGCTGCCGGGTGTCTTCGAGCTGGGCTTTGCATTCAATGCCTGGTCGCTCGGCGATGAGACGATCACTCGGCTTGGGCTTGTTCCCGAGACGGTCAAGAACGACCCGAAGTTCAGCTTGCTCATGCATCTGGGTCTGGATCGCGCAACGATCGCCGCGCTCAACGACGTGATCTGCGGCACGCAGATGATCGAGGGCGCGCCGCACCTCACCGATGAGCATCTGCCGATTTTCGATTGCGCCAACAAGTGCGGCAGATACGGCCAGAGGTTCATCGCGGCCCAAGGCCACATCCGCATGATGGCCGCGGCGCAGCCTTTCATCTCGGGCGCGATCAGCAAGACCATCAATCTGCCCAATGATGCGACCGAGGCGGACATCAAGGCCTGCTATCGGCTCTCGTGGGAACTGGGGCTGAAGGCCAACGCCCTCTACCGCGATGGGTGCAAGCTCAGTCAGCCGCTCTCTTCAACATCCGATACCGACAAGGACGAGGAGACCAAAGACGCCAATCCCAAGGATGAGAAGTCGGCGAAACTCGCTGATTTGACCGCGGGTGATGCGTCACCCTCGCTGATTGAGTCCATGCCTTCGGCACCCAAAGCTGAGCCTGTTCACGAGGTCATTCAGGTGATTCAGGAGCGGATTGTTGAGCGCGTAGTTGAGCGCGTGGTGGAACGTGTTGTCGAGCGCGTGCTTGAACGGCCGATGCGCCGTCGTTTGCCGGATACCCGTGCCTCGATCACGCACAAGTTCAACATCGCGGGGCACGAGGGCTACCTCACCGTCGGGCTGTATGAGGACGGAATGCCCGGTGAGTTGTTCATCACGATGGCCAAAGAGGGATCGACCATCGGTGGTCTGATGGACTCGCTCGGCACCGCTGTCTCGGTCGCGCTGCAATATGGTGTGCCGATCGAAGGCTTGGTGAATAAGTTCACCCATCAGCGGTTTGAGCCTGCGGGCATGACGGCGAACCGTGATATCCCGATCGCCAAGAGCTTGGTCGACTACATCTTTCGTTGGATGGGCATGGAGTTCATCCCCGGCTATCGCGAGGCCAACGCGCCCAAGCGCAGTCTGCCGCCGCAGGAGATGGTGTTGGAGACTAGGCAGGATGACCTCGAAACGTTGACCCCAGGATCGAATCGGATGAAGCGGGCGATGGATTTGCCCGCGAATCAGTCCGACAAGTTTGACAAGTTTGACAAGTTTGTCACGGAGGACAACAACGCATGGAACGCATCCTCACCAGCAAGCACAAACAACGCACCATCAAGCGGCAACGGCCACTCCGCCCCGGCGACGACTCGGTCGTCGCGGCCAGGTTCGAGCGGGCATCCCGAAGCCTCGCCGCAGCCGTCCGCCGCGGCGGAGACGCGGGGAGTCGCCGGCGGATCGTCATCGGATTCGGGCCCGGTGATGGGCGGGGTGATGGGGGTGGTTGTGGGGGTGGTTGTGGGCACTTCGTCGATGGCGGGGCTGAACGCGGCGATGCGGAACAACCAGGAGGATGCGCCCGCGTGTGATTCGTGCGGAGCGATCACCGTTCGCAACGGCACCTGCTACAAGTGCGTGAACTGTGGGAGTTCGATGGGCTGCTCGTGAAGTGAGCCATGAACATTGAAGCGACTATCGACGCGCTGTGCGCGAGGGTCGGCAGAGCCAGAGGCGAGCGGATGGAACCCCGCCCCGGGTGAGGATGATGGAACATCCTCGGCCGGAACACGGATCGGACGACTGACCACGGCTGCCTGTCTTTTGCCTGTCAAGGGGGACCGGAGGCCACGGAGGAGTCTTTCGCCGACCAGCTCTCCGACCCTCGCCAGCGCTCGATGAGGCGTTTGGTTCGTCTGTTCACGCTGGGTTTAACGATCATTCGGACCCGCCGCCCGCTTCTCGAATGAAGCGGGCGGTTGTGTATTTGTGCCGCAGTGCGCATGTAGCAAAAAACACAGAAGGCCGACCCGGGGGCCGGCCTTCTGAGGGATATGCAGACTGGAGAGCGACATGGCTCACCGACAGAACAAAGCGATCAATCAACTGCGTCGGCGACGGGCGAGGACCAACCCAGAAAGACCGAGCAGTGCCACGGCGGACGGGGTCGGGGCGATTGAGTAGGTTGAGCTGAAGGGGATCTCGTCATTGGCGGTCACACCAAAGCCAAGACGGATGCTGGCACTGGACACGGTGGTGTTCAGATCGTTCCAGATGCCGTTGGTAGGATCGGCATCGTTGTCTGAGAGCGGATCCATGTTGAAGGCCTGATTGAAACCAGCCGTCGGCGGCGAGTTTGTGAGGACGGTGTCGTTGTAGCCCTTGAACGTTGTTCCGCCAGCGCCCGCGACACCGTTGTAGGCGGTCTCGTAGGCGAAGGGGCCAGCGAGGAGGGGTGAGAGCGTGACATCGCCGTCGACGTCGGCATCGAGGCCGACAAAGCCAGAGCTGGCAGAAGCGCGAGCATTGGCGATGGGGTTGAACATCAGGGTCGGACCGAGAATCTCGAACGTGGTGTAGGCGCTGCCCGCCTTGGCCACGAATGAGAGATCGATTCCATGCCGAACCTCGAACACTGTTCCGGGGCCGAAACCGTCGGCATCCACGTTGTTGCGGATGCCTAAAAGCTGAATGTCGAACAATGACGCGACGACGTTGCCGCTGACAGCGTTGGTGCCTTCGTAGATGGGCAGGGCCGCCTCCGCCCAAAAGAAAACGTCATCTTCAAGATCGAGATCGAGGTCGAAGGGACCTGCGGCGGCGAGAGGAATATTGACGATACCGACCATCGCACCCGAGGTCACTCGGATGGTGACAAACGGGTCGGACGCACTGATGACCCAGGCGTTGGCGGTTGGGGCGGCGGTCGAAAGACCGAGAACTCCACCAGCCAGGAGCGCGAGTCGAAGACTTGAGCGACGAGAGTGGCTCAGTCGAACCATGTCTAATCTCCCTTCCAAGGCAACTGCCTTAGGTTTGAGAATGCGAGACGTGTACGAGTGAAGCTACTCAGGCCGAACGACGGCGACGGAAGGCGAGGAGACCACCGAGACCGAGCAGGCTGATGCTGCCGGGAGCGGGGACGACTTCAAAGACGCTCGTGCCCGCAGCGCGATCGAAGGCCGAAAGCGTGAACTTGAACTGTGAGTTGATGCTGTTGGCCACACCGCCGAGGGGCAGGAAGTTGAACCCAGCATCGGACTGACCGAGGTAGGTGTCCGAGGTGCCGGGGGTGACAGTCAGAACGGTCGAGGGAAGAAGCGAGCCAGCGGCAAACAAGTTCGCACCGTTGTAACGCGCGTTGTAGGCGTTGCCACCGAGGAGGCCGGTGAGGCCGATGGTGCCGGGAGTACCCGCGTTGAGCGAGTCGGTGAAGGTCATGCCAGCAGCCGCGCGACCGAGGGTCTCGTTGGTGCCGAAGCTCACAACCACCGAGTTGATGGTGAAAGTCGTGTTGAAGGGACCAGCGGCAACGTTGAAGTTGGAGCTGACAACGGGATCAGCAATGCCGCCGATTCCGAACTCGCTGACCGTCGCACCACCAAAGTTGTAACTTTGGAGGATCGACCAGTTGAAGGTGGCGCCCTCCTCGTTGATCACCTGCTCGATGCGACCGAGCTCGGTACCGGAATCCGCATTCTCAACGATAAGCTGAATGGTGGCGGAATAGCCCGCATTGGCCGCAGAAGCCATCAAAAGGCCTGCGGCGGCAGCCAGCAATGAAGCATTACGAACGCGCATTTCTCTCTCCTCTCACGGGAGCCATGTCCCCATGGCCCGTGGGTTTCTAGTCTCAACGCAATCCGAACACGACTGAACACCGGAAACCGGGCCAACCGGAACCGACGCAGCAACCGCGAAACGCTCAGATTGTGAAGAAACTCTCTCTCTCAACTCACGTACACACACAAACGTAGCGTTCCCCAAAGAGGGTCCGCTATCTCTCAGTATGGATATTGCCAGATAATCGCCCTCTTGTCAATACGTAGCGGGACGAATTTACGGACTCATCACAAGTAATTCTCAGGCAAGGGGTTATGGGCGTGGTGGAAATCGCCGGATCCGGGGGGGGCATTTAAACGATTACATCTAGAACGGACTTTGTTTGGGTATTTCGACACATGCATGGCTGCGGATGAAGGAACTGGCCATGAGAGGATGACTGCTACGCCGGTGAACCTTGAAGAACCACCATGGCTGTTTGAGAGGCATCCACACCTGACTGCTTGAAAGCTGGGTGTCATCATTGCGAAGCCAAGCCGGCCGGAAGATCGCAGGTGGAGCGAGCGGCGCGGCTGATGTGTGGACTTTATCAATTGTCCGTGTGTGGGCTTGCCAAGTTGGCCAGTTGTCCGTTAGTATGCCATTGTTCGGAGGATAACCGCGAGAGGACGTTTAGAGGTCTCGCGGGGTGTTGAGGAGAGCGAGCATGATTTTTCGCATTGGTCGCACTGCGGTCAAAATTGGTTTCGCATCGCTGTGCTTAAGCGGCATGGTCTCCGCTGCGGTTGATGAGCCTGCGCAGGAAGGTGTTCATATTTCGCAACGGGTTTCGTCGACGGTTGTCGTGGGCAAAGTTCGCGTTGGCGCGGATGTGGCTGGGCTGATCACGCGGGGTGGCGCGGCGGAAAGCCGCAAGAGCACTCGCGTAGCACAACTGCTCGAGATGCTAGAGCGTTCCGGTGTGACCAAGGTTGCGCTTTCAATTGATCCGCCCGCAAAGGGTGCAAACGTTGCCGCGCGTGTCGGGCTTGATCGCTTTTACTCGTTGGTATCGGCTGAACCGCAGGACACCCTCGCGCTCGCGGCGAAACTACAGGCTGAGTTTGGTGATCTCTTTGAAGCGGTCGAGGCCGATGGTCTTGCTGACTGGCATGTTGGTCCGCCGAACGATCCGAGGTATGCAAATCAGTGGTACCTCTCAAACAGCGGCCAGACGACCGACTGCGGGCCGGGAGTTGCGGGCGCGGATGTTCGCTGGCTTGCGGCACTTTCTGCCGCTGGCACTCCGCTGCCGGTGGTTGTTGCGGTGCTTGACACGGGCGTGAGTATGAGCCATCCGGATCTGCTCGGGCAACTGGTGCAGGGTCGGAATACCTCGACAACATCCACGAACCCCGCGGTCTATCTGAACACGGACGATGTAAACATGAACGCCGAGCCTGGATCGCACGGGACCAAGTGCGCGGGCGTGATCGCGGCGGTTGCCAACAACGGTGTGGGTATCGCGGGCGTTGCTCCGAATGCGAAGATCATGCCGATAAAGATCGCGGCCGCGCCGTTCGCGCAGGCCTCGACGACGAGTTCTGCAAATGGTGTGACGTGGGCGGTAGATCTGAATGCCCAGGTGCTCTCGATGAGCTGGGGTTTTCCGTCGGGGTCAACCAACCTCGCGCTACTTCAGGCGGCCATTCAGTACGCGGCCCAGCACAATGTGGTCATGGTGGCCTCGACGGGCAACGTGCCCGGGCAGCCGATCGGGTATCCGGCAGCGGATGCCGAAGTGATCGCGGTCGGGTCAACGACCAATCGCGATGAGTTTGCACCGTTTACTTCGACGGGTGCAGCGATGGATATCGCGGCACCTGGTGATTGCATCTACACGACGGTCGATCAACTGAACAACCCCAATGGGTACGGCGACCAAACCGGCACATCGTTCTCGGTGCCGATGGTGGCGGGTGTGGCCGCGTTGGTGTGGGGTGTAAACCCGAGCCTGACGGGTGCGGATGTCCGATCGATCATCGTGCAGAGCGTGGATGATCTGGGCAGTGCGGGGTATGACGCCCAGTTTGGTGCTGGACGATTGAATGCATATGCAGCGGTTCGCGAGTCGCTTGCCCGGCTTCCATCGTGCGCTGTTGACTTCAACAGCAACCGGACCGCGGATATTGGCGATCTGTTTTACTACGTCGATTTGTACTTTCAGTTCTTCAGCCAGTCGGGCAATGTCGGGTTTGCTGATTTCAGCCGCGATGGATATGTGGATGTGGGCGACCTGTTCGCATTCATGGATGCATGGTTCCGCGGGTGTTGAGCCTCGACTGATCGAGCGGTCAAGTTCGACCGACGACATAGAGACTGAAACTTGAGCCGATCTCGCCCGCATCTTCGATGGGCGAGAGGTGGAAGTCGCCATCATTATCGATCGCGCCGGGCTGACGCTCGAAGACTTCGGTTCGTGTGAAACCCGCGTCGCGGAGCGCATCGCGAAGTTCGGGGACGCTCCAGAGTCGCCAGTCGTAGACGAAGGCGTCGTGAAAGGCGAACGGCGCGGCCCCCTTGTGACGGACATCAAAGTGCATCGCGTTGATCACCCGGCCGGTGAGCGGGTCGGCGGTTCGCTGCTCCCACGAGTAGCGGATGCGCTGGCCGGAGGGGCCGGTGAACTTCTGATGAATAGAGCCGGTGAAGAAGGCATCGGAGCCGCCGTAGATATCGCAGACAAAGCAGGCGCGGGGTGAGGGGGTGAGTCGGCGGCGTGCGTGGCGGAGGTAGGCGATGAGTGTCGCGCGGTCATGAAGCTCACAGATTGAGAAGTTCAGCACCGCGATGAGGTCGGTCGGATCACGTGGGCGGCGGGCATCGGCGTGAATCAGCTTGATTCGCGGGTGTGGTGTTGAGCGTGCGAGTGTTGCGGCATCGTGATCGACAGCGATGGCGCGATGTCGAGAGCTGAGTTCAACCCATGCAGAACTCAGGGCGGCGGTGCCGCAGAAGTCTTCGCCCAGCGTGCGGGGCTTGTGTGCGTGGATGGCGGCAAGGACTTTGACATCGCGTGTGGGCGATTGTGCGCAGAGTTGGTAGAGCGCGTGGCGGTCGAGGGGTGTGGGCGCGGGCGATTTGACGGATTTGCGGGGTGAGGGCATGGGTGGGCAAGAGAGGAAGGCATCGAGGCAATAGGCATCAGGGCATGAGGCGGGTCAGGCCATGCGTATCCACTTGATGAGTGTGCGGACATTGGGTGGCTTGCCGTACATGAGCACACCGATGCGGAAAATCTTGGATGCCCCCCAGGCGCAGATGACGACGCTGATGAGCCCAACGAGGATGGAGACGGGGATCTGCCAAGTGGGTGTGGGTTCGCTGCCGGTGAGGCGGATCATCATGACGAAGGGATTGATGCCCGGGACAAAGCTCATGATGGTTGAGAATAGCGAGTTGGGAGCGCGGCTGATCGGCATCCAGAGGAGCCACGGGAGCATGATGATGACCATGATCGGGGTCATCATGGTCTGGGCCTCGCGCATCTCGGAGACCGCGCTGCCGACCGCGGCCATCATGGAAGCGATGATGAAGAACGCGATGAAGAAGAAGATGAAGAGGTAGACGAGGAGGATGGGGTCGAGCACGTGCATGAAGCTGAAGACGATAAGGCTTGCGACGGCGACACCCGAGTAGAGCGTGAGAATGACGAGGCCGACGCACATCTGGCCGACGATCTTGCCGATCATGAGTTGTGCGGGCGAGACCGCGCTGAGCAGCACCTCCATCACGCGGCTCGACTTTTCTTCAACCGTGCTGGTGAGCAGGTATTGGCCGCCGGTCATGACCGACATGAGCAGGAGGAGCATGAAGGCCATGGGAAGGAGGAACTGTGCGGCCCCGGCGTTTTTCTTCTCGCCCTCTTTGGTCAGTGTGGCGGTGTTGGCGTCGGGCTCCTTGACCAGTGCGCGGATATCTTCGGGAGTAAGCCCGGATCTCTGAATGCGGTCATCGGACGTGATACGGGCATCGACAATGGCCGCGGCGATCTTGTTCTCAATGCGGCCCTGGATCTCGAAGTCGAGTTTCTGCGCGGTGAAGAGCTCGAACTTTGTGTACACACCTTCAGCGCTGGGTGTCACCGCGCCGGCGGGGACGACGGCAATAGCCACACGCGGCGGGGGCGAGCCTTCGGGTCTATTCTTTTCGTGGATATCGATTGCGGCGAGGGCCGCTTTGGCGGCCGCGAGATCGATCGTGGGAGGAAGCTCCTCGATCGTGAGATCAGCCTTGGAGAGGGCGTTGTTGATCGCATCTTTGGCGATGCCGCTGGCCATGGCGGCCTGATCCTCGGAGAGACCGATCTTGTCTGCCCCTTCTTTGGCGGTCTGATCGACCGACTTGACAAGCTGTTCTTTTTCGGACTTCAGAAACTCAGGGCTGAAGCGTGTCTTGATACCCTGGGCGACGCGGCCGGATTCATCGATGACGGCGATGGAGCCGATGAGGCGCGGGCCCTTGAGGTTTTTGGTGAGGGCGATGGCGCCGGCCACGACGAGCATGATGAGCGGGGTCATCAGCACACCGATGATGAAGCCCTTGGTCCAGATGGTGGAGGTGAACTCGCGCCACGCGACGTAGAAGGTCTTAAGCATGGACGGGTTGCTCCAGGGTGGTGTTGGTGCGAAGGTCTTCGCGTTTGATGGTCTGATCGCCGGTCGCCTGGACGAGGTCGATGAAGACGTCTTCGAGGCTGGTGCGTTTCAACTCGATCCGCCGCGCGGGAATGGCCATGGCCACTCGGCGCACCGCATCGATGGGGTCGGTGCCGTCGCGGAGTTTCAACTCGAAGGAATCGATATCGACGGGATCGACCGCGATGACGCCATCAATCGCACGCAGGGAGTCGGCCGCGTCGGGGTGGATGGGCTGAACGAGCATGGTGCGCGGATCGAAGCGTGCGTAAATCTCGGGCATTGTGGCATCGAGCACCTTCTGGCCGCGATGGATCATGAGGATGCGGTCGCAGAGCTGTTCGGCCTCGTACATGGCGTGGGTTGAAAAGAGAATGGTGCGGCCATCGCGGTGCTGCTCGTCGATCAGTTCTCTGATGAGCAGTCGGTTGACAGGATCAAGCCCGCTGAAGACCTCATCGAGAATGAGCAGATCGGGCTCGTGGATCACGGCCGCAATGAACTGAACTTTCTGCTGCATGCCCTTGGAGAGTTCTTCGCACTTCTTCCTCGCGACATCGCCAAGGCCAACGCGTGCAAGCCAGTTGGCGACCTTGGTGGAGGCGGCGGGAGAATCAATGCCCTTGAGCTTGGCGAGATAGGTGAGGAAGGAGAAGACCTTCATCTTCTTGTAAAGGCCGCGTTCTTCGGGAAGGTAGCCGATGCGATCCTTGCTCTCGACGGCGGAGGCCTTGCCGAGGACCGAGAGCTCGCCGGAATCCGGGAAGATGATCGACATGATCATTCGGATGGTGGTGGTCTTGCCCGCGCCGTTGGGGCCGATCACGCCGCAGATTGAGCCGGTGGGGATATTGAGGTCAAGGCTGTTGACCGCGAGCTTGGGACCAAAGGTTTTGGTGAGCCTGCGTGTGACGATGGCATCGGGCATGGGGCACTCCGGTGGAGTCGATGATATCAGCGTCGGTGGTGCTTTGCGTTGATTTTCGCATACGATAAGCGGCAGATGCCGCAAACACTCATGAACCTTCCAGAGACCCTGGTTCGCAAGCTCGAAGAGCTCTCGCGTCAGCACGCCGAGCTTGAAGAGCAACTGAATGATGCGGAAGTGCTGACGGATCATCGGCGCGTGCGCGACTTGTCAATCAGGAAAGCCTCGATCGCGGATGTGGTGGAGGGGTATCGGCAGTTTCGCGCAATGTATAAGGAGTGTGTGGAGTTGCGCGCGGTGATCGCGGCGGGTGAAGATGCGGAGTTTGCTGCGATGGCCCGGGCGGAGTTGCCGGTGATTGAAGGGCGTGCGGGTGAGACGATTGAGAGGGTGAAGAGCGCGCTCGTGAACGCGGATGATCTGGCGGTTGGGAGCGTGATACTCGAGTTGCGTGCCGGGACCGGGGGTGACGAGGCCGCGCTGTGGGCGCGCGACCTGCTGGATGTGTACTCGAGATATGCCGCGAAAAAAGGATGGTCGTTCGAGGTGATGGAACTGACACCCGAGACCAGCGCGGGGGGCATTCGGTCGGTGGTGGTGAACGTGCGGGGTGAGGGTGTGTGGACTGAACTGGCCTTTGAGGCGGGGGTTCACAGCGTAAAGCGCGTGCCCGCGACCGAGGCTGCCGGGCGCATTCACACGTCGACTGCCACGGTGGCGACACTGCCCGAGCCTGAAGAGGTGCAGGTCAAGATCGACTGGGCCAAGGATGTGACTGAAGATGTGACAACATCGCAGGGTCCGGGTGGGCAGAACGTGAACAAGGTCGCGACGGCTGTGAAGCTGGTTCACAAGCCGACGGGCATTGAAGTGCGGATGCAGGAGAGCAAGAGCCAGCAGCAGAACCGGGACAAGGCGCGGCGACTGCTCATGGCCCGGGTGTATGAGCTTGAGCGGCGCAAGCTGCACGATGAGCGGTCGCAGAAGCGGAACGCGCAGATCGGCAGTGGCGAGCGGAGCGAGAAGATCCGCACGTATCGGTACAAGGATGGGATAGTTGCCGACGAGCGGCTGCCCGGTGAATATCCGCTGCGCGATGTGCTCTCGGGCGATTTGGGCGCGATGTTTGGTGATTTGATCGAACAGCAGACCTCGCGCCGACTTGCCGAGTTGTGAGTTGTGCATGCGCACGCCGGCTTGTCATACACTGGTGTGAATGGCCACCCTCCTTTGTGTTCCCATCATGGTGCTTGATGAGCAGGCCGCGCTCGCGGACGCCGCGGCGGCACGTGATGCTGGCGCGGACATCGTTGAATATCGCGTGGATGAGTTGTTCTCGGGATCGCTGGATTCGCGGGGTGAACTTGACCAGAGCGAAGTGCGCACGATGCTGAGGCTGGTGGCGGAGTGCCCGCTGCCATGCATTGTTACGTGCCGCGCCGCGGAGGAGGCGGGGGGGGTGGGCGGATATGACGGGGATGAGATGGCACGGGTGTCGCTTTATGAGCGGCTGGGAACGGCTGATGGTCAGAGTGAGCATCCGCCGCGGTATCTGGATATGGAGTTCGCAGCGTACACGCGATCGGCGAACATCAGGCAGAAGATCAACCTGGCGGTCGATCACCCGGCGCAGCGGCGTGATGTCCGGACGGGCCTCATCCTTTCAACGCATGATTTCGGCGGGAGACCGATGGATCTGCTGCGGCGGATAGCGATGATGACCGATGAGCCTGCGGCGAGCGTGATCAAGGTGGCGTTCACGGCGAAATCCATCCGTGACAATCTTGAGATCTTTGACCTGCTGGCCGAGGGTGCCGGTGGGCGGCCGATGATCGCGCTGGCCATGGGTCAGTTCGGGCTGCTCTCACGCGTGCTTGCTCCTAAGTTTGGTGGATTTATGACATTCGCATCGTTGCGAAAATCTTCCGCAACGGCATCGGGACAGCCGACCGTGGCGGAGCTGACCGGTCAATACCGGTTCCGCGCCATCACCGCAAGGACGCGTCTGTTTGGGCTGATCGGCTGGCCGGTTGAACACTCGCTGGGTCCGCTGATCCACAACGCGGGCTTTGAACTGGTTGCGCCTGAAGAGCTGGGCGGTGTGGCCGAAGCGGGGTCGTTCAACGGGGTGTATCTCCCCTTGCCGGTGCCCCCGGAGTGGGAGCACTTCAAGGCGACGCTGTCGGCGCTGATCGATCATCCGCGGCTGGACTTTCATGGCTGCTCGGTGACGGTGCCGCACAAGCTGCACCTGGTGCGGTTTGCACGCGAGTCCAGCGCGCTCGGGGCGGACGGAATCGGTTGGTCGATCGATGAGCTTTCGCACGCGTGCGGGGCCGCCAATACGCTGGTGATCGAGCGCGATGAAGCCGGGGTGGCGCGCCGGGCGCGCGTGATGAACACCGATGCGAAGGCTGCGGTCTCGTGTCTTCGAGAGGTGGTGGGCGAAGTGGTGGGTGACCTGCATGTCAAGCGGGTGGCGATTCTTGGCGCGGGGGGCGTGGCCCGTGCAATCGCGGCGGGGCTTTATGATGCGGGCGCACAGGTGACGGTCTTCAATCGCACGGTGGGCAATGCCGCCGAACTCGTCGCGGATCTTACGAACTTTGTGCGAACTCGAACCGATGGTGCGAGTCGAATGTTGGTCGCGGCTGATCTGGCAGAATTTGGTACAGAACGGTTTGATGCCGTCATCAACTGCACGCCTGTGGGCATGCGTGTGGCGAAAAATCTGCCTGAATCAGAATCGCACGGGACGAACCGCATGCCGGTTACGCTCGAACAGGTGAAGGGTTGTGCATCGGGTGGGCGCGAACTGGTGGTGATGGACACCGTGTACAACCCTCGAAGAACTCCGCTGCTGCAAGCGGCTGAAGGACTGGGCCTGCGGACGATCGATGGACTTGGCATGTTTGTTCGGCAAGCGGGCGAACAGTTTTCGGCGTGGACCGGGCGTCCCGCGCCGTTGGCCCTGTTCGAGCGGGTGGCGGGTGAGGCGCTCAAGGATCGGTAACCGCCATGAGCAGGAGTACGCGGGTTGCGGTTGGGTCGAAGGCCGATCGCACTGGCGTAGAAAATGCCAGACCTTCGCTCGGTCTTTCGCGTGGCCCTTCGCGTGGCGTTCTGTTTACAGGGCTTTATTCGTGGTACATACTGGCGGCCACACTCGATGTTGTGCTCACACACACCATCCTGCATCACTTTGGCGGGTCGGAAGTGAACCGGTTGGCCGATGCGCTGATCCAGCGGCATGGCGTAGCGGGAATGATTGGACTGAAATATTCATCGATCGTGCTGGTGGTGATCATCTGTGAATATGTCGGCCGACGCGATACACATCTGGGTCAACGGCTTGCGATGGTCGCGATTGCGATGTCGGCCCTGCCGGTGGGTGTTGGGCTGTTGAAAGTCCGAGCGTGGAGCGATTCTCAACTGCCGATCGTGGTGGGTGAATACGCCTGCGAACAGCCGCTGCGGCCATGGCCGTCGGCGCGGGTGTGGACAAGGAACCGACTCGGTGACGAATCGATCGAGCAGCCACCGGTGAATCGTGATTCTCTTCCGGGCGAGCAGGCCGCAAAGCCGATGTGCATTTGGTAAGGGTGAGCGCGGGCGTTCGACTATTCGGCAATGGCGATGCCGCTGGTGCGGAGCAGGGTCTTGAACGCATCGCCGAAGACGAAGTTGTGCTCTGGAAAGGCCGCGCCGCTCATGTTTTGATCGAGGTGGCTGAAGAGAAGGTCGATGATGCCGATCGGGCAGTAACCGCGATCGGGATGGGCATGGTCGAAGAGATCGACGGTGCCACGCGTGCTTGCGCCCAGGTTGTCCATGCGTTCGATGAAGGCGGTGTAGCGCAGGGTCGTGCCCGGGGTTGCGTCGGCCGTGAGTTCGGCCTTGCTGATCTTGGCGAGAATGACCTTCTCGCGAAAGCTTTCGGCGTGCCCGACAAGGATTCCGGCCGTCTGCGCCATCCCCTCAAGAATGAGGCTCGCCGGCATGATCGGGAGCGCGGTCAAACCATGGATGGCATCACTGGCGAAGTGGTCGTGAAGATGGTCTTCTGCCAATGAGACATTTTTGACCGCGACCATTTTCAGGCGCGGTTGAAGCTCGATTACACGGTCGATCCACATCCATCGCATAAAGCCATCGCACAAGGGGTGGATTCAGAAGACGTGTGTGGTGATCAGGCGACGTTGAGTTTCTTGGCGACGAAGTTCACAAGGGCATCGACGGTGAAGATGCCGCCAACGCGCGAGACCTGCGGATCTTTCTCGAAGGCCGTGAAGTCGACGTGCGGCATACGGGCCTTGAGCGCGGTTAAGCCTTCAGGCGTCACCTTTCCGTTCTGAACAAACTTGGGATCCTGAGCGACGCCTTCAGGAAAGAGTTCGCCCTGAGCGATCTTGATGCCGAAGGACTGTTCAAGTTTGAAAACAATGTCAAGAAAGTCGATCGACTCGGCACCGAGATCGCCTACGAGTGAAGCCGTAGGCGTCACCTCGTCATCGTCAACGGCGAGCGCGTCAACCAACACATCCCGAACTTTCCCGAAGATATCGTCTCGTGTCATAGGGGGGCAAGTGTATCCGGTTCAAGGCATCGTGTGTCGCCCGGCGGACCCACCGAAACAGGTGGGTTGGAAGGACGGGGTGTCGAGCACGACGAACGGGTTGTCAGGCCTGATGCACGCGTGTGCGGATTGGCCGGAGGGTCAGGCGGCCCGAAACGGCGGTGACCGGATCGCTGGCTGAAGGTTCCGCGCGCACGACAACCCCCTCGCCCTTGACATCGAACGATCCATCGTCGTTGGCTTTGTGGAAGTGGACTTCAACGCGAAGGGTCTCGCCCGGTCGAACGAATGAACCGTACTTGAGAGCCCGCACACCGCCGAGGACCAGGCGTGTGTCGCCAGCCCGTGTCGCCAGAAGGCGACGCGCGGCCTGGACCAGGCACTCCACCATGATGACCCCGGGAAGAACAGGGAACGATGGGAAGTGGTCCTGCAGGTACTCTTCGGCCGCGCTGACCTGCTTGATCGCAACGATGCGTTCGTCGGATTGCTCAAGCACGGCATCAACCAGTTCGAAATGCATGATTGAAGGATAGAGCGCAAGACACGGGCGGAGTGGGGGGCAACACTAACGACGAACATCCGCCGCTTGCCACCGCCCAGGCCTTGAGCAGTCACGACTTGCCCAACCTCATTGACGAAGCCATCTGTCTCCGCACGTGGGACTGGTCTGAGACCAGCCAGACCGCGGCCCTGTTCACGCGCGAGCGCGGGGTTGTGCGTGTGCTCGCGAAGGGATCGCGCCGAGCAAAGGCTCCGTACTCGGGCGGAGTTGAGATTCTGACCCGCGCAGAGATCGGGCTGATCCTTCGACCAAACTCCGAGCTTGCGCTGCTCACATCATGGGATCTCCACCAGACCTTTCCGGCCCTGCGCAACGTGCTGGCGGTTTACAACACCGGCTTGTACATGGCCGATCTGATCTTTCACTTCGTGCGCGATCACGATGCCCACACCCGGCTCTATGAAGCGTTGCTGGTCGCGCTCTCGCGGATGAAGGGTGCGATCGATGCGCCGCAGGCCTTGCTGGGTTTTCAGTGGACGCTGCTCAACGAAACAGGCTTCAAGCCCGAGTTCGCGGCCGATGTGCGGACAGGTGTTGCGATCGAGGATGAGTCCGAGTACCACTTCAGCGCTTCGCTGGGCGGCATTTTCTGCCGTGATGATGCGTCAGATGAGACGGTCTCAAGGTTCTGGCGTGTGCGCCCGGAAACCATCAGGCTTCTGCGGTCGTTGGCGTATCCGCCAGCATCTGAATCAGAAGGATCTTTGCCGGAACTCGACACGTCCATGCAAACGGTTGACCGCGCGAACAGGTTACTTGCCTCGTATGCGCGGCATGTTCTCGGGTCGCAACTCACGACCATGGCGGTGTTATTTGGAGATCGGCTGGCGCAATAACCCGGTCGGGACGCACTTCCTCAGCATCCCGCCAAAGTTAGCAGGGTGCTCGGTCGATCAGAACCATGCACGGAACGGGCCTGGACTGCCCGTTCGCGGAGTGACCCAGATTGTCTCTCCTATGAACCCCGAAGTGCTTGAAAAAATTCTTGCCTGCAACAAGCTGCCCACGCTGCCCGCAGTCGCCATGCGCGTGGTTGAGCTCACCAATAACGACAACGTTTCGATGAAGTCGCTGGCCGACGCCATCCAGAACGACCAGGCCCTCGCGGCCAAGGTTCTGCGAACCGTCAACTCGAGCCTTTACGGCCTTCGTCAGCGATGTTCGTGCATCAATCAGGCCATCGTGATGCTCGGACTCTCGGCCGTCAAGACGCTGGCTCTGGGTTTCACGCTCGTCGGCGCGATCAAAGATTCCACGGACGACGGGCTGGACATGGGCGAGCACTGGCGGCGTGCCCTCTGCACCGCCATCGCGGCCAAGGCCATCGCAACACATGCCCGCCTGCCCAATCCGGAAGAGTGCTTCCTCGGCGGACTGCTGCAGGATATCGGCATGATCGCGCTCTACATCACGCTCGGACACGACTACACGCGCGTCATTGCCGAGGCACGCGGCGATCATCGGGCCATCGTGCGACTCGAGCTCGCCTCGCTCGCAACCCAACACCCCGATGTCGGGGCCATGCTTGTTGGACGTTGGAAGCTCCCCGATGCACTGGTCATGCCCATCAAGTATCACGAACGGCCGACCGCCGCGCCGCAAGAGCATATTTCAACATGCCGCGCGGTGGGGCTTGGAAACCTTGTCGCGGACATCCTTTCCATGCCGCCCAACGCGGTGGCCCTGCGCCGCTACTACAAGTCTGCGGAGAGTTGGTTCGGGATGACCGAGCCTCAGGCCGACGATGTGCTCAAGCTCGTCTCGCATCAGAAGCGCGAGGTCGCCGCGCTCTTGAGCGTGCCAACCGCCGCGGTTGCTGATGCGGCCGACATTATTCGTCAGGCACGCAAACTGCTTGGTTCCATGGATGTGATCGAGCAGTACGCGGCAACGGATGATGGCGGGCGCAGCCCGGGTGTTGATGCCTCACAAGACCCCCATACGACCGATGAACTCACGGGTGTTGCGGGTCGGCGCCGGTTCGACCAGACGTTTATAGCCGCGTTCGAGCAGGCCCGCGCCGCGCCCACACCACTCGCGTTGGCGATCTTTGCCGTCGATGGGCTCGACCAGATCACCACCGACTTCGGGCCTGATGTCCGAGACACGGTGCTCATCGCGATCTCCGGCCGGCTTGAACGTGCCTTTGCTTCAGTACACGCGCTGGTCGGCCGCTTCGGCACGGATCGATTCGCCGTGCTACTTCCAAAACTCGACCGTTTCTCCGCCGTTCGTCTCACCGAAGAAGCCAGGCGCACCATCACCCGTGAGCCTGTCGGTCTAATCGCGGCGCGGGCGGGTTCTCCACCGACCTTGAGTGTCACCACCAGTGTCGGTCTGGCCACGCTTGATGCTGAATCTGCCGCAAGGTTTGATGAACCCGGCGCACTTCTATCCGTCGTCGAGCAGGCCGTGCGCGATGCCCGCAAGTCCGGCACAAACGCGCTCCGTGTCTTTGCCCCGGCACGCAAAGCCGCGTAATGCAAAGGTCAAAAGGCGATCAAGTCGCCGCGGGCATGAGCCACCCAAGCGTGCGCGGGCGAGTCGGGTAGTCGCGCAGGAGGTTTTTGAGATCGGCAACCGTCACGCGGTTGATGCGCTCCAGCTCGCTCTCCAGCGTGGTGTAGCGGCCTTGATACGTCCACTGCCTTCCGAGCCGCTGCATGCGCCCGCCCGGACGTTCACCAGCCACGGTAACACCGGTTGCCGCCTTGCAGCGAATCTTCTCAAGATCATCGTCGGTGATCGACTCGGAGAGTTTGTGGATCTGCTCTTCCATGACGTCAAAGACTTCGTCGCGACGATCGGGGTCGCAGCTCAGATAGGCGAGCATGTCGCCGCACCCGTCGCGTGGCTCGAAGCCCGCATCCGCGTTCTCGGCCAGCCCGGTCTCGATGAGTGCCCAATGGAACCTGCTGTTGTCAGGCCCGCCGAGCACGTGCGCCAGCAGGCTGGCGGCGTACCGCTGTTCATCCGTCGAGGATGGCGCGCCCCAGATCGCGACCATATACGCACGGTTGATCTTGGGATTGCGCATCTCAAACGTCGAATCTCGCGTGCCCGGCCCGCCGGGCACACGAACCGCACCGGTTTTCCGCCACTTGCCGCAGAGCTGATCGATCTCCGCCACCGCCGCGTCAAAGTCGAGCTTGCCCGCGAGTGCGATCACGGTGTTGTCGGCTGAATAGCGATGGTCGAAGTAGGCACGCATCTGCTCAGCACGCAGCTCGGTGATGGTCGCCTTGGTGCCGAGCACCCGGTGGCCCAGCGCGTGCATCGCTTGTCCCTTGATCGCGTAGCGTTCCTCCAGCACACGCTCATACAGGACCCAGAAGGGATTGTCCTCGTACATGGCGATCTCTTCGAGGATGACGTTCTTCTCGGTATCAAAATCGCTCTGACGCAACGCCGGCCGCAGCATGTCGGAGAGGATCTCGTTCGCCCCACCCTTGCCGAGCAGCAACTCCGGCAGCACGCTCGCATGAAAGCAGGTCATCTCCGCCGAGGTGTAGGCGTTGTTGCGCGCGCCTATGCGGTCAAAGTCCTGGTTGATCTGCTCAGCCGTGCGCGTGGGTGTGCCCTTGAACATCATGTGCTCAAGAAAGTGGCTCACACCCATGACCGACGACTCTTCATCCCTCGCGCCGGTCTTCACAAAATATCCGACCGCCGCCGAATGTGATGAAGGGTCAACCTCCGCGATCACCTTTAGCCCGTTTGCGAGTGTTGCCTGCTTGAACGTAACATCCATACCCGCAGTTTAGCGGCCAATAGCCGCGACGGCGGCGCGGCGGCGAACAAGGCTGCAGAGCGTGCCGGGGCGAGCTTCCCGAGGCTGGTCGGCACGAATACTCTGCCCCTCGGTTTCAGCAAACACCCGGCCCCTCAGGGGCCGTTGCCAGCACCCCCGTCGATCCTCGAAAGGAACCCTCCATGCCGACCAAAACCGCTGCGTATGCCGCACTGGCCGCGACCACGCCGCTCGCTCTTGCTTCCATCGACAGGCGTGACGCGGGTCCGCGCGATGTGCAGATCGACATCCTCTTCTGCGGTGTCTGTCACTCCGACCTGCACACCGCGAGGGGCGAGTGGCCCGGCATCACCTTTCCCGTTGTGCCAGGGCATGAGATCGTGGGGCGCATCACCAAGGTTGGTGGCCAGGTCACGGGCTTCAAGGTTGGCGAACTGGCCGCCGTCGGCTGCATGGTCGATTCATGCAAAGCCTGTGCAAGCTGCACCAGCGGCGAGGAACAATACTGCGAACGCGGCAGCACGTTTACCTATAACAGTCCGGATGTCGCCAATCTTGGCAAAATGACCTACGGCGGTTACTCCAAGAGCATCGTGGTTGATGAACGCTTCGTGCTCCACGTCTCCGAAAAACTTGATCTCGCGGCCGTCGCACCGCTGCTTTGTGCGGGCATCACCACCTACTCGCCGCTCAAGCACTGGGGCATCACCAAGGGCAAGAAGGTCGGCATCGTGGGTCTTGGCGGGCTCGGGCACATGGGTGTCAAGCTCTCTCACGCCTTCGGCGCGCACACCGTCCTCTTCACCACTTCGCCGAGCAAGATTGAAGATGGCAGGCGTCTTGGCGCTGATGAAGTGGTGATCTCGAAAGACGATGCCCAAATGAAGGCCCACGCTGGCAGCTTCGATTTCATTCTGAACACCGTCGCCGCATCGCACGATCTAGATGCCTTCACCAATCTGCTCAAGCGTGATGGCACGCTCTGCCTGGTCGGCGCGCCCGAGCATCCTCACCCTTCGCCCAGCATATGGAACCTGCTCTTTCGCAGGTTGAGCATCTCAGGCTCGCTGATCGGCGGCATCAGAGAGACGCAGGAAATGCTCGACTTCTGCGCCGAGCACAACATCGTCTCCGACATCGAGCTGATCTCAATCGACCAAATCAACGAGTCGTACGAGCGGATGCTCAAGGGCGATGTGAAGTATCGCTTTGTGATCGATATGGCGACGTTGAAGTGAGCAAGACTCGCTTTCGTTGGCCAATCGCCCGTCACTGCGTCCGCATAACCACCGCGCAGGTCATTCAACCCCTACGCGCAGCCCTTCAACTGGGCGGTTTGCTGGCCGCGCATTGGGCTGCGCGTATGTTGAATGCGAGGCGAGCATCGCCAACAATCAAAGACCCGACCCGCAAGGCCCACACGCCCCGAAAGGCCCGCACGCATGGACCCTCGCCCACTCCGCCCATCAGCTTTGACCGCCGGTCAGACCGACTTCGCGCACGCGCTCGAAGGTCTCGAACCGCGAACATTGATGACCGCGGCCACAAGCCTGCCGCACTGGAATCCCTCGATCACGAGAGCGCAGATCGAAGAGTTCATGAACTCGTCGGATCTCGAAGACCTGCAAACATCGAGCGCGACATCCGATGACGATATGTACGCATTCAACCGCATCGCCCAGATCAAGCGCGAGGCGGTGGTTGAAGTCTCGACCGATGATGAGCAGTCATATGCCGATCTCGACTGGAGCGATTCGTACATCGATGATGCCGCGGATCAGTCACGGACTCGCGGCCTTGTGAGCTCGAAGCCTGTCGTGTTAGGCCGGGACGATCGAGCGATCAACGATCTCTCCTGGGCGCGAGATCGTGATCCGGCCGAGACCATCGCCGCCGAGCATCGCGATGCTTCTGTGCTGCCCGCCATCGTCGCCGCCGCTCACGTCAAGCCCGGCGAGGCCATCGCGATTCTTCCCGATGCTGTGAAGCCCGACGACGATCAAGATTCGGATGAAAAGTCTTCTTGGACCGGCGGTGAAGAGAGCGTCATCATCCGCTCCGATTTCACAAGCCGCTGAGCAACCTCTCGCACACCTCTCGCGGCCGCGCCGACCCGCAGACCACGCCCGAGACCGCCACGCCCCGACAGCCGATCGCGCGAATCTCGCGGATATTGTCGGGTGTGATGCCGCCGATCGCCAAATGCGGCACGCACTGCAGCGATTCATCCGCAAGGTACGCACGCAGATATTCGGCCCCGCTCACGGCGCGCACTTTCGTCGTGCTGGCAAACATCGCGCCCACCCCGCACATATCGGCCCCCGCTTCAACCGCGCGATGGGCCTCTGCGAGCGAGTGCGTAGAAGCCCCGATCAGCAGCGCGTCGCCACAGATTCGGCGAGCCTCAACGATCGGCAGATCATCAACGCCGAGATGAACCCCATCGGCGCCCGCCGCCAGCGCGACATCAACCCGGTTGTTCACGATGACCGCAGGCTTCGCAATGCCTTCACTTTCCCTCCCAGAGGAAGGGGGCAGGGGGGAGGGCTCATGGCTCAGAGAAGCCTCATCATGATCGTGACCCACCGAACCGCGCTCCATCCAAGCCTTGTCAACAACCATCATCGCCGCTCGCACGCGTTCGAGCAACGCGCCGTCGCTCATGCCCGGCTCGCGCACCTGCACACAGTCGGCCCCGCCCAGCACCGCCTCACGAACCACTTCCTGCCATGGCCGCACGCAGTGCGATTCAGTCACCAGCACGCACAGCCTCCACTGTCGTGCCCGCCCCGTGCCCAGCGCAAGCACAAGATCTTTCTCTGCACTGTAAAGCTCGTACCGCAACCGCTCGATCTCACGCCAGCCTCCCCGGCTCGACTTGGCACATTCTTCAAGCACACGCAGGGCCTCGCCCGCCCGCTTGCCCGCCGCGATCGCCATGGCGAGCACTCCCCCGCGCTCGCCTTCATCGCTGGCCTTGATGCTCGTCCCCACATCGCGGGGCGTATCGCGATGCGCCATCAGGCCCGATGTTCCCAGTCCAAAGTCGTCAACCGCGCCGCGTAATCCGTGCCGCAGATGCTTGATGCGCCCGCAGAGCGCACCATCACCGAGTCTGAACCTGGCGACATCCTCCATCGTCCGCAGAGCCTCGCGGGCGCGGTTGGCATTGGCATCGACCATTCGGGCAAGTTCGTGCGGCTGGAACGTGGACATTGTTCGATCCTACGCCCATGCCCGGCCCGCGTTACCATGCGGCCATGCCCATCCCCGCACTCTCCACCACCGCGCCCGCTGAACCTTGTGTTGTCGTCATCTTCGGTGCATCCGGCGATCTGACGCACCGCAAGCTCATCCCATCCTTATACGATCTGTTCCGCCAGGGGCTCCTTCCCCGCGGCACTCAGGTCGTCGGTGTCTCACGCACCGACATGACCAACGAGGCCTTCCGCGAAAAGCTCTTGCCCAGCGTCAGGAAGTTCGGATCACACTTTGATGACTCGGTCTGGACTGAGTTTGCACGCGCCTTGCATTACCATGCCGCCGATGCTTCGAGCAACGAAGCCATGCACGGCTTAAGCACACGCATCAACGATCTCGCGAAAAGTTCCAACATCCTCAAGCCCTCCGGCTCACCCAACATCCTCTTCTACCTGAGCGTCTCACCCAACCTCTATGAGCCGATCATCGCCGCCATCGGCGCGGGGCAGATGGTGACCGAAGGGCACCGCTGGTGTTCGCTCAATCGCAGCCAATCAAGCTGGCAACGCATCATCGTTGAAAAGCCATTCGGAGTCGATGTCACAAGCGCCATCTCGCTCAATCAGGCACTCGGACGCGTCTTCGATGAAGAAGCCATCTTTCGCATCGACCACTATCTCGGCAAAGAACTGGTGCAAAACATCCTCGTGATGCGCTTCGCCAACGCCATCTTCGAACCTCTCTGGAATCGCGAGCACGTCGATCACGTTCAAGTGACCGCGGCCGAAACCGTCGGTGTCGGCAGCCGCGCCGCCAACTACTACGACTCGGGCGCGGGCGGAGCGCTCCGTGATATGGTCACCAGCCACTTGCTGCAGATTCTTGCGATGGTCGCCATCGAGCCACCCTCCATCTTCGGTAGCGCACCAATCATGCGCGAAAAGATCAAGCTTTTCAACAGCGCGGTCCCCATCCGCACCGAAGATGCCGCAAACTCCGCGGTCTTCGGACGCTACGGGCCTGACCCCACCACCAAAGACCCCGCGTACATCGCCGAGGAGGGTGTGAACCCCGACAAACGAACCGAGACCTACGCCGCCATCCGCCTCGAGTTTGACAACTGGCGCTGGGCAGGGGTCCCCTTTTTCCTGAGATCAGGCAAGAAGATGGCGGCGAAACTCACCGAGGTGGTGATCACCTTCAAGCGCCCCCCGACCAATCTCTTTCGCGGGTTCGGCATCGACCAGCCCGAGCGTCCAAGCAATCGGCTCGTGATCAACATCGCGCCGACCGATGGCATCTCACTGCGGATCGATGGCAAAGTTCCCGGGAGTGGATCGAGTGCAGGCGGAGTGCGCATCGAATCCGCAAAGCTCGATCTCGATTACCTCAAGACCTTCGGTGGTGAGCAGGTTGAGGCCTATGCGCCGCTCATACTCGATGCCATCAAAGGTGACCTCACGCTCTACAAGCACCGCGACGAGGTCGAGACATCGTGGCGGATCTGCCAGCCCTTTCTGGACAGTGCGAAACTGCGTTCGCAAATCGCCGAGTATCCCCCCGGATCGTGGGGGCCATCCTCAGCCGATACGTTCATCGCGCCGGGCGGAAAGCGTTGGCACAACCCCAAGCCCTTTGAGGTGCGCTAAGTTCCCCAGATTGACAAAAGCAAAGAACCCCTAGCAAAGAACCCCTAGATAGGGGTAAAGCTGGAGAATCCGGTCTTAAATACGCACCAAAGTCCTACCTCAGATGCGAAATTTTGTTGCCGATCAGCCGAAATCGAGCAACTATTCTGGCCGATGCGCAAGTGTGGTCGCGTGGTATGTGCTGCGCGCCTCTTTGTCCCGGTCCGCTCGGATCACTGTTTACAGGAAGATGAACTTATGAAGATGCGATGTATTATGAGTTTGGCCGCTACGCTGTGTTGTAGCGGGCTGGCCGCCAGCGTGCAGGCCGCGGAGAACTGCGTTGACGCTTCGCTTTCCCCGGTGACGGTCGGGACCACGACCGGCAACTTCACGGGCAGCACCAACGACGGGCCGACGGGCTGCGGGGGCACGGGCAACCTTACGCAGTGGTTCGAGTTCATCCCGGTCAACACCGGCAAATACACGATCTCGACGTGCGGCAGCGCGCAGGTCGACACGGTGCTGGGCATCACGCTTTCGAGCGCGCTGTGCACGGGCGCGGCGACGTACATCCAGTGCAGCGACGACGCCTGCGGCCTCGGCTCGCAGATCACCCCGACCCTGACGGCCGGCATCGCGTACCGCCTGCGCGTCTCCACCTTCAGCGGCATCACCGGCGCCGGCTTGTTCGCCCTCACGATCATCCAGGAGGGCGCGGCACCCCCCGCTGGCGACGACTGCGCCTCGCCCGTGGTGGCGGTCGGCGGGTCCAACCCCGGCAGCCTGGTGGGCGCGACCAACTCCTTCAACGCCAACTCGTGCGGCGGCACCGTCGACCTGAACGACGTGTACTACTCGTTCACCGCGGCCGCGGCGGGCACCGCCCGGTTCAGCCTCTGCTCCGGCGACTTTGACGCCGTGCTCTCGCTGCACACGGCCTGCCCGGTCCCGCCCTCGACCACGAACCAGATCGCCTCGGCCTGCGCTACCAGCGGGAACCTGCCCATCACGGGATGCACCACCGGGCGCGGCGCGACCCTCACCCGGGCGATGACCCTCGGCGAGACCGTGATCATCCGGATAGCGGGCGCCAGCGACGCGACGGGCACCGGCTCGCCGTTCGTCGGCTTCGGCGGTTACGACCTGGTCGTGAGCCCGCCGGTCCCCCAAGGCTCGTGCTGCATCGGCAGCTGCTGCGCCGTCACCGGCCAGGCCTCCTGCACGGGCACCTGGACCATTGGCGGCGTCTGCACCCCCAACACCTGCCCGGCCCCGGCGAACGATGCCTGCGCCAATGCCGTCGCCCTTACCCTGAACACCCCGGCGACCGGCGACAACTGCAACGCTACGAGCACCAACGACGGCCCTGCGGCCACCTGCCAGGCCTCCGGCGGCAAGGGCGTCTGGTTCACCTTCACGCCCGCGAGCACCGGCTACTACCGGATCAGCTCCTGTGGCAGCAACCAGGACACTATCCTGAGCGTTTTTACGACCGATTGCACCACCTTCGCCGCGGTCTCCGGCGGGTGCGATGACGACACCTGCGACGGCATTACGCCCCCCGGCTCGGGCAACGCCTCTGACATCCGCTTCGTCCAGCTCCAGGCCAGCACGCTCTATCACATCCGCCTGTCCAGCTTCGGTGCCACCCCCTCCGGCAACACCTACACGATCACCGTGAGCGACGCCGTCGCCGGCGCCTGCTGCAACGCCACGACCGGGGCCTGCACCGTCGTCGCCACGGCCGCGACCTGCGCCTCGGGCTCCACCTACCAGGGCAACGGCACGCTCTGCAACCCCAACTCCTGCCCCCAGCCCACCGGTGCTTGCTGCACGCCTGATGGCGGCTGCTCGACCCTCACCGGCGCTGCTTGCACGACCGCTGGCGGCCTCTTCCAAGGCAATGCCTCGGTCTGCTCGGGCCTTGTCTGCCCCGTTGCGGTCGGCTCCTGCTGCAACAACACCACCGGCGTCTGCACCTACATTCTCGGCACTTCGACCTGCTCCGGTGGCACCTTCACCTCCGGCGGCTTCTGCTCGCCCAACAGTTGCCCCCAGCCCGGCGCTTGCTGCGTTGCTGGCTGCTGCTCGGTCACCCTCCAGTCGGCCTGCACCGGCACCTGGGGCCCCGCCAACTCGACCTGCACCCCTGGCTTGTGCGGAACTCCCGTCAATAACGAGTGCGCTGGTGCAACCAGCGTGGCCGTTGGCGCCAACCTCGGCACCAACTGCGGTGCAACAACTTCGTTCGTCGTGACCCCCGAGACCCAGTGCGGTGGTACCTCCGGCGCCGGCGGCGCTCGCGACGTCTTCCACATCTTCACTCCGGCCCAGAGCGCGAACTACACCATCAACACCTGCGGCACGCCTGGCTTTGACAGCACGCTGGCCCTCTACAACAGCTGCCCCGTCAATGGCTTGACGCCACCCGTTGCTTGCAACGACGACACCGCTGGCACCTGCGCCATCAGCGGCCTCCGCTCCGAGATCCCCAACCAGTTGTTGATCGCTGGCAACTCCTACATCGTTCGCGTCGCGGCATGGGGCGGTGGCACCGCTGAGGGCCCCTACGTCCTCAACATCACCCAGGGCGCGGCCGCTGGTGCTTGCTGCACCGGCACAACCTGTGCCATCTCGCTCGGCTTCAACTGCCCGCCCGCCAACTACCAGGGTGACTTCACCGCCTGTGGCCCCAACACCTGCGATCCGCTCGGCTCCTGCTGTGCGGTCGATGGCACCTGCACCGAGGTTGCTCAGAGCCTCTGCACCGGCACCTTCACACTCGCCGGCACCTGCACCCCCAACACCTGCCCCCAGCCCACGGGCGCATGCTGCTGCGGTTCAAGCTGCACCATCACCCTTCCCGCGGCCTGCACGGGCACCAACCAGTCCTTCGCTGGTCCGGGCACAACCTGCGTTCCCTTCTCCAACACCGTCCCCTGCTGCCGCGGCGACTTCAACAAGGTCGGCGCGGTCTCCGTCCAGGACATCTTCGACTTCCTCGCTGGCTACTTCGCGGGCGATTCCTGTGCTGACACCAACGACTCCACCGGCATCAGCGTGCAGGACATCTTCGACTTCCTCGCCGCCTACTTCGGCGGTTGCTAAACCGTCCAGATTCTGACCATGAGCATCTGAGAGGTTCTGCCTCTCTGGTCCTCTGAACGCAAACTCAAAGGCCCGCCCACCTACTCGGGGCGGGCCTTTTGCTTTTTCAGAACATGCCGCGTGCTCTTGACCACCCGTTTCTGCCCAGACCGCTTCGACCAGGGTTCGGGTGTGGTGAAGTTTGTGCCAGTTGTTCGTGTTCGGGTGGAGATTGGTGGTCGCACACGCGACCACGAGCAATCATGTAAACTGTCCGGTCGCGAGCGATCTCGTCTCGCAACCCATATTGACTCGCGGCCTATGTGCGGCTTGTGATCCAACAGATTGATAGCACAGACGCTTACGAAATCTGTGGTTTGTGCTTGAGGAGTTCACCACGTGCGTTTGTCGGCGACCAGGCTGATCGGCAAAACCATGGTGCTCATGGTCTGCGTGTTCGCGGCGATTTTCACCGCTCGACCCGTCCGCGCACAGCCGGGCAACGACACCTGCGGTGCCAATCAGGCTTCATACACGTTGCTTTCCATTGGTGGCGTGGTCGCTGGGTCGCTCATCAATGCCACACGTGATGGGTCAGCCTGCCAGGGGTTGACGGGTGTGGATGTCTATTACTACTTCACGCCCTCATTGCCCGGCCCATGGCGGATCTCACTCTGCACCGGTTCACTCCCGTTCGATTCGGTCCTCTCGATCCACACCAACTCATGCCCGGTCAGTTTTATGAACTACGCGACCGGCATGGCCCCAACATCCTGCAACGACGATGCCGGGTGCAGCGGCCCGCTCTCGCAGATCGACAGCGTCCCGCTCACCGCAGGTACGCCCTACATCATCCGCGTCGCAAGATTTGCCAACAACGTTGATGCAACATTCACGCTCACGGTCGTGAACCTCGCAAGTCAGGGTGCATGTTGCAGAGTCAACGGCACGTGCACCATTCAATCGGTCTCGCTCTGCACGACGCCCTCGATCTTCCTCTCCGCAGGCGCCACCTGCGCACCCAATCTCTGCCCGCAGCCACCATCGAACGATCTCTGCGACAACGCCTTCATCTTCAGCGGAACAGGGTTCGATACGCTCGGGACAACAGTCCTTTCCACGAATGATGGCACGGCCACGTGCGGCAACGGCGGCAGTCGAGATGTCTGGTACCAGTTCACACCCTCGGCAACGGCCGCTTATTCGGTGACGCTCTGTTCTTCGAGCGCCATGTGGGATTCGCTGCTCTCGGTTCATACCGGTTGCACAGGCTCATCCGGCAATCAACTCAACGGCGCGTGCAACGATGATGGTTGCAGCGGGCTGGTTGGTCTCTCGGCCATTCCCAGCCTCACGCTCGTCGCGGGTCTGCCCTACACCATTCGTGTCGCAGGGTTTGGCACCAGCGGCGTGAATATCGGCCTGTTTCGGATCATCGTGGGCGGGGTGCTCGGCAAGTGCTGCGTTCCCACTTCCGGCGCGTGCTCGGTGATCACGCAGAGTGCCTGTGCTTCGCCCAACATCTGGACATCGGGGGGCGTCTGCTCAACATCAGGCTGTGATGCGCTCCGCGGCGCGTGCTGTGATGCGATGAATGGCACATGCACGCTGAACTTCCCGGTCGATTGTGCGCAGGGCAAAATTTTCCTCGGCAACGGCACGAGCTGCTCGCCCAATCCCTGCCCTCAGCCTGCCCAAGGTGCCTGCTGCAATCCAAGCAACTGTTGTCTCATCACCTTCCAACCGAGCTGCTCCGGCACCTTCTTCATCAACACTTCCTGCAATCCAAACCCTTGCGCACCCCCGCCAGCCAACGACCTGTGCGCCAACGCATCACCAATCTTTCTCGGTCTACCGCAGAACGGTTCAACCTGCGCGGCCACCAGCACCACCGACGGTGCAGACCCGTCGTGTTCAACCAACGGACCGGGCTTCAGCCACTTTGGCGTGTGGTATCGCTTCACACCCCCGGCCTCCGCCTCATACGCGGTCTCCACGTGCGGGTCCGATCACGACACGCTCATCACGCTCTTCACCGGTGATTGCCTCAACCTTCTCGAAGTCGGGTGCAACGATGATGCGGCCCCGCCTTGCACCACAGGTTCTCCGCTCGGGTCATTCATTCCCGCCGTGCAACTCGTTGAAGGTCAGCACTACCTCATCAGGATTTCGTCCTGGGGTTCCGCTCCGTCGGGCGGGCCATACACCCTGATCGTTACGAATAACAGTTCCATCGGTTCGTGCTGTGAACCAAGCGCGGTCTGCACAACGACCGATGCCGCCGCGTGCCCGGCGGGTGCCGTCTTCACGCCCGGCGCCGTCTGCGTGCCAGACCCGTGCCCACTTCCACTCGGCGCGTGCTGTGCATCCAGCGGTCTGTGCGCGGTCACAACCACCACCGCTTGCTCAGAAGCCTTCCTCGGCAGCGGCACGACCTGCACACCCAACCCCTGCGTTCAGCCACTGGGCGCGTGTTGCCTGGCCGATGGAACCTGCTCCAGCACCCTCATCGGCGACTGCACCGGCACCTTCAAGTCCGTCGGCACGATCTGCGATCCGAACCCATGTCCTCAGCCCCTCGGCGCGTGCTGCGGTGTCGATGGGTCGTGCACGATCACGTTAGACTCGGCGTGCAGCGGCATCTTTCAGACGATCGGCTCGATCTGCTTTCCCAATCCCTGTCCTCAACCCGTGGGCGCGTGCTGCGCGGCCGATGGTGCGTGCGAGATCACGCTCCCCAACACGTGCCCCGGTGCCTTCGTCTCCGTCGGCTCGGTCTGCACACCCGATCCGTGTCCGCAGCCGACGGGTGCCTGCTGCTGGCCCAACGGTTTGTGCAGCATCGCGATCGAGACGACATGCGCCGGGCTCTTCCTCACCGTCGGTTCGATCTGTGGGCCAAACCCCTGTCCGCAGCCGACGGGCGCGTGTTGTGACGCCGATGGTTCCTGCACCATCACCGCATCGGCCACGTGTTCGGGCACGTTTCAATCCATCGGTTCATCGTGCGATCCCAACCCTTGTCCGCAACCCACCGGCGCGTGCTGCAAGGGTTCAAGTTGCAGCATCACGACCAGTGCCGCGTGCTCCGGGCCATCAACGCTCTTCGCGGGTATCGGACTCGCGTGCAACACTTTGCCAAACTACACCGCTCCGTGCTGTCTGGCCGATTACAACCACCTCGCCGGACTGAGCATTCAGGATCTGTTCGACTTCCTCGCCGGATACTTCGGCGGCGATTCCGCGGCCGATATCAATCAATCCGGCGTGGTCTCCGTGCAGGATATCTTCAACTTCCTCGACGCATACTTCACGGCCGGGTGCCCCTGAATGTTGGTATGGGCGATTTGAACCACCCATCCAACCTCCCAAGCTGCAAAATCGAAAAGAGTTACCCAGATTGACTCGCTGAGAGTTGCGTAATCACCGAACCTCTGGCAAACTTGGGAACATGCCGGGCTTCACCCGGCGCATAGTGTTGCGCCGATTCCCATCACGTCTGTCCATATCAGGAGGCGATGCCGAATGTCCAATGCCACTTGTTCCTTTCACGATCGAAGGATACACCGATTTGCCGCAACGATTCTCGCCGCGGCAACCGGGCTCACCCTCTTGGCAGCGGCACCGGCTTCGGCCGGCGAACCCGTTCGTGTATTCGCGTCCGCCGCGGTTGGTGTTGACTTGAAAGATGTTCCAACCATGCGCGTGGTCCTGCGCCCAAGCCTCATGAACGGGCGCGGTGGTTCGACGGGCTTTGCCAATCGCGGCCCCGGCTGTCCGATGACCACATCGTCGCATACCAACCCCGATCCCTACTTCAGCGGCGGAACCTACATTGCCCAAGCCGGCTTTGGTGAGATGGAGATCGCGGCGGCCTCATACACGCTCGCCGCATCCGCATTCCCCATCAAGCTCAACCTCGCCGAGTTCATACTTGTCACGTCGGGGGCCTCGACGCAGACCGTGACGGAGTGGAGCTTCCTTGTCTGGGATGGTCCGCCCAACACGGGCACACTGGTGGCCACTTACAGCTCCGACGATGTGATTCTGCCGCACGCCCGCGTTGGGCCGGGAACCGCAGGTATCAACATCCAAGTCTCGGTCGATCCACAAGATCCCGAGCAGATCTTTGTCAACGATGTTTCGGGCACACACAGGTTCACGATCGGCTTCCGGATCGACAGACACCACAACCAGACCGTGAGTGCCTGTACCCAAGGTCCACCACCCCAGTCAAACGCCTTTCCCGCCACCGATACAGGCGGACTTCAAAATGGTGCGAACAACTGGCTCTTCGGCTTGAACTGCGGAGTATTTGGTTGCCCGGCCAACGGCGGGTGGGCGACCTTCAACGCACTCAATATTTTCTGCCGCCCAAGCGGCGATTGGGTCATGCGCGCCACATGGGAATCGGTGAACTGTGCACCACCGCTCGGCGCGTGTTGCACCAACGGCACATGCACCGTCAACCTCGCGACCGCCTGTCTCGGCGCTGGTGTCTATCAAGGTGATAACACCACCTGCGTCTCGGTCGTCTGCCCCGCGCCCACCGGCGCGTGCTGCTTCTCAAACGGAACCTGCCAGACCCGCACCGCCGCCTCGTGCGCGGGCTTCAGCGGCACCTACGGTGGCAACGGTCTTGCCTGCACCGCCGGCGGTCTGTGCCCAACCGGCGCGTGCTGCCTCAGCAACGGCAACTGCACCGCCGCACAACTCGCCACGCAGTGCAGCGCGGCGGGCGGAACACTCCAAGCCATCGGCTCGACCTGCTCACCCAATCCCTGTCCACAACCGACGGGCGCGTGTTGTTTCTCGTCAACCGGCTTTTGCAGTCTCGAACTCTCGGCCAACTGCAACATCCCCGGCACGGTCTTCGGTGGCAATGGTTCGGTCTGCTCCGCCGCGACCTGCCCGAATACCGGCGCGTGCTGTTTCAACGGGTTCTGCAACATCGAGACCGGCTCTTCATGCACCGGCATTCCCGGTGCAACATTCCAGGGCATCGGCACCCTCTGCAACCCCGACCCGTGCTCGGTCGCCACAGGTGCCTGCTGCTGCGGGGCAACCTGCTCGATCACCACTTCCGCCGCGTGTGTCGGAACAAGCACCCGTTTCGCGGGCAACGGAACCGTCTGCAACGCGGCCATCAACAGCACCTCGCCGTGTTGCAAGGCCGACTACAACCAGGGCGGCACGCTCGGTGTTCAGGATATCTTTGACTTCCTGACCGGATACTTCACCGCCGACGGATGCGCCGATCTCAACGGTAACGGCGTCAGCGTGCAGGACATCTTCGATTACCTATCCGCCTACTTCAGCGGCGGATGCTGACTTGAAACTCAAGCGCGAACCTTCGCGCCTGACCCGACTGACACATCGCCGCTCGCGTCCGACATGGACGCGAGCGGTCTTTACAGCCTACGACCGATAGCACGCGGCCCAGTCCGGTCGTGGACCACCCATCTTCACTTCGCGACTCTGTACCCCGCCTCTGGGTATGGCCCTCTGCGGCGCGAAGTGGGCTTTTGGGTCTGAGCGGTGTACCTTCCATCACGAATCGACCGGGCGGCCAAGTTCACGCGGAAAAGCCAACTCATCGGAGCGACTCATATGTTCATCGGGTCTTCGCGCGCACGACTGCTTTCGATGCTTGTGGCGCTCTCGGCAGTTGTCTGTTCTAAGTCTTGGTCCAGCGCGGGCCCCATGGCCCCCGAGGTCGAGCCAAACGATACCAAGGCCACCGCGACACCCGTGCTGGGTCTGCTCTCGGCCGATTCCATCACCGGTCTTTCAACCGCTACATCGGGCGCGGGGCTTGATTACTTCCGCATCAGTACGGCACCCGCAGCCGCCGGAATTTATCGTCACCAGCTCACGCTCACAACCACCGGCACCGCCGGCCACACGCTGACCATCCGCGGCCTGAGCCAGTCAGATGGGGTGATCAACGCCGGCACGGATCTCGCGGTCCAGACCGGACAGACCCTCACAAACCCCGCGCGCCGTATCGCTGCGTGGTATGGCTTCGGGCGCGAAGAGCAGATTTTCTGCCGCGTCGCGGGCAACAGCCAGACCACGGCCCTTTACACAGCCACGCTCGCGACCACGCCGGTGGTGCCGGTCGAACTCACAACACCGTTGGCGGCCGGTTCAATCATCATCTCTTCGGGAACCGCGGGCGCGCCCGATACCGACATGTGGCTCTACGACGAGCAGTTCAGCGCCATCGTCGGCGCGGGCAACGACGACGAGTTCAACTCGTCTAACTTTACCTCTCGCCTCACCCGAACCCTTCCGCCGGGCATCTATACACTCGCGATCAGCCGGTTCAACCTCGCGAACAATCTCGCAAGCCCCGTTGATGATGATTCGCGCAATGGCAACGTTCTCGACCTGCCCAACGCCGTTGCCGGAAGCGCCATCAATCCCGGATCTCAATCAGACTTCGCCATCTCGTTCAACGATGGTGTGCAGCCCGCCCTCCTGGTGCCGGTCACCATCCCGATGGGCGGAGTTGGCGACGTGGTCTTCGTGCGGTTCATCGTCGCGGGTGTCCCCCGCCCTTCGGGTGTCGGCAGTTCGATACCCAGTCCTGTTCCGCAAGGCACATCGGCATCGCTCGTCATCTCGGTCTCGCCCGTTCCTGGTAGTTCGTTCGAGAACATCACCTCGGTGATCGCCGATGTTTCCGCCGTCACCGGCAACCCCAATGAGAATGCGGTCGCCTTCACGCGCAACGGCATGACCGCCGACTGGGTCTTCACATTCGCGGGCGCGCTCGGTTCAGTCGGCCCACGCACCGTGCCGTTCACCATCATCGACAGCGGCACACCCTCACCGGGCATCGGCACTTTCACCGTGACGATTGCCGCACCCCCACCGGCCAACGATACCTGCCAGACCGCACAGCCGCTTCAACTCGGGATGGGTATCGGCGGCAGCACCATCAACGCCACCACCAACGATGGTCCACCACCTCCGGTCTCCTGCTCAGCGGGTGGGTCCAACAAGAGCGTCTGGTTCTCATTCACGCCCGCAACAACGGCAAACTACCGCATCACTTCCTGCGGTTCAGACTTTGACACGGTGCTCTCCATCTTCACGATCGGGTCGTGTGCAGATCAGGCAACATGGACCCTGCTTGCCTGTGATGATGATTCATGCGATGGCGCGCTCCCACCCGGATCAGCGCAGGCCTCCGAAATTCCCAGCCTCACCCTCTCCGCCGGAACGACCTACCGCATTCGCCTTGCGGGCTGGGGTCCGACAAGTGCGGGGTTTTATTCGATCAACATCATCACCGCCATCGGCACAGGCGCATGCTGTTCCGGTGGGTGTTGTTCCATCACCACGCAGGCCGCGTGTGCCACGCTCTGGACGGCAAACCAGACCTGCTCGCCCACCAACCCCTGCCCCGTTCCGGCCAATGACTCGTGCCTCGCGCCTCGAACCCTCAATCTCGATCTGACCGAGAGCGGCGACAACTGCAGCGCCACCACCACCGCCGACGGTCCAAACGCTGTTGGTGCCGATTGTGCCGCCGGTAGTCGCGGCGTCTGGTTCCAGTTCGTCGCGCCCGCTTCCACCATCTACACCTTCAGCACCTGCGGCAGCCTGATCGACAGCGTGCTCACCATCTTCAGTGGACCTTGCAATGCCCCCGTGCAGGTCGCCTGCAACGACGATGGCGGATGCTCGAGCCCAGGATCATCACTCGCTTCACGCCGCGCTGGCGTTCTGCTCGATGCCGGGCTGCCCTACCTCGTGCGCATCCAAAGCTTCGGCGCGGCGGGCAGCGGCGGTACCTATCAACTCCTTGTGACCAGCGACAACGTGATCGGGTCATGCTGCACCACCAGCGGATGCGCGCTCACCGATGCGCAGCGCTGCAGCGACGAGTTCGTCTCGGGTGGAACGTGCAGCCCGAGTCCGTGCCCTTTGGTCACCGGTGCGTGCTGTTCAGGGTCATCGTGCATCCTCACCACATCAGAAGCCTGCGCCGGACCCAACACCCGGTTTGTCGGCGCGGGTATCGCGTGCAATCTAGCTGGCAATCTCGCTGCTCCCTGTTGCACGGCCGACTTCAACCAATCCGGCGGCTTCCCCGCCGCGACCGTGCAGGATGTCTTCGACTTCCTCAGCGCGTTCTTCGCCAACTCCCCGCAGGCCGATCTCGGCGGTGGGGGCGTAACGGTTCAGGATGTCTTCGATTTCCTGACCGCGTTCTTCTCCGGTGCGTGTTAAGCTGGCGAGTCTGCGTCTCGCCCAATACGCACGACTTCCCGAGTGACCGGGCGTAGTCACCCCGTTTTGGGGGATTGTCCGCCCGCGCGGGCGCGATCCGCAAAAACTCCGAGATATACATCAGTCAATTTGCTGGCAGGTCCGATCAGAATCGGGTATTGATTGAGGATCTCATGGAGTGTCACTCCTGAACTCTCAGAAGCGGTGCGCTTGTCGGGCGTTCGATCAGCGCATCCACTCATCAGGCCGGCAAGAAGGAAGCAAGGGTTTATGCCAACCAAGAACTATTATTCATCAATTTTGAGCGCACTGGTGCTCTATACCGGACTCGTCTCGAGCGCGTTCGGGCAGTCCAACACCTGCGCGACCGCAACCGTTGCCAATCTCGGTGCCAATGCCGGAACCGCCGTCGGCGCAACCAACGATGGTGCGAGCACCTGCGGCCTCGCGGGTGGTCGCGACGTGTATTACAGGTTCACCCCCACCGTCACCGGCACCTACCAGCTTTCGCTCTGCCAGGATGATATTTTCTGGGATACCGTCCTCTCGGTTCACACCGGCTGCCCGGCGACCGCCCTGAACACGCTCGCGTGCGATGATGATGGGTGTGGCTTCGTCGCCGACCTCTCGGTCATTGAAACCATCGCCCTCACGGCCAATGTCCCCTACACCATCCGGATCGCTGGCTACGCAGCGGGCACAACGCCCAGCAGCATCATCCTGAACATCAACAGCCAGATCAGCGGCGCGTGCTGCGATGGCCCTTGCTGTCTGCTCTCGACGGCTACATCTTGCATCGGCGTCTTTCAGGGTGCCAACACCATCTGCACCCCCATGCTCTGCGGAACGACGGGCGCCAACGATGATTGCGCAGGCGCGATCGACTTCCTCAACGTCACCGGCATCAGCACGACCGGCAGCACCTTCCTTGCCTGCACCACGGTCGGTTCGGGCGCGGGCTGTGGCGGTGGTGGGGTCAACGATGTCTGGTACCGCTTCCGTCCGTCCGTGACGGCCAGCTACACCGCCAACCTCTGCCTCTCGAACACCGCGTGGGATTCGGTCATCTCCGTTCACACCGCCTGCCCCGGCACCGCCGGCAACCAGATCGCTGGCGCGTGCAACGATGACAACTGCACCGGCGACATCGGCCTCTCGGCCATTACCACCACCTTCTCACTCACCGCCGGCACCGATTACTACATCCGCGTCGCTGGCTACATCAACAGCAACTTCGCCCCCAATCGCGGCGACTTCCAGCTCACCGTCACCAGCGAGCCGCTCGGCAGTTGCTGCGCACCCGCGGGCACATGCAGCGTTACGCCTGCTGCCTCATGTATATCACCCAATGTCTGGACCAGCGGCGCGGCCTGCGCTCCCAACAACTGCCCGCAGCCCATCGGTGCCTGCTGCGATATCAACACCGGTGCCTGCACTTCGGTCACCGCCCCCAACTGCTTTGATACGTTCCAGGGTGTCGGCACCCTCTGTGTTCCCAACAGTTGCGCCCAGCCCTCGGGTGCCTGCTGCACCGGTGGCGGCCTTTGCGTGGCCACACTCGGCTCGGGTGCATGTGCCGGCACATTCCAGGGCGCGGGCACAACCTGCACGCCCAACTTCTGCCCTCCACCTCCCGCCAACGATCTCTGCTCCGGCGCAACCGTCGCCTCAATCGGTGCCAACGCCGGCACGCTGATCGGCTCGAGCAGCGATGGCTTCAACACCTGCGAAGGTGGCGGCGGCATCGACGTCTACTACTCCTTCACTCCTCCCGCGACTGGCACCTACGAAGTCTCGCTCTGCCAGGACAACGTCTTCTTCGATTCAATCCTCTCTGTCCACACCGGGTGCCCGGCTGATGGCAGCAACGAGATCGGCTGTGATGATGACGGCTGCGGATTCATCTTCGATCTCTCCACCATCGCCACCATTCAGTTGACCGCTGGTCTCCCCAACCCCTACATCATCCGTGTTTCGACATTCGACGGCGCAACTGCCGGCGACAGCTTCATCCTCAACATCAACCCTGTGGCCAGCGGCGCGTGCTGCTTGCTCGATGGTTCGTGCGAAGTAAGCACCGCCAACGGGTGCCTCGGTTCGTTCCAGGGCGACAACTCGGTTTGCGCCCCGAACCCCTGCCCTCAGCCCGGCGCGTGCTGCTCCGCGGCCGGCTGCTGCACTTCCACGCTTCAAACCAACTGTGCCGCCACGTTCCAGGGTGTGGGCACCGTCTGCACGCCCAACCCCTGCGGCGCGGTCCCGGCCAACGACTCCTGCAACGGCGCCGTTGCGCTGACGCTCGGCGCACCGGTCACCGGCTCCACCTGCCTCGCAACTTCCAATGAGCCCGGCGTCGGCGGCTCGTGCGCCACCGGCGGCCTCGCCAACGTCTACCGCGGCCTCTGGTTCTCCTTCACACCTTCATCCACGGCCGCTTATCGTGTGAGCGCGTGTGGTTCGGGCCACGATACCGTTCTCTCCATCCAGACCTCCGCCAACTGTCTCAACTTCGTTGAGCTTGTCGGTGGCTGCGATGATGACACCTGCGATGGCCTCAACCCCGCGGGCAGCGGCTTGGCTTCAGATATCACCAGCATTGTGCTCACCGCGGGCACGAACTATTACATCCTTCTTCAATCGTGGGGCGGTGGTGCTGAGCCCATCGGCGGCACCTTCGCACTCGTCGTGACCTCAGTCGGCACACTCGGTGCCTGCTGCAACGCCTCGACCTGCACCCAGACCGATGCAGCCAACTGCGCATTCGTCTTCACGGCCGGCAACGTCTGCTCGCCCAACTCCTGCGCTCCGGCGACAGGTGCTTGCTGCTGCGGAGCTAGCTGCACCGTGACCACCTCGGCGGCCTGCCCGACCGGTCCCGGCACCAACGCAACCTACAGCGCTGGCGGCGTCTGCACACCCTTCTCGCTCACGGTGCCCTGCTGCCGCAGCGACTACAACAAGTCGGGTGGCGTGCCTTCCGTCCAGGACATCTTCGACTTCCTGAGCGGCTACTTCGCCGCCAGCCCCTGTGCTGACACCAACGACCTCGGCGGCATCTCGGTTCAGGACATCTTCGACTTCCTGTCGGCCTACTTCGGCGGTTGCTGATCGAGCCGCACTCACAGTCACCACACCTTACCGGCCCGGGCTTCAAGCCCGGGCCGGTTTGCTTTGGCAGGGCGAATATCCACCCGATACAAGAGGGTCGGACATAGAACACTCCTTACCCAGATCCCCAAAAAAGGGGATTGTTTGAGGTTCAAGAATTTATCTAGACGAATGCGACCGGATCTTGCTTGCGGATTTTGCGGATTTGAGGTACAACCTAGTAGTGCGCGACGGCGATCGATTCGTGGTTCCCGGCGAAGGTCGCCGCATTTCTTGACGGGACAGTCAATCGAATTTTTTGGAAGGAAGAGGAAGATGCGATTAATCCGACGTTTTTCGTTGGTAGCGAGCGCTGTTGCGCTGTGTACCACAGCCGGCAACGCCTTGGCACAGAATGATCTCTGCGCCAACGCCATTGCCCTGACCATCGGCACCGGCCAGGCCGGCACCACTGTTGGCCAGACCATTGATACCGGTGCGCCCGTGTGCAGTAGCCAGACCGTCAGCGCTCCTGGCGTCTGGTACACCGTTGTCGGCAACGGCAACACCCTGACGGCCGGACTCTGCTCCGGCGCATCGTACGACTCGCGCATCACCGTCTACTGCACCAGCGGCGCGCCATGCACGAACCTTGCCGCGTTCGCCTGCGTTGCGGGCAACGATGACTCCTGCGGTGCTCTTTCGAGTACGAGCTTCTGCTCCGCCGCGGGCCAGACCTACTACATCCTCGTCCACGGTTTCAGCACGGCGACCGGTGCCCACACGGTCCTCGTGACCTCCGGCGCGGCATGCGCCACCGCCGTCAGCTGCGCTCCTCCGATCACGGGTGCCTGCTGCAGCACCGCCGGTGCCTGCACGGTCGTGATCAACACCAGCTGCACCGGCACCAGCATCTTCCAGGGTGCCAACACCGTCTGCGACCCCAGCCCCTGCCTCAACGTCGGCTCATGCTGCGTGACCGCCTCGGGCGCATGCACCATCCGCAACGCCTCGGGCTGCGTAGCCGCTGGCACCGTCTTTACCCTCGGCAACGTCACCTGCACGCCAAACCCGTGCCCCCAGCCCGTTACAGGTGCCTGCTGCAGCGTCTTGGGTGTCTGCACGACCACGGCCATTGCGGCCTGCACCGGCACCAGCGTCTTCCAGGGCGCCAATACCCTTTGCAGCCCCAACCCATGCCCTCCCGCGGGCTCGTGCTGCACCAACTGCTGCGTTGTGACTCTCCAGGCCTCCTGCACCGGCACATGGACCAGCGGCGGCATCTGCACGCCAAACCCCTGCCCGGCTCCCCTCAATGACCTCTGCACCGGCGCCATCCCCGTCACGGCCGGTGTGCCGGTCACCGGCGACAACTGCAACGCCACCAGCTCCAACGATGGCCCCGCAGCCTCTTGCCAGGCATCCAGCGGCAAGGGTGTGTGGTACAGCTTTGCTTCACCGGGCGGCAACTTCGGCCTCTCAACCTGCGGTTCAAACCAGGACACCGTCATCACCGTCTTCACGACCCCCGACTGCGTGACATTCACCCAGGTTGCCCTCGGTTGCGATGACGACTCCTGCGACGGCGTTACGCCCCCCGGCAGCGGTCTTGCTTCCAACATCGCTACGCTCAGCCTTCCCGCTGGCAACTACCTGGTTCGCATCTCGACATTTGGTGGTGCGCCCGTTGGCGGCCCCTTCACCCTCGCCATCAACGCGGTTGTTTCGGGTGCCTGCTGCAGCGCCACCGGCGTCTGCACAACCACGCTCAGCACCGCTTGCACCGGAACCTTCCAGGGTGCCAACTCCGTCTGTGATCCGAGCCCCTGCCCCAACGTCGGCTCATGCTGCGTGACCGCCTCGGGCGCATGCTCGATCACTGCTTCCTCGGGCTGCACCGCCGTGGGCTCGGTCTTCACCCTCGGCAACGTCACCTGCACGCCAAACCCCTGCCCCCAGCCGGTCTCGGGTGCTTGCTGCAACGTCGGGTGCTGCACCTTCGGTGCGCAGACCGCCTGCGTTTCGCCGGGCGTCTTCCAGGGTGCGAACTCCACCTGCACCCCCGGCCTCTGCGGCGTGGGTGAGCCCAACGACGAGTGCGTCGGTCTCGGCCCCACCTTCACCTTCGCCGGCACCGGTTTCACCACCACCGGCAGCAACCTGCTTGCCTGCACCACGGGTCCCTCGGCCTGCGGAGCTGGCGGCGCGTTCGACGTCTTCTACGCCTTCACCCCCAGCATCGCCGGCCCCTTCACGGCCAACCTCTGCGGTTCTTCATCCAACTGGGACTCGGTCCTTTCTATCCACACCGCCTGCCCCCCCTCGGCCGCAAACCAGGTTGTTGGTTTCTGCAACGATGACAACTGCACCGCCCAGATCGGCACCTCCGCGATCATCACGCCCGTGGCACTCACTGCGGGTCAGACCTACTTCGTCCGCGTTGCCGGTTACATCAACGCCAACTTCGGCCCCAACCGCGCCACCTTTGTTCTCAGCGTTGACAGCGGCGCACTCGGTGCTTGCTGCCAGACCAATGGTGCATGCCTCATCGGCACGCAGAACCTCTGCACCGGTACTTGGACCGCCAGTGTCACTTGCAGCCCCACCCCCTGCCCCCAGCCCTCCGGCTCCTGCTGCGCCACCAACGGCAACTGCACCGTAGTCCTCGGCGCGGTGGCCTGCACCGGCACCTTCACAATCGGCGGCATCTGCACCCCCAACACCTGCACGCAGCCCTCAGGCTCTTGCTGCGCTACTGATGGCTCATGCTCCGTAGTCCTCGGTGCTGGCGCCTGCACCGGCACCTTCGCCATCGCCGGTGTCTGCACGCCCAACATCTGCCCCCAGCCCCTCCCCAACGACACGTGCGCCACGGCTGCGGTCGTCACCGTCGGCACCCCGGCAGCGACCGGCGACAATGCTAACGCGCTGACCTCGCTCGATGAGGATGTGTCTTGCACCACCAGCAGCAAGGGCGTCTGGTACGACTTCACCGCCACCGCGGCGGGCCTCTACACATTCGATACCGAGAACAGCACGCAGGCCGATACGGTGCTTGAGGTCTTCACAGCCTGCGGCGGCACCAGCCTTGACTGCGATGACGACGGCGGCACGGGCAATCTCTCGCTCGCCCAGGTCACCATGACCGCAGGCCAGAACGTCAGGGTTCTCGTTGCGTCCTTCGGGTCTACGCCAACCGGCGGCGGCTTCAACCTCAACATCTCCGTGGTTCTCAGCGGCGCTTGCTGCGATGGCACCACCTGCACCGAGACGCTTGCGAATAACTGCGCATTCGTCTTCACGGCCGGCAACGTCTGCTCGCCCAACTCCTGCGCTCCGGCGACAGGTGCTTGCTGCTGCGGAGCTAGCTGCACCGTGACCACCTCGGCGGCCTGCCCGACCGGTCCCGGCACCAACGCAACCTACAGCGCTGGCGGCGTCTGCACACCCTTCTCGCTCACGGTGCCCTGCTGCCGCAGCGACTACAACAAGTCGGGTGGCGTGCCTTCCGTCCAGGACATCTTCGACTTCCTGAGCGGCTACTTCGCCGCCAGCCCCTGTGCTGACACCAACGACGTCGGCGGCGTCTCGGTTCAGGACATCTTCGACTTCCTGTCCGCCTACTTCGGCGGTTGCTGATCCATACCCGTGCTGACCTCACGCCCACCGGGTGAGGTCGGCCTCGTCTCTTCAGCCTATTCTGTCGAGACCTGATCTATCCAGATCACTTCGGTTCTACAACAAAGCGGCGGGCCTCTCAGGCCCGCCGCTTTTACTTTTACCCTCGGTCGTGCTTTGATTGACCCTCATGACCGATCCGGACCTCTATCAACTCGACCCCAAGCCACCCGTGCCCATTCTGCCCGGGGTGGTCATTGTGCGCGAGGCCGCACACTCGACCATCGATGCGCTCGCGGCGGAGATGTTCATCCACGCGAACAACTGCGCGCGGGCCTATGGCGAGTTTCACATGGCCCTTTCGGGCGGTAGCACGCCCGTCCCGCTTTATGAACGCCTGATGATCGACCCCGCCCTCCGCGATTTTCCCTGGGAGAAGTCGCACATCTGGATCGTTGACGAGCGCCGCGTGCCCTTTGACGATGCACGTTCAAACTTCAAGGCCATCAACGAGATCCTTGGCGATCACTCGGGAATCCCTGCCGCGAATGTGCATCCCATCTTCGCCATGTCTGAGGATGCGGACACCGCGTATGAGCTTCAGCTCCGCCAGGTGCTCGGCAAGCGCGAGCGCGGCCAGGAACGCCTCGATTTCATGATGCTGGGCATGGGCTCGGACGGGCATACCGCATCGTTGTTCCCACACTCGCCCGCGCTCGGCATCGATGACCGGGCGCAGTCGCCGCGGGCCTTGCCAAGGCTCGTCAGGATCAACTCCGGCCCGAACGTCACACCGCCTGATCGTGTGACCATGACCTTTGATATGATCAACGCATCGCGGTTCGTGGCCGTGCTTGCCACGGGCGCGGCCAAACGGGCAACGATTGAACGCGTTGCGGCGGGTGTTGGGGCCTCGTGCGGCACGGGTCCGGGGGGAGCGCCCATCGGTCCTGCACCGTCGGGCGAGGCCATCGCCGAACTGCCGATCCTCGGTGTTCGCCCGGTCGCGGGCGTGCTCCGTTGGTACCTTGACCATGACGCGTGCGCGTCACCAGCGCCCGGCGCGTGATTGATTCAACAACGGGGTGCTTTCCATGTTGTCTGTCGAGCCGAACGAGCGAGTCACTTTCGGCATTGCGTATGAAGATGACGATCTGCTCGTCATTGAAAAGCCCGCGCGGGTGCCCACCCAGCCCGGCAAGGGCCATCAGACCGACACACTGCTCAACGGGCTGTTTGCCAAGTACGGCAATCAGTTGCAGAACCTTGGCAAGTCGCGCGACTTCGGGATGTTGCATCGGCTGGACAAGGACACGTCGGGCCTGCTCATTGTCGCCCTGCGCACGGCGGCCTATGACACCTTGCGCACGGCGTTCGAGCAGCGCGAGGTTCGCAAGTATTATTGGGCGATCTGCTCGGGCGCGCCGCGCCAGCCGCGCGGCGTGATTCGTGCCGCGATCGTCGAATCTGATGGTGGTCAGGAGAACACCAATCGTCAGAAGCTCGCGCGCGTCTCGCGGGTTGGCAAGCCCGCACTCACCGCGTACCGCGTGCTCGACTCAGGGCCGATGGGGTGCCTGATCGAAGCCCGCCCAGTGACCGGAAGGCTGCATCAGGTCAGGGTTCATCTTGAGGCGATCGGTTGTCCGATCCTCGGCGACCTGTTTTATGGCCCGCGCCGCGTGCAGGGGGCTTCGCCGCGGCTTGCGCTGCATTCGCACCGCCTGGTCTTTGTGCATCCGCGCACGGGCATCACGATGGATATCCATACCGACTGGCCCAAAGACCTTCGGCGCGTGCTGCGGAATGTGCGTTTGCGAACCGATGCGGCGCGGGCCGCCGACAACAAGGCCGCGGCGTTGTTGGCCACTGAACCACTCGACGACAAGGCTCTGCCCGATGCGGCGGATAACGGTACAGAATAAGTTGGGCCTGAGTTCAGCCTTTTGTTGAGGCGATGCACCGCATGAGGTCCGACGCGATCGCATCGGCGATCATGAACCCCGAATCGGTGAGCACCCAGCGCGCATGGTTGCCGATGATCGTCATGTGCCCACGCTCGTGCACTCGCGCCACGTGTGTACAGAGTCGGGCCGCCGAACCACTCGAAACCGCGTGGCAATCGGCAAGCAGTTCCGCGGCATCAAGCCCGCTCGCCAGCCGCAAACCCATCATGATTCTTTCGCGCAGCAGCCGCGCCGGATCCGGCCCTTCGTGGTCGGTGATCGGTGAGAATCCATCGCCGCTCGCGAGATAATCACCAAGCCTTGGAACGTTCTTCCATCGATGGCTGCCCGACCGCATCGTTGGCCCGGCAAGCGCGTGGCCCGAGGCGCTCGGACCCGCCGCGAGCCATTGTTCCTGAAGCCAGTAGGCGATGTTGTGTCGTGACTCATGGCCGGGGCGTGCGAAGTTGCTGACCTCGTATCGCTCGAGCCCGGCCCCGCGCAGCCGTTGCACGGTCAGCTCGAACATGGAGGTCTCGGTCTCATCATCAACAGGTTCAAACTCGCCACGTGAGAGACGATGGGTCATCGCCGTGTTCGGCTCGTACGTCAGGTTGTAGCACGAGAGGTGCGTGGTCCCGAGGGCTACAGCTTGTGACAGGTCGTCGCCCCATTCAGCTACCGTCTGGCCGGGAATGGCAAAGATCAGATCGACCGACTGCCGCGAGATTCCCGCCGCCCGCGCGGCGTTGATGGCCTTCGCCACATTCTCGGGCTGATGCCAACGCTCAAGGGTCTTGAGGTGGCGTGGGTTGAACGACTGAGCCCCGATGCTGACGCGGTTGACCCCGCCCGCACGCAGCAGGCCCATCAACTCAGGTGATGCCGACTCGGGGTTGCACTCGACGGTGAACTCGGGCTCATCGCCCGCGCGCGCGCGGCGGATGTCGGACAGATCAAACAGGCCGTTGACCTCCGCAAGCACGCGCTCCCACAACTCAAGTCGGAGCAGGCTCGGAGTGCCGCCACCCACAAAGATCGTGCGGAGGGGTTGCCCTCGGGCGTGCGGCGCCAGAGCCCGCAGCTCGCCGATCAGCCGATCAACAAACGCGGCCTGCTGGTCGCGGTTATCCACAAACGAGTAAAAGTCGCAGTAATGGCACTTGTGGACACAGAATGGCGTGTGAATGTAAAGGCTGCGAATAGGCGGGTGCGAGGCTGGTTCACCCAGACCCTGCGACGCCCGCAGGGGCAAACCGTCGGCCCCAACTGGCCCGCCATGTTGCTTGGCAAGCCCGAGTGGGATATGTTGGGTAGTAGGGGGTTGCGGCATCGGGTGGTTGTTGGTCGATAAGGCAGAAGCGTGGGATGGTCAGAAGTGTCGGGGGCGTGTGAGGTTGGTCGAGCGCGTCGGGCCGAGTTTGGCCGCGACGTGCGGAAGGGTAGGTTCGCTTGAAGATCTCGCTGGTCATGGTGACATCCGACGGAACCAACCGCGAACTGGCGGTAGCAAAGCTCCCGCTGATCGTTGGTCGATCGGTGGAGTGCAAGCTGCGCATCCCGGTTGACAGCGTTTCGCGCCAGCACTGCGAGTTGGACGAGAACGATGATGAGGAACTGGTGATCCGCGATCTGAAGTCGAGCAACGGCACGTATGTCAATCGCGAACGCGTGAAGGAGCGCGAGCTTCTGCCCGGCGACCTTGTCTCGATCGGGCCGGTGGTCTTTGTCGTACGGATCGATGGGCATCCGAAGAACATCGACCCCGCCACGGCGTTCAAGACGGGCGCGGTGGCGGTCGGTGGCGGAGCGGCATCGATGATGGACGGTGTGCCGACCTGGTCGGGTCAGGCTGGTTCTGGCGGAGGGGCTGGTGGGGGAAGTTCGCAAGCACCCAAACCCGCACCTCCGATCACGGCCAAGCCCGCCGACGATGACAGCTTCGAGAGCCTGCTCAAGAACCTGCGTGAGTCTGATGACAAGTAGTTCGTGACGGCTCAGCGGATGATGATCGCGCTGTGCGGCCCGCCGCCGATGCCGAGGAAAAAGTCCTGCTGTTCGAGGCTGGGCGCGCCATCTTTGCGAACCAGGCGCCAGAACGAGACCTCGCCGTCATAGGCCTCGGGGTCGAGCGATGCGTATTGCGAGACGCAGAGGAAGCGACCGGTTGTATCAAAGGTTACACCTGCGGGCACGGCACCGAGCAGCGATTCGCCGTGCGTCGTGAGCCGACCATCGCGAGCGAGCGAGTAGAGCACGATGCTGCCGCCGCGGCGTGATTCCGACCCGACCGAGACCAAGCCGTTCGCGCAGGCGATGAGAGTGCCATCGGGGCTGATGGCCATGCCCGTGGGCGCGAGGGCGGTATCGGCCGAGGCGATGACGGTGTGCGCGCCCGCGGCGATTTCTGAGTCAAGGTTGTCATCGAGTCGGATGACGCTGATGCGGCCCGGGCCAAGGGGCTGACCATCAGACTGCGTGCGCGATGAGCCGGCATCGAGACTGACAAAGTGCTTGCCATCTTTGCTGAACTGGCCGAAGATTGGCTGCTTGCCAACCTTCACCGGTCCACCCCATGGTGCGAGTTCGAGCGATTCGCCCGTGACCTTGAAGCGGTAGAAGATCACTTCGGCGCGGTTGCCCAGTGAGACGGCAATCGCCCGGCCGCTCGGATGCCACGCAACGGCGGTCGGCGCGGCCTCATCATCATCAAGCCCATTGAGCGGCCAGGCGATCGATTCACCCGGCACGCCGCCGTTCGCACCAAGCGGCGCGACAATGAGTTGGTTGCGGGCGTTGGTCGTGACAACCGCGACGTAGTTTCCTGAAGGGTGTACGGCGACCGCGCGCGGGTCAGGCCCGACGTAGGTCTTGCTCAAGACCTTGGGGGCCGAGAGGTTGGTCAGGTCGATCGAGGTCAATGAGTCGCCCATCGTCAACGAGGCCACGCTTCGCGCGCCCACATCAAGGGCCGGACCACGTGTCTCGACCACATAGGCAAAGCGTCCATCGGGTGATACGGCGATCTGGCCCGGTGAGCCGAGCGCGGAGCTTGAGACATCGGCCTGCGCAAAGGGTGTGGAAGGCTCGCGGATCGGCAACGAGATCACCGTGAGCGAATCTTTCAGACCGGGCTTGGTGGGCAGCATGGTCGAACTGCCGGGCTCGGTCGGCAGATCCGCATCGCCGAGCGCGAGGATGTAGCGTCCGCCAACCGACGATGGATTGGCCATTCCGCTGCCAGCGCCGCCCTCGCAACCGGCAAGCAGCATCGCGGCCGCGAGACCGGGGAGGATGTGCCGAACCATTGAGCGAGAGAGCGAAGGTGTGTTGCGGTTGAAATCGCGGGCCATGGTCGAAGTCTCCGATTGCGGTGCGTGTGCCTGGCGAGAGGTTAGTCAGGCGATGGGGCGGGCTCTGGCCAGATCGTACCAAGATCCACCGTCGCACCGGGCGGGGTGAGCGGATGAGCCGCACGGTCCATCGCCCGAAGCGCGGCCAGTGCGGCGGCCATATCCGGTGGAAAGGGCGCGGTGAAGGACATTGGTCGCTCGGTGGCGGGGTGTCTGAACGCAAGAGTCGCGGCGTGCAGAGCCTGTCGGACGACGATCGGCAGCTCATCAGAACCAGCCGGTAGAGCGGCATCGAGCCCAGAGGCGAGCAGGGCACGCCCGCCGTACATGTCATCACCCACGATCGGATAGCCGCCGTGCGTGAGGTGGACGCGGATCTGATGCGTGCGGCCCGTTTTGAGTTCAAGCTCGATGAGCGAATAGCGGGGGGGAGTGGCGGGCCGCGCTTCGGAGCCGGGGCTAGGTGCATGACCATCAAAGTGGCCGCGCACGCGACAGATCGTTACCGACTGCTTGCCGAGGTGATCGTGACGCACGACGTACTTCTCACGATAGCCTTTTTCCTTGGATGGGTGCGGGCCGATCGGCTTATCGATCACGTCGATCGGCGGCTCAACCAGCCCATGCACGAGCGCGAGGTAACGCTTGTCAACGGTGCGCAACTCAAACTGCCGGGCCAGCCGCCAGTGAGATGTGTCATCTTTGGCAAACACGATCAGGCCCGAGGTGTTGCGGTCGAGTCGGTGTACGACCCCCGGTCGGGCGAACTCTTTGCCAACCGCGGAGAGCGATCCACCGGCTTCGCCCGCCGCGCTGCGCTTGGCGAAGTGAAACGCGAGCGCGTTGATGAGCGTGCCTTTGTTGTGCGAGCGGGCCGGGTGAACGATGATGTTCGGGTGCTTGTTGAGCACGATGATGTGCTCGTCTTCATAGAGCACCTCGATCGGGATGTCTTCAGGCTGCACCTCGCTGGGCGGCGGGGGCGGGATGAAGACTTCGACGCGGTCATTGGCGGCAACCTTGGTGCTCGCGCGCGGTTTGCGGCCGTTGATCGTCACACCGCCCTCATCAATGAGTCTTTGCAACTGTGTGCGGCTCATGAAAGGGATGCGGTCGGTCAGGTATTTGTCGAGCCGCTTCTGCAGGTTGCGCTGAAGCACAAAGACGACGCGGTTCGGTGCATCATCATCCGCGCCGGTTGTCGGTGGGGCCTGATCCGGGTCGGGCGGGATCAGCGGCGATGATGCGTCATCTTCGAGTTCCGGGTCGGACTCGGCCTGGGGCGGATGAGTTGCCACAGCCGCCAAGGCGCACCGTCGGATAGCCTCAGGATCCACCTTTCCGCCGTGCAGAATGAGCTTTGAACTCTTTGAGGTATCTGCCCCGCTGCGCGAGGGCGGAAGATGCGCGGGCAGCGAGGGCTGAAGATGATCTTCACCACGCGAACGCGAATGGTCGTTGCCCGCGCTCACGGAACCTCACTGCGGCTTGGTGGGCTCGGGGACAGGTGCCGGCGCAACGGGTGCTGCCGGGGCCGGGGCCGGAGCGGGAGCCGGAGCGGGGGCCACTCCTTCGGGAACCGGGGCCGGAGCGGGGGCCACACCTTCGGGAACCGGGGCCGGAACGGGCGTCACTTCGATGGGCGTGCCGGGCGTGTCACCGGGCGCTGGAGCATCGGGGGCGATGATCTTGCCATCGGCACCCATGCGGAACATGGTGCCATCTTTGGTGCCCATCTGGATGTTGGAGAGTGGGCTGGTGAAGGGCTGAATGGCCGCGGCATCTTTGGGGAGGAGTGCTTCGGCGTAGAGCTTCGGGGGGTTCTTGATCGAATCGAGCGAGTCGATCATCTTCTGAGCCAAAGCCGCGCTCTCATCGAACTTGACGGCGGTCGCGATCGTGATGACCTGCTGGTAGAAGCCGCGTGCCGTCTCGGGCTGGTTGCGCATCTCGGCACAGGCCGCAAGCCCGTTGAGCGCGGAGATGGCGTGGATGAAACGGTTAAGATCGTTGGCGACCGCGTCGGCGACCTGCTTGTAGAGAGCCTCGGCCCTGGTCAGCTCTTCAAGCTTTTGCTCGGCGGTGAGCGCCACGGTGTTTTCGGGGAGAACACCGGGCTTGGCCGTGTCGAGCGTGACGCCGATGGGCACGCCGTTTCGCGCGGCGTTGAGGTGAAGATCGGCGGCGGCAAGCCGTGCCGAATGGGGAACGGCAAGCACGCTCTGCTCATCGGCCACGCGCACGAGCGAGGTCGGATTGCGGGAGTTGTTCGCCGCGTCGAGCTGGGCGAAGGCCTCGTCGGTGCCGCGCTCCTGCACGCGCTTGTAATAGTTCCAGAGGAAGTACCCGCCGCCGATCACGATGATGACGAGGAGGAAGGGTGTGGAGTATTTCTTCATCCACTCGATGAACTCGACGTTCAGCCGGGATTCTTCAAGACCAGCGCCCTCGCGGATCTTTGTCTGTCGTTCTTCCATGGTGGCGTTGCCGCGGGTATGCGGCTCTCCGATTGGTGACGGGACTGGATGGTGGTGGGGGTAAGGAGGCTCTGATCGGGAAGGGATTATAGGTCACCCTGACCGAGTGGGCGTATGTGACCGATGTCGAGTCCTCGATGACTTGGAGTGCCCATTCAGTCGGCGTAGTCGGCAAGGTGTTCACACCCAATACGCCCACGCTCCAGTATCCGCCATCGCCGCGGGTGGCACCAGCGTCTCTTTCACCCGCGCCACAAATAAGGCCAGCCCGCCCGATGCGCCCTGGGTGTCATCATGTTCTCGGACGCTCACGGCCACATCGTGTGTGCCATCGTGGAGGCCAAGGTCTGTTCGCAACGCCACACGGAGGCGCGGCACGCTGGCCGAGAGACTCGCAGGGCCGCTGACCGAGTAGCCGGTGCTTTGATCGCCGCAGATCAGCAGCAGGTCCGCACCCGCGGCGGCGGTGAGGGCGATCTGCTGGGCCTCGGCCTGAATCGCGGCATCAGGCCCGGCATCGGGCTCATCAGGAGCTTGGAGAGGTGCGCTGGCGATTCCCGGGGCATCGACGTATCGAACGACAAGCCCCGCAAAGTCGATGAGCGCGCCGACGTGGTCGCGTGTGGTTCCCGGTTCATCGGCCACGATCGCCACCACGCGCCCCGCGAGCGCGTTCAGCAGGCTGGACTTGCCGATATTGGGCGGCCCGAGGGCAACCACCAGCGGCGGATCGATGAGCCGCTTCAGCGCGTGAGAAACCGCGGGCGACACGGGCTTGACGGGTGCGTTTGCCCAGCGGCGTTGCTGGTCGAGCAGCAGGTCGATCGCCAATGGGCTTGGCGCGCGAGCGAGCGCGGCCACAAGGTGCTCGCGGGTGGGTCCGTGGGTGAAGTTCTTCACAGATGCTGATGTTGACTGCACAAGCTCCGCGCCGGCACGCTGAAGCGCGGCCAAAAGTCGGCGCAGCACCACCGGTCCGGCGTGGGGAAAGATCCACGCGGCATCGTGCGATGAACGCGCAATGACCAACCGATCAACATCCGGTATCGTGCGAAGACGGACGAGTGGGGGAGCAACATCGGCGACGCCGATATTCGCGAGCAGCTGAGAAACATCGCCGCGAACTTCAACGATGGCGATGGCCGCGTTGCCACCCGCGGCGAGCGCGAGCGGTGCCGAGGCGATGGAGCAGCTCGCGATCATTCCTGGTGCTCATCCTCATTGGTGGCTTGTGATGATGTGTTGTGTTCGTCGGCCTCTTCGAGTTGCTCAAGCCTTCGATACGCTTCGAGCATTCCGACAAGCGTGAGGTCGGGCACGATGTGCTCGACAAGCTCATCGTTCTCGAAGAGCATCGGCGCATCACCCCCGGTCGCGATGATGCGCGGGTAGGCCTCGTAATACTCGGCGTAGCGGTCGATCAGCAGGCGGACCAATCCCCGGGCCGCGCTCAGTGCGCCAAGTACCATCGCGGGCGCGGTTGCCCGCCCAAAGGGTGGCTTGGCCAGATCGGTCGGAGGAAAGAGATCGGGGGTAAGGGTGACGCTGGGGAGCGCGGCGGTTCGTTCGTGCATCGCGTCGAGCATCATCTGCACGCCGGGTGCGATGGCACCACCGTGAAACGTACCCTCGCCATCGATGAAATCGACCGTGATTGCCGTGCCGGCATCGATCACCACGCACGCCTGCTTCACCCGTGTGAACGCGCCGAGCGCATCGAGCAGGCGGTCGGGACCGACCGTGGTGATGTCTTCGAGCGTGTGCATGATCGGGATGGGCAGACCGTCGGCCCCGCCGCCACCAAGGTCGGCCTTGCTCGTTCCCAGGTGCCAGACCTTGTGGCCCGCGGCTTTGAGCGCGGTGCGAAGCAAATCCGAAACCGGCTTATTGACGGTGGCGATCAGGACAGGGGGGGGAGAGGGGGGGGAGGCATCTTCTTCATCGGGCGATGGTTCGGCGCGAGCATCGAGGCATGATCGTTTGACCGCCGCGGCGAGCGCGAGCGGGTCGGCGTTGGTCTCGACGAGCGAGGGCTCGATCTGACCGTTTCGAACCAGTGCGAAGCGTGTGCGGGTGTTGCCCACGGAAACCAGCAGAAGTTGATCGCTCATGCCCGAGTGTAGTGGTGCGGGGATGGCTGCCGAGTTGAAGCAGAACCCTGGACGGCTTAACAGGCCGGGAAGTGATTGCTACAGTGGAGGCCGCGCAGCGGGTTGAAATGCCCGAGATCCGTACTCCTGCACTTCTTTTTTTCGCAATCGCAGTTTGCCCTCTGCACAAATGACTATGGCCCGTTGCCGCGTTGACAACTCGATCGAGCGTGTGCAGATGGAGGGCTTTGCCTTCCCGCTGGGGGTCTATCCCATTGAGCCGGTCGAGCCCAAGCCAGGATACACGATCACGTTTGAGCCCGCGGATGGTGAGGCCGATGCGGGTCCGGGGTCGGCCTCTGGCCGGGGCGGCGGAGTCGGAGGGGGACGCGGCGGACTCGCCGGTGAAGATGAGGAAGAGCTCGAGGGGCTTGCCGGCTTAGAGTCGAATCCGGGCGAAGATGATGAAGGGCTTCCGGGTGAAGTGGGGGACTGGGAAGAGTGGCCAGACCGCTACGTCTTCGACATTCTTGTGCCCGCGACAAGGGTTGAAGCTCTTTGTCGTTCGCTGTTTGCCCTGCTGCCGGGGCGAATTTTCCCGATACTCGATGTTTTGGGTCAGGACGACTTTCGCGAGGTTGATCCCTACGTCTCGTACGACCTGATCGGTATCGAACGGTTTTTAGACGGACTGCGCCGGTTTGGCGGGTATTTCTACGAAGATGGATTGGTCGGTTTCGGCGCGATGAGCGAGGAGCCGTTCATCTACGTCTTTGTCGATGAACACAAAATCGTGACGGTGCGGGCCGAGACCTCCCTGCGGGAGAAAGTCGAGGCTGTGCTCGAAGCGTTTGACCTCGAAGAAATCGCCGAACTTGTCGGGCCTGATGCCGCGACGCATGAGCACCGGGGTGTGCTTGACACGCCAACCGAGCGTCGAGATCTGCTCAACGCTGAAGAAATTGTGGAAGAGCTGCGCGACGAGTGGCGGCTCGTACTGAATGTTGATCCGGAGTCGAACGTTGATGATGATGGGATCAGTTTGGGCATCACGGGGTGGCGGTGCCTGGTTCGTCACGAGTGGGAAATTCCCGCGTCCGAGTCAGAGGCCTCTCGTGAATCCCTTAAAGTGGGGGAAAAGCCTACTGTGGGGCGTTATGCGGAAATCTTTCTCACTGCGGATTGCTTTCGCGAGGCCGACGAGTTGGCCGTCAAGCAGTTGCGCAAGATGCTGCCCCAGGCACTCATTGAGGAGTGGGAGAAGGATGAAGAGTCTCCTGATGTGCCATTAATTGTCGCGTCCGATCGGCTGTCACCCGAACATTTTGCAGAAGATGTGAAACAGCTTGGCGGGGGAGAGCCGGATATGGAGCAGAGAAGGGTCTGGTACGCGGCGTGGCAGCCCTTGGAAACCTGATGATGACCCGTGCCGCTCCTGAAGAACGAGGGAGAGCAGGCGGGGCAGTCATACGAGGCAAGAAGCCTGGCAGTTAGGGCGTCTGCCCGAATCGGGGTAGAGAGGGTTTTGGAAAACTTCAGATTGCCGGTTTGCGTTTTTGATTCGAGGTGGGTATCTTCGCCTCCCTTGCTGCATCCGGACCTTCAGGATGCAGGGTCCTGCGACCTTACGGGAGGTGGTTTACTCAAGTCTCTGTGTTGCCAATGAGGATTTTTTGCTGAGCAGGTCTGCAAAGGTACGGGCGTAGGCGTCGGGGAGTGGGGTGGTGGTGTTGAACCCTCAGCACGTGAGGGTTGGCCGAGCGTGGTGGGAACTGCCGTCTAGTGGTCTGCGAAAGTGACTCGCCGCCTCGTCCGGCGGCAAAGGTGTCAAAGAGGAACGCATGCTGAATCATCCAAACCGTCGATCGAACAAGGCTCTTGCCGCCCTCCTGCTCGCAGGTTCGTCAACAGGGATCGGTGCGCTGGGGCTGACCCCGAGTACGCTGGCCCAGGACACGAGCAAAGTGGCCAGCGCAAGTCATGCGGCGGGCACGAAGGCGAACGCCGCTCCGGCGATCCCGGTCGTGCAGCAGGCTGAAGCACTCGTTCTGGCTGGCAAGCTGGTCGAGGCCAAGGCCACGCTTGAGCGTTCGATGAATGCCGAACACTCCGACAGCGATCGCGCTCAAGTCATCCGCACGATCAAGAGTGTTGATGCCAAGCTGCGAGCGATCGACCCCATCGAAGTCAGCCTGCAACGGGCCGAGCTTGGAGTGCAGGAGGGTGATCTGCTGGCCGCGGAGCGTTGGGCCAAGGCCGTGACAGGCAAGTCGTTCTCGGGTGATGCCGAGAAGAAGCGTGCCGAGGCCGTGCTGAACGAGGTGATCAGCCGCCGGGCCGAGTTGAGCCCGCTTGTTCCCGCGATGATTGAACAGGCAAACACCGATTTCGCCGCCGGCCGTTACGGCGCGGCCAAATCGGGCATTCTTTCAGTCCTCCGCTCGGGCGTGGTGCTTGATCCGGAAGTTTCGCGCTCGCTCGAAAACAATCAGCTCAAGATCGTTGAGATTGAGCAATCACGCGGCGTGAACTTCGCATCCGCCAGCGGCGCGAGCCGCGGCCTGATGGCCGATGAACAGCCCGGGCAGGTGCGCCGTCCGAATCAGCCTGTCGATGTTCCGCCCGCCAATACGCCCGCGCCTGAGCAGGCGCCACCGACGAACGATGCACCAGCCCCTGCTCCCGCTCCGGCAGCCCCAGTCGAGCCCGCGGCCCCGCAGCCCGCACCCATGCAGCCCGAGCCCATGCAGCCCGAGCCCATGCAGGCCGCACCCATGCAGCCCGCACCCATGCAGGCCGAGCCATCGCAGGATGATCTGTTGAAGGCCGCGATGCGTGCCGAGGGGCAGCGCATCATCGCCGAGGCCGATCAGGCGTACGAGGGCGCGCGGTACAGCGAGGCGGCCGACAAATATGATGTGGCCGTTCGTAACTTTGCGCAGTATCTTAGTTCCGATGAGATCGCACGGGCCAAGGGCCGACTCGACGAGGCCCGTATCAAGATGGGCAGCAACTCGGCGGGCGGATTGCTCACGGATGTGACGCGCGGGTCAGACCTGCAGAAGCAGCAGGCCATCGCCGAGTTTGAGAATGAGGTCTCGCAGGCGCAGGCCCGGCTGGCCGCGGGCGATGCCGATGGCGGCGATACGCACCTGGCCAGCGCGCGGCTGGCCATCAACAAGGCTCGCGACAAGTTCACGCAGGCCGACTTCGATTCGTACAACAAGCGACTCGACGAGCTCCGTGTGCAGAGCGGCAAGAAGCGCAGCGATATCGATCAGTCCGAGCGTAGCGCTCGGGAGAAGAAGGCCCTTTCGGATGCTTCAGATGCCGAGCGTCGTCGCATGACCGAGCGCGACCGCAAGGTCAATGAGAGCATCGACCGCATCCGCGCCCTTCAGCAGGAGCAGAAGTACGACGAGGCTCTGCAGGTTGTCGAGAACGTGCTCTTCCTCGACCCGACCAACCCAACCGCGCTCCTTCTTCGGGATGTGCTGAAGGACATTCGCGTCTACCGGAAGTACAACGAGATTCAGCGGATCAAGCAGCACAACCACGCCATCATCTCGCTCGATTCCGAGGAAGGCACCATTCCCTCGCTCGAAATCATGGACTTTCCGACCGATTGGCCGAGCAAGACCTATCAGCGTGGTGAGCAGTCGGCCTTTGCCGATGCACCCGAGAACCGCAGGGTGCTCAGCGAGCTTGCCTCCAAGAAGATTCCTGCCGACTTCACCGGCAACAAGCTCGAGGACGTGTTCACCTACATCCAGCAGTTGACGCAGGTGAATATGGATATCGAGTGGGACAGCCTTGAAGCGGTGAACGTGCGGAAAGATACGCCGATCACGCTTAAGCTCTCGCCCATGCCGGCGCAGACATTGCTTGATCGCGTCATGGTCAAGGCCGTGCCCGACCAGTTCTCAAAGATCGGCTGGACCGTGTACAACGGCGTGTTGACGATCGCCAGTCAGGAGCAGTTGAACAAGAACCGCTCGCTGGTCATCTACAACATTCAGGATCTGCTCTTTGAGATTCCCAACCACACCGAAGTGCCGCAGATCGATCTGAACTCTGTGCTTCAGCAGAGCCAGGGTGGAGGTGGTGGTCAGAGTCCGTTCCAGGATAATCAGGATAATAACGTCGATGTTCCCGATCGGCAGGAGCGCATCCGCCAGATCCAGGACATCATCACGGCGAATGTTGATTTCGAGGGTTGGCGCGACAACGGTGGTGAGACGGGCGCGATGCAGGAGCTGAACGGGTCGCTCATCATCACCAACACACCCAAGAATCATCGCGAGATCGTGGGTCTGCTCTCGAAGCTTCGCGAGATCCGCAACATGCAGATCAACGTCGAGACAAAGTTCCTGCTTGTGAACCAGAGCTGGTTCGAGCAGGTCGGGTTTGATCTCGATGTCGTCTTCAACGCCGAGAGCAACCAGGTCCGCAACGCCACGGGCAACGACCCTTCGCTCCGCCCGAGCGATTTCTTTGACTTTGGTGCCGACTCCAGCGGCGGCAACCCCGGTCTTCGGCGACAGCTCACCGGCTTTGGCACCACCAACGGGCAGGCCGGTGCGATCACCGAGGCGCAGCGCATTAACCAGTCCACCGTCGCACCGACCAACTGGTCGCCCATCGGTGCCTTCCAGAACTCCTTCGGCCTGACCAGCGGTCTGGCACGCTCGGCCGTGCAGGATGACAGCGTGACGGCCCAGGTGCTGCGTGGTTCGCCCGCACTCGGAATCGCTGGGCAGTTCCTTGACGATGTGCAGGTGGATTTCCTCATCCAGGCAACCCAGGCCGATCGTCGGACAGTTCAGCTCACCGCCCCACGGCTCACGTTCACCAACGGCCAGACGGCCAACATCTTCGTGGTGACGCAGCAGGCCTTCGTCTCGGATCTTCAGCCCGTCGTCGGCAACTCGGCCGTCGGGTTTGACCCCACGGTCAGCGTCGCCTCTGAAGGTGTGACCATGCTGGTCGAGGGTGTCATCTCCGCCGACCGCCGCTATGTGACCATGAATATCGATACGGGTGTGGCCCGCATCGATGGGTTCGGTCAGCAGTCGGTATCAGCGGTCGCGGGCGGCCAGTTGGTGAACTCTGCGGATACGCAGTCGTTCATCCAGTTGCCCACCATTACGGTGACGCGTGTCCGCACAACCTCGACGGTTCCTGATGAAGGCACGCTGCTGCTGGGTGGTCAGCGACTGGTGACCGAGGTCGAGATCGAAACGGGCGTGCCTGTGCTTTCGAAGATCCCGATCATCAACCGGTTCTTCACCAATCGCATTGAGAGCAAGGAAGAGCAGACCCTGCTCATCCTCGTCAAGCCGACGATCCTGATCCAGAGCGAGCAGGAGGAGAAAAAGTTCCCCGGCCTGATTGATGCCGCACGTTCGGGCATCGGCGGGCAATAACTTGCGGTGGATCGGTTTGGATCAGTCCGGTTTGCATTAGGTCGCTTCAGAGTTTGCGAAACAGCCGGGCGTGAGCGGATTCTCCGCCGGCCCGGCGCTTCACTCCCGGCTTTGGCCCTTCCTGTTGAAATCAGGCTTCCGCGAAGTTGGCTGGCGTGTTATCCATCGCCAAGCCCGAAATCAGCCCCTCATCCTCGGTGGCGCGGCGTATAGTGCCGCTCAGATCCTCGGGCAGCACAGCGTTCAGGAGCTTGTTGATGGCGACCACCGGACCTTCGCGGCTGCGCGTCAAGCAGCACAAAGATGTGACCCAGATCGAGTTCATCGATCGCAACATCCTTGATGAATCAAATATCCAGCAGATCGGCGAGGAGATCGCCGACCTTGTGGACAAGGCCCCGCCGCCCGGGCCGAAGCTGCTCATCAGTTTCTCGAACGTCGATCACCTCTCATCAGCGGCTCTCGGCGCGATGATCACCATCAACAACAAGGTCAAGACCCGCAAGGGTCAGTTGCGGCTGGCGAACATTGACCCGCAGATCTACGAGGTCTTCAAGATCACCAAGCTCGACAAGCTCTTCCAGATCCACGAGAGCACCGATGCCGCGCTCGCGAGCTTTGGTTGAACGGCGTGAAAGGTTGAATCGTCGGACTTTGCCGTCGGACTGTGCCGACAGGCCTGGACATGCAGATGCGTCGAATGCGATCTCAATGATTGTGATCTGAAAGCGGCGACGAACATCACGGGGGTGGCGATCAGCGCCATTCGATGGGCACCTCTCAGCAAACCAACTCCGACGCGGCACGCATACTCATCGCCAATAGGCGCGAGGAGATCGAACGCGCCGAGAAGAGGCTGATCGAGGCTCTTGATAAGCACAACTATCCCGAGGCCGCGAAGTTCGCACTCAGGCTCGCGCTCGAAGAGGCGCTCGTCAACGCCTTTCGCCACGGGCACAAGGGCCTCTCTCCCGATGTGCCCGTCAGTCTTGAGTTTCGGGTCTCCGATCATGAAACCGAGCTTGCCATTGAAGACCGCGGACCCGGCTTTGATCCCGGCGATGTGCCCGACCCGACGCTTGACGAGAACCTGACCATCCCCACGGGGCGTGGGCTGCTGCTCATGCGGGCCTACATGGCCAGGGTCGAGTATGTCGGCAAGGGCAACCGGGTTGAGATGCTCTACCGCAAATCGTGATCAGCGGCTGCGCGAGTTGGACAGGCCGCGAACGCCGGCACGCGCATTCGCGGGAATCGTGCGCTCGGCCGACTGCACACTCCGAAGTTCACGCAGTTCGCGCCCGGCATCTTCCGAGACCGTGCGGCAGAAATAGCTGAGGTTTGGGCTTGAAAGACCTGCCGCGTGCGCTTCGGCAAACTTGGCGATCTCAAGCCGGTGCTTGATCATGTGCTCGACAAAGAACGCATCGGCCTCCTCGGGCGATGCGGCCTGCATCCGGCGTCGATCATCAACCGCGTGAGGGTCATTCTCGAGTGCTCGGGGCGCGCGTGTGATGCCCAGTCGCGTGCGCTCGGCCTGAAGGAAGGCAATGTCCACCGACTCACGCCGCTTGATCTTTTCGGCGAGTTCCTGAACAGCCGGGCGGAGACCGCCTGACAGTTCGAGATCGGCAAGCTGCTGATTGAGCTGGCTGTAGTAGATCATCCCGTCGATGAACTCGGCATCACCCGCGGAATCATTGACCATCGCAGGCTCCGTCGCCTTGGTCGGCTGTGCGATGTCCATACTTGAGCGACCGCCGCCCCCACCTTCGCACCCCATGAGGCCCGCCGCGGCGGTCGCGGCCAAGAGCGAAATGCTGATTAGTCGAAGGGTGCGTGTGCGGGTGGTGGTCGTCATGGTGGCTAGGCTCCTCGATTGGCCGGATAACATGTCTGACTTGGTGTCTCACTTCGTGTCGGGCTTCAATCAGGGAACGATCGTCCAAGCGGGGATCGGGCGTGAGCGATCCACACAAACCTTCATGATTTGAAGAGGGTTGAGTGGCAGGAGCGGAGTAGACCGCCGGGCAGTTTGGTGCTAGAATGGAATGATTCTAAAACTCAGCCTTTTTATCCCGTACGACTAGGCACGATTCGAGAAGCATCGCACCGCATTCAAAAGGAACAGACGCATGGCGCTCAAGCTGCCAATCTATATGGATCATGCCGCGACAACCCCTGTGGACAGCCGCGTGGTTGAGGCGATGTTGCCGTACTTCACCGAGCACTTCGGCAACCCGGGAAGTCGGAATCACAGCTTCGGGTGGGAGTCGGAGAACGCGGTCGATACGGCACGCGAGCAGGTGGCGGCGTTGATCGGCGCGAACGAGAAGGAGATCATCTTCACGTCGGGCTCGACAGAGGGGAACAACCTCGCGATCAAGGGCGCGGCCGAGATGTATGAGAAGGCCCCTCGGGGAGAGACAGGGCGTGGGCACATCATCACCGCGCAGCACGAGCACAAGGCGGTGCTTGATCCGTGCAAGCGGCTGTTGAAGGAAGGCTTTGATGTCACCTTCCTTGATCCGCCGCGTGACGGGGTGATTCGGGCTGAGCAGGTGAGAGCGGCGATGCGTCCGGACACGATCCTTGTGACGCTGATGTGGGCGAACAACGAGATCGGCTCGATCAACGAGGTGCCGGAGATCGGCGCGCTCTGCCACGAGCGTGGGATTATTTTCCATACCGATGCGACGCAGTGGGTGGGCAAGATGCCGACCAACGTCGAGCGCGATCAGATTGACCTTATGAGCTTCTGCGCTCACAAAATGTATGGCCCGAAGGGTGCGGGCGCGCTCTATGTTCGCAGGCGCAAGCCGCGGGTGCGGCTGGTTTCGCAGCTCGATGGCGGCGGGCAGGAGCGGGGCTTCCGGTCAGGCACGCTCAACGTGCCGGGGATTGTCGGCCTGGGCAAGGCCTGTGAGCTGTGCATGCACGAGATGGACAAAGATGGTGAGCGGCTGCTGAAACTCAGGCGCAAGCTCGAGCTGGGGATTACCAGCAAGCTCGATTCGTGCCAGGTGAATGGGCACGCGGAGCGCAGGCTGCCGCACATCTCGAACATCAGCTTCGGGTACGTCGAGGGCGAGAGCCTGATGATGGCGTGCAAGGAGATTGCGGTCTCGAGCGGCTCGGCGTGTACGAGCGCGAGCCTTGAGCCGAGCTATGTGCTGAAGAGCCTGGGGATCGGTGACGATCTGGCGCACTCGAGCCTGCGGTTCAGCATGGGCAGACTGACGACCGAGGAGCAGATCGATTTTACGATCGAGAAGGTCGTGAGCGCGGTGAAGAAGTTGCGGGAGTTGAGCCCGTTGTACGACATGCACATGGAAGGGATTGACCTGAGCAAGATTGAGTGGGCGGCGCACTGATGGCACGGGATATTAACAGGCTCGTGAAGGCGCTCACAACTTTTCAGAATCAGATCGAAGAAGCCACGCACGTGCCAGCAGTGGACGTGCTGGACCCCGCGGTTGACTAAACAATAAGCGAGAAACTGATGGCATACGGACCGAAAATCATCGATCATTACGAGAACCCCCGCAACGTCGGCACCTTCGGCACGCAGGCCGAGATCAAGGAGCGGAAGGACCTTGGTGTTGGCCTTGTCGGCGCGCCAGAGTGCGGCGATGTCATGCAGCTCCAGATCAAGGTCAATCCAAAGACCAACCTGATCGAGGATGCCAAGTTCAAGTGCTTCGGCTGCGGTTCGGCGATTGCGTCGAGTTCACTCGCGACCGAATGGCTCAAGGGCAAGTCACTGGACGAGGGGGCGGCCATCCGCAACACGCAGATTGTCGAAGAGCTGAGCCTGCCTCCGGTCAAGATCCACTGCTCGGTGCTTGCCGAAGATGCAATCAAGGCCGCGATCAACGATTACAAGCTCAAGAACGGCATACTCGTCGAAGAGGAGCATCACGCCGAGGCGCACTGACCGTGCTGTGGCAGGGGGGTAGGCACGGCTGTCCAAGCCGTGCGCGGTAGAGCCCATAACCGCCTGCGGCCGGGCGAACGCCTGTCTGTGCCTGAGCGTATAGTGCTGTGAGCAGTAAGCCTCGAACTTTTTTGGAGTACCCCCATGATCACGAACACCGAAACCGCACCAGCTCAGGCCGAGCAGGCCTCGGTCATCAATCTCAGCGAAGGCGCAGCGCGCGAGATCCGCAACATCATTCAACAGCAGGAGCTTGAGGCCGACAAAATCCGCCTGCGCGTGGGCGTGAAGGGCGGCGGTTGCTCGGGCTTCAGTTATCTGCTCGACCTCACCGAGTCTCGCAAAGACACCGATGAGGAGTTTGAGCAGCATGGCATCCGGGTTGTCTGTGACCCCAAAAGCATGCTGTACCTCAACGGCACCACGATCGACTTCAAGGATGAGATCATGGGTCGGGGCTTTGTGTTTCAGAACCCGAACGCAACCAGCAGCTGCGGGTGCGGATCAAGCTTCTCGGCCTGAGCCTGGCGCGATCTCCGATTGTGTGGAACGATTGGCAGACGAGTAAATCTGGCTTGCGAAGCTGGCTGATCCTGATAAACTCAGGTTGACGGCCATGGGGCTGGCCAAGTAGTTGGTCACGTAGTTGGCCCGATGAGGTATGGACCGTTGATGCCCGGATCGGCAGACCGTGGCTGGAGCGCAGGATGTCGCAAGTTGCATCAGAAACCATGCAGGGCTACGCCCCGCCCACCATCACGCAGTTCTCTGTCTTTCTTGACAACCGCGTGGGCAAACTGCACGAGTTGGTCACCATCTTTGAGAACTCGACGGTCAGCATCATGGCGATCAGCGTTCACGATGCCAGTGACTACGCCGTCGTTCGCGTCATCACCACCAACGCCAACGAGACCAAACTGCTGCTCACGCGCCATCAGGTCCCGTTCAGCGAGGTGCAGGTGCTCGTCATCGAGCTTTGCAAGGGCCACACGCTCGCACGGCTCTGCCTGTACCTGCTCGGCGCCGAACTCAACATCCGCTTCGCCTACCCGCTCATGCTCCCGGTAGGCAACTCCCCAACCGTCGCGCTCGCCGTCGATGATGCCACCCTCGCAGGACAGATTCTGCGGCGGAAAGAGTTCAGGCTGCTGGGTGAGGCCGACCTGTCGCGGTCTGAGTAACGCGCTCTCTGCTCGGAACATGGCGGCTTACTGTCGAGCCTGCGTTCGTGTGCGCTTGGGCCGTAAGCTACATCGGTGCGCTTCGGGCCAACATGGCCAGTCAAGCACCATCTCCAGCTCAGTGAATGCCTTCGGCGGCGAGCCAACGCTCCGCATCGAGTGCGGCCTGGCAGCCCATGCCCGCGGCGGTGACAGCCTGGCGATACTGGCTGTCGGCCAGATCGCCCGCCGCGAACACGCCGGGAATGTTGGTGTTGCTTGTGCGGTTGGGCAACACGACGTAGCCTGATTCGTCAAGCTCGACACCCGTGGTCTTGAGAAACTTGGTGGCCGGAGTGTGGCCGATCGCGATGAACAGGCCGCGGACTGCGAGCTCGCTGCGCTCTTTGGTCAATGTGTCTTCGAGGAGGAGGCCGGTAATGTGCTTATCACCGAGAACATCAACGACGACCTTGTTCCAGAGCACCTTGGCGTTGGGTCGATCCATGAATCGCTTCTGCATGATCTTGCTTGCGCGGAAGCTGTCGCGCCGGTGAACGATGTAGACTGTTGAGCCGAACTTGGTGAGATAGCTTGCCTCTTCCATCGCGGTATCGCCGCCGCCGATGACAGCCAGCGGCTGGTTGCGGAATGTGGGCAACGCGCCATCGCACACGGCACAGGCTGAGACACCGCCGCCGGAGCGTGCCAGACGCATTTCGTTTTCGAGTCCAAGCCAGTTGGCCACCGCGCCGCTGGCGAGTACGACCGAGTGTGCCTGTACGGATTGGCCACCGCTGGTGGTGAGCGTGAAGGGTCGCTTGGAGAAATCGCAGGCGACGATATCCTCCATGATGACTTTGGTTCCGAAGCGCTCGGCCTGCTTCTGAAAGTCGGCCATCATTTCGGGACCGGTGATGCCATTCGGAAAGCCCGGATAGTTCTCGACCTCGGTCGTGAGCATGAGCTGCCCGCCGGGAAGGACAGGACCGGGATCTTGCTTGGGCACACCGGTGTAGACAACCGGCTCAAGCTGGGCGCGTGCGGCGTAGATGGCTGCGGTCCAGCCTGCGGGCCCGGAACCGATGATGACGAGTTTGTGGATCGATGGGTCAGACATGGTTGTTGATTCGTCCTGAAAACCTTTGGGCATGGTCGGTGAGGGTGCTGGCCGCGACGGTCACTTAAGATCGCCGGTATCGAGCAGGCGCTGACGCTCGAGCGAGAGTTGCGGGGGCCAGAAGAGATAGTCGCCGCTGCGGCCCTCCTGACCCTGCGTGCAGTCGATGGCAAGTTCGTTCTTCTCATCAGGACCAACCGAATAGACGACAAAGTGTGTGTTGTCAAGACGGCGGCTGAGCTCCGGTCGGGGTGGCGCGGGGAAGAGCCTGATCGTGTAAGGCTTGGGCTCGCCGCGATCGCTCTTGGGGGTATCAACCAACGGCCGGGTGTAGAGGATGTCCACACCTTTGCTGCTGTAAGGATCCTTGTCGACTCTGGTCGTGAATCGGGGCGTAACAGCCGAGAGGCTGCTTGGGATGGTGCGCTCGCGGAGAAAGAATGCATACGCGGCGAGCGACATGCGTGCGCCCGACTGTTGCGCGTCGATGCGGCGTCGAAGGCTGTAGAGCGAAGGCAGATCGTTCAGTCCGGTCCCGATCACCGAGAACCTGGGACGGTTGGCGATGCGTAGTTCCCAGAAGCTCCGCGTGGTCTGGATGCGATCAAACGGGGGCAGGATCCAACGGCGCTGCCAGTCGTCGACAAGGCCCTTGAGCGCATCTTTGCTTTCGTACCAGCCGGCGTGCAAGGCCCGCGCCTGATCCCAGAACGCGGCGGAACTGAAGAGCCGGAGGGGACGATCCACCGAACCGATCTTGGCCATGGTCGGGCCGAAGGTATCCGCGTTGGTGCCGCCCTTCTCAATCAGCACGCGGCTGACGAGCTGTTCGCGCGCGATCAGATCGGCCTCGGGAAGTTTGACGCGGTCGAGATAGAGCGAGCGGTCGCGGAGAAGGTCGATCAGATCCTTGAGCTTGGAAGGTTCGGTCGTGTGCTTTTCGGAACGGAAGTCCACATAGGCCAGATCGCACATGCGCTCCAGCGCGGCGAGCATCGATTCCATTGCCCACTTTTTCTCGCGTAGGAAGGGCCGGTCGGCAATCTGGCGGGTGAAGAAAAGCCATTGCTTCATCTTGTCCATGGCGCCCACGATGTCGCCCGTCTCAGCCAGCCGCGAAGCCTCAACGTGCATCAGGATGCCGACGATCTCGAACTTATCCATGTACAGGAACTTGGCGGCCGCCAAGGTGGCGGGGTCGCCCAGTTCGACATACATCTCCTTGGTCACAAGCTCCGGCCCTGCGCCATCCGCTCCGTAGGGCAGGCCGAAGACAAAGCCCTTCTGCGGGTCGTTCTCGTCTTTGGTGATCTTGGCGAGAGCATCGATCACCTTCTTCTGCGGCTCGGCCTGCACCCACTCCTTGCACGCCTCCCAGTTGGGCGCGTGGTTGCCGAAGAGCGCGGCCTGATACTGGCTTGTCAACACCGCCGGTGGTGCTTTGAGATCAGGCAGAAGGGGGAGCAGAACCAGGTCGCTCCGCTTCTCGTCACTGGCCTTGCGAACCAGCGCGTTCGCGCGATCAACAAACTCGTCGGCACGCGCCGACGTGGCGGGACCAACGCTCGCGCTTAGCCACACGGCCACGAGCACCATGGAGGCGATGCCTTTGCGTGGTGAGGCGGTCAGCAGACCGGAGACTCGTGTGTAGATTCGTGAGTAGATTCGGGGTCGCATCATGTGTCGTGGCTCCGAAGCGGCAAGGGGGCAGTATGGGCGTTGCCCGACCGTCAGGCGAAGGCAGTGATATTAGCAGGTCGCTCGGTCCCCGTTCGGCGGCTTGATGGTGTCATGCACCACTTTCTACGCGAATCGCCCTGGTCTCGGTTCATGTCGCGGCAGGAATTGGGGGAGGAGCGGTCGAGAGCCGGAGCGCAAAAAAACGCCCGGACGCCGAGATGGCGTCCGGGCTCATGCGCGAGAGAGGCTCGCCTTATCCCGCTCCGGCCGAGGGTCGGCGTGCGGGAGTGTGAGAGGTCAAAGGGGAGAGAAACCTGCGAGGTCGGAAGGGCGGGAAGGTTCGGGTTAGCTGGCCGCGCGTCGTTGTTGTTGGTTGAGGTCGCTTTCGTCGTCGTCAATGAGGCAGTTTTCGCGGAAGAACCGGCTGGGTTGATCATCGGTAATCTGTGCGTTGAGCTTGCGCAGGGCCTCATCGGCGATCTGGCGCACGCGTTCGCGTGAGATGCCGATCTCAACGGCGATCTGCTTGAGGGTAAGCGGCTCAAGCCCATCAAGTCCGAAGCGGAGGCGGAGGATGCGTGCCTCGCGCTCATCGATGGCATCGAGCAGTTTTCGGATGGTTCGGAGTTCATCATCGCGGAAAAGGAAATCTTCCGGTGCGGCGCCGCGTTCGTCGGCGAGCAAGTCGCCGATATTCATGGCTTCGCCATTGTCGTCGAGCGGCGCCTGCGAAGGTGCGCGAAAGGCCTTGACGGCCCGCTTGATGATGCGGATCTTCTTGAGCGGGAGCTGCATCTCCTCGGCCAGTTCGGGCAGGCCGGGTGGGCGACCAAGCGCGCGCTCGAGCTTCTGGCTGGCCTGCTTCCAGCGGGCGATCAGTTCGACCATGTACGCCGGAACGTGGATCGGCTGAACAGCGTTGATAAGGGCCCGCTTGATGGCCTGCTTGATCCACCATGAGGCGTAGGTCGAGAACCTTGCGCCTTGGGCCGGATCGAACCCCTCAACGGCTCGGAGCAGCCCTACGTTGCCCTCTTCGATCAGGTCTTGCAGCGCCAGACCACGTCCGACGTAGTTCTTGGCGATCGAGACAACCAGCCGGAGGTTTGAACGGATCATCCGTTCGCGCGCCACCGGACAGTTGTCGTTGATGATCCTCCAGCCAAGAACCTTCTCCTCGTCTGCGGTCAGCAGCGAGGTCTCATTGATCTGGCGGAGGTACAGCTGCAGTCCGGACTGGAGCTCTGCCCTCGCGGGTGACCTGGTAGTCTTTACGCCTCGCACTGATTTACACCCTTCCACTGGCGAGAACCGCCCGGAACGGCCAATCGGGCCTACGGAAGCCCGCAGAAGCCACCCGATCCCGTTCGCTCGCAACTATGCCTCGGTTGCATCGACCAGTGATGAATCGGGCTTTATGCTCCTGGGCCAGGGATTACCCAAGCCCACAAGTTCCCTACGGGCCATGAGGTTACGACCCGTTATGGGTCATTTAGGCATGGTCATAACTTCCCGATGAACTGGATGACTGACATAGACTGAGGTACGGTTTGGCGGATTTCGGATACCCCGAAGGAGGGTTGTGCGGTAGAACAGGTTGGGGAATGGGGGTATGTGAAGAGCGGTGCGGGGTTTGGGGCGTTTGTGTGAAAGGTCACGGGCCGGTGACGAACGATTTGAGCCGAATTCTGGAAGAGTGGCCTTACGAGCCCGGCAAGATCAATGTCCGGATGATCGAGGGCGATGACCGCGAGCCACGGATTCAGCTTCGGCTGGACCTTGGTATCCTCCAGATGAGGGTCAGCGGTCGTCCGGACGGCGTGCGCCCCGAAGGTTATGAGAGCCTGCTGGAGTTTCACGAAGCACGGCTTGATGAGCACGTCGCCACGCAGGGATCGGGCGCGGGCTATGTCTTGAACGAGGAAGAGTGCCGCGAACTCAGGGAGGAGGCGGTGCAGTATTACCACCGGTATGTCTGCCTGATGGTCCTTGAGGATTATGACGGCGTGGTGCGCGATACGACACGGAACCTGCGGGTGCTGGATCTGTGCTCAAAGTTTGCCGAGACGGAGGGCGACCGGACCATTCTCGAGCAGTTCAGGCCGTACATCACCATGATGCGGGCGAGGGCGCTGGCGAGCCAGGCCCTGAAGGACAATGAGCCCAAAGCGGCAATCCACGCGATTGACCAGGGGCTGGACGCGCTGCGTCAGTACTTCAGCGATATGGATCAGCCCGATATGTACGACCAATCAAACGAAGTGCAGGTGCTGAAGGGGATGCGCGAGTCGCTGACCCCCAAGCTGCCGGTGAGCCAGAGCGCGGAACTGAAGGCACGCTTGCAGAAAGCACTCGCCGCTGAGAACTACGAGTTGGCGGCCATACTGCGTGATGAGCTGAAGACAATGGAAAAAAAGTCGGAGGCCTGAGCAGTCGGGCGATCAGGTGGCCGCGTCGAGGCTGTCAACCAATCGCTTCGCCAGCCGTTCCATGACCTGCTTGGCCATGTCCTGGGCCGTGACCACCTCTTCGACGGTGACGTAATCGGCACCGAGTTCGGTCGCGGCGATGGCGCGGCTGAGAAAGCTGGTTCGGGCGGCAATGAAGATGCTCGGATTGAGCTGGCGAATGATGCCGCAGGCGCGCAGGACGGCATCATCATCGGGGATGGTGAGGATGACGGCTTCGGCGCTGTGAACACCGGCCGATTCGAGGACATCGGGGTTGGTGATATCACCGAAAATGAACCGACGACCGAGCTTCTGCTGTCGGATGACGGTCGATGGGTTGAGTTCGATGACGATATACGGAATGCCCGCGGCCGCGAAGTGCTCGGCCAGGTTGCGGCCGACAACCCCGAAGCCCGCGATGATGACGGGTCGGTGTGGGTAGGGAAGGGGATCATCGTGGAAGGGGTCGCTGCCGCCGGTGTTGGGGGCTTGGACGGAGCTCGGGAGGGGTTCGTGCAGCGCGGGGCTGGTGATCCAGCGCGCGGGCGGAACTCGCGAGAGGCGGGCCTGCATTCGGCGGCTGAGCTCGCTGAGCGGGGTGGTGAGCACCAGCGAAAGGACCACGATGGCGATCAGGACTGACATGGTGCGCTCGTTGAGCAGCCCGTGCTGATCGGCCGCGGTGCCGAGGATGACGAGGCTGAACTCACCAGCTTGTGCCAGCAGGCAGCCGGTGAGCGCGGCGATGGGGGCCGTGCCGCCACCGGCCCATGTGACGAAACCGATGATGCTAGCCTTGATGCTGAGCAGGGCAACGACACCGATGGCGATCACCCACCAGTTCTCAAAGGCGGAGCCGACATCAACCTGAATGCCGACGGCTGTGAAGAAGACGGCCATGAAAAGATCACGCATGGGCGAGAGCTGGCCGGCCAACTGATGGCGGAAGGGCGTGGAAGAGAGAAGAAAGCCCGCAAGAAAGGCCCCGAGAACTGTGCCAACACCGAGCGACTCGGTGATGACGGCCGCGGTGAGTGCGGCGGTGGCCGAGACGACCAGCAGGGCCTCGGTGTTGGAGTCTCGGCTTGCCTCGCGGAGCAGCCGGGGCATGACCCAGCGCCCGAAGCCGATGAGGGCGGCGATGCCGCATACGGCAATAGCGACATCACGGAGCCTATCAAGCAGGGAGGAAGGGGCATCGGGTGATGATGCGGCGGCCTGAGTAATAGAAGAACTCAACGCATTGGCCGCGTCAGCTTCAACGTGGAGGTGCCACTGCGCCAGCACGGGCAGGGCGATGAGCGCAGCGATGGAGATCAGATCCTGCATGAGGCTGATGCCTACAGATAGCCGCCCGTGAACGCGGTGGATCTCGCGTCGCTGCTGAAGAATGCCGAGCACGACCGCGGTCGAGGACATGGAGAGCGCGAGGCCAACGGCGAGCGCCGCCGGGGCGGTGAGGCCGAAGGCCATGCCCACCGGCCAGAGCGCGAGGGCGACACCGATGGTCGAGGTGGCGCCGACGGTGAGGATGGAGACCATGCCCGACCGGATCGAGCTGGTATCGAGGTGAAGCCCGATCGTAAACATCAGCAGCACGATGGCCAGTTCGCTGATCTGCCCGGTGTTCTTATCAGAGGAGATGAGGCCGAGCAGCGAAGGGCCGACGAGCGCGCCAACGAGGAGGTAGCCGGGGATTGAAGGGAGTCTGATCCGGCGTGCGAGGATCGAAACGGTTGCTGCCGCGAGGAGGAGCACCAGCAGATCGCCGACGTATTCCTTGGTGTCGGCATTTGAAGAGAGCAGAATGGCTTGGAGTGCGGGCATGAACCCGATGGTAGAGCGCGTTGGGTGATGGTCGGGACGGGGAGCGTGGAAAATCACCGACCATGGTCTGGCGAGGTCCGTTCGGCGCGGCGGAGATCGTGCTCACGTTTGATCAGGACGGAGAGGAGTGTGACATCGGCGGGGGTGATGCCTTCGAGGCGTGCGGCCTGTCCGAGCGTATCGGGTCGAAACATCTGGAGCGCGTGGCGGGCTTCGTTTCTCATGCTGGGGATGGTTGCGTAGTCGAGCGTGGGGGGGATGCGGCGTCGTTCAAGCTCGGCGTGCCGCTTGATCTCGTTGTGCTGACGTTCGATGTAGATCGCGTAGAACCGCTCGGTCTGTGCCGAGTGGATCGAAGCTGGATCGAATCGCTGGTCGGGCGCTCGTCGATGCAGCTCAGCGGTAAACATCTCGGGTGTGAAGTCCTGCCGTCGGAGCAGTTCGGCGAGCGGTGTGCGGTCGATGGAGGCTGAATCCACCACGTGCTGGATGTGCGTGATCTGCCTCCGGCGTTCATCAAAGCGGGTCTTGCGGATGCGCCCCAGTTCGGTGTGGTCGAGCAACCCCAGTTGTATCGCAAGCGGTGTGAGTCGATCAGGCGCGTTGTCGGATCGGAGCATCAGCCGATGCTCAGCCCGGCTTGTGAACATGCGGTACGGCTCGGTCGGGGTCTTGGTCACCAGATCATCCATCATCACACCGATGTACGCCTGATTTCTGCCGAGGGTGATCGGCTCGTGGCCCATCGCACGCCGCGCGGCGTTCACACCAGCAATCAGGCCCTGTCCCGCGGCCTCCTCATAGCCGCTGGTGCCGTTGATCTGGCCCGCAAGAAAGAGCCCTTCAACCAGCTTGGTCATGCCCGAGGCGCTGATCTGGTGCGGCTTGACCATATCGTATTCAACCGCGTACCCGTACCGGTAGATGTGTGCGCCCTCGCAGCCGCGCATGTTCCGCACGATGATCTCTTGCACATCGGCGGGCAGGCTGGTCGAGATGCCGTTGCAGTAGATCCAATCATCGCGCAGGCTTTCGGGTTCGAGGTAGACGTGGTGGCTCTGGCGCTCCTCGAAACGCACGACCTTGTCTTCGATGCTCGGACAATACCGTGGCCCGATCGATTCGATCTGCCCGGAATACATCGGTGCGCGATGGATGTTGGCGCGGATGGCTTCGTGAATGATCGCGTTGGTCGTGGTCACGCGGCAGTCAATCTGCGGCAGCACCGGAAACTCTGATGAACCCAGCGCGAGCATGGGGTCGAAGACCGAGAGCTCACTGAACGCCGCAGGCTCCGCATCGCCATACGCGGGTTCGAGCTCTTCCCACCGGATCGTTGAACGCTTGAGCCTCGGAGGAGTTCCGGTCTTGAGCCGGCCAAGCTCGAAACCAAGCTCGCGGAGCGCGCCCGAGATGCCGACGGCCGCATCTTCGCCAAAGCGCCCGCCGGGGGTCATTGTTTCGCCGGTGTGCATCAGCCCGCGCATGAATGTGCCGGTGGTAAGCACGATGGAGCCTGAATGAAGATCAAAGCAGCCTGATGATGATCGGACGGTGACGCCGATGATGCGCCCCTTCTCGACCAACAACCGCTCAACCGCTCCGCCGATAACCTCGATCTCAGACCGCGAGGCGATCAGGTGCTGCACGCGTTCGGCGTAGGCGTGCTTGTCACACTGCGCGCGGGGGCCATGAACGGCCGCGCCCTTGCTGGTGTTGAGCAGCTTGAACTGAATTCCGGTCGCGTCGGTCGCAAGCCCCATCAGCCCGCCGAACGCATCGATCTCACGAACGATCTGGCCCTTGGCGAGCCCGCCGATGGCGGGGTTGCAGGACATCACACCGACCTTGGAGGGATCGAGCGTGATGAGCGCGACGGTGGCCCATGGGTATGCCGGTTCTCCGAACCGGCTCATGGTGCCATCTTGAGAGCCAGGATTCCCGGCAGCAAGAGCCGGATCGCCGCTGGGCAGAAGATTGGCGGCGGCCCATGCGGCCTCTACGCCCGCGTGGCCGCCGCCGATGATGATGACTTGGAACTTTTTAGGTGACACACGAGATCGTAAGCCGCGCGACCTGTCCGTGTGACGGCGATTAAAGGAACGCTATCCACGTTTGTTCAATCGTGATCGTCGAACATCAGCGGGCCGGTCCACTGTTGAGTTCAGCAGTTTGGCCGCGACTATGCTCCGTTCGTGAGGTTTACCGCCAGTTAAACTCTCGAATCATTCCGTACACGCCCAACGAGCGAGGGCCGTCATGGTTGGTGATCCGCTGCGTGGTGCTCGATACCGAGTTATGAGCCTCGTCCCCAACGGGCTCACCGTTCTGCGGCTCGCCATCGCGGGTTGGTTTCCATTTGCTCCAGAGTCAACCCGCATCGCCCTCGTGCTCATCGCGGCCTCGAGCGACTTTCTTGATGGCTGGGTGGCGCGGCGGTATCACCTCACCTCATGGGTCGGCGCGCTGCTTGACGGGATTGCCGACAAGGCCATCACGCTTTCGGTACTCCTGACCTTCACCATCGAAGGCACGCTTGCCTGGTGGCAGTTGCTGCTTGTCATGTCACGCGATGTCGCGGTGGTGGCGATCGCGGCCTATCTGGCCTGGTGCCGCGCGTGGGGAGAGTTCACCCGCATCGCGGCCCGGCAGCCCGGCAAAGTCACCACGTTGTTTGTGTATGCCCTGATGGCGGTGCTGCTCATCGCACCCGACCTTGCCCCGTGGCTGCTCTGGCCAGCCTGTCTGATGAGCCTGCTCGCCGCGTTCGACTATGTGGTGGTCTCGATGAGCGTTGCGCCCGAGCGCGGCGGCCGCGCATCGCAGTAGCGGGCTTGTGTTCGATATCGATGTGTCAGTGCGCGTTTTTGTGTACGAAGCCCTTGAAGAGCGTCATCACGAGGATTTTCATATCGAAGCCCAGCGACCAGTTCTTCACGTAGAAGAGGTCGTACTGAAGACGCTTCCTGAGCGAGGTCTGGCCGCGCAGACCGTTCACCTGCGCCCAACCCGTGATGCCCGCCTTGACGTGCTGACGGAGCATGTAGCCGCGCCAATCGTCACGAAAACGCTCGATCAACTCGGGTCGTTCAGGGCGCGGTCCGACCAATGACATCTCTCCGGTGACCACGTTGAAGAGTTGCGGGAGTTCATCAAGACTCGTACACCGCAGCCACCGGCCGATGGGGGTCACACGCGGATCGTTGCGTTCGGTCCACGATGCGGGCGTCGCGACGTTTGGACCGGTCTCATCCTCGACATGGTGCATGGTGCGAAACTTGTAAATGTCAAAGACTTGCCCACCGAGCGAGACGCGGCGCTGTTTGAAGATCAACGGTCCCGGCCCGCTGATCCGCACCAGCAATGCGGTGAAGAGCATGGGAATGGCGAAGATGACAATCGCAATGATTGCACCGCAGAAATCGAGCACGCGTTTGCTCATGCCTCCCAAACCGCTGGTGGGGCACTCTCGATAGCTCAGGATGGGCATCCCGTCGAGTTCGCCCACGGTCATGCTGTGCGGAACATACTTCGGATTGATGTCAGGCACGACGCGCACGTCAATGGGGAACCGCTCGAGCCGGGCGAGGACCGCTGAAAGCAGCATGGCCTTCGATCCCGGCAGTGCGATATACACCGCATCCAGCTTGTTGTTCTCCAGAATGCTCTCAAGATCCGCAAGCCCGCCAAGCACGGGCTTGCCGGCGCACTCATCGCGTCGGGTTCGGTCCTGGTGTGAGACAAAGTAACTGACTTTCAGCCCGGTCCACGAGTTCCGTTCGAGCGTGCGGGCCACGATCTGCCCGAGCCGCCCGCACCCGATGATGCAGACGTGCCGCAGGTTCCACCCGCGGCGTCGGAGCTGGCGCAGACCGTACCGGAAGCACAACCGCTCGATCGCGAGCATCGCCGGCAATACGACCATGAGCGCGCCGAGTTGCACGCGACCGGCATCGAGCATCACGCCGCGCACTTCGACGGATGTCCAAGGGACGCCTTGCTTCTCGAAGAGCACGTGCGACTCAAAGACCACGGCGAGCGAGACGACCACGATCACACCCGCGACCGAGCATTTCACAATATCGGACAGCTCGCCGATGACGGATCGATCGCGACGCGGGCGGTACAGCCCAAACCAACGCAGGCTGAAGAGCATGACGGGTACGACGTAGAGCGCGAGCGCTTCCTTGGGGTATTGCTCCCACGAGTTCGGCCACCACGCGTGCTTCATCATCGCGTGCCGAATGCCCCACGCGGCAAAGCACGCCGCGGTGACAACCACCGCATCGACGGCGGCAAGGAGCCCCACAAAGACTTGATGCTGTTGCTTCAGCAACGTCGGATCATCCGTTCAGTTGGTGAGAGGAGGGATTCTTCAAGCACGCCGCGGGCTTCCGGTTCGGACAAACTCTGCTCAACTCCGACTGGTTTGTCAACCCACGCGGCAGGTCGGAGAGCATACCACACACCCAGCCCATGATGCAAACTCAGCCAGTGGGCGGATGCTGAATGAAAAATGTTTCATACAGCTCATCAAACTCGCTCCGCCCACGTGGGCCAGAGCTGCTGCCATCTTCTGCGGCGATATTCGACCAGGTGTAATGGGCCTGGCGTGTTGCAGTTGGTCGTGGAGACTTTTGATGTGCCGTGCCTTGAACCAGCCGCAGGTCATACTCCGCACGTCGCCTTGCATCTGAGAGCGTCTCGTACGCTGTGGCAAGTTCTGAGAACTTTGACCCTGCATCAACAGTGGTATTGACATCGGGGTGCAGAGACTTGGCGCGGGATCGATAGGCCTTCCGGATCTGCTCGATGGTTGCGGAGGGCGCAATCCCCAGTATGTCGTACAGCGTGGAAGAGGTCATGATCTATCCGCGGTTGGTTGCAAATGCGGGTGTTATCTGGGCGGAACCGTCGGCGCTGGCTTCATGCCCGTGTGCGGGTTGGTGGGCATCGAGGGCGATGCTGGTGCGCTTCCGGGCGAGGCTTCCGCGGGCAAGGTGTTGTCAACGTGGACACACTCGATATCAAAGACCAGGGTTGAGTTCGGCGGAATCACCCGTTGAAATCCGCGCGGCCCGTACGCCATTTCGGGCGGAATCACCAGCCGCCGCCGCTCACCGGGGGCGATCTTCGCAAGTCCCTCGTTCCATCCACGAATGACCCCGCCGGGAATCCGCGTGCTGAAAGCCTGGCGGCCCGCCGTTCGCGATGAATCAAACTTCACACCGTCGGTCAGCCACCCGGTGTATTGAACCGCAACCGTGCCATTCTCCACCAGTCTCAAACTGTTGGCATCAGGAGCCTTGATCGTGACGATGATCAGCCCGCCATCGGTTCGACTCACGGTTGCGGGCGGTGTTGCTGATCGTGCAAAGACCCTCGCCGTCGCATTGCCCCATGCCGTCGAGCCATCGGGCGCGATGCCGAGATCGCTGAAGGCCAGTTCCCTCTCGCCGATGACGATCTTGGCCGTCATCTCGACCGCACCATCGTGCATGGTCGGGTAGGCGTGGGGTGTCTCGCCGCGATAGTTTCCTTCCTTCGCGCCGGGTGTCAGGGTGAGGTCGAGGTTCGGAACCAGGGATGAAGTCTGAAGTTTGGGCAGCGCATCGGGCGCGGCCCAAAGCCCGACCATCGTGTCCTTCAGACCGGCGTTGCCGGTGAAATCAAACACGCGTAGCCGAAGCTCACCCTTCAGCCGATACGCATGAAAGACGCCCTGCCGAAAGGCCTCCGCTGGAGAATCGGCCCGTGTGAACTCAAAGTAAACCGCGTTGTCGAGCCCGGTCACGGTGATCGGGGCCGCGTTGTAACGCAGGGCAACCGCATCATCACCGCCCGTGCCCTCGCTCGCAAACGATCCGGCCAGCAACTTCACCACGCCATCGATCTCGGCATCCGCCATTGCGCCCACGATGCGAGATTGATCAACAATCGTCGCGGGTGCATCCGACTTGGGTGTGGTGGCCGCTTCGAGCGGGCTTGCAGGTTGCTGGGCCGCTGCCGCGACGGTCAGGGCCAGCACGTTGCACAAGGCACTAAGACGATGATGCATCGTAAAATCTCCGTACATCGGTTCAACGCTTCAGGCCAACTCGGGGTACAGCTTGCCCACAACGCCCACAAGGTCTTTGACGTGGCTGATCGATTCGTTCATGAACTTCTGCTCGGTCTCATCAAGCTTGAAACTGATGATCCTTTCAACACCCTTGGCGCCAAGCACGCACGGCACACCCACAAAGTAACCCTTGCCTTCTTTGCCCGGCGCAACGCCAAACTCATCCTCGCAATACGCGGCCGATGCAATCACGCGCTTCTTGTCACGCACGATCGCCTCAACCATCTCCACCGTGCCCGCGCTCGGGGCATACCACGCACTCGTGCCCATCAGCTTCACCACTTCGCCACCGCCGGCTTTTGCACGCTCCACGCACGCGGTGATGCGTTCTTCGCTCAGCAGGTCGGTGATAGGTATGCCATTCACGCTCGTGCGCCGCGGGAGGGGAACCATGTCGTCCCCGTGTCCACCGAGCAGCAGACCCTGAATATCTTCGACGCTCACGCCCAGCTCCCACGCCAGAAAGGTCTTGTACCGCGCCACATCCAACGCGCCCGCCTGACCGATCACCCGATGGGCCGGGAACCCGGTCACCTTCCACGCCACATACACCATCGCGTCGAGCGGATTGCTCACCACGATCACGATCGCGGTTGGTGCAAACTTCTTGATGTTTTCTGCAACGTTCTTCACAATCCCCGCGTTGATCTGCACCAGATCGTCACGGCTCATCCCCGGCTTTCGCGGCAGCCCCGCCGTCACCACCACCACGTCCGAGTCGGCGATGTCGGCATACTCGAAGGTGCCCGTGATGCGAGCATCGAAGTTCTCGATCGAGCCGCAGCACGCGAGGTCCAACGCCTTGCCCCGCGGCATATGCAGCTCGGGCTTTTCCTTGTTCGCGATGTCCAGCAGAACCACATCCCCGAGTTCTTTCATCGCCAGTGATCGGGCGCACTCGCCGCCAATGTTACCCGCACCAATGACGCTGATCTTCGCACGCTTGAGCATGGGCTCGAATCCTTCGGTTGGATTTTGAAAGGGTTACCCGTGAGGGGAGACAATCCTAGCGCCGCAAACCCCCGCTTTCACGCTCCGGATTCGTTGCCGCCAACCCTCAAATGGGCACGGTCGCGGACTGGTCATCTTCGGCAAACACCACCGGCAGCGGCTTGATTCCCGCCATCCCGGGAATCGGAAGCGTGACGGGTCGCGCTTCGCCAGCGATCAAGGCGGGCACGATCTGCGATTGACCGGCCGGCAGCGGCCGGTTCATCGGTTGTACAAGATCGCGCACCGGCCCACCCTTGCCAAAGTCGAACTGTCGATAGACCTGGCGCATGGCGTGTACGCGTGCATGGCCACCGACACCACCGACCGCGTCGCCCCCATTGTTCAGATACGCCCGAATGACCCCGGTAACTTCCGGCGAGGGCACCTCACCCATCGGCCCGCGCGCAAACGCCGCTGGGCTCGATTGAAACAACACCGTTCCCGGCACCGGCAGATAGACATCGCCCTTGAACCCCGCGCCGATCAGCGCGCTGACGAGCTGGGCCGGATGGTCAACCACCAGCCGTTCGCCGACCACGCACCACTCGACCCCGCCCTCTCTGGTCGCCGCAAGCGCGGTGCGTGCATCGTCGATCAGGGCGCGAAGCTCGTCATGAAGATCATCGTCCTTCCACAGCATGTGCAGCGTCGTCGCGTGTGTCTGAATGCCGATCGATGCACGGTCCTGAGCTACGGCGCGGTCGTCCTCGGGTGTGAGCTTGTCCAACTCACCCAGCGCGTGCGCGATCGCGTGCAGTCCGATGATCGCCGGAACCGCATCGCGCCAGCGCTGACCCTCCGCATCCTTCGGGAGCGCGAGCGAAGCTTGCGCCAGCGCGGTCCAGTGGGCAAGAAGTCCGGGCCAGGTCAGGTCGCGTGGGAGTTCAGCATGAGCCATTGCTCATTCTAGTTCTCTCTTTTGGGCAGACGGTTTCTTCACACAACAACTCTCCCCCGCCGCATATCCTCAAACATGAACCTCGACCCTGCCGCTCTTGCGGTCGCCGAACGCTACAAACTGCTGATCGGCGGCATTGTCCCACGACCAATCGCCTTTGTTTCCACCATCTCGCCCGAAGGCCAGTTCAACCTCGCCCCCTTCTCGTTCTTTGCCGGTGTGGGCGCGAACCCCATGACGGTGCTCTTCTGCCCCGCCAACAACTCCGATGGTTCAGAGAAAGATTCGCTCCGCAACGCCAAACTTCTCAGCGAAGGCGGCACGGGCGAGTTTGTGGTCAACATCGTCAGCGAAGACTTCGCGCGGCAGATGGCCGCGTGCGCAGAGCCGCTCGCGTATGGCGAGAGCGAGTTCGATCTCTCGGGCCTTCATTCCGCATCGAGCCTCAAAGTCCGCCCGCCGCGTGTCGTTGAGAGCCCGATCTCATTCGAGTGCCGCACGGTGCAGGTCATCCGCACCAACCCCGGCCAACCCTCGGGCGGCAACATCGTGATCGGCGAAGTTATCCACATCATTGCCCGCGACGGGCTCATCAACGATCGTCACCACGTCGATCCTGCCATGCTCAACGCTGTTGGTCGCATGGGCGGGCTTGGGTATTGCCGAACCGCCGATCGCTTCGAACTGCCCATGGGTCGCAAGGCTCTTGAATCATGATCTGATGCTGTGGCAAAAATGGCCGCGGGGCCTCGGTCTCCCGAAGCCCCGCGTCTGATCGCCCCGCGAGCGTGTAAGCCGAGTTCTGTCCTCCACCGCCATCTCCGGCCCGACTTTGACGGGGGCTCGGAGCCGGATGCGCGGCGGGGGGCGGCCATTTCTCTAGGCCCACCGTTACCGATGGGCTCAAGCGGTCTACCCGCTCCTGCTCCTTACAGAGAGGCCCGGACAAGGCCCTCGGTGGCACCGCTTTCCGGTGGCACCGCTTTCCAAAGCGGTGCGGCCTTCCATGCCACCAACAAGAACTGCGTGACCTTGCACGCGGTGGGGTTTTCCATGCCCCGGTTGTCACCAACCGGGCGGTGCGCTCTTACCGCACCTTTTCACCCTTACCTGATCCTGGTGGCACCGCTGCGGGCACCGCTTGATGTCACCGCTTTCCAAAGCGGTGACATCCGCTCCCGCTGCCATCAGCGGCACCACCAGGCCATCGGCGGTTCATTCTCTGTGGCACTTTCCCGCGCCCGGGTATCAGCAATCAGCCCCGGACGGGTGGGCGTTACCCACCACCGTGTCCATATCGTGCTCGGACTTTCCTCCGACGAAACCTTGCGGTCCCGGCGGCGGCCACCTGCTCGCGGTTGGCCAGCCACATTGTAGGACACTGTGGTAGACTCCACGCTCATGGCCTCACCCGTGACACGAACCGCCATCCTCTGGCTTGAGCCCGACCAGCTCAACCTGCTCCAGCGCATCGTTGCCGATGCTGGCCTGCGCGTGGTGGGTGTGGGCTCGCCCGTGCTTGGCCGCGCGGCCGAGCTTGCCGCCGCGTTTGATGCGCACGCGCTCCCACTCGACGATCTGCGCCAGGCCCTCACCTCTGTCGAGGGCGATCTGTTTCTGCTCGCTTCCATCGGAGACTTCGGGCGCACGCGTCACGCCGCTTCGGCTTCGGGCACAACCGCTCACACGGGTATTGACGATTGCCTGGTTCTCGACCAGCGTCGAAATCGCGGGACACTGATCGTCAGCTTCGAGCCACTTCCCGCCTCGATCCTTGATCTTGCCATGCCCGCGCCCTCGGGCGGCGTTGGTCTGCCCGTCGGATCTTCAGATGCCGAGCAAGCCGGTGTTGTGCTTGGGCAACAGTCCTCATCGCCCGTGTTGCCCGTGACATCTGCGGTTGCCCATTGGGCCGCGTTCATTCCGCTCTTTCGCCTTGGCCCTTCCATGCGTGCCGCGGCCGATGTGATCGCCCATCTTGGCCCCTTGCACACCGTCGCGGCCGAGTTTGTCTCGGGGGCGGGCGAGGGACCGGTTGGTTCACGCGTCTTTGATGCGGTTGAGGCGATCACCTCGCTTCTTGGTGAGCCTGATTCGGTGGATGCTTCGTACGTCTGGCCGGGGCGCGGCAAGGTGGTTCACCCGGTTCCCGACGATTCGCTGCGCGGTTTGCAAGGGGCCATCGCGGCCAGCATGAGGTATGCCGATGGCCGGGCCGCCACACTGCTCGCGGCCGACAGTCATGTCGGTTCCGGGCGTTGGTCGCGCACGTTGACGATGATCGGCGACGGCGGGCGGCTCCGCGTGCATGACCGCGGCTTTGAGTTCGTGAGCGCCGATGGCAAGATCGTCGATCGATCAGCCGAACTGCTGCAAGCACACACCAACGACGAGTCTGCCGCGGCATCGCTCTTTGCCCATCAACTGAACGCGCTGCTCGATCCGCACACCGCGGGCCGGCAGGATCAACCGATCGACTATGCGCGCGTCTTGAGCGTGGCCGGCGCGGCCCTGCTCAGCGCACGCACGGCCGAGCCCGAGTCGCCCGGAACCATCCTCCGCATGGCTCGAACCACGTAGCATGAGCCATTGGTCGAATGGTGCCTTGCGCCGGCCTTCACCTTACACCCGGCCCTCACGCCCGCCCCCTCACACCCTCACCGAATACTGTTCCAGATACTCGATCGTCTGGCAGAGCACCTTCACTTCCGCCGTGTTGAGGTCACCCAGCGAGACCATGCCCGCCAGCCTGCCCTCATCGATCACGGGAATGTGGCGGATGCGTTCGCTGCGCATCGTGTGGCGCAGTTGATCGAGGTTGGTCTGAGGTGTGCAGGTGAGCAGGCGCTCGGTCATCACTTCGCGCACGCGCGTGCCCGAGGGCGAGCGCTCCGCCGCGACCACGCGGGTGAGGATGTCGCGCTCGGTGAACATCCCGACGAGGTTCTGCGCATCATCAACAACCGCCAGCGAACCGATTCGATGCGTGTTCATCACCTGGGCGGCCTCAAGGACCGAGGCATCAGGCGAGACCGTCAGCACCTTGGTGCCTTTGGCCGTGAGAATGTGTGCGACGCTTGACATAGGGCCTCCATCCGTGTGAACGGGAAAGGGGAGGAGTGCCAGGACGATCAGCGCACAGGCCCGCAACAGCGGGCGAAGAACAGGCGGCGCGAGCAACACAGCGAGCTTGAAGTTCTGAGCGCCAACCGGCATGACCCGTACGGCAAAGCTCGCGTCGTCACCATGAGTATGCCACAAATCGGCGGGCCTGTCGAGTTGGTGTGCGGAGTGAGGAGGGATTGTGGAGAGTCAGGAGGCCGGATGCGTCGGGTGGCCATCGTTTATAAGGGTCAAGCCCACTTGGTCAGGTGCCAGTTCTTTTTACCCTTACGTAATGCGATCAAGCCTCCATCAATCAACGATGCGGCCGAGACCCTTGCATCCGCCGCGGCGACATGGCCATTGACCGAGATCGAGTTTTGCGCCAGCAAGGTGCGGGCTTCGGATTTGCTCTTGGCCAGCGTGGTCTGGGGGAGCAGATCGAGCAGGGCCATGCCCGGACCATCAAGCAGCGCGCGATCATGATCCGAACTCGGTGCCGAGGCGATCAGATCGGGTGGAAGCACGAATGGCCCGTCGCCTCCGCCGCTCGATTTGCCAAAGAGGGCGCGGGTCGCCTGCTCGGCCTTGTCCGCTTCATCGGCCCCGTGCAACAGTTCGGTGATGTGCCGCGCGAGTGCTCGGTGGGCCTCGCGCTTGCCTGGGTCGGCCGTGTGCTGGGCTTCGAGCCGCTCGATCTCGACGTGCGGCATGACCGTGAAGATGCGCAGGAACCTCGATACATCCGCATCCGCCGTGTTGAGCCAGAACTGGTAGAACTGGTAAGGCGAAGTGCGCTCAGCGGTCAGCCAGACCGCGCCCGATTCGGTCTTGCCAAACTTGCCCCCATCGGCCTTGGTGACGAGTGGGCAGGTGAGGGCGAAGGCCTCATGGTGGCCCGACTCTCCGAGTCGGGAATCAACTTGTGATGTGCTTTCAGCAGAAGAATGGCCCGATGTGCCCGCACTTCTGCGGATCAGGTCGCACCCGCCGACCATGTTTCCCCACTGGTCGCTCCCACCCATCTGCATGGTCACACCCATGGCGCGGTGCAGGTGGAGGAAGTCGTAGGCCTGCAGAATCATGTAGCTGAACTCGGTGTAGCTGATCCCCTGGTCGCGGTTGTTCAGCCGATCGCGCACCGAGTCTTTCTGGATCATCATGTTGACCGAAAAGTGCTTGCCTATGTCGCGGAGCGCATCGAGGTAGCTGAGCTTGGCGAGCCAGTCGATGTTGTTGACGAGGATCGCGCGGTTGGGGCGCGACTCTGAGAAATCGAGAAGCCGCCCGAAGATCCGCATCTGGCTGCGCACGTTGGCATCGACTTCCGCGCGGGTTCGAAGGGTCCGTTCGGCGGTCTTGCCAGATGGATCACCAATAAGCCCGGTACCGCCGCCCATGAGGACAACCGGCGTGTGGCCGGCATCCTGCCAATGCCTGAGCAGCATGATCGTGACCAGGTTGCCAATCGTCAGTGAGTCGGCCGTCGGGTCATACCCGACATACGCGCGGCGAAGGCTTGGCTCACCCGCCGCGAGGTGCGTGCCCAGCGTCTCCTCGTGCGTGCATTGGTGAAACAAACCTCGGAAACGAAGTTCGGAGAGGAGCGATGTGCCGCGTGACTCAACTGTGGACTCGGATGACATGGTCAATCATCGTACCCGGACCATCCCAGTCATCGCGGCAGGTTTCCATGATCGGATGCGTGAGTTCGGAATGTCAGGGACTGATCAGCTCAACATCGATCTCGTAGTCGCCTTCCGGGCGAATCTCTTTCATGAACATCTTGAGGGCTTCAAGATCCTTTGCGGATTTGACACCACCCGCGACTTTCATGGCTAATGGCCTTTCAGTTACGATTCCGATGCTGGTGTCGGCAAATCGGGGATCAGCGATTAACTTGAGCGTCAGGTCATGGACCAACTTTGATTCCGTAGTCTCACGCGGTGTGCTCCGCCCCCCGGACGTCAGAGAACTTCCTACATAAATCAGCAACCAGATCAAACCGATCGCGATCACGCACAAGGCGACAACGAGCTTTATTCGCTGCGCGCGATTTTCCGGTAACGGGATTGCACCATGGTTCCGGAAAGTCGATGGTCGATCGTGATTCAAACTGGATACCTCACAGTGGGGAATGCTGACTTATTGATTCGAATGGACCATTCGTCGAAAGCTACCAACGCAAAAGGGTGAGCGATTGTTCGCTCACCCTTCATAGGATACAAGATTCTGAAAGTCAGAGGCCGGGAGTGAAGTTCCAATCGGGACGATCAGCCTTATTCGACCAGCGGCGCATGTCGCGGAGCTGCTCGAGGGTCGCCATCGAGACGTGCCCATCGGCCATGGCGGTTACGGCCCGGTTCGACCAACGGGGGTGGACAAAGCCCCACGTACGCGGATCAGTCTTCTCCTGGAAGCGGTTGGAAGGGTTCCAACTGATGACTGCGGAGTTGGTCGGGTAGCCAGCGCGGGGCGGGACGATTTCCCATGAACCGGGAACGACTTTGGCTTGCAAGCTCCATGGCGCAGGGTTCCGACCATAGTTCGTGTCGAACCAAGCGGCAGGTGTGCCGTTGGGCTTCTGGCTGACATCAACAGCGCGTGATGATCCGAAGACCATCAGATCGCTTGACCTGCTGATCTGATGAAGGTGGGTCACGTAGTGCAGCTTGGCGGGATGTCCGGGGCCGCGAGTGGCACTGAAGTTCGGCATCGCGCCGCGAGCCCAGCTTCCGCCGACGTACGTGTCGTTGAGACCGAGCGACATGTGGTAAGCCGTTGCGGCCGCGAGCGTGTTCGGCACACCGTCGTAAAGCGACGTCGGCGGGTTGTTACCCGGAACAAGCTGTGGGGTGTTGGAGCGTGCCCGGAAGTCGGCCTCGGTGGCCTTGTCAAGCATATGTGCCTGCAAGGGGTAGCCCGCAGCGCTCATCCAACGCAGACCGGCAACCTTGATCACGTTGCCTTCAACGTAGTACGTGGGGTTCCACGGGTCGGAATGCAGGAAGAAGTGCGTGCCGTTCTGATTGCTGAAGTGGCCGACGGCCCAAGGAATGTAGCCGGTGAAAACCGCATCCTTATAGTTGGTCGCATAGACCGTCCATGCCTCCATGTCCTGCTGGCCCTTGGCCTGCTCCCTGAGCATGTTCGCGGTCTTGCGGGCCTCGCCGAGCGCGGGCAGCAGAATCGCGACCAACAGAACGATGATGGCGATCACCACCAGCAACTCAATGAGCGTGAATCCACCGCGACGTGCGCGGCTGAACAGTGTCGTTGGCCATGCCGACATGACTTGCTCCAGATTGAAAGGTGCGATGCGAGACAGAAGCAGAACCTTCAAGACTTGTAAAGAATACACGAAGTCCGAGAGAAACGCAGGGGTCTTTTGGGGGCAAGTGAGAAAATAATCAAAATCGGCCCTCGTCGCCCCCCCCCAAAGGGAGGAGTCTGGAGAGCATCCAAGCAGGCAGGAATCCACCTTACCTAGATATGTCAACTATACAGGTCGTTCCTTGCACAGGCTTCCGAATTTCGACATAAATCGGTGAACTGACCTAACAAAGACCATTTGTGGATAACTCGACATCATCGACTGTTTCCCAACTGCCAATCCGGGCTTCCGGCCTGATTCGACCAGAGCCGCATGTCGTCCAAGGCGGTTGGGGTATAGGTCTGGGTGTGTCCATCAAAGAGGGTTCCGGCCGCGCGACCGGCATGGCGGAAATCGACATTGCCCGCGGCGGCCGGGGTTCGGTTGAGTGTGGAGAGGTCGATCGTGCTGTTCCAGACGCGGGCCAGTCTGCGTGGCGCATCGACCCTGAAATAACCGGGGACCGGGTCTGGGCCATCGGGGTTTGCGCCGTGGGCGGTGACGAAAACCAGTAAGTTATCGGCGCGACGGGGCTGGTCAATGCGCGTGATGTAGAACGATCCCCAGTTTTTCAAGGCCGCGGAGTTGAAACCGAATCGATCCGCATCGCCCCCGACGAATGCGCTGTTGAGTCCGAAAGAGGGTGAAAGGCTCGCAACGTACTGGAAATCAGGGCGTTCGCGGTAGCGGCTGAGCAGGCTCGGGTCTTTGTACATGGCCTCGAATGCGCCATCAAAGTATGGGGCGATGCGCCAGGGGTATCGCCGCGCGGGGACACCGAAGATGCGTTCGCCGGTCTGATCTTGAACGATGAGGGCCTGATTGTCGGGTGTTGCTGAATCGGTCATGGCCGCGGTTGCGTACCCGACCAAGACGTTGCCCTTGTGGTCTTCGGCATAGAGCGAATAGGCAATGATCAACTGCTGTCCCGCAGCCACTTCTCGCACATGCCTGGCCGCGTCGCGAGCGCGCGAGGCGGCGGGGACGACGATTCCCGTGAGCACCGCAACCACGGCGAAGACGACGAGGAGCTCGATGAGTGTGAAGGCGGAACGTGTGTGGATTCTGGTCATTGGGTTAGCGGAGAAGTGGCTGGTTTCAAGGAGTCGAGTCGGTGAAGAGTGGCCAGACATTATTTCGGTCAGACAGGAACTATTCTGGTGTGATCAGAGTATACTCCACAGTTGAGACCAAGTCTCAACACAATAGTGTTCGTCGCTTCTGTTCCCCCAGACGCGAAAGGTGACAATGATTTGGGGGCTTATGGAGGATCGCCATGCTGAATACTTGTCGGAAAGTGGTTGTTGCGGGACTGATGATTGCGTCTACGGGAAGCGCGAGTGCCGATCCGATCGATGTCCAGATCGGAACACCGACGCTTGATCGCTGGGTCTATACGTTTGGAAGTACTCCGGGGACGGAGACCGAGGCGACGGTGTTTTCGATCTCCGGATCGGGCTTTGAGAGCACGTTTGATATTCGCGATGGGCAGTTTCTGGTTGGGTACGAGACGAGCGGGCTGGTCACACCCGCACAGGGAACAACGCGTTATCGCATTCTATCGGCGCGTGTGACGGCGAGGATCAGCCGCGACAAGGTGTTTCAGTATGACGGGACGTTTGATGCGCTCGAGACGTACTTTGCACCGGAGGAGCCGGGGTATGTTGCCGACGGCGATGTGGGTCGGCCGATTGAGTTGCACCCGGTCGGGTATCGCAACGGGCTGAGCGCGGCGACGTTTGTCGAGAACACCCCGTTTGCGTTTGGTAACCCGGTTCAGAAGCGTGTGCGGAATGCGTATGCCGCGCAGTATGCCAATGCTGATGGGACGGGCTCACTGGTGGATGTCTCGAACAACAGCTATGGGCAGGTGGGATTTCCGAGGTTTGAGTCGCGGCCGATCGCGGTGGGTGTATGCCCACTGAGCGCTGGTGCGCTGGTGGATGTGAACACCGACTTCGTGTTTGATGTTGATGTCACGAACGCGGGCGCGATCAGGCACATTCGCGAAGGGTTGAATGGCGGGCGGTTGAACTTCATGATCTCATCGCTGAGCGCGACGAGCCAGCAGTCGAGCGTTACACCCGCGTTTTACACCAGGGAGTTTCCGGCTTCACTCGGTGCTGTGCCGGTACGGCTTGAGCTGCGGGTGTGCGTGGGCGCACCGGCGGATTGGAACTGCTCGGGCGGTGTGAGCGTGCAGGATGTCTTTGACTACCTGGGTGGCTACTTTGCGAATGCGGGCGACTTCAACGCCAACGGCTCGACCAGTGTGCAGGACATTTTCGACTTCCTTACCGCCTACTTTGCCGGCTAATGTGAGCTTACCGATGCAAGACCAGAAGACCCATGCGGTGGAAACGGCGGCCAAGGCCGAGAGTTGCCCGGTGAAGAACAAGTGGATCCGTCGCGTGGGCGCGGCGGGATTCATGTTCTTTCTGATCAAAGGACTGCTGTGGCTGACCGTGCCGGCCGCGATTGCGGTGTGGCGTGGGTGCGCGGCGGGATGAGTGTTCTTAATCGGGCGCGATTGGGCGCGACAGGGAGTTGATGCGATGACGATGCAAGCCGTGGCGGTCGGGGTGATGGCGCGTCTGAAGGCTGAGACTGCTGAGCACCATGCGCGAGCGGAGGGGAAGGCCCTTCAGCAGAAGCTGGTGCGCGGACTGCTGACACGCGAGGAATATGCGGCGTGGCTGGGGCAGATGTTGTTGGTTCATCGTGCGCTCGAAGCGGCGGTCGAGCGCTCGCGCCCACGCGCGGAGGTGCTGAAGGTCATCACTGATGAGCAGACGCACTCGCGGCGGTTGATGGAGGATCTGGCGTTTTATGGTGTGGATGCGCACGGTGTGCGTGCGAACCGCGCGACGGCGCGGCTGATCGCGCGGATTGATGCGATCGCGGCGGAGAACCCGGTTGCGGTGCTCGGGCTGCATTATGTTCTTGAGGGGAGCATGAACGGGAACACGTACATCGCGATGGGTGTGCGGAAGGGCTTGGGGCTTTCACCTGGTCAGGGCGATCGGTACCTCGACCCGTATGGGCCGCAGCAGCGGGCGAAGTGGGCGGAGTTCAGGAGCGGGGTGGATTCGTGCGCGTGGACGGTGACGGATGCGGATGCGGCGGTGGAAGGGGCGAAGGCGATGTTTGAAGGTGTGGGGGAGGTTTGTGAGGAGTTGGGTGGGTGAGGGAGTCGGAGGTGGGGGCTGGGAAGTGAACTCATCGATCAACACCTAAGACTCCGTGGAGTGTGCCATCTATTGGTATTCCACTTGACCATAAGGGCCGGGGTGTAAGCTGACCATGACTGAAAAAGCTTGGTTCACCAACTTTTAGCCTGCCCTGCACCTCTGTCGTCGCGCTGAGGTCTGCCCAAAGTACGGATGTATGGACGAAATCTGTGCAACAGGCAAAAAATCCGATTGGATGAACGGGGACGTTGTACGCGCGGTTCTGACGTGCAAGCCCCTTTTGTGAGGGAAACTGAATCTTGCCCAGTCGCTGGACTATCCACTGCTCTGGACCAGTCTGAGTGAGCCGATTCCAATATAAGGGAGTAGCATACAGGGTTTGCGTCAGTGAGCAGTCTGACTGCGAACTGGTTGACTGCCCATCAGAGGTTACCAGTCGATTGAGTGCTGGGGAGCGCGGATCCCGGAGAACTTCCGCAGGCAAGCGAGGAGTCAGGACTGTGTGGAAGGCATCTCCATTGGTAAACCATGATCCACGTAGAAGCTCCCCGTTTACGGTTGTTTCCAACCACGGGGGCACCGTGATGACCAGTTGCGGAGGGAAAATCACGGGCGGCATATCGGCATGTTCATCGGCGTAGGCGTGAACCGAATTCCGACGTGACGAATGTTGGAAAGTGAACGAATAGTTCGAGCACTGTCACGGGCGGCGTTGATCGGTGGGAGCAGTGTGGCGATGAGAATAGCAATCACGCCCATGCAGACCAGCATTTCCACCAGCGAGAATGCACCCCGAGGCCGGTTCGCTTGATGAAGGTAGGGTTTGATCATGGAATGCTCCTTGACGGCCCCCCCGCCCCCCGGTGCACACTGTATCGGGGCGGCGGGGTCAAGATAATGTTTACAGGAGCATAAACCATGTCTCACAAAAGAAACTCGCGACGACATGTCATGTCAATGGGCTTACTCGTTCTCGTCGGAGGGGGAATGATGGCCACCGATGGTTCAGAAAATGGTAGCGGAAAATGCTGGGACATCTTTGTGCGCAACACGATGATCGATGATTGCACGGCAAGCGTACCCTGTTCCGGTGGTTGCAACAACTTTGAAGACATCAGGCCCGGCACAAAGTATGAGTCAGTGACATCTGATCCTTCCCCGATGACGATCATTTGTTATCCGGGCAAAGTTACGATCGACCAGAACGGTGCATGTCAGTGTTCGGGCCTCAACCTGAATATGCCGCAATCACGTCAGGTTGGCAAGCTCATTCCCGGCCTCGCGTGCTGAGCGGTTTGATCAAAAAGGCGACAGCTTTGCGGTACATCCTTGCTTACGCGATGGCCGTCGTGGTTGCACACTCGCAAACTGTTTGTGGTGTGCAACCCGAATCCGATGCATAAGGAAACACTCCTTGCCAAAGTTCGAGCGGCACACTCAAGTTCCACTTCTTATGAAGTGATGTATCGAGTTCCGTTGGGAGAGACGAACGAGATCGCCGGACTTTTGGATCAGGCCGCTCTCGCTCGGCCCGAGATTGTTCGTTGGATCGACCCTGAGACGGGTCGGTCCATGCGATTTGCCATGGCAGGTCGAGTGACATGCGACGACTTGGACAGCATCCGCGTGGAAACTCGATCCTTGTATTCAGGTGGCCCTGCGGAACTTACGACAAAGCTGGAGATCTGGCTGCCTGATGACAAAGTGGAAGTGTCACACATCGACTCCGAGGAAGGCGTGCTTCATCGATATGAAGTCAAGACTATCGCCGAACAGATAGCACTTCGGAATCAGGGACGCCGAGCGTATGCCTCAACCAAGGCCGGGGTTGGGTATCTTCAGTTTGTGCGATATGCCATGCAGTCATTCGAGGAACGCAATGATACTGAGATGCAAGCGGATCAGTCACGGACAGAAGCTATACTTTGGTCCCCTTTGGCCGAGATAGCAATACAAGTTGACAGAAAGACCGGCGAGGTACATCAAGGCATTATGCGAACAGGCATTGATGCCATCACTTCAATCCGATTCAAATCTCGACACAGTTCGCAAGTGTTTCCAGCCAGGCACCCGAAAGAGATACGCATTTATTACTTGCCGGATGATGATTCGGTGACCCTGCCTTTCATGCTCAGGGACATTCAAGTCAATACGGGAACGCCGGGTAGTATCGCTGTCATCGATGGTGTGCGCGAGCTTCAGGAACTGCCGCAATCAGACTTTGACTGGCGTGTCTTCACGCGCAGTGTATTGGATGTCGTGGGTCGAAAGATCATCAAAGCGGACAGCTCCTTGGCAACGCCACTATCTGGCGATCGACTGAATCCGACGGTTGACAGCGGTGTGAGCACATTAATTTCACTATCGCCGGAAGATCCGACGAGATACGCCCCCACCCCATTTGTTGGAAACTACCAATCTTGGCTTTACGCAGTTGGGGCCGCACTGATAAGCGTTGGAACACTGTTGTGGTGGCGTCGTCGTCGCGCGAGCTAGCTTTGTATTTGTACGGCTGCGTATGTGTACACATGACAAGTCAATTAATAGTTGCCTTGTAGAGCTGGCATTGGTCGTTATCGGCGGCAACCGGATTTATTCTGCACTTTCAAAGGCACTGCAATTTGACAAGTTTATTAAAGTAGTTGAAGCTCACGGTGTGCTGTCGCCGGTTCAGATTGGTTGGCGGTACGGGCTTCCAATCTTGGAGCTAGGCGTTGGAAGTCTAGTTATTGTCGCGACGAGCAAAAATAGATACACACGAAGTGTTACAGTGCGTCTTATATCGGTGATGCTGGTTATCGTTTTTAGTATTTACTTATCGATTGTGAAAGAGGAAGTTGTCCAGCAAGTTGGTTGTGGTTGTCGGACTATTGGCGCGAGCACGCACCGATCGTCTGGAACTCGAGCGGAACGATCGATCGCATTGGCAATAAATGGGTTGCTGCTACTGCTTCATATGATCCCGTTGATGAGCGCGAGGACTCCAGCTTTCGTGTGCAGCGAACGTGTTGCCACTTAATGCCACCAGCCGCTCGCAGGCTTTGTCCGTGAGGCCAAGGCTCATCGCCAGGAATGGCGATGCCACTTTAGTGCAGGAGTTCGGCGATTTGGATGGCGTTGAGGGCGGCGCCTTTGCGGAGTTGGTCGCCGCAGATGAAGAGGTCGAAGGCGAGATGGGTCGAATCCGGCTCGGAGGGTCGGTTCACCGTGAGGCTGGTATCTGGGCGGATGCGGCCGACGAGGACATCGTCTTTGCCGCTGGCCTTGAGGGGTGTGGGGAAAGAGTTTGTTGCGCGGTCATCGACGATCGAGAGGCCGGGGAACGCGGCGAGGGTCTCTCGCAACTGCTGCGTGGTGGCGCGAGCTTTGAGTGTGACGTTGATGCTCTCGGCGTGTGCGCGGCGGACGGGGACGCGGATGCAGGTTGCCGAGATCCCGATGGTGTGGTCGTTCCAGATCTTGTGCGTCTCTTTGATGACCTTGGTCTCTTCGACGTTTGAGCCGGTCTCCGGATCGACCGCGGTGTTGTGGCTGAAGAGGTTGAAGGCGTAAGGCTCATGGAAGAACTTGGGGGCGATGGGCTGGCCCGCGAGGTCGGCGCGGGTGAGTTGTTCGAGCTCATCGATGCCCTTTGCGCCTGCGCCCGAGGCGGCCTGATAGGTACTGACAACGATGCGCTTGATGCCGAAGGCGTTGCGCAGCGGGGTGAGGGCCATGAGCAGGATGATGGTTGAGCAGTTGGGGTTGGCGATGATGCGTCCGGTACCATCGGCAAACTTCAGGGTCTTTCCGCCGATCGCTTCGGGGTTGATCTCCGGGACCACCAGCGGGATGTCCTCATCCATGCGGAAGGCCGAGGAGTTGTCAACCGTGGTGCAGCCGTGATTGGCGGCGGCGCGGCAGAACTCCCTGGAGATGCTGCCACCGGCGGAAAAGAGGGCGAGATCGATGCCGCGAAGTGACTCGTGCGTGAGCGTCTCGACCGTGAGTTGGCGGCCCATGAAAGGAATGGTGATGCCAGCGGACTTCGGGCTGGCAAGGAGTTTGATGGAGGCGTGGGGGAAGCGGCGCTGCTCAAGAATATCGAGCATCTCGCGACCGACCGCGCCGGTGGCACCGGCGATGGCGATGTGGGGAGGGTGGGTGTCAGGCATGATGAATTATTTTCACCGCAGAGGGCGCGCAGCAGGCGGAGAGGAGCGGGTGTTGGCGCGGCGGATGAGGCCGTTCATGTGTCTTGGAATGTTGAAGGTTATGAGCGGGTGGTTGTGCTGACAAGCAGATCAAGACGGTAGCCGCAGTCAATCCGGCGGCCGTTGTAAAGGATGGGAAGTTCAAAGCACAGGCAGGATTTGTACGTTGATTCCAGCATGCCGGATACGTCCTCGCGAGGTGCGATCTTTAGCCGATGGGTGCTGAAGGGTCAGCTGTATGGTTTTGTTGGGGAGTGGGGCGGGAGGACAACGGCAAGGATGCGATGTCACTGGGAATCAGAACGCTCGGGCCACGACCTGATCGGCCATCACCAGCAGCAGCTTCTTGGCTGGTGAATCGGTGAGGGGCGCGAGGAGGGATTTGGCTTGGGTCACGAGGCTGCGCGCCTTGGTGGCGGCAAACTCGATCGAGGTGGTGGAGGTGAGGGCTTCGAGCAGTTCGCGGGCGGCCGCGGCATCGAAGAGGTCGGTCTGTTCGAGGAGCGTGAGTGTGCGGCCGCGTGCGGTGGGGGTGGCGTGTTCGAGGTGGTGGATGACGGGGAGCGTGAGCTTGCCGAGTTCGAGATCACGACGGAGGGGCTTGCCGACGATGCGTTCGTTGCCGACGAGGTCGAGCAGGTCATCCTGAATCTGGAAAGCGATGCCGATGTTCATTCCGAAATCGGCGAGGCGCTCGGCGGTGGCGGAGTCGGTGTTTGACTGCATGGCCCCCAGCCTGCAGGCGATGCTGATGAGTGAGCCGGTCTTGCGGCGCACGACCTCGAAATATGTCGATTGATCGATCGAGAGGTTCTCGCGGTGGTGGAGTTGGAGCAGCTCGCCAGCGCAGAGTGTCATGCCTGTCTGCCCGATGAGGAGCGCGGCCTGCTGCGAGTTGAGCGTGGAGCAGAGGTGGTAGGCGCAGCTGAAGAGATAATCGCCGAGAATCACGGCGGCCTCGTTGCCGCGGAGCCGGTTGACGGTCGCGCCTTTGCGGCGGAGATCGGCCTCATCAAGAACATCATCATGGACGAGTGTCGCCATGTGGATCATCTCGCAGACGGCGGCGATGGTGATGTGCGGCTCGGAGATTTTGGGGGTTGTGGATTGTGCGGTGGTGGTGTGTGCGTGGTTGTTGGAAGGTGGTGAGAGGGGCGAAACCTCGCGCTGTCCGCCTCCGTCTGAGAGGTGGAGGTCGGCGGCCATGCCGGAAAGGATGACGAGCGCGGGGCGGAGCATCTTGCCGCGATAGCTCTCGATGTGCTGCACGAGTCGTTGCACGGGTGGCAGGTCGGAGCGGAGGGCGCGGTCGAAGGCGATTTCGACACGCCGGAGCGATGCGCCGACAACTTCCTGCACGGGAAGGAGCTCGGCGGGGATGGGAAAGGCGGGGCCGGAGAGTGACATCACTCGACTATAGACGGGAAGTCAGAAATCTCGACCGTTGAGGCCGCCGTCGGTGGCAAGCCTGCTCGTTCACGCGCAGGGCCTGCTCGACCTGCTCGGCCGAATGCCTTGTCCGCTTCGTGGTCGAGAGTCTCCTGGATCGTGCCGCGACCCGTCGTTACTCTCATAGTTGCTGGAACAGGATTTTGGGGGCAGGCCAGCACCGCCCATCCCCCAACAACCGTGCCACCGCGCGAGCTTTGGGTCAGTTCTCCGCATGTGAATAACGGTACGCCGCATGTGTGCGTGTGTTTTTACGCCGCAATGCGAACAACCAACGCACACTTTCACGCGATCAACTCGAAAGGCCATCGCACTCTGCGTGTGTATTGGGTTATACAGAGGTCTCTGTCATTTGTTCGCCGCGATGTAGCAGATGTTTGAAAGCCCGGCATCGCCCTGCCCGGTCGCGATGAAGTTGCCATCGCCCCCGCCCTTGCCATCATCACCTTCCCAATAGATGGTGGTCTTGGCAAAGCCGGCTTCGGCGAGGATGTCGCGCATTTCGGAGAGGAGCCAGAGCCGCCACTCGTAGCTGAACGCGCGGCGCATCATTGAGCCATCGGGAAAGGCGAAACTGATGTTGCAGGAGAGGTCGCCGGTGATGGGATTGTATTTTTCCTGTTGCCAGATGTAGGTGTAGGGACCGTTGTAAACCGTCGGGCCGGGTGGGAAGTAGCCCTCTTCACCTTTCCTGACGCGCGGCACTTTGCGGCGCTCGCGGGTCTCGCGCAGGGCATCTGATCCGCCGTAGAAGTCAAGGAACATGATGCCATCTTCGGCGAGGGCGGCGCGGGCGGCCTTGAAGTATGCGAGCATGGTTGATCGCTGCTTGAAGCACCAGAAGGAGAAGTTCATCGCAAGGATGATTTCGGGCTTGCCGAGGGCGCGCGTGAGCGATGGGGGGACGGGGTCGAGCACGTTGCCCTGGTGAATGTGCAGGCGGGTACGCTGTTCTTTGCTCAACTTGGGCAGGTTGTGGGCGCGGCCCCAATCGAGCGTGGGTCCGTCGAGATCAATACCGATCGCGATGTTCGATTTGCGCCTCCGCACCCACTCGCAGGAGGTATGAAACGTGCCGCAGAAGTCTTCGCGCAGGAGGCGGGCCTTGCGTTTGCGGAGTTTGGTGAAGGTCTCATCGACAAAGTCAATCTCGGCCTCGACGCACTGAACAGCGCGCTGGTAAAGAACGTGACGGTCGGCGATCTTGGCGGCTTTGGGCGATGGGTTGGACATGGTGAGCGCGGGTGGTGGAGCGTGTGAAGTGCGGAGGCCGGATTGGGGGGTGCAGGAGGCCGGGAAGGGTGACCGGGGTCGGGGGGGTCGGAGTGTACCGGATGAGGTGATCGTGCGCAGAGGGTTGGATGATCGGGCGGATGCGGGGCTTGGGGATTGGCGGCCGCGGCCTAAACTCCCGGCCGAGTTGGGCGTAGATGATGATGAGAGCCGGGAGGGTATGGGTGAGTGTGTCGGGAGCGAGGGCTTGCAGGAGATTGCGTGATGCGTCTGACCATGGTTGGAACGGGGTATGTCGGGCTGGTGACCGGGGTGTGCCTATCGAACACCGGCAACGATGTGACGTGCCTGGATGTCGATGCGGGGAAGATCGACAGGTTGCAGCGCGGCGAGTGCCCGATCTACGAACCGGGGCTGACCGACCTTATGGAGCGGAACATCGCGGCGGGTAGGTTGAAGTTCACGACGGACAAGGCGAGTGCGCACCGTGATGCGGACATGATCTTCATCTGCGTAGGGACACCGAGCGATGAGCGTGGTCACACGGATCTGAAGTATGTGCAGAGCGCCGCGGACGATATCGCCGAGGTGCTTAAACAGCTTGGGCCGGGCCATAAGCCGAAGGTGATCGTGGTGAAGAGCACGGTGCCGGTGGGGACGACGTTCATGGTGCGAGACCGCATCCGCGAGAAGCTTGGGCCGGGCGGGGTGGGTGGCATCGCGTTCGAGATCGCGGATAACCCGGAGTTTCTGAAGGAGGGCGCGGCCATTGAGGACTTCAACAAGCCCGACCGCGTGGTGGTGGGTGTGGAGAAGGAATCGGTCGGCGAGATGATGCGCGACTTGTACGACCCGTTTGTGCGGAACGGGCACCCGATTTATGTGATGGATGTGCTGAGCGCGGAGATGGTGAAGTACGCCAGCAACAACTTTCTTGCGACCAAGATCAGCTTCATCAACGAGATGGCCAACCTCTGCGAGGCGTACGGGGCGAACATCAACCGCGTGCGCGAGGGCATGTGCAGCGACAAGCGGATTGGGAGTCAGTTTCTATATCCGGGGCTTGGGTACGGCGGCTCTTGCTTCCCGAAGGATACGCTGGCGTGCATCATGATGGGTGACAAGGCGGGCATCGAGGCGACGCTGAGCAAGGCGGTTCACCACGTCAACCAGAAGCAGCGCGACCGATTCTTTGACAAGATCATTGGACACTTCAAGAAAGATGGCGGCGTGGCGGGCAAGACGCTGGCCTTCTGGGGCATCGCCTTCAAGCCGCGGACGGATGACATCCGCGAGTCGCCAGCGTTGACCCTGATGCGCAAGGCCGTGGCGGCGGGCGCAAAGGCGCGGGGCTTTGACCCTGTGGCCAACCAGAACGCAGTTGCCGAGCTTGCGGGTGGCGCGGGGTTCACGATCTGCGAAGACATGTACGACTGCGTGCAGGGTGCTGATGCGCTGGTGGTCTGCACGGATTGGGACGAGTTCAAAAGCCCGGACTTTGAACGGCTGGGCAAGTGCATGACGCGCAAGGTGATCTTCGACGGGCGAAACCTGTATCGGCAGGCACAGATGGCGCAGTTGGGGTATTCGTATTATTCGGTCGGGCGTGCGGCGGTGAGGGTGGAGTAGGCCGAACGGCTTGATCACACCGGACTGATTATGCAGTTCCGCCACTTCAACTCCTCGGCATGGTCGGTGGTCGCTCTTGATTCGCTCCTTGAACGCGGTGATCCGGATGATTGGCAATCGCTCTATGAGATGATGCGCAAGGTCTGAGATGTGATCAGGCTTGTCCTCCGAGTCGCTCGTTCGCACAACGTTCCGGGATCGTCCGCCGTGGCCACATCCTGATTGCGTGGCTGTGGCCCGCTCGTCGCATGATCATGCGACATGAGCAGAGGCTTAATCAGCGATTGTTACAGAAATCAACCAAGGCCTAGAGCATCTGTAGGCTGCCCGAGCACCCATTGGGTACGATCTCGGGAATGTATGGCCTTCTCGCCAAAATCTATGCCCGGCGCGTGGTGAACGTGAACGTCAACATCGTGTTGGCCGGGCTGCTTGCATTGGGACCGACACTTCTCGCCGTGCGGTTGGTCGAGCACCTGCTGAGTTCGGGTGTCGTGAGCGGGGCCAAGCTGCACCTTGGCGATAAGGCGATCATCAGCGCGGTGACGTTCGCCGCGGACCTGATCTTTGATCTGAGCATCTATTACCTGCTGCACTGGCTCGCCAACCATTCGCGCAAGCCCAAGCGGCAGGTGCAGCTTGAGACCATCGCCGATGCGGCCGTTGAGTCGGTCCCCTTCTTCAAGGATGCGACGAAGGTCCAGTTTCAGCGCATGGTTCTCTCGCCACTTCTTTACAGCCTGTGGCTAGGCACACAGTTTGTGCTTATGCAGGTCTGGCACATCAACCCGGTTCCGGCAACGGTCGCGGGGTTCGTGATCGGGATCGCCTCGACCCGCTCACTCCACACCCTCTGGATGTTGCGTGAAATGCGAAACGCTCGTCGGCAGGCGCTCGCGAACGCGGTTGCACCGATGGATGAAAGCGCGGAGCCGACGCCACCCCGCCACACCAATGGTGATGGCCGTCATCAGTCCTTGAGCGAGAAGGGCGTGAAGTCCGTGCCACGGTCGTAATAATCTTCGCCCTCGGCCTTCTTGAGGCGGTTGCAGGCGAGGTAGGTGAGCGGGGTCATCAGCACCTCGATGCACACCTTGAAGGCCCAGTTGAAGAGGCTGATCTTGAGGAGCGTGCCGGGCTCCCAGATTCCTGCGAACGCGATCGGATAAAAGAGCAGGCTGTCAACTCCCTGCCCGCAGATTGTCGAGCCGATGGTGCGCGTCCAAAGATGGCGACCACGGGTGATGACCTTGAGGCGGGCGAGTACGTAGGAGTTGACGAAATCGCCAACCCAGAAGGCGAAGATGGACGCGGCGACAATCCGCCAGGTGTTGCCAAAGACGACTTCGAGCGCGGGTTGAATCACGGCGTTGTATTTGGTCGCAGGGTCAGCCGGCAGGTTGATGACCACCTGAGACATGAGGGTGGCAAAGAGCATGGCCCCGAAACCGGCCCAGATCACCTTGCGGGCCTTGGCATAGCCGTAGACCTCGGTCAGCACATCTCCGAAGATGTAGCTGATCGGAAAGAAAATGTTGCCCGCTCCGAAAACCACCGCGGTACCGATGAGGGGCAACGAAAAGGGAAGCTCGAAGCGGCAGGCTTTGCCGGGGCCGATCAGGTTTGAGCAGAGCAGAACGGCCACAAACCCAGCCATGAGCATTTCGTAGTAGCGGTAACTGCGCCGTGCTGGAATGATGGAAGGTGGGCCGGTATGGAAGTTCGGGTCTGGCATTGGTAGAGACCTTTATGTTCGCAGCATACCCGGCTTTCGGATGCGGCATCGTCGCAAGACTTCGCTATCCTCCGTCAAGATGTGCGGAATCGGCGGAATGTTGCGGATCTGGCCGGCGGAGCAGCGTGAGCTTGCCCTGCGCACGCCGCATGGCGAGAGCCTGGCCGGTCAGCGGCTCGACTGCATGGACACGCACCTTGCTGTGCGCGGGCCCGATGGGAGCGGGCGGTTCCGCGACCGTGTGATTGCCGCAGATGGTTCGGTGGTTGATCTTGCGCTCACCCATAAGCGGCTCTCGATCATCGACCTTGCAGGTGGGCAGCAACCGATGGTGCTGCGAATACGCACAGGTGTGGGCGCGATGCTGATGCCGGTCGAGGAGCGTGATGCGTACACGCGGCGGATCGAAGCGGCGGACTTGGCCAATCAATCAGACACGCTCTCCGGGCCATCTGATCAACTCATCGCGCTCGTCTTCAACGGGTGCATATACAACCATCGCGAGCTGCGCCGTGAGTTGCAAGCCCTTGGTTCCGTTTTTGCCAGTGACCACAGCGACACCGAGGTCATCGTTCATGGTTGGCACGCGTGGGGAGCCAAGCTCTTCGAGCGTCTGAACGGCATGTTTGCGATCGCCATCTGGGATCGTGCGACCGCCACGATCACGCTGGCACGAGACCGGTTCGGTGAGAAGCCGTTGTACCACACGCACACGGGTGCGAACGGCACGGGAACGCTCTTCGCCTTTTCGAGCGAAGCGGCCTCGCTCGGGCAGTTGCACCTGCATGGGGGAAGTCTGGCCGCCAGCGGGGTGCAGGACAACCTCGACGATTGGGTGCGCTATGGGCACGCCGACCATGCGCCTGGCAAGTTGCTGCGTGCGGTCGAGCCATCGACGATGCGCACGCTTGGTGTTCAAGGCGAGATCGCGCGCGGGTATGGGCCGATTGCCGGGGGCGATCGGCCGCAGATACCGACGAGGGAGAACCCGCTGGCAATGGCGGAGGCGAAGGGGCTTGTTGAGCGTGCTGTTCATGCGCGGCTCGAGGCGGATGTTGATCTCGGGTGCTTTCTTTCGGGTGGGATCGATTCAACCACGATCGCGGCCATCGCGCGGCGGAAACTTGGCAGGCTCCGCACGTTTACGATGCGGATGCCCGATGTGCGATATGACGAATCGCCAGACGCCGCGGCGGTGGCCAAGGCGATCGGGAGCGAGCACACGACGCTCGACTGTGAGGCGCGCCCCGCCGAAGATCTGGTCGGGTTGATCCACCAGCTGGGGCTCCCCTTTGGTGACAGTTCGTTGTTGCCCACGATGTGGCTCTGCCGCGCGGCTCGAGAGCACGTCAAGGTCGCGCTCTCGGGCGATGGGGGTGACGAGATGTTTGTGGGGTACGAGCGCTACTGGGGGGCCGAGTCGCTCAGGCGCAGGCGATTGCTGGTCAGTATGTTGCCCGGTCGGCTGTTGCCACGTCGCCACCCCAAGTCATGGACAACCAAGCTGGCGCGGCTGATAGAAGCCTCGCAGGGACTTGGGTATCTGGAACTGGTTTCGATCTTTCCGAGCCCGCTGCTGCGCGAGCTGCTTGGTCGGCATGAGAGGCCCGGTGAAGATCAATGGGCATGGCTGGGAATGTCGAACGCGGTGGCGTGGGACATTGCGAGGTATCTGCCCAACGACCTGCTGCGCAAGACCGACACCGCATCCATGTCGGTCGCGCTCGAAGTGCGGTGCCCGTTCCTTGATCCGGCCCTCGCCCTCGCGTGCATGGAGGCTCCGCTGAGCGACCTGCTTGTGGGCGGGAGGCTGAAGGGATTGCTGCGTGCCATCGCAGGAACGTACGTCGATCCCGCGCTGATCGATCGCCCCAAGATGGGCTTTGCGATACCGATCGGCGAGTGGTTCAGAACGGATTACGGCGGGATGCGCACGTTGCTGTTGGATCACCTCAACTCGACCGAGCCGTTCGGGTCGCCAAGTCTGGGTATCGGCTTCAACATGAAACTCGTGCGTCGATTGCTTGATGAGCACATGGGCACGGGTCGGTCGGGCATGGTCAAACAGGACCACGGTCAGCGGCTCTATATGCTGCTGGTGCTGAGCATCTGGGCGAAGTGGATGGGCGTGGGCAACGGGCATCAACTGCCGTGCATCAGTTGATGGCGATGCCGGGGAGAAGTTCAGAAACGGAAGACCAGGGCGGTGAAGAGCTCGAAGTCGTTTTTGTCGCGCGGCGAAGTGGCCGTCTCGTCGTAGCGGTCCTCGATGCCCACGCGCAGCGTGAGGTTGCTTTTGGTATCGAGCAGGACGTCGTACGCTGCCCGTGCCACAAATCGGTAGACATCAAACTCGTCGAGATCGCGGAAATAGTCAAAGCCCGCGGTGAACTTGCTGCGTTCGTCGATCTTCCACTGGAAATCGAAGCCGGGTGTGAGTTCGGCGCGCACGCCGCGTGAGAGCTGGCCATACTCGCGTGATCCGCCGAACCCGGCGCGGCCCACGAGGGTAAAGGTATCATCCTTGATCAGGTCGTACCCGAGCCCACCATTGACACCGACGCGCCAGTCCCACGATTGAAAGCGCTCGTACTCGCCAGAGCCGGCGATGAAGTAGCGCCATCCACTCCCGGTCTGCTGGATCCAGTCGTTTCGGGTATCGATGCGAGCGCGGTCTTCGGAAAGGCCATTGTTGTTTCGCGCGTAGTTGTAGGTGGTGTTGATCGTCGTGATGGTCTCGGGCGTCTCACGCCGCAGACCAAGCCCGAAGCGAAGGGAGAGCCGATCGCTGTTGCCGCTGGCGGTGTTGAGCCCGGCCTCGACCGAACCCGTCCACTTGTCGAAGAAACCGATCTCGGGTGGTGGTGCGGGAGGCGTAGGTGGTGCGGGAGGCGTAGCTGGTGCGGGCGCGGCGGGGGGTGCTGGCTCGGGCACAGGCGTAGGTGGAGGCGTAGGTGGTGGCGTAGGTGGTGGTGGTGGGGCAGCGGGTGTTGGGGGTGAAGGTGGTGTGGCTGGGGTGATCGATTTGATGAGCGCGCGGGCGAGCGACATCTTCCCGAAGATGGCGTGTTCGAGCACCACCGGATCAGCATCGGGAGCGGTTGCGAGTGGTCCCATCAGGATCTCGCCACTCACGAGGAGGACTGTGTACGGCGAGGGAGCAGGTGGTGATGCAACCACCGCCGGATTCTCTGCGGGCTGAGCACCGAGATTCCCGGCAGTCCCGACCAGTGCGATGACGACCGCAGAGGTCAAGACCCATGTCCACGATGCAGGCCAGCAGGTGTTGTTGGCCCGGGCGCGGCAAGGGGACGGAGGGTGGGGTGCTAGGTGTGGACGCACTGGGTTCAGTATACAAGCTCTTGGCGGTCTCGCAGCGGGTTAATTTTCGCGAACAATAGTGAAGATGGGTATCGGCGATTCCTGCGGTGGTGGTGGCCGAAATCAACGAAAAATCCTGCAAGCCAAGCGCGTACACCCGAGGGGGTGTGCAGGCTCGGCTTGCAGGATATGCGTCAGGCTGGTCTGGGCGAACACGCTTAAGTGAGCACTTTAGAAGTTGTAGACCAGCAGGGCGAAGTACGTGAAGTCGCTGCGTTTGCGGCCTTCGGGTGAGCTGTCGTAGCGGTCCTCAACCCCAAGCTTGAGCGATAGGTTGCTGGAAGGATCGACCAGGATCTGATACCCCGCCCGCAGCCAGAGGCGGTAGTCGGGAATTTCATCGAGGACCCAGTACGAGTCGCCGCTGGCGAAGAACTTGCTTCGATCGTCAATCGTGTATTCAAAGTCCACCCCGAGCAGGCCTTCGATGTGGAACTTGTTGTCAGACCCGCCGATTTCTTTGCTGAACCCGAGGCCCGCGCGGGGAAGCAGAAGCACCTTGTCGGTCTTGATCAGTTCATACCCTAGCCCGGCCGCGGCGGAGAAGCGGTAATCCCAGTTCTGAAACTGGTCGTACTCGATCGCGCCCAGCACAAATGGCCGCCACTTCGAGTCGCCCTGCGGGAGCCAGTCGTTACGGATATCAAAGCGGGCATTGTCTTTCGACTTGTTCCCATCATCGGTCGCGTAGTTGTAGTTGAAACTCGAGGTGGTCTTGGTCTCGGTCGTCTCGCGGACGAACCCCAGCCCGCCACGGATGTTGAGCGACTCGGTGTTTCCGCTCGACCCATTGACCCCGAGTTCGGCCGAACCCTTCCAGCCCTTCCAGAAGGAATCGGGGTCGGGCGGCGCGGGGGGAGGCGGGATTTTGGCCGCGGCAGCAGTGGCGGCGGCGGTTGCCTTACCAGCGTTCTCTGCGGACATCGTCCGCACATCGGCAACATCGGCGCGTTTGAAGGTCAGTTGCCCGAGGACGGAGTGGTTGATGATGAGGGGGTCGGCCGCGGCTTCGGAGATGAGGGTGCCGCGCAGGATATCACCGTTGGTCAGCGTCACTACGGCCTGAGTTTCAGGAATAGGGGCCGGTGTTTGGGCAATGGCCGCAGACGAAAGGGCGGCGACGATGAGGGCAGAGATGATGTGGCGGTTCATGGGGGCCAGAGTGTAACAAAGCGGTGATGCTTGCGACAGGGAAGGGTGTCGGGTAGCCCGAATCAGGGAAAGGTCGGTGTTGGTAAGTGCAAGATGGTCGATTTGTGACCACATGGGCAGTTTGAGCCGCTGACGTGCGGTCATACAGGCCTGCTTGGACAGGGATTCTCACGGGTACTGACTGAATTTCGGGCTGAAGATGCCTGTCTGCGGCGGCGAAAGCAGTTGGGAGATCGCCGAACCCTTAGCAGCTCAAGCGCGAACTACAATGATGGCTCAATGCCCCTCCTTTCATGCTCCAACATCCGTTATGCCATCGGAACCCGAACACTTCTGGAAGGGATCTCGTTTTCTCTCGAGGCGGGAGAGCGCGTGGGGCTGGTCGGACGGAACGGGTGTGGGAAGACGACGCTGATGCGGGTCATCACCGGTCGGGTGAAGCCCGACAGCGGGCTGGTGAGCCTTGCCAAGGGGGCACGCATCGGGTACTTGAGCCAGGACCCGGAGCTTGACCTGAACAAGACGCTGCGCGATGAGGCGATCTCGGGGTTTGCCGAGTTGTCGATCCTGCATGAAGAGTTGGAAGAGGTCTTTCACGAGATGGCGATGCCCGAGAACGGGACACCCGAGAAGCTCGAACGCCTGATGCGTCGGCAGAACGACTTGCAGGAGCGCATCGAGGCCTGGGGTGGCGAGGGTGGTGGAGGCGGGTACGCCGTTGAGCACCGGGCCGAGGCGGTCTTGCACGGGCTGGGCTTTGTTGATGCGCAGTTCGGCATCATGGTGAAGGACCTGAGCGGCGGGCAGAAGGGGCGCTTGGCCCTGGCCAAGCTGCTGCTCGAGTCGCCGGATTTGCTGTTGCTCGACGAACCGACCAATCACCTGGATATCGCGGGGCGTGAGTGGCTTGAGCAGTTCCTGAGCACCGAGTACACCGGTGCGGTCATGCTCATCAGCCACGATCGGTACCTTCTTGATCGCGTGGTGGATCGTATCGAAGAGGTTGAGCAGGGAAGGTTGATCGAGTATCCGGGCAACTACACGGCCTTTGTCGATATCCGTAAGCAGCGGCTGCTGACGCAGAATCGGGCGTACGAGAATCAACAGTCAAAGTGGGCGAAGGAAGAGGAGTTCATCCGGCGGTTCAGGGCCGGGCAGCGCGCCAAGGAAGCGCAGGGCCGGCAGAGCAAGCTGGAGCGCGAGAAGGAACAGTTCGCGATCGAGCGCCCGCTTGAGATGTCCACGCTGCGGATGGAACTGCCCGAGGCACCGCGCGCGGGCGAGCAGGTGGCGGCCGTGCGCGGCGCTGGCAAGTGGTACCCGGCCAGCAGCTCGCAAGAGAGCGGCGCCGAAGAGCAGCACATCCGGCGCGAAGCGATTGCGGGTGACAAGGTTCTATTCAAGGATCTGGATGTCATCATCGCACGCGGCGAGCGCTGGGGTGTGATCGGCCCCAACGGTGCGGGCAAGACGACGCTGGTGCGTGCGATCCTTGATGAAATGCCGCTGAGCGCGGGGCACACCAAGATCGGGTACAGCGTGGTTCCGGGGTACTTCCAGCAGTTGCCCCCGGGGACCGATGATGGCCTGCGGGTGTATGAATACTTGCAAAGCGTGATCCGCAAAGAGAACCCGGGCAAACCCTTGAGCGAGCAGGCGGCCCGCAACCTGGCCGGTGCGTTCCTTTTCACCGGTGACGATCAGAACAAGCCGATGGGCGCGCTGAGCGGAGGTGAGCGGGGAAGGGCACGGCTGGCCGCGCTTCTGGCGTGCGCCAAGAACCTGCTGGTGCTCGACGAACCGACCAACCACCTGGATATTCCCTCGTCGGAACGGCTCGAGGAGGCTCTCGCCACGACCGAGGAAGGTGGGACATACGACGGAACACTAATCCTCATCAGCCACGATCGTGCGCTGATCGATGCGGTCTGCGACCACTTGCTGATCCTTGATGGCGAGGGGGGCGTAACGGTCTTCCACGGCAACTACACCGAGTGGCAGAAGCGCAAAGCGGCGGGAACAACCGCGGGCTCGTGGGCGAGCACACCGGTCACAAAGGAAGTTGGCGGGGCGAGCGGGGGGGGCGGGGGGGGCGGGGGTGGTAGCGGAGGTGGGAAGTCGAAATCCGGCAAGCCCGCCCGAGCAGCCTCGGCATCAACACCCAAGAACGCCGCGGCCACAGCCTCGGCGGTTGTTGCGTCCGCTGTCGCTCCTGCAGGTTCGGGCGCCGGATTGGGCGGTGGGGCGGGCGGGAGTTCCGGGTGGGGTTCGGCCCCGACGGGCAAGCCGAAGGTGGGCGGTGGTGGGTCAAACGGGAACGGCTCCGGTGGAGGGGGGGGTGGTGGGGGGAAGTCGGGGAAGTTCTCGTGGATGCCGGTGGACAAGCTGGAAGGCGAGATCGCCAAGACCTCGACCAAGCTGAAGGGCATGGATGAGCAGTTGGCCTCGGAAGAGGTTTATCGGGATGTGAAGCGGTGCAATGCGTTGTTGAATGATCGGGAGAAGATCGCCGACGAACTGCGTGAGATGGAAGAGGAATGGCTGAAACGGGCAGGGAAGTAAGGATTTGATGGTTGTCGAGATTGGCGATGGCTGGCTATTGTTTGCAAGGGCCGAGGCTCGTTCGGGCCTGAGGGCAAAGATCGGTAGAGCGATGGGCCTCAGGTTGCCGATAAACCGAACATGAATCAGAACTCATTCAACGCCGCGAAGAATCAGTCGAACCAGCCAAACGACGGGCTCGTTGCCCCTTCGCTCACTCGGCGCGAAGTGCTTGGGGGCGGGCTGTTTGTAAGCCTGGCCGCGCTCGCGGGCGTTGCGGGTGGGTTGAGCGGGTGCGCTGGCCCAAAGATCAGCGCGCCGGGCCCGACGCAGGCGAACACCTCGCCGGTTGTTCCGTACATTGCGCCGCCGCTGCCGACTCGGCCTGTCCCTCAACAGGCCGCGGGAGGGACGATTTCGGTTATTCCACGCTCAGCATGGACAAGGACCGGACCGGTGCCCGGCAGCAAAATCAACCCGATGCACGGCGTGACACGCATCACGGTTCACCATGAAGGGATGGGCGCATTCACCTCGACCTCGGAGTCGGCGGTGGCAGGCCGCATTGAGAGCATCCGCCAGGCGCACCTGCGCCGCAAGGCAAAGACGGGCGAGCGCTGGGCGGATATCGGGTACCACTACCTCATCGACCCTGCGGGGCGCGTTTGGGAGGGACGGAACGTCAAGTGGCAGGGGGCGCACGTTCAAGATGAGAACGAGCACAACCTCGGCGTCATGGTGCTCGGCAACTTTGATGTTCAGAAACCCTCATCGCAGTCGCTCGCGACACTCGATGCGTTTGTCGCGCAGCAGATGCGGCGGTACGGTGTTTCGAGATCGCGTGTACTTACGCACCGCGAGATCGGCGCAACCGCGTGTCCGGGTTCAAGCCTTCAGTCGTACATGGTCAAGACGCGAGGACGCGGCGGTCGGCTCGCGATCACGGCGCTCGAGATGGGGCTGGCCTGAGTCGAACTGGGCCAGAGTCGCTCACTCCGGCACACGGATGACCATCGCCTCGATCTCACTTGCTCGCCGCCCTTCAACATCAATGGTGATGATCGCGCCGCAGGCGCGGTTGTCATCACTGGCGACATCGAGCGGTGAAGGGTTCTGGTGTACCATTGCGTTAAGCGTTGCCTGAACATCGCGCCCGATCACGCTGCGATGCGGGCCGCACATGCCAAGATCGGTGAGCGCGGCCAGTCGATGGTCGATGATGCGCGCATCCGAAGTCTGCACGTGGGTGTGCGAGCCGAGCACCGCGATGATGCGCGGTCCCGGCCCGGTGGAGTGGCGTTCGAGGGCGTAGTAGGCCATCGCCTGCTTCTCGCTGGTCGTCTCGCCGTGGATTTCAACAATGACCAGCGCATCGGGAGCGAGCGAAGCGATGTTGGCGATCTCGCGATCGACCGCTATGAAAGGATTGTCGGTCGGGATGGGCATGAAGATCCGCCCGAGCACGGTGACGATGGCGATCGGTGGGCACGAGGCGATCGAGGGGCGGATGAGCGTGAACCCTTTGCCCGGCGCGGCCTCGGCAAGGTTGGCCGGACGCGCGATCGGTTCATCCGGATGCTCCAGCACCGGGATGATCTGGCGGTCCTTGAAGCAATGGTCGCCGAGCGTCATGGCGTGCAGGCCACTGCGCAGAAGTTCGCGGTAGTTGTCCTGCGAAAGGCCCGAGCCGTTGCGGCTGTTCTCGGCGTTGGCGATGAATAGACCGACCGCACGCTCAACCTTGAGGCGGGCGACAGCGTGCGCCACCGCGCGGCGACCGGGGCTGCCGACGATATCGCCGAAGAACGCGAGGCGGAGGTCAGACATGCAGCCCATGATCTGGTTCGATGGCCGTGGTGGGGCTTGAAACAATGAGCCCTGGAATCATCGGGCTGGCCAGGCGTGCATCGCCGGGCAGCACTCGGATGTTGAGGCCGTAGCGTTCGATGTTGGCGCCCTTGCTGATGGATGTTGTGCTGAATGTTCCGGTGAAGTGGAAGGTGGTATCGCCGAGCACGCTGCGGCTCTCCATCTTGACCGCGCGCCCTTCGGGGATCTCACCTTGCTGGTCGCACGGACCGTGGTAGATCTCGACCTGAACCTCGTCGGGACGCAGGCCGGCAAGACGAACCGCCGCGGCGACGTTGAAGCCATCGCCGTGCGGGTCGGCAGCGCACTGCACGCTCTTGATGCGAACGCCCGTCCACGCGCGGCGGTAGCGGCCGATGTGGTCGGCGAGTTCGCGCGCATCGCGCAGGTCACCACCTTCCGCCAGCCCGAGGCGCGAGGCAAAGGTGTGCGCGGGAAAGTAATACTTCGTCGCGTACTCCTTGACCATGCGGTGCGTGTTGAAATCGGGTGTGAGCACCTGGATGCACCGCTTCATGCGTTTCACCCACGCGGCGGGCACACCGTCGGCGCCGCGCGCGTGGAACTCGGGCAGCATGGTCTCGCCGATGAGGCGGTAGAGCGCATCGGCCTCGAAGTTGTCACGATCATCATCCGGCGCATCGGTGGGGTAGATGCCGCGATCGTCGATCTTGTAGCCCAGGTCGGGCGCGAAGCCTTCATCCCACCAACCGTCGAGGATCGAGGCGTTGAGCACGCCGTTCATCGCGGCCTTCATGCCGCTGGTTCCGCTGGCCTCAAGCCCGCGGATGGGGTTGTTGAGCCAGACATCGCAGCCGCGAACCATCTCGCGTGCGACATCAATGCCGTAGTCTTCGAGAAAGAGGATGCGCCCGTTGAGCTGGGGATCGCGTGCGAAATCCACAATCTCGCGGATGAGGTGCTTGCCCCAGGTGTCGCCGGGGTGCGACTTGCCGCCGACCACGAGCTGAAAGCCCGTGTTGCCCGATCCGCCGTGCAACAGGCCGCTGAGGCGATCAAGATCACGAAAGAGGAGTGTGGCGCGCTTGTACCCTGCGAAGCGGCGTGCAAAGCCGATCGTGAGTACATTGGGCTTGAGTGTTGAGTCGCAACCACCGGTCTTTCCCGCCGCGGCCTGCTTTTCACAGTACTTGATGAAGCCCGCGCGACTGACCTCACGGGCCTGCCACAGTTCTTGATCGGGAATCGCGGCGATGCCCGACCAGGAGTTCGGGTTGTCCGGGTTGGTGCGCCAGTTGGCCGCGGCTTTGTCGGGCGAGCCGTCCGAGCCACTCTTCAAAAGGTGCTTGTCAAAGAGCGCGGCCATGATCGGTGAGATCCATCCCGCCGCGTGAACGCCGTTGGTGACGTGGCCGATGGGCACCTCGCCATCGGGCACACCGGGCCAGATGTTCTTCCACATGGTGCGGCTGACCTTGCCGTGCAGCTTGCTCACACCGTTGCACCACTTGCTGGTGCGGATGGCGAGAATGGCCATGCTGAACGGCTCGTTCTTGTCGGCCACGTTTTCGCGACCGAGGGCCATGAAGCCCTCAAGATCAAGACCGAGTGAATCGTGGTAGCCCTGGCCATCGCTCCCGCCGAAGTAGTGCTTGACGAGCGCGATGTTGAAGTGGTCGATGCCCGCGGGCACCGGCGTGTGCGTGGTAAAGATGTGCGCGGGCGCGGCGGCCTCGCGGGCCTGGTCAAACGTGAGTGCAGGCTGCATCACGCGGATCATGCGGATGCGCTCGAGCGCCATAAAGGCCGCGTGGCCCTCGTTCATGTGGAAGACCGTCGGCTTCTCGCCCACGGCTTCGAGGGCGCGCACGCCGCCGATCCCGAGGACCAGTTCCTGCTCGATGCGGCGGCGCTGATCGCCGAGGTAGAGGTTGGCCGTGATCTCGCGATCCTCGGGTGGGTTCTCGTCGATGTTGGTGTCGAGCAGGTAGAGCCGAACCTTGCCAACATCGGCACGCCAGATGGCGCACTGCGTCTGGCGACCGGGCAGCCCGACCGTGACCTTGAGCTGCTGCCCATCAGGCCCGACCACGCGACGCACCGGCTGCATCTGCGGGTCGAGTGCGGGATAGACCTCCTGCTGAAGCCCGTTCTCATCAAGCGATTGATGGAAGTAGCCGTTGCGGTAGAGCAGCCCGACGGCGATGAACGGCAGACCAAGGTCGGCGGCGGATTTGAGGTGATCGCCCGCGAGCAGGCCTAGCCCGCCCGAGTAAATCTGAAAGCACTCGGTGATGCCGAACTCGGCGCAGAAGTACGCCGCGAGAAAGGGGCGGAGCTTGGTGGAGAGGTTCGCGCCCGCGCCGGTGTTTCCATACCAACCCTTGTCGGCCAGCGCGGCGGTATGCCACGCATAAGCGGCACGCACAAGCTTGACAAGCTCGGCATCTTTGGCCGCGATGGCCAGCTTGGCGGGCTCGATGGTCGCGAACATGCGCACCGGGTTGTGACCGGTGGATTCCCAAAGAGCAGGGTCAAGCCGAGCGAACGCTTCCCAGGCCTGCTCGGAGTATGACCAGTGAAGGTTGTACGCGATATCCAGCAGAGGTGCGAGCGGCTCAGGCAGAGGCGCGGCGGGCTGCCATCCGTGCGCCGCGGCGAGTGCGGGCGTGGAGGGGGTGGTGGGCGTGGTGGGGGGGCGGGACGTGCTTGTTGCTGAAGTGGGTGGGGTCACATCGGGCATTCGGTTGGGTCCGGCGAGAGTGGGGCGGGAGTGGAGGGATCGGTCGGCAGAGGCGAGAGGGTACACCCTGCCCGACAGTTCTTCTCTTCTGTGAGCGCATGACAGAAGCCAGGCATCGAGCAGGCTTGCCCATCGGCTTCCTGCCGATCGGGATCTTCAGGCTGTCTGAAGTCTTCTTCTGATAGCCTCAAGCGCCGGATCGGCTTGAAGTCAAAGACCAGGATGAAGGCAGGACCAAGCCCCTCACCTCTCCTCCCACGGTCTCTCCGCCCCCGCGGGTCTGGCCCAATGATTCGCCGGAGTCTTTCGCGCCGAAGCGGCCCGACCCTCGTCTTTCAACCCCCCCTCCCCCCCCCCTCGATTCGCACCACGCTCGATCCTCGCATTGCCACGCTTAGGGCAGCGCGGCCATGCCACCTGCCGTATCCACGGCGGTTGCCGAGGTTGCCAAGCCCGGCGGCTGCTTCACCCAGCAACGCCCTTCGATCGTATCGCGATAGCCCACATCAAACAGTTGCGACATGTACGCCGGATCAAACGCCTCGCTCGACTTCGCGTCGAACGTGCGCGGGATGTACGCGAGATTGAAGTCCACCGCGTCGCGCTTGCAGGTCGCAAACACTCGGTAAAGGTCGCCCACGGCCTGCGACTGGATCAATGCACTCACGGCCCGGCCCGCGATGGACAACGTCTGATGACGCGTCTCCGCCCATTGCGGATCCAGCCGCGAGTTTCGGATCACATACGCCTTCCGATCACGGAACACACCGCTCGCCTCCGCGCTCGCCTTGATGTTGTACGACGGCGGATACAGGAAGAGTTGAGCCGTCGCGCCGCCATCGACGTGCATCTCCTGGTATTCCTTCCCGTCGATCTCGACGTTGATCATCACCGGGGGAAACGCCGCGGGAATCGACGCCGACGCAATCAGGATCTTCCGGATCAGCTTGCGGGCCTCGGGGTCGGGACTGCAGGCCAGCGCACCGACGTTCCAGAGAACGCCCCGCCCCGCATCAAGATTCGTCGTCGCGACGAGCAGAAAGCGGCCCTTGTTGTACTCGGCCGCGATCGCGTCCAGAACCTCGTCATCGACGTACCTCTCGAGAACCTTCGACATCGGCTCGGAGTCCGCCAGCGCATCGTCGAACACTGCGGCAAGTATGCTCCGCTCCGCGATAAGGTCCCGAGTCTTGATCGTGGTGTACACCTCCTTCAGCCGAGCGTTATATGCGGAACCTAGGAACGCGAACGGCGCAGTCAGCGCTCCGGTGCTCACGCCTGTGACAAGCTTGAACTGCGGGCGTGTTCTCGGACATTACACAGCCGCTGCTTTCCGAGGGCCCCTTTGCACTCGCTTGCCATTGATCAACTTGGCAACGTTACCTCGGCAATCGAGAACGATCCGACCGGACCGATTGATCGGTGCAGGATGACCTTTGGCGGTCGCTGCATTCCGATGCTGAACATGACGACCGAAACCGACCCCAAGCAATAGGACGCTTCTTTGCTCGGATCCGGCGGGTGGTACTCGCCCCGAAACAACCCAAATCGAGTGCCTTCGTTCGGTGAGCGTTGGTATGGACGACAAAGTGGTCCCGCGTCGGAGAGGCGGGTTAACTCTTCATCGCCGCAATCTTCATCGGCAGCCCAAACAGATCAATAAACCCCCGCGCCGCCGTCACGTCGTACCCGTCCATCGCGAAGCTCGCGAGCTTGGGGTCGTAGAGCGACTTCTCGGCGGTGGCGGTGACAGCGCGGGCCTGGCCTTGCCAGAGTTCGACGGTGACTTCGCCGTTGACGTTTTTCTGTGTGTGGTCGATGAATGCCTGCATCGCCTCGCGCAGCGGGTGGAACCACTGTCCGTAGTAGACCAGTTCGGCGTAGCGAAGGCCGAGTTGCAGCTTGAAATGCAGCGTGTCGCGTTCCAAGCACAACTGCTCGAGCGACTTGTGAGCCTCATACAAAGTGGTCCCGCCCGGGGTCTCGTACGCGCCGCGGCTCTTCATGCCGACCAAGCGGTTCTCGACCATGACGATCTGGCCTACGGCGTGCTTGCCACCGATCTCGTTGAGGGTTTCGATCAGTTCGTGGCCCGGCATCTCGCGTCCGTTGACCGCGACAGGGTTGCCGTTGCGGAAGCGGACCTTCACCAACTCTGGTGTGGCCGGGCAATCGCGGCGCTGCGCGGTCATCAGCCAGACATCATCGCTCACGCGCTGGTCGGGGTGCTCGATCTCGGCCCCCTCGTGCGAGCAATGCCAGAGGTTGCGGTCGCGCGAGTAGATCTTCTTCTTGGTCTGCGCGATCGGCACACCTTTCATGGCCGCGTATTCAACGGCGGATTCGCGGCTGGTCAGCTCGAAGCTCGGGTCTTTCCATGGGGCGATGATCTTGAGATCAGGCCCGAGGGCCATGTAGGTCAGCTCGAAGCGGACCTGATCGTTGCCCTTGCCGGTTGCGCCGTGACTGACCGAATCGGCGTTGGTCTTGCGGGCGGCCGCGACCTGGCCCTTGGCGATGAGCGGACGGGCGATGGATGTGCCGAGGAGGTAGTCGTGCTCGTACAAGGCGTGGGCCCTGAGCATGGGGAAGCAATACTGCTCGGCAAACTCCTGACGGAGGTCTTCGACGATGACTTCATCCGCGCCGCTCTTGCGGGCCTTGTCTTCGATCCCATCAAGCTCGCCCGGTCCTTGGCCAAGGTCGGCGGCATAGGCGACCAACTTGACGCCGGGGTAGCGGTCCTTGAGCCAGGGAAGGATGACGGAAGTATCGAGCCCGCCGGAATAGGCGAGGACGATTTTTTGGGGGGCAGGGGCGGCTTTGGGGTGGGTTGCGGGCATATCGGGCAACTATAGACCGAAGCGCGGCTGCGCCATGAGGGGTTGGCGTGGGGTGTAGTTATCGCTTTGTGTGGATTGTGTGAGGATTTTACTTGTTCTGCCCGTGATCGGTGGCAACGTTGGTCCGGGTCACGGTGCGCGCAGACAATACGCGGGGTAGTTCTCTTTACAGAAGATCATTGAGGTGCGGATGCGGCTTCCACGTTTGGCATTGATCGGATTGGCCGCGGGACATGTGCTGTGTGCGGGTGGGGCGATGGCGCAGATTCGTGTGGTCGAATGGAACGTCACGAACTACGGGTCACCGTATACGCGCGATGCGAACTTCAAGACCGCGCTGTATGGTGTCGCGCCGAACGGGCTGCAGCTCGCGCCCGACATTCTGATCATACAGGAAGTGCTTCAAGGCGCACCGGGCGGCGCGGCCAATGCGGCCCAGTTTCTGAGCATGCTCAACACCGCGCCCGGAAGTCCGGGCGACTGGGCGACCGCACCGTACATCATCAGTCTGGATACGGGCAACGCGATGTACTATCGCACGAGCAAGATCCAGTGGCTGGGCACGGCCACGCTGAACACCGATACGGGGACGGGGCCGATGCAGGCGCCGCGAGACACGCAGCGCTGGCAGGTGCGGCTTGTGGGGTATTCGGGCATTGGTGCGCAGTTGTACATGTACGGTGCGCACTTCAAGGCGGGCAGCGCGCCCGCCGATCAGGAACGGCGGAACCCCGAGGGGAGGCGAATCCGTATTGATTCCAACGCGCTTCCCAATACTGCAAACTTCCTGCTTTGCGCTGATCTGAACATTCAGAACTCCAGCCAGGTGTTCTATCAGTGGATGATCAGTGAGGATTCGACCCCGCCGGCAGGCGAGGAGTTTGTCGCGGACCCGAGCGGGCGTTTCTTTGATCCGATCAATACGCCGGCCGCGGGCGGCTCTTCCGTCACGTGGGAGAACAACTCCACCTACCGATACATCCACACACAAGACCCTGCAGGTCAGATGGATTCGCGGCATGACCAGATCATCTTTGGTGCCAACCTTCGTGATGGTCAGGGGATGGACTACATGCCCTTCTCCGTGGGCGGGAACGTCTTTAGCCCCTTCAGTCTCGGGACGTGGAACGATCCGAACCACAGCTATCGCTGCTGGGGAAACGACGGGTCTTCATACAATGGGCCTCTCAACACCTCAAGCAACGCCATGGTCGGCAACACCATCGCGCTGGCACTCGTGAGCTCGGCGGCGAGCGGTGGCCACTTGCCTGTGTACATCGACTTGCAGGTTCCGGCCAAGGTCAACGCGCCGGTCTCGGTGGCGTTTGGGTCGGTGAACATCAACAGTGTTGCCCAGGTGATGATCCAGGTCTCGAACGGTGCAAACGTCGCACTCTGGAGCAAGAGCGGCACCGGCCTCGGGATTGATTCGCTAAACTACAGCATGTCGGCCTCGGCGGGCTTTACGGCTCCCGCCGGGTCGTTTGTGGATGCCGCGGGTGGCGCGGCCAACTCGCACACAATTACGATGAACACCTCGACACCGGGAGCCAAGTCCGGAACGTTGACCATCACGAGTGATGATCCTGATGCGCCGACGCTCGTGATCAACCTCAGCGGCGTGGTTGGCTCTCTGTTTGATTACGATGTGGACAACGATGGGCTCGTGAACATTCAGGATCTTTACCGATGGTACGGACTGTTTACGGATGTGGATGCCAACGGCACGGTCGATGCGACAGACCTTGCGGTGCTTCGCGGGGAACTGCGGCGCACGGAGATAGACGACATGAAGTTTGGCCGACGCTAATGATGCCCTTGATGAACCGGACTATTCCGGTTCGTCTTTCTCATCAGGCTCGACCGTCCCGGGCTTAGGCTCGCCAAAGAGGGCCGAGCCGACGCGCACGAGGTTGGACCCTTCTTCGATCGCGATCTCAAAGTCGCCGGACATCCCCATCGAAAGGATGTTGAACGCGGGCGAGACGACGCCTGAGTCGAGCATGTCCGAGAAGAGTTCGCGGCAGCGCTTGAACGTGCGTCGCGAATCTTCGGGGTTGCTCGAATAGGGCGCCATGGTCATCAAGCCGCGCAGCTTGAGCTGGATCATGCTCTCGATCTGCTCAGCAAGATGAATCGCGGCACCGATCGCACACCCGAACTTGCTTTCTTCACCTGAACAGTTGACCTGAAGCAGCACTTCGACCGGGTTCTCGCGCTTAGTGGCGATGAGCTGAAGTTCCTCTGCGAGGCGGAGCGAATCGACCGAGTGGATGAGCCGGCTGAGCTCGACCACTTTGCGGGCCTTGTTGCGCTGCAAGTGACCGATCATGTGCCAGCGCACCTGAGGCGCAGCAGGTGTCGAGGGCACTTCAGCACCCTTGCTCCGTTTCGCGGTGGGCAGCATGTCGGCCCCTGCGCCCGTTGGGCGCGCGTTGCCCACACCGGGCATGGTGCGCATCCGCTCAAGCCACTCACCGATGATGGTGGCCCGCTGGGTCAGTTGCTGCACGCGGTTCTCGGCGAAGTCGATTTGACCAAGCTGGATCAGCTCGCGGATCTGATCGGGCTCGGCATATTTGGTAACGGCCACGAGCAGGACAGAGTTCGGATCGCGCTTCGCGGCCTTTGCAGCGCGGGCAATCCGCTCTTTGACCTGCGCATATCGATCACGCAGGCTCGGATCGACACTCATGGAGTTGGATGGTTCAGACTGGTTGGTGGGGGTCATGGTGGATGACAAACGGGGCCTCCTGCACTCCGAACGATCCAATGACACAGCATAAGGGATACGCGATTTGTGCCGCGTCGTGACTTTGGATATCAGAGGATAGCCCGCTGATGCCGCCCCATCGTGTGGGCCCGTACGAACCGTTGCCCCGAGTCAGGCGGCTCGGGTCTACCCTCCCGCGTACGAAGGTTCGACCGAGCGGCCCAGACCGCTGAAGCACCGTTCATCACCCCACTTGAACCCATACTGCTGCGGAGAGACTTCATGGCCAACGACCATCTTCATCCACGCGACAAGACCATCGCCAACGGCGAGGCCTCGCCCGATTTCACGCTGCACACTCAGGATCGTAAGGACTGGAAACTCTCGGATGCCGCCAAGCGGGGCGATGTGATCCTCTGCTTCTTCCCCTTTGCGTTCACCGGCGTTTGCGGCACAGAGATGCAGTGCATCACCCGCGAAATGGCCAACTGGCAGAAGCGGGGTGCCCAGGTGGTTGGCATTTCATGCGACTCGCCGTTCGTGCTCAAGGCCTGGGCCGAGAAGGAGGGCTTTCAACACACGCTGCTCTCCGACCAGCATCGCCAGGTCTGCAAAGGGCTGGGGATCTATTGGCCGGACATGAACACCACGCAGCGGGCCACGATCGCGGTTACTCAGAGTGATGATGGGCACGGCAAGGTGAAGTTCAGCCAGACACGCCAGCCGGGAGCCGCGATGAAGTGGGAAGAGGTTGTGGCGGTGATTTCTTAGGGATTTGGCGTGTGAGCGGTTGGTTGCTTTGGGTTTCGCGCTCGTTCAGATGGACCCGCACGCCAAGGAAGACCTCGCCGTCTATCTGTCCGGTGCGCAGAAGGCATCCGATGCGGGTGCCTTCTGCACGTGTTACTTGGACCTCGAAGGGAAGTGCGGCTTCCGTTCAATCCGCGAGATGGCGAAAGCTGCGGACCTGTGCCCGACCACTGCGCGGGCGATTGAGAGCCGCGGGCATTCGCCTCCGTGGCGAACGGTCGATGCGATGTGCAGGGCTTGCAATGCGAGGCTACCCAAGAGTCAGCATGTGTGTGCATCCGATTTCCGTACCGAGCTTGATGTTTGTGCTGGTCGGAGATCGCGGCATAAACTCCGCGCATGAGCATCATCCCGCCAATCAACACCCCCCTCGTCCTCGTCATCCGTGATGGCTGGGGCGAAAACCCCAACCCTGCACACGACAAGTTCAACGCGGTCAAACTTGCCTGGACACCTGTCGCGGCCGGGCTTGACCATGACTGGCCGCGCACGCTGATCCATACAAGCGGTGAGGATGTCGGCTTGCCCGATGCCACCATGGGCAACTCGGAAGTTGGGCATCAGAATATCGGCGCGGGCCGGATTGTGGATCAGGAGTCTGTCGCCATCACCAAGGCGTGCAGGGCAGGGCTGGAAAAAAACGCGGTGATCGCCGCGGCGATATCGAAGGCCAAGAGCGGGGGCAAGTCCGTTCACCTTATGGGCATCGGTTCGGATGCGGGTGTACACGGCCTGCTCTACCACCTCTATTCGATTCTGAAAGCCTGCAAGTCGCTCGGACAAGCGCCGGAAAAGGTGTTCATTCATCTCTTTGCCGATGGGCGCGACACGGGGCCATTCATGGGTCTTGAGTTTGCCAAGCAGGTCGAAGCACAATGCAAAGCGATCGGGGTTGGGCGCATCGCCTCGGTGATCGGGCGGTACTACGCCATGGACCGTGATTTCAGGTGGGAGCGGGTCGCGCGTGCGTACGCGTGTCTTACGGGCCGCAATGCCGACGGGCTTGAAGTTGGCACCGCGCCGACGGCAGCAGCTGCGTTTCAGCGCTATTACGACCACCCGACGAACGATTCGCAGAATGGTGACGAGTTCATTCTACCGACCATGATCGTGGGAGCCGGCGCGGGCAGCGCGTTGGCACGGGCCGCCTCATCGCGCATTGCCGATGGTGACACGGTGATTTTCTACAACTACCGTGGCGACCGGCCGCGCGAAATTTCGGGTGCGTTTGTCTATCCCGATTCCGCATGGGCCAAGGTGAAGCCATCACCCGATTCCGGCACAAATGGCTTCGCACGCGGCGTTCAACTGCGTCTTGAGTATGTGACGCTCACGGCCTATTCCGAGGAACTCGCTCCGTATGTCAACGTCGCCTTTCCGCGCCCGCCGAAAATGATCAACATTACCGGCGAGTGTCTCTCCAAGCTCGATCTGCGCCAGTTCAGGTGCGCTGAAACCGAGAAGTATCCGCACGTCACCTTCTTCTTCAACGACTATCGCGACGACCCCTTCCCCGGTGAGCGGCGCGAGAACCCGCAATCGCCAAAGGTCGCAACATACGATCTGCGCCCGGAAATGGCCGCGGAAGAGGTCTGTCAGGCGGTGCTGCGCCGGTTGGCATCAAAGGATTGCGAAGAGTTCATCGTGGTGAACTTTGCGAATGGGGATATGGTCGGGCACACGGGCAAACTTGAGCCGGCGATCAGGGCTTGCGAGGTGGTCGATGCCTGTGTGGGGCGAATCATTGATGCGACGCTTGCCCGCAGCGGCCCGGGCGGTGGTGGTTCGTTGATCGTCACGGCGGACCATGGAAATGCTGAACAGATGTGGGACCCGATCAACAACTCGCCGCACACCGCGCACACAACCTACGACGTGCCGCTGTATGTGATCGGCCAGGCTTTCAAAGGGCGCAAGCTGAGAAAGGGCGGACGACTTGCGGATGTCGTTCCCACGGCCTTTGACATGATCGGCCTACGCAAGCCCGCGGAGATGAGCGGCGAATCGCTGCTGGCTCGGTGAGTGAACTCTGTTGAAGCCGGGTGCCCCGTGAGTGACGATCCAGCGGAACCTCAGTCCTGGGCATCGGCGGCGGCGGCTTCGCCCGGCCCGGTCTCAACCTGCTGCGCCACGCGTCCGAGGCGAGCTTCAATGGCGATCAGCTTTTTGCCCAGATCGTGTACGCGGGTATTGAGCAGGCGTACTTCTTCCGAAAGCTGGCCGATGGTGTGTTCGACAAATCCCATATGCTCTTCGAGCCGGATCATCCGGTCATCGCCCGGCTTGGGCTGAAGTTCTGAATCGCGTTGGGGATTGTCCGTCGCATTCATTCGTGATCCTAGCCGACCGGATACGCTGTGCGCATGAACATCAACACCTTCATGAGCGGACTCTTCTGTGCCGCAATCGCGGTGATGGCGACGGATGCATGCGCGGTAGAGACCGGCCGATCGGCATTGGATCTGGATCTCTATAAGGAGTTCGCGAATCAACCGTCCGCGGCGACCTCGGAGGCGACTTCAACCTTGCCTCCCATAGCGGAGGGCGCGCCCGCCTCACGCGCCGCGGCGGTCTCCGATGATCGTGAGCGACGCTTCGGTCGAGCGGGCTCGCGATGGTGGAGCGTCGGCTCGGGTCTGGCCAGCGACTTCAGCGAAGGTGCGGATGTCAACATCCACGGGATCTTCAGCCAGTTCATTGCGGATGAACTTGAGTTTGGTGTGGAGGCGGCGGGGTGGTACTTCAATCAGCAGGGTAAAGACACAGGTGGCCTGAGCGGCAGCATGATCTTTCGGTGGCACTTCGCGCACGATGAAGAGTTCACGTGGTCGGTCTTCGGCGACCTTGGCATCGGTCTGCTCGGGTCGTTCGACGAAGTGCCCGACGGCGGAACAGGGTTCAACTTCCTGCCGCGCGCGGGTGTGGGTTTCACGCATTTGCTCGATAGCACCGAGGTTGATGGTTGCCGCCTCACGCTGGGCGTGCGCTGGCACCATATCTCGAACGCACGAATCGAAGGGGAAGAGCGCAACCCGGCGCGGGATGGGCTGATGTTCTATGCCGAAGTGCAGTTTCCGTTCTGATTGTTCTACGAAACTCGGCGCGGATTGCGGCGGATCAGCATTCGTCCGACGTGCAGACCTTCACCAGCTTTTGCCGGTTGGCTGCTGCGCGGGCCAGATCCGGCACACGCCTCACGCCGCCTTGGTCTGCGGCAGTTCTGTGGGCGAGCGTTTGCTGACACTCAGTTCGGTCGCCACAACGCGGTTGCGTCCATTGTGCTTGGCGTGGTAAAGGTTCTTGTCCGCCGCTTCGAGCCAGGCTTCCGGCGTCACATCGCCAATCTGACCGCCGTTGCTTCCAACCAGCCCGATCGACATCGTCACCGTGTGCTCGGGGTGGCGTGCCCACACGATGCGCATCATCGCTTCGCGTATGCGTTCGGTCACACGCAGCGCATCGGTCGTCGGTGTTGAGGGCATGATCAGTGTGAACTCCTCACCACCATACCGGCACGCCACATCGATCTCGCGGCACTCGGTCTGCAGCAGTTTGGCGACTCCCTGCAGCACTTCATCGCCCGCGGGGTGCCCATACGTGTCGTTGATGCGCTTGAAGAAATCGATATCGATCATGGCCAGCGAGAGCGGGCTTGGGTATCGCCGCGTCTCGGCGACCTTCTCGTTCCAGCGCTGGTTGTAGTGGGCGCGGTTGCCAAGACCCGTCAAGCCATCGACGTTGGCGCGCTCCGCAAGAAGGTGCAGCAACTGATCGAGCCGAAGTGCGGCACGCAGCCTGGCCCTCAGTTCAGCCAGATCAAACGGCTTGGTAACGTAGTCGGTTGCGCCCAGGTCAAACGCCGTGACCTTGTCTTCGGAACTGCTCATCGCGCTCAACACGATGACCGGAACGGTGTTGGTGTTCGCGTCTTCTTTCAATGCACGCAACACCTCAAACCCGTCCATGTCCGGCATATCCAGATCGAGCAGAATCGTCGAAGGTCGCACCCTCTTGCCTTCTTCGAGTCCCTCGCGTCCGCTCGTCTTGCCGACAAGCCGGATCTGCTCGTGTCTTAGACGAACCTGCAGCAACCGGTGGACATCCACCGAATCATCGATGAGGAGGACGAGGGGATTTTCCGTGTTGCTCGGCACTCGTTCTGGTTTCCGCGTCGAGGAGGTGGGGAGGTGGAGTTGCGTGGTGGTTGGCGTTGACAGTTATCGAGTGGGTGTGCGGTTCGTCACCCGTTGACAGAGCTCGATCAGTTGCTTCACATCAGCATGCACCGAGTCGAGCGACTGTTTATCCTTGTTGGCATTCGCGGCCAGCCCCTTGATCAGGTCCTCAACCTTCGCCGCGGCCGTGCTCAGGGTTGGAAACCCGTACCCACCGCCGGCGCCCTTCAACTGATGGGCCAGGCGCTGAAGCTGAATCAGATCGCACGCCGAATCCATAATCCGAAGCTGCGAGATCCTCTCCGACATTTCGCCCACAAAGAGATCGACCAGCTCCTTCATGTCCGGATCATCCGCGAACGAACTGAATATTGCCGGTCCCTGAACGCTTCCTGTCGTCGTTTGATTGGCCATCATGAGCTCCCGGCTAGGCCATCGGTCAACCGCCGGTATCAGTTGATGTGGCTTCCTTCAAAGACGCCTGTTTAGGTGAAAAACAGCCCGCGCAACGGAAATGCGCGGCACGTCTGCCCAGCAGGTCCGATAGTCATCCGCTCTTGCGATAAGATCGCACACAAGGATGATCGGGCCCTCGAGGCTGCGGTGCATGTCAACACCGATCCGCCGTACAACGTCAAGGTCGAGCCACACAGCAACAACGCGATCGCGGTGGGGTTGAGCTCATTGCCCAGCCGACCATTGTGAAAGCCGCCGAGTCCTGCGGCGTCAACGAGCGCACACTGCGGCGATGGCTGGGTGACCATAAGTTCCGTGCCGCGTTCCGCTCGGCAAGAAGACAGACCTTCACGCAGGCCATGGCGCTGACCCAGCGCTACACACCGATGGCGGTGAACATGCTGGCCAAGGTGATGACCGACCCCATGAGCCCCGGCCCCATCCTCGGCTGCACACACCTTGGCGACCTCATCATCTGCCGTCGGTGTCCGAAGGCGTGGCGGGGTGAGTTGCAGGAACGAGACGACGGCGTTCTGTTGGTCATCAACGGTGTGCCGGCAGAGACTCCGTACTGATGGCCCACCCCCCACCCCCCACACCCCCCACCCCCCGCACCGCACCGATATTCGGTTGTGTGGCCGAACCGGGCACCGCGACCTCCACCACAGGAGTTCGGGTTGATTGGGTGAACGTAGCGGTGTGAATCTCGCT
>Ga0209490_10000031_pt1 | contig 162209 bp, 155 predicted proteins | sample MAT06_FD_187209 | JGI IMG/M metagenome (GOLD analysis project Ga0209490, IMG submission 187209) | Freshwater microbial communities from Lake Fryxell liftoff mats and glacier meltwater in Antarctica - MAT-06 (SPAdes) (version 2) | ecosystem: Environmental > Aquatic > Freshwater > Ice > Liftoff...
TCGTCAGTTCTCGCTGCGAGGCTTGAAAAACGTTGAAGGTGAGTGGTCTCTGGTCTGCCTTGCCTTTAACTTGAAGCGATTGCATAGCCTCATCGGGGTTGTGCAGGTTTCTCCGACAGGCTGCTAGTCGATCGCTCCAATGGCTCCCTCTGGTCACGGCTAGGGTCTACTTTCTAGCTGCGATCCTGTGGCTTGTCTTATCCAATCGGCTGTTAGCCACGTTCACTCAAGATGCAGCAACGCTAGTCTCTCTGCACAGGATGAAGGATTCGCTCTTCATTTGTGCCACTACGGGAATGTTGTATTGGTTTCTACGTCGATCGCTCCGCATCCTACAGCAAACAGAAACAACATTGCGGCACAGTGAAGAACGCTTTCGTCTGGTGACAGAAACCATCGACGAAGTCTTCTGGGTCTGCTCGGCGGATAAGAAGCAGGTTTTCTACGTCAGCCTTGCCTATGAGCAAGTTTGGGGAAGGAGCCGTCATCAAGTGTATCAGCGCTGTGAAATTTGGCCGCGATCGTGAAACCTCTGCAAAACAGAAGCGCCAACCCGCCCAGATTGAAATCGGTGCTTTAGCGGACGGTACAGTTTTTGTCCGTGATCACGGAGTGGGCTTTCAGATGGAGTACGCCGATCAACTCTTTGGCACGTTTCAACGGTTGCATTCACGATCGGAGTTTGAGGGCAACGGCATTGGGCTGGCGATCGTCCAGCGCATCATCCATCGACACAACGGTCACGTTTGGGCAGAAAGTCAACCCGGTCAAGGGGCAACCTTTTATTTCAAGTTGGGCGATCGTCTAGCCGCTGCCAGTCAGCCTCATTACAGCAACATTGAGCTAAAGCCAGATTCAGAACATCCGATGGTCTAACCCAGACCGTCTGCACAAAGGTTGAAATCTCCGCCTACCTTTTGTCTTAGCGCTCATCCCTCATTTGGGTCTCTAAGCCTTTCCTCGCGGCTCAGCTTCGTCAGTTCTTCGATCTGCACCGTAATGTCGCCTTTTGCACCGACATTCACAGCGCCCAGCTTGCCGCCCAAACCCAGCACGTCACCAGGTTTAGCTTGAGCAAAATCGAAGGATTTGATCAACTGTGCCAGCGCATATTCTAGCTGTGCGCCAGGGTCCATCGCGACCCAGCCTTCTGACGTAAGCTGGCGAAACTCGAAGTGGAGATGAGGTCCTGTAGACAGCCCTGTGCTGCCTACTCGCCCAATGACCATGCCTTGTTTCACCAGCTCACCAGGCCTCACAAAAATCTCGGAGAGGTGCCCGTAGAGCGTTTGCTGAGCGCCCTGGTTGTGGTCGATCGCCACTGCCAGTCCGTAGCCACCCAGAAAATCGGCAAGCGCTACTTTACCAGCGTATGCCGCCAGGACTGGTGTGCCCATCGGCGCACCTAAGTCAGTCCCTGCGTGAAAGCGTTGCCCGCCCTCAACTGGATGCGTCCGCCAACCAAACAAAGAGGTAATCGGTGCGGGAATGGAAAGAGGAAACACCAAACGTATATTGCCGTTTCCCAACAGGGCGGGTGGGCGCAACGTACGGTAATAAAAATCCTTCACAGAAGGCGTTGAGCGACCAGTCGTCACGCTGTAATCGACACTGGGCACGCTTCCCCCAATACTAAGCGGTGTTGTGACGTTAGGCAGTGACAAAGTACGCTTTGCAATCTCGCTACTGCGCTCAGTCGCACCAACGCTATAGCTGGTTGAATCAATGTAGCGATCGTCACTCCGGCTCGTAGCATTTGATGGTGCAGTTTTAAGATCAGTGAGGTCAGTGCTCAGTGGTACTTCTGTTGGAAACGCTTCCGGTGCGACAGGCGCGATCGGGCGGATTGCATGAGGGGAAGCACTCAGCGGAGGATTGTCTAACCCAGGAGGGGGCGTACCTTCAGAAGCGGGTTCCGGTACTGAGTCGGCGGACTGCGCCCATGCGGTGCCGCCGCTCAGCATGGCAACAGCACTCACAACGCTGAAACCTCGGCTGAGGAGCGATCGTCGGGACGTGTCAAAGAGAAAACGGGCGGCAGTGACGTGCGACATTGTGCGATCCTTGTGTCTTGCAAACCGAAAGTGGGGGTTGGAGTGAAGCTTCATAGTACCCAAATCAGAAACACTACGGCGTACTACCAGGAGTGGGGGTGCTAGAAGCAGGTGGGTTGGGAGCAGTCCCTGAAGGGGCTATCGTTGGCGCTGTTGTGCTGGGAACAGTGGTGCTGGGAACAGTGGTGCTTGGGGTTGTAGTGCTGGGCACTAACGGCTGAGAGGGTGTGCTTCCTCCCGGCGGTACCAAGACGGGAGTGGTTGCGCCTGTTGGAATGGGGAGGTGCGTCACCGCACGCTGCAAGGTCGCCAACGATCGGTTATAGCCGATAATCGCGTTGACCCGATTGCCCTCAGCGTTAGTCAAGGCATTTTCAGCATTGATCGTTTCGGTTGAAGTGCCAACGCCCGCTTGAAAGCGCAATTTCGCCAGCCGGAGTGCTTCTCGCGCTTGTCCCAGTGCTCGTGTAGTCGTGCCGATGTTCTCAAAGCTGGACAGCAAGTTTGCGTAGCCTTGTTCCACTGAAAAGCGCACCTGATTGCTTTGGTCAGCAAAATTTTGCTCTGCGATCGCAATATTTGCTTCTGCTTGCTGCGCTTGGGCAACCGACGCGCCACCATCGTATAGATTCCAGGTCACGCCTAGCTGGAACGCATAGCCATCGCCCACAGGAGTGTTATCGTCCAAAATATCAGATAACTGATACTGTGCCTGTGCGGTGACAGTGGGACCTAAGCCTGCCAGGGCTGCTCGTCGCTGCTGCTGCGCCTGCTCTCGCTGCACAAGCTGTTGCTCTAGTTCTGCCCGATTTTTCAGCGCTAGGATAATGCTTTCTTCCAGTGATAGGTTCCATGCACCCGCCACGTCAACTGGGTCAGCCGCTGCTAGATCGATCACGGGTGAAATGCTTAACCGCTGAGCAAGCTGCCGTCGATTAATCTGCTGTTGGGCGATCGCGTTGGTGAGGTTCTGGCGCGAGTTTGCCAACTGCACCTCAGACTGCAAGACATCAAAGCGCGTCCCCAAACCGGCACGCTCTAAGGCTTGCGTGTCGCGCAGGCTGGCTTCGTTGTTTCGCACAGATGATTGCTGAATGCGGACAGACTCGTCGCCCTGCTGCAAGTTGTAGTAGTCGCCTGCCACATCAAGCCGCAGTTGCTCTTGATTGATTTCCACCTGAAGTTCGTCAGAGCGTAGCTGCCTTTCAGCCGCCCGAATATTAGCTGGGCGCTGACCGGAGGTGAAAATGTCGTAGCTCAGTGTTGCCGAAGCGCTGAAAGCGTTGCTGATCGTACTTTGATCGATGTTGTTGCCTAGCAGAGACGACAGCGCGTTGTTTTGGTTGCGTCCGCCGTTAGGAGACAACGATCGACTGAGATTGCTTTGAACAGACAAGGTTGGGAAACTTGCTGCCTGAGATTGCCGCAAAGCCGCCTTGCTGCGTTCTAGCTGCAACCTGCTGACCTGAAGGCTACGGTTGTTACGCTGCGCCAGCTCGATCGCCTGCTGCAAGGTAAGCGGCTGAAGACCACGCAGCCTTACTTCCTCTGGTTTTGTCGGAAAGCTTAGCGGATTAGGATCGGGGTTGAGGTAATTGGGTGCCGTTCCTGGCTTCGCGGGACCCAGTGGTCTGGACGGCCCAGGGTCAGGGGTTGACAGTGGAGGTCGTGTTGTATTAGGAGCCTGTCCCTGAGAGCCAGACGGTGCTGGTGCAAGGTTGGGGGTTGTAGATGGCGAAGCCTGTACAACGACAGCCTTTTTCGCGTCTGACTTCTTCTTCGTCGGACTGGTTGGCTTGTTTGGCGTGGCACTCCCTACAGCTTGCGCCAACTCCATCCGAGCCTGGAGTTCACTTTCGGGCGCGATCGCGTCAAGCAGTATGGGCTTGGTTGGCACAATCTTGGAGGCAACGAGTTTAGCCGCTACAGCTCTAGACGTGGTTAGAGGGGCTGTTTCTACAGATGCTACTGCCTCTTGCAGTGAGGAAGGCTGTGGTTCATCGGTTCTAGCAGCGGAAGAGGGCTGGTTGGGACTTGGCTCCGACATACCCGATGGCATGTTACCGAAGGCAACTAAAACTCCCACACCCACACCAATCAAATGACGAGAAGGTTGCATACGTTTCTTGCTTGCTTGCAGTCGAAAAAACTTTTTTTGATGGCACCCGTCGAGAGCAACCTTATGCAGAATAGCCGCTTATCCATCCGTTTGGCAAAGCTGTATCACTTCAAACGTATATTGTTAAGTGTGCGAACTAAATTCATACCGAACAGTGTCAACAAGAGCATTCCCCTCTAGCTAGGCATTCAATCAGCAAGGCTTTTCGTAAACTCATGCGCTGAGGCAGATTGCTATTAACATTACCTGTCAGCGTCTTAAAAACACTTCATCCCATGAAGTCACCTGACCGGGTGAAACAAGCACTTATAAGCAATGGTTATCTGTAGACAACAGAACTTAATGTGGCTGAGTTTGCAACACCATTCAACAGGATGCTGTCTGCTGTACAGGTAAATGAGGGTGCAGTGAAAAATCCGGTACACAGCATGGTCTCAGTGTCTAAAGCCTGCGCTTTAAGCACCAGACGGCAGCAAAATTGGGTCAGCCCTTAGGGACTTGCGTAAAAATAAAGTACCAGTGGTTTGGATTTCGACTGCGCTCAACCCGCTACGGCTGAAGGTTGAGCGTAGCCGAAACCTGATTGATTGGTAGATTATTAATCCGCACGTCCCTTAGAGGGGCTAGAGCGTGGTTTAAAACCCTTCACTACGCTTATCTCCCGCCCGTGATTAAAAATCTGGGCTGACGGCATGAAGTCCACTCAAGGGACTGCAAGCCGTCTTTAGTCCCTTGAGTGGACTTGGATCTGTGAGCGCGAACTTGCAGTGCAGCGCGGCTAGGCAATGCAGCGAAGAAGTTCTAAAACACTGCCTAGAGCGTATCGACCGAAACGCTCCGGAAACAAACCAGTTCAGTGAGACTGATCGAGGACTTGCGTCAGATCGATCGTGCCCAAGTTTTCCGTAGGGGCGCACAGCCGTGCGCCCCTACCTACGAACAATTTGTCGGTTTTACTTAATCCACGATCCTAAGCTGGTCAATCTATCTCAACTAAAGAGGCTGCCTCCTGCTGGTGACGCTGGTCTAAGCGGCACAACTTCGTCCATAGCATCGTCAGGATTCGGGTCCCGATGCCCAGATGTCGCGCCATTTAACCGTGCCCTCGTTGGCAATGACCCAGCGACGAGCGACCAGGTTTTCACGCAGCGGTGCTTGCCCATCACGCCACATTACATATTTATATGTGATCATTTTGCCCACACTTTCCTCGAATGGAATTTCGGCAAACCAGGTGTTGGTGTTGATGTATTCCAGCGGGTATGCCCTGGAAATATCCCAATGACCCAATTCAGGGCAGTCGCCTGTGACAACGATCGTCTCGCCAGGATGGGTTTGTACGCCATTGAGCTGTACCCGCACGATCGTTTGTCCTTTGATGCGTTCGCCAACGTGACTGATGACAATAGCACCACGAGCGGGAAGCTCCAGGCTGAGGATCTTGCGATCGCTCACTTCAAACTTGCTGCGGGTCAACACGCAGGTATGGTCTCCATCCGGTAGTTCCGTATCAATAGATTCGACTGTTGTTGCTTCACCCCGATTCAATGCAACAAAACAGATAGAGTCGCGGTAGCGTCGGGCATAGCAATAAACATCGGCTTCCAGGTGCTTTTGCCAATGTCCACCCATGGATACGGCTGGATTCAGGCGACGCAGACCTGAGAGTAAGCGAATCGAGCGATAAATGTCAGTGTCTGTATCCCATTGCGTCATCATGGGACGGTTGTAGGGGTCGTCGCCACCATCGGTATCGTCGTGCAGATATTGCTCGGTGCCGTAGTAAATGCAGGGAATGCCGCGACTGGTCATGATGAGGGCGATCGCTACTTTCAGCATCTCCGGGTCAGGGTTCAAACTCTGAAACCGAGGCATATCGTGGTTGTCGATGAACGTGACTAGCTCATTCGCCCCAAAGTAGCGGTCATCCAGGTCAAAAATCTCTTGAATCAGATGAAACCCCCCTTCGGCTCCTTGTGCTAAGGCGGCTCGAATGGCAGTGCAAAGCCCAAAGTCCAGCAGCGTCATGCCAGAGTGGTTGGTAAATTCAACGGAACGATCGTCCGAGGGATGGCTGTAGATCCATTCGCCAAAAATAAAGACATCCGGTCGGTGCCCTTGAATATCGGCGTTAAACTCCTGCCAGAACCAGATGGGCATGTGTTTGACGGTATCGACCCGGAGGGCATCAACTCCGCGATCGAGCCATTGCTTGATGGCACCTTTGATGTAGCTGCGGTAGTCGCTATTGTTTTCGTTGAAGGTGGCTAGTCCTGCAAGCTCTCGGTTTTGTACCTGCCAGTCATCTTCCCAATCGGTAATTTCGCCATAGTGGTGATACCAGTTGTTCTTGTCGTCGTTGAAGTCGGCAATTTTGACCCCGTCGTCGTAGAGTTCGCCTTTTTTGCCGCTGAAATCAGGATTGCTGTGGTTGCAAACAATATCCAGTACGAGCTTCATCTTACGTTTGTGCAGTTCGTCGATGAGGCGATCGAAGGTCGTATTTTTTTGCTCTTGAGTGTTGTTGAGGGATGGATCTTCGTCTTTGCCGATGTAGCGCGGGTTCAGGCGCTTAAAATCTCGCGTCCAGTAGCCATGAATCGCCGCATTATCCACAAAGAGTGCTTCTACTTGCTCAAATAATGGCGTGAGCCAGAGGGCAGTCACGCCCAGATTTTTGAGGTAGTCGAGCTTGTCAATCACGCCCTGTAGATCGCCACCCCAGTATTTTCCCCAATCCTGTCGTTCAGGGTCAAAAAGCTCTGGATTTGGTCCTTCGCTGTTGTCAGGATCACCGTCACAAAAGCGATCGACCACTGCAAAATAAATTGTTTCTTGACGAAATTCAATATCTCTAGTGTAGAGAAACTCCAAATCAAGTTCGCTCTCTTGCCGGACTTCCGCTAGGAGCGATTCGACTTCTGCCTGGTTGTCATCCGTTTCGTATTGAGCACGAGAACCTTTCGACGAAGGAGTAGTTACCATAGGATGTTGGGAAATTGAGAGAGGGTTCGGTGACCAGGTCTTAATGCCGTAAGTAAGCCAACACTTAAAACTAAAATGTTCGTAGCAACTGAGCTGAGCGATCGCACACTGTCTGCCTTGCTAAACCCACGTCCTTATAGGTATTAATACCTCAAACAACGGTGGATTTTTTAGCGATGCGCCGTGCGGATGCTCATTAATCTTATTGTGTAGAATTTAAGACTTGTTTGCTCGTTTGGGTATCTCACTTTGGGCAGTAGTTTTCAACCATTCGTCAGTCTAAAGACCTAAATCCAGGATGCTACCAACCGATCTGCTCATCCATCGCTACAGTGGCGAGGAAATTGTGCCTAAGCGGTTAGCGATCGATGCACAGACACGGGCGATCGCTCACGATCTCATTAGCCTTTTTCAAAACGCTAAAGATCACACGAGAGGCGAACTCAATCGGCAACTACAAGAGCTAGAAGGCGAAAGCACGGATTACCGCCTTAAACGTGGACTGGCACACTTGCTAACCAGCGATACCTTTAGCCGCTTTGAAACCATTAGCCCACTTGATCCCTTGATGTTACGCCAGCGTGTGTTCGCCCTGTCAGCCCAGAGAGCCGGTGGCGTTTCGGCAACTCAGGCAACGTTACGTCAACTCGCAGAAAGTCTCAGCCAAGAGCTAGGACATGAAGTCTTACCCACGCAAATTCAAACCGGGCTGTATGCCGACCTGAGCGAGAATCAAATTCTGACTGGCTTTGACGCGCCCACCGCAGACGCGCTGCTGCATCGCTATAATCTCTCTCAAGTGCAGGGGGTGTTCTACCGTGCCAGCCATGTCATCATCACGGCACATCGCAATGATCCCGGTGAATACAAGCTGCTTTTTCGCTATCTCAAGCTGTTTCGGTTGATGACGTACATTGAAGGCGATGCTGACCACGGCTTTACGCTGACGATCGACGGCCCCACCAGCCTCTTCAAACCCAACACGCGCTATGGCTTGAAACTGGCAATGCTGCTCCCCGCTTTGCTACACGTTACCAAGTGGAGCCTAACCGCGACGCTGCAACACCGAGATACATATTCTGGCGCAGCGCGATCGGGTCGCTTTACTCTTAACTCAGACTGTGGGCTAGTAACCCATTATCCTCCTGGTAAGACGTATGACAGCATGTTGGAGGCTGGGTTTGTCGATCGCTGGGCGAAAATGAAAACCGAGTGGCAGCTCGAACGCGAAGTAGACCTGATCCCCATTCCCGGCAGCGTGATGATTCCTGACTTTCGCCTCGTTCATCCTGATGGGCGCACGTTTTTACTAGAAATCGTCGGCTACTGGCGACCCGAATATTTGCGTAAAAAATTCTCCCAGGTGCGCCAATCGGGACGCGATGACCTGATTCTGGCGATTTCAGAACGGCTAAATCTAGAGAAGGCAGGCGTGAAGGTGGGCGACCTGCCAGCTAAAGTCGTTTGGTTTAAAGATCAACTGCTGCCCAAAACCGTGCTGGCAGTGCTGGAGGAAGATTAACCGAAAACTGGCGCTGCTTCGACAAAAGCAACGCCAGAGTTATAGAATTCTTGATTGGGAACGGCAGCAGTAATGGCTGCTCGCACTCAATCAAGAATTAGCGAAAGCCAATATAGTCACGAGCCACCCAGCCGCCATTGGCAAGCTGCGACCAAGTGCGACCACCAGCTAGCTGCTCAGCACCTGTGAGGCTAAGAGATCTGCCAGCTCCAATACTGTCGATGACAGTTCCAGCGGGGCGATTGCGAACTCGAAGAGTCGTTCTAACATTCGCAAAAGGACCAGAAATTGCAACAACCTGTTCGCGGCTACCAAAACCATAGTCCAGATATTCACTAGCGACCCAACCTCCGCCATTAATTCTGGTCCAGTTGTAACCACCACTAGGTACTACGGTAGAATCAACACGAGAAACACGAGAGAGATAAGGAAGAGTGTATATGTATCCACCATTGGGAGCATCGCGCACTACTAGCCCAATACGCGCAGTAACAAGGCTGCTTCCAATTTTTGGTTCTCTCTCTGGAATGAAAGGTCCAGGAGGCAGGGTGCTAGACAATCCTAAAGCTGGGAGAGTTCTACGTCCTGCAATGCCATCAGGCACGAGCCTGTTATTTTCCTGGAAACGGACAAGGCTGTTATACGTCTGACGACCAAAAATGCCGTCATCGGTGACTCCCAATTTTCGTTGAAGCTGAGCTACTCCCGAACCTCTATCTCCAAACTCGATAAGTGCTTGAGCTTGATCAGCATGGCTTAAGGTTGCTGTAACAACGCCTGCCGATAGGACACCCAAGGCGATCGAACCTGGTGCTTTGAGGCTGATGTCCTCAAACGATCGCAACTCTGATTCTGGGCTTGGATCTTCGTAAGCAACAGCGGTATGAATGAAGGCTAATGTTTCCATAGGAGACCTTTAGGACAATCGGTAGAGGACAGCAAACGCTCGGAAACCCATTGTTGTTCATGGAACACAAGGTCTCCGTTTTTTAAAAGAGGCAATGTGGAGAAAGCTGCAATTAGTAATGAAGGTTGCAGTAAGACCAAGGACACTTAAAGCATTCGCCCAAAACAATTCAAGCAATTCCTCAATCAGATTAGAAAAGCAACATTATGTAAGCAACGCTTACTGTCGTCTGAACATCAGAATGTGATGAATTAAGTTTGAACCGACAACTTTCCCTGATATGCTTCTATCGAAATAATATCAGAGGACTTAACGATAGTAAAGTCTAATAAACAAAGACATAGCGACTAACCGTCAAGACCTGCTCTTTAATGAGAGTTGCCTTCATACAGCACGAGGATGAACGTTTCACCATTACAGCACGCTAACGTTTTATGTTGAGCCTAGTTAGGAGATTCAATCTTTGGTGATTAGTCAAGAGACAGCTTGGGCGTTTTTTGACCCATTAATCATCAGAAAGGGTGATGAAGATTGCAGGCAAGGCTGTCCTGAGACGAGGTAATTCGATCGTTTCAACGAATGAGCGCTCAAAATTCGACTGTTATTTCTTGTAGTTTGCTATCCCGACGGACGGTGAATCTAACGCGATCGCGTTGATTGCCTAGAAAGGCTGTGAGGTCATCAATCCGACGTAGCGGTTGGTCATCCACCTTCAGCAAGCGATCGCCCGCATTTAACCCTGCCTTCTCCGCAGGCGATTCTGGCTCCAAAATCTGAATGACGAGCGTCTGACTATCCACGATCGCCCCCAAGCGGTTGCCTGATGCTGAAGGGCGGGGTGCATCGGGTCTGTAAGGCGATTCTGATGGTGCGGGTGGACTATAGTCTAGCGGCTCAGAGTGCATGGGAAAGGGGACGAAGTGATCCGCGATCGGGCTTTCGGTCGGAACCGCTTTGCTCTTGTTTTGCTCAAAAAATTGATTGGCAACAGCCACGTTCGTAGAAAAACTAAGACCGATATTCTCGCCAGCATCCGATAGCCAGATCGATTTATTCACCCCGATCATTTCGCCCTGTTGGTTGAGCAATGGTCCGCCTGAGTTACCCGGTTGCAGCAAGATAGCAGACTTCAAATCGCTCGTGCCACGTGTGCCCGTTAACGTTCCTCGTGACAGAACGCCTGTAATCGCGCGGGGGCTACCAAGAGCACATACCGCCTGACCTTGCTGTATCGCCTCTGGTTTGGCAAAGGCGATCGTGGGTAACGGCTCTTGAGTGTTGATTTTGATGAGTGCTAAATCGTGAGTTGGGTCGGTTGCCAGCACTTGACCTTTATAGAGATTGCCTCCCCAGCGTCTAGCCCGTATTTCTCCATAGCCAACCTCACGCACGACATGCTCGTTGGTAAGCACCAGTCCGTCGCTACTCACGATACTGCCAGTGCCAATCTCCTCGCCTGCAAAAATAGTCAGAATGGCAGGGCGGAGAGTGTCCATATGGCAATTGGCTAAAGTTTGTTCAGACTGCTTAGCTTGCTCCATCTGGTTAGGCGCTTCGCTTGAAGGCAGCAGCTCTCGTCCCAGTGGCGCGATCAAGCTAGCCCAAAAACCTCTTGAAAGAAGTAGTGCGCCCACGATACACGCAAGCGACAGACGGTTAAGTTTCATAGTCTAGGACGCTACACGATGCGGCAGCTTTGTATTCATAGCATTCTTAAAGCCTCCTCATCTAGTGCTACTAAGGCAAAAGCCCTCGAATGAATTTGGGGCTTTGCGCGCGTGTATAAATAGATCCTGGATTACTGGAAACTAGCAGACTTGGCGATCGCTTGCAGCCCAGCTCGTTAATTTTAGTACAAAATTACTAATTTAAGTTGATGTCGTTGAGTCGTTTTGCTTGAAAATAATCTGTTTAAGAATTGTGTCTTGCTTGCGCTTGACAGTAAAGCTAGCGTTTGCCTGACGGCGATTTAGAAAGGCTTGCAGTGCGGCTAAACTGCCTAGTGGCTTACCATCGATCTTTACAAGACGATCGCCTGGTCTTAACCCACCTAAATCAGCTGGAGAACCCAATACAATTTGGCGAATGGTTAAGCTCTTGGCATCCACAATAGCTCCTAGAACACCGCCTGAAGCGACAGGACGATTAGCAATCTGGAGTGATGGGTCGCTTGGTTGCAATGTAGTGGCGCGTGCCGCAGAGCTAGTGGGATGTTGTTCTAGATAAATTTGAACATCATTGATGAGTCTTTGAGCAACATGAATGCTCGTTGAGAAACTGATGCCTGTATTTTCGCCTGTCTCTGACAGCCAGATTGATTTATTGACTCCAATCATTTCGCCCTGCTGGTTAAGCAATGGACCACCAGAATTACCGCGAATCAAGAAAATATCAGACCTTAAATCATCACGACCACGAAATTCTTTAAGAGTACCTACACTGACGCTAGTCAGTCCAAACGGGTTGCCGATCGCGCAAACTGACTGACCAAGTTGAATACTCCCTGGTTCCGCCAATGCGATGGGTGCTGGAAGGGACGCTTGAGTATCAAGCCTTACGACAGCCAAGTCATTTGCTTGATCCCATTTGATTGCCTGTCCTAAGTAGCGGGTGCCGTTCGTGAGCTTGACGTATATTTTTGTCTTACCCGGATTCTGCACTGCTTCTTGCACCACATGGTAATTGGTGATGAGAAGTCCATTCTGGCTAACGATGCTGCCCGTTCCAATTTCTGCACCAGAATAGAGGGTAACGACAGCAACCGCTCTCTTTTGACACGTCTCATAGATATCCTTAGCAGCGCTTGGTGCGCTTGTTCCAACCTGGGAAACTCGCACAGGTGCTGCGATCGCTGAAGCACTATACATCGTCAGCACGCAAGACGCAGAGAGAAGCAGCCAAGACTTGAATTGCATCATAGTTCTGTCAAAAATGAAGAGGTGAACCCCTTGCACCGTGCTCATAGCGTTCCCAAAAGGGGATGAGATCGCTCGGATGGCAAGATTACTTAACTGAAAAACCGTAGTGACAGAGGGTATCGATGGCTCTCAAGCACTAACGCGAATGATGTTTTCATCGTTGACGAGTCGAAACTACCCTGATGGTTCAACGCTTTGTTGCTCGAAACCAGACACTTTGAACCAGACAATCTAGATAATATTCAGCGTTGAAAGCTAGTTGTAACAGGCAAGACGCGCAGTCAACAGCAGAGGTTCCAGCTAAAAACGGACTTGAACCTTTGTGCGCTGCCGATCGCGAACAATCGTAAACAGTGCCGTATCTGGTTGGCGATCGAGAAAGGACTGCAAGGCTGTGAAACCACCAATCCGGTTGCCGTCAATCGCAAGGAGGCGATCGCCTGGGCGAAAGCCTCCCACCGCCGCCACTGAGCCAGGTTGAACTTGCTGTACCATCAAATTTCGGACATCGATTGTCATGCCTAACCGTCTACCAATCGCCGGACGATTCGTTGGTGGCACGGTCTGAAGTGCATCAGGCGACAGTACTGGAGGCGTTGTAGCCGCTTCGGGAGCCGTCCACGTCCATTCAGCCATCGATGGCGGGGCGATCGATGCCTCACTCGGCGCAGTGGGTGTCGCGACTGCAACAGGTGCACTTGCAGCAAGGGAGGAGCCGACCAGGTTTCTCACTGCCTGCACACTGGTGGCAAAGCTAATGCCCGTATTTCTGCCAGATGGCGATTCCAAAATGGCTTTGTTTACGCCAATCAGCTCGCCCTGAGCATTAAGTAAAGGTCCGCCTGAATTGCCGGGATAGAGCCGAATGTTTGCTTGAAGGTCGCCGTTTCCCCTAACGCGGCTCAGCGTGCCTTCACTTAAAACGCCAGGACGACCATAGGGGCTACCGATCGCGCAGACTGGCTGACCAATTTGAATCGCACTGGCGCTTGCCAACTGAACGATTGGGAATGCAGTTTGAGCCTCCAGTTGCAGCAACGCCAGGTCATTGCGCGTATCAATTTTGATCACCCGCCCCTGGTATTGCTCGCCAGCAGCCGTTTTAGCGACGATCGACGCCCCGCCCGCTCTGTCTTTGATGACATGGTTACTGGTAATGACCAACCCCTCTGAGCTAACAATGCTGCCAGAGCCAGTTTCATTGCCAGCATAGACGGTAACGACGGCTGGGCTTTTAGTTTGGCAGGTTTGGTATGTTGCTTGTGCCGTATCTGATGCAGGTGTAAAGCGAATTGCTGTCGTCAGCCGATTAACGGCTCGAATGGGAGCCGCTATGGAAGTAGTGACACCAACCAGCCACACGGAGAACGCAAGTAGAAGCAGGTACTTGGATTTCATAGTTTGAATGTTATGAAGTTCCGTAGGATTAAATTTCGGCAAGCATGTCTCTGCCTCGGCTGCTGCCAGGTAACCAGGCGATCTAGCAGATGCCTCTACAGGCGCTAACTTTTAGAGCGTTGTGAAGGGTACCCGTGGGGGTTACCACCACCTTTCGCCACGGGGAAATTGGCATCCGGATACTTTCAACACGCTTGCGGCGATCGCCAAGTTCGCTGGGGCGGTCGCCGCCAATAACCTGTCAGCTCTGGAATGACGGCTTGCTATGACAGGGTTTAAGCTACAGCCATCCTAAAAAGTTTCGTTGGCGATCGCCCTGAGGCAAACGTCTATATTGCCGTAGGACAAACGTCGCAGTGAAGGCAGTACCAAAGTCCTCGCATGAATGGCACAGTCTCCTGCATAAAATAGGGACGATCGCCCAGAGCGCCTGTGAGCGAAGCCATCGAACACCAAGCACTAACCCAGTACTCTGTCCATCCGCCCAGTCAGTTTGTTTGTCACCACCAGGACAAACTGCTGCCTGATTGGTCGTGCCCAGCGCGATCGATGCTCATTGTGCTCCAGTCATGCGATTGCGACTTGCTGGAGCGATCGCCGCTTGCCGAGGCGCAAAAACATAAACTGCGGCGACAGTTCCTGAAGCTTGGCTACGCGATCGCGGCTCAAATCAACCACAGGGGTTACTTAGCCGCCCTTTTTGATCCTCGCACTGGCTTGCCACTGCTTGCACGTCCTGGCGCACTGCGGTTAAATGACGTAGCCATTGTGCAAGCGGCGCTGGGCTACCGAGTTGCCAGTAGCCACGGCTGCTCCATCGTGCTCCATCCAACGTGGGGACGAGCCGTCTATCCCTCGACGTTGATTTCATCGGCGGCACCAGCGGTAATAGAAGAGATTTTGAGCGAGATGAGGAAGGCAGTGGACGATCGCGCCGTTTAGCTAAACTGACCACCCGCAACTGACCAAAAATCACGCTTAGCGCTATGGTTACGGGTGTAAATCTGTTCCGCTACCAAAGGGGAGTTCTAACTTGAGTTCTTTTTAACTTGAGCTTTAAATTGGGCACCCTAACATCAAACGCTTTACTAAACGGTTTAAGCTGCTTGCAGTTGCTTGTCATCAAACCGACCCAACAGGATTCCTACGCTCAAACGGCATACGACTACCCCATTAGCACAGCAGCCCGGTTTTTTGATCCTTGATTTTGGAGCCAGTACAATGAATCAGCGTCAGCAAAACCTACGGTATGAAGCAACTAGAGCCTTTAGGGAGTCGCTCGACCAACTGCAAGAGACGCTTCAAACAAACGAAGTGCCGCCCGTACAGCCAACTGCCTCTGAGCATGATCAACGTCGCTCCGAGTCCTCCCTCTCCAACCAGTTTGACTTGAGTAGCTTTGAACAAGCAGTGGCGGATATTGAGGCATTTATGCAAAAGCGGCAGACGGGCGGAGAGGGAGTAGAGAAGTAACCCCAAAATCTGGTCAGCGGTCAGTCGTCAGAATGGACTCAAAGCGGCTGTCTTGCTGCTTTCTCCTGCCTCCTCAGCGTCCCAATCTCCTTACCCCTCACCCTTCATGTTCCCACGCGCTGCCGCTTGGCTTCATACAACAGCAGTGCCGCCGCGATCGCCACATTTAAGGACTCCACGCCAGGACTTAACGGAATTGTGACCTGCTGGTTTGCGATCGCCGCCAACTCTGGAGAAAGCCCAGCACCCTCATTGCCCATCAGGATCAACGTCGGCTGTCTCAAGTCAACCTGCCAATAGGTCAGGCCGGCGGTGGGTAGCGCCGCAATCACCTGCATGCCCTGCGCTTGATAATGACTTAATTCTGTCTTCAGGTCGGAGCTTGCTGCCATTGGAAGTTGAAACCACTGCCCTGCTGACGATCGCAGCACTTTAGGGTGGTCAAGATCAACGCTGTCAGCATTGAGCAACAAGCCTTCGGCACCCGCCGCCGCCGCCGTGCGGATCATGGTGCCTAGATTGCCAGGATCTTGCACCGTCTCCAGGACTAAGCCAAGACTGGTGAAGGTTGGAGCAGGTGTTGATATTCGCTCCACTGTGGCAACAACCCCATCCGGTTCCACGGTGGTCGCGATCGCCCGCAAAACATCAGCACTCACTAATTCGACTCGTTGCGCTGATCGCTGTGCTTGCTCCCACAGCAGGGGATATTTTGTTTGCCAGGTGATGGTATGGCAAAGAGTTGCCAGAGGACGCTCGACATGCAGCGCAGCTTCCAGGAGATGAGTACCCTCAAGCAAAAAAAGCTGTTGCTCTCGCCGCTCTTTCGCCTGGTGCAGTTTCCGTATCTGTTTAATCAGAGGGTTCTGAAGACTGGTGAGCACTTAGTATCAATTAAACTTTTGTTACAAACTTCGTAAAACCTATAAGCAGATCTGAGGGATGTACGGAGCTAAATGATACTCCGATCGCTCGGTGAACCCATACTGCTTGCCATCGTTTAGATGCGGAACCCGGGACTTGAACCCGGAAGTCCTTGCGAACACTAGAACCTGAATCTAGCGCGTCTACCAATTCCGCCAGTCCCGCTTATGCGCAGCTACAGCCGCGATTTATAATCATCGAGTAATTGACGACATCTGTCAATCACTTTTGCACGGAAATAGAGGATACTTCTGAGATGTCTTGAACAAAGGGTGCGCGATCGCTCAGGGCGAAAAACTGTACATTTTGCATCTTTCCGGTAAAATTTCGATGTTCGTTTTTTTAAAGCCTTCAGCTTTTGTGGCTTGTAAAAATGACTTCACATCTTGACTCATACCAAGCATTCACTGGAGGACAGACCAATTACTCTCTCGCCTAGCCTCTCCAACACTCACGCTTCCCTGGAAGAAGATAAAGCCGTCCTGCAAATCTTGGGCGGTGCTTCTTTACAGGGTCATGTTTCTATCAGTGGCGCTAAGAACTCTGCGCTTGTAATTATGGCTGGAGCACTACTCTGCTCACAAGATTGCCGCATTCGCAACGTTCCCGCCCTGGCAGATATCACCCGCATGGGACAAATTCTCTCTGCGCTGGGAGTGAAATTAGAACGGCAGGGAGATAGCCTCTTGGTGAATGCGTCTCACATCGCCCAGTCAAAAGCGCCCTACGAGCTGGTCAGCCAACTTCGCGCCAGCTTCTTTGTGATTGGTCCTCTGCTTGCCCGTCTAGGCGTTGCGCGCATCCCATTACCGGGTGGCTGCGCGATCGGTGCGCGACCAGTAGACCTGCACGTGCGCGGTTTGCAGGCAATGGGTGCCGATGTGCAAATTGATCACGGAGTTGTCAATGCTCATCTGCGCGGCAGAAATAAGCGCCTCCAAGGTGCGAAAATCTATCTGGATTACCCCAGCGTGGGCGCGACGGAAACGCTGATGATGGCGGCAACGCTGGCAGAGGGCGAAACGACGATCGAAAACGCCGCGCAGGAACCAGAAGTCGCTGATCTGGCAAACTTTTGTCGGGCGATGGGTGCCAAAATTCGCGGTGCTGGCACAAACACAATTACGATCGTGGGCGTACCGAGCCTGCACACCACTGATTACGCCATCGTGCCCGATCGCGTTGAGGCTGGCACCTTTCTACTCGCGGGTGCGATTACCCATTCTGAAATTAGCCTGTCTCCGGTCATTCCCGACCATTTGACGGCAGTGATTGCCAAACTCCACGCGATCGGCGCACAGGTCATCGAAGAGGCACCCAATCGTCTTCGTATTTTGCCTGGTTATCGCCATCTAGCAACCGATATTGAAACCTTGCCGTATCCTGGGTTTCCTACCGACATGCAGGCACCGTTCATGGCGTTGCTTACCCTGAGTGACGGCGATAGCGTGATGACCGAAACTGTGTTTGAAAACCGCTTCGGTCATGTTGCTGAGTTAACCCGCATGGGAGCCGATATCCGTGTCAAGGGCACTCACGCGATCGTCCGAGGTGTGTCAATGCTCTCCGGTGCACCTGTGGTTGCGACTGATTTACGTGCGTCTGCTGCGCTTGTGTTAGCAGGGCTGGCTGCTCATGGCACGACGACGATTCAGGGCTTGCAGCACCTCGATCGTGGTTACGAAAACCTGGATGTAAAGCTGCAAAAACTTGGAGCGAACCTACAGCGGACGCAATCTAACGCCGATGGTGAGAGTCCGTTAGTGTTGCCGGAGTCTACAAGCATCGCTCCGTTGGCAGAACTGGGCTAGGCGTGGCTATGTCTCATACAGGCAGTGCTGTGAGACGCTGATCGATCGAGTGGATTATGTGGAGACAATCGCAAGCCATCAGAGCTTCCCGCTATACTGACAGTAAGTTCGTTAGCCTTGCTCTTGACGACGCTTTCGGAGTCTTGCTTTCGGCTCTAAGCCCAAGTGCGGTTGTCTGGCAGCACAGGTTACAGGGCAGCTTCTAGATCCTTGCTTTTGCACTCCACCCTTCGCCTCCTCACAGCATGTCCTTTCTTAAAACACCCCTGATTGGCTTACGAGCCGACCATTTTCGTCACCCTTTCGACTTTGAGGCGACGGCGAACCTAAAGCAGTTGCCCGGTCTGGATGTCGTCATTCGGAACCTGCTGGGTCCGATCGCCGAGCAGTTTTTCTACCTGGAAAATATTGCGTCCAGCATTTTGGTTGGCGAACAGCAGTTGCCTGATCTGCATACGCTGTTGCTTGATGCCTGCAAAATCTTGGATTTAGAGCCACCACAGCTTTACGTCCGGCAGCATCCCGTTCCTAATGCTTATACGTTTGCTATGCGGGGCAAGCAACCGTTCATTGTGGTGCACACATCGCTACTTGATTTGCTGACTCCAGAAGAAATTCAGGCAGTGATCGCCCACGAACTGGGACACCTGAAATGCGAACACGGCGTTTACCTCACGCTGGCTAATATCCTGGTCTTGGCAGCAGGACAATTGCCTACCTTGGGCGGCGCGATCGCACAAAGCTTGCAGGCACAAATTTTAGAATGGGTGCGCTGTGCCGAATTTACCTGCGATCGTGCTGCGCTTCTCGCCATTCAAAACCCAAAAGTGGTGAGTTCTGTGCTGATGAAACTGGCGGGCGGTTCGCCAACGCTTTCAGGACAACTCAACCTGGACGCTTTCCTGACTCAGGCACGCGCTTACGATGACGTAAGCAACGATCAGCTAGGCGAATTACTCAAGCAGGCAATGACCGCTCAACTCACCCATCCAGTACCCGTGTTGCGGGCACGCGAGATCGATCGCTGGGCAAGCAGTCAGGAGTACCAAGCGTTACTCCAGCAGCGTCCAACGCAAACTGGTAAGGATACCAAAATTGCAGGCGGCTGGCGGAATTGGTAGAAGCACTGTTCACATGGGTGGATTTAGCACTGAAGCTAACTTCTGTCTGGGGAGCGATTTGACTGCTCCATCAGATGAAGTAGAAATAGAATGCTAAATCGAATGGAGATTGTATTCTATGCAACTGAACTATTTTGTAAAACAGCTATCAGTACTGGGGCGTTGGTTGACAGCAGCATTGCTATGTGTGTCGGCGATCGCCTTTACCTGGCAGGGTGCCTTTTTCTCAAGCACGGCAGCAATCGCTGCTCCTGCTACAAACTTAATCGCAGCAGCGGATGCAGGCAGTGAAATGCAAGGGAAAGCCAGTAAAGACGCTGGACGTACCAAAGGGTTCGTTCGCGATACGACAGACAAGCTGAAGAAGACTGCAAAGACTAACGCGGCTAAGGTCGATCGAGCAACAGATAACGATAGCGCGATCGGGCGTAAAGCTAAGAAAGATGCCGCTAGAATCGAGCGCAGAGCGGATGAAGATTCGGCTCGGACTCAGGGCGCGATCGATAAAACCAAAAATGCTGTTGAAAGCACCATTGATAACATCAAAGATGCCTTTGGCAACTAGACCATAGACAAATGGCACTGATCTGAATAATCGGGTGGGCACTGCTCACCCGATTACTCCTACACAAATTTAATCCGATTATTCTTTCAAGTTCTTTAGCACGTGAATCGGTCGCATAGCTCTGACATTGAGATATAGGGACGGGTGTTTAGTATACATATACAGCTCATACTCGTACCAATTCATTTCAGCTTTCTCTTGATTGCATGTATTACAGATAACCCAGAAATTCTTGAAATCCATAGATAACCAGGGATATTGTGCTCTCGGCAATCTATGATCTATGGTCTTCCCACCTCTTTCTGAGTATCGTTTTTCACAAATTGGACACTGCCACTCTGAATTATCATTCACCCAGTTTTTACTCTCTTGAGTCGTTCCATACTCAGAGTTTCCATCAATATATCTCCAGTTATTATACTTCTTATAGTTTTCTAAATCTTGATCAGTAAGTTTGTGGTAACGTCTATTACCGATTTTATCTGCAAGCTTGAATAGGTCGTTAAGCTCTTTATCTTCAAGATCCATAATGACTCTTCCTAAAGCTTCACAGTTTTATACGATTTGCTATTTTTTCCTTTTTTTGTCTTGCTGCCAAAATCAATCACCTCAATTTCTGTGTCTGGAAATTGTTGATCAATTTCTATTGAAACTTCCTCAACTTCCTTAGATAGCCTCTGATTAAATTCTTCTTTTTCTTGACTGGTTTGATATTTACTTCCGATTCGATCTGCTTCTAGAAATAAATCTTCAAGTGTTAAATCATCCAGTTTGTATTTAGATAATAATTCTTTGATTTGCTCATAAAGGCTAATTACATTGCTCCATCCAACATTCTTGTAACTATTCTCTTTTAACCACTTCTGGTCTTCCCTTTTAAGGTTAGCTCTATTACTTGAGTTAGAGTTTTGCACCTCACGATAACTTAACTCATTAAATTTTCTAGTGCTACTTTTCTTCTTTGCCATACTTTTATCCTGCTATCCACTTAACTAATTTTGCTATGGTCTTTTTGATTTCGAGAATGTCTCCTGCTCTAAGAGCGTTCTTTAGGTTTACAACAACCTCCAACCTAATCTTATCTACTATATTTTTAAGGTCTTTATTATCTTTTTTAAGCTGGTCGTTCACTTCAACCAATTCACCTTTTTCAGATGCTAATCTCTTGACCTTCAACTCTAAATCTTTGTTCTGAGTGGATAGATTATTAATGTCTGCTGCAAGTTTTGCCCTTTCCTGCTCTAATTGTCTTTTTCTTTCCTCAAGAACTGGATTGGATGTTTCTAATGTTTTAATGGAGTCTTTGAGGTTATGATGCTCAACTTGTAGAGTGGCTAACCTTCTTTCTGCCTGACTACGTTTTTGTCCAAATAGCCTGTTATTCTCTCCTAAGTTTTCATTTTTCTGAGCAAAAGATTCAACTAGCTTTACTGCTCCAGGTTCATTAGAAAAAATGTAGAGTAGTCTTTCACACTCTTCTTTGCTTAAAGGCTGACTAATATTTTTATTGATGCCGTACTTATCTTTAAGAACATTCTGAAGCTCATTCTTCGATGCCATAGTTGCTCCGATACACAGCTAAAAGGGATAGAGCGATTTATCCAGTCCAGTAAATTTGTACTGATAAGAAGACTCACAACTGAATCTGAAGAACTCCAGACATATTTTTTAGATTACCCTAACTAGAAGGAACCCAAACGGCATTAAATACTATTCTCAGGGTAGGGTATTGAACCAGAATGGCTTAGCTAATTCGTTAAAAGTTTGCGCTTCAATGTAAAGAGTATGTGAGGATTTCTGTCCCCCTCTAACCTCTCTAACAGCCATATTTACTTAAGACTGGTTAACGCAGCTAAAACTGTTCACGCAAAAGCCTCAACATCTCTAACCGTTGGGGCTTTTCAGTTTCTAAAGATTCTTTAGTTACTCCAATTCGTCTAGGTTGTGCTTTTCCCGTAGCTTGAGGTTCTCTGCCTCATTCACCCACTTCTCTAAAGTCTCTTCCATCACAGCCGATAAGGTTTCCTCCCTCAGATTGGCTAAAGCTCTCACAAGCTTGTCCAGTTCTTTAGGGATGTAAGCCCTTATCTCGACTTTATTTCGCTTCTTTTGTGCCATTGGAGCATGATCGCATACGCCCTAGCTTATGGATGTTTATACTTGCGCGTTTATGCGTCACTAGGATAGACTAGCGTTCAAATGAGTTCAGCGGTGAAAGTGTTGCTAGTCTTACTCGATCCTCAAGTCGTCGCGATCGCAGATCTTTTAACAAAGGTGCTGATTGGGGAACCTTACAACGTCAGTCAGCTAGAGCAATGTTTGAGTTGGCTAACAGCAGAAGCGGGCGATCGCGTTGTGCCCAGACCTGTTTGCCTGTTTTGGTGGCGATCCAGCGAGCAACTTTGGAACCTGTCCAGCAGCCACCGTCGGGAGGTGGGGTTTGAAGCGTGTGCTGGAGTTCTTGCTGTTGGGCTGGCGTGAGGAGCGATCGTGGTGAGGGCTGTTCACGTTGGCTCCGATTTTTGACTCCAGTGGGACCTTCCTGGTTGTAGCGACGAATAATGTCTTTCGCGTAGTCGTAGTTAAACCCGACAAGCTGAGCCGCTTGCTTAATCGTCCACTGTTGATCGACTAGATGCAGCAGGTGCCAGCGCCGCGCCTCAACGGTATCTTGCGCTTGCTGGTAATGGCGCTTCAGTTCTCTGGCAGTGAGATATGGCTTTAGTTGCACTCTTGGTGGCACGATCGAGGTCAACCCTGTGGCATAAGGTTACAGTTCACTGATCGGCAAATTTTGTACGGCTCCGGATGAATCTTGGCGGCGGGTTGGGAATGCTTGAGTAAATTAACCTAATCATCGAAGCAGGAGTCTTGATCAGTATGGGGTTCAATTTGACTAGGCGGTTTTCGCTCACTGTAGGGGCACTTGCAGTTGCAGTCGTGTTCCCAAGTGTGGCGCTGGCAGGTATGCAACCATCACCAGCAATCCTGCCGCAAGAAACGGTTGTAGCGGTTCAGCCTGCATCTTCAGGCGTTGAGCAACTGAACTTGACTGAGCAGCAGACGCAGAAGATTCGGGCACTCCGCAAGACTAGAAATCAAGAGATTGCTCAAGTTTTGAACGCAACGCAACGCAAAAAGCTGGCGCAGGCGCTACGGTCTGGGACGAAATTGGGCGCTGCCATGCAAACGTTGAACTTAAGTGCTGATCAGAAGCAAAAAATTGGGGCGATCGTGCAGCAATCGAATCAAGCGGTGAAAGCCACGTTGACACCAACCCAACAGCAGCAGCTAGAAACGTTTCGCAAGCAGCATCAGACAGCCGCACAAACTCCGATCGAGTAAAGCGATTCGGCTATGCTAGATGCACTCAGATTATTCTTTGATCTGGGCAAATTTGACTTTAGACTCAGGAGTAGTGTGATGGCGACTGACTATTTGTTGTTTGTGCATGGTGTGAAAACCCGCAGGGAATCAGAATTTCGAGACCTGGCTACAACCTTGTTTAATGGCATTAAGCGAGCGGTACCGGATCGATCGAGAGTCTTAAAACCTGTCTTTTTCTTCTGGGGCGACTTGAATCAAGCGCCCCAAGCTGCCCTTCTACGAGGGTTTGAAACGTCCTCGAAGTGGAAGGATTTTTGGTTTCGCGACTTTCGGACAGAGCAAGTGCTGGAGTTTGTGGGTGATGCCGCGCTGTACCTTAGTCGTCACGTGGGGTCAGAGCTGGTTAAAAAACTCAGAATCAAGATGCTCGAAGAGTTTAAGGATGTGCAACCAGGCGATCGCCTGCATCTGGTCACGCACAGTTGGGGCACCGTCATTCTTTTTGACATTTTGTTTGCAGCCCGCTGGGAAGATGAAAAGCTGGACGAAGCCGTGCTTACCAGCGTGCAACGGATTCGCAATCTACTCTTTGGCATTCCGCTCGATGCCAAAACCCCGATTCCAGATGGCAATGTTTATAAGGGGCTTCCCGTAGCCAGTATTCATACAATGGGTTCACCGATCGCCCTCTTTAGCTTGATTAGCGTGACAGGCGAAAGTACGCATGACCTCACTCCAAAACTCAAAGAGCTGCTGGAGAACCTTTACAACAACTCCAGGCAAAAGCCCCTTCCCTGGTGCAACTATGCTCACCCTGGCGATCCGCTCGCCTACCCGCTGGAAGGCGTAATGCCCTTGCTGCTGGATGAGAACACAGCGCTGGTAGGCATTCGAGATATCATCACCGAGAAAGGCAATTTTTTAGTCAAGCCTTTTAGCCAGACGCTTGCTCCCTTACTCAGCGGTGGTGATGCTCATAATAGCTATTGGAAAAATGCAACCGTTGCCAAAGCGATCGGCGATGTTATTGCAAAAGCTGCGACCCCTTAAAGATCCCCGGCTTATTGAAAAAGCCGGGGATCTAAAGGCTTGGCTTTGTTAACATATCTTCATGTGTCAACCAAAGCCTCCGGAGACTGCGAATACTTATGCTGTTACGCCCCGATCAGCGCACCAAACTTGACGATACCAACGACAGCCTTTTTTATGACCAGCCGCGCTTTGTCACACATGTTGATGAAGGCTTCATCCAGCAGCTAACGGATCTATATCAGGAACGGTTGCAGCCAAACACGCGCATCCTGGATCTCATGAGCAGTTGGGTGTCACATTTGCCCGCGATCGCGTTTGCCCACGTTGAAGGGCATGGGTTAAATGGCGAAGAATTGGCACGCAACCCGCGCCTAAACCATTACTTTGTGCAGAACTTAAACCAGGAGCCAAAGCTGCCTTTAGAGGATCAATCCGTTGATGCAGTGCTGAATACGGTGTCCGTGCAATACATCCAGTACCCCGAAGCCATCTTTAGCGAAATCCATCGCGTCCTCAAACCTGGTGGCATCGCCATCATCAGTTTTTCAAACCGGATGTTTTATCAAAAAGCAATTCAAGCATGGCGAGATGGCTCCGAGGGCGATCGTGTGAAGCTGGTAGAAGGCTATTTTGTCGCAGTCCCAGGATTCACTAAACCCGAAGTAGTGGCGCGGCACTCTCAAGCCCCTGGCATTATGCAGCTTTTTGGTATGGGCGGCGGCGATCCCTTTTATGCGGTGATTGCTCAGCGGGAAATTAGAGCTGGCGACTAAAGTTGCGGCTACACGAACACTGGTGGAGCCGTAACCCAAGGGTTATGGTCTGCCGCAGACTTGCATGAGGTCTGGGCAAGATGCCAGAGCCTCAAAAGCAGGTTTTGGTGCTGGTGTGGTGTTGAGAGCGGTGCTTGTAGGGTCAGAACTCTTCACTCCATGCCTACTTGAACTAATAGGTTTGTGCCGACACTACGCGGTTGCAGTATTGGCATTCCCGCCGTAAGTGAATACTGTTTCAGGCTGTTTTAGACAGCTTTGAGCTGAATTGCTCCCGCTTTTGCCTGCTTTCGGCGGCGGTTGCCCTTGGAGTACATAGCTGGAATTGGGGTAAAACCACTCTATGCCCAATCCCAGTCTCTCCATACCAGCCTCATCAAAGTTGACTCCCAAAGAACCCAACAGGAGTTCAGCGTCACCAGCTACCGAACACTGAAGCCTAACTATACGGGGCATCTCGCCCATTGCTTCTGAAGCTGGTGACAAGACTCGAACTTGCGACCGGCTGATTACAAATCAGCTGCTCTACCAACTGAGCTACACCAGCACATACCAGCAACACATAATAACAAATTCTGCTCCTCTATGAGCAATCGCGATCGTCAGATCAGGTTGCTTGAACACAACGGTTTTCCCATCACGGCTTGAAGCTAAGAACTTGACACTATTGTCTAAACGGTGTTCTGAGAATGGTAAGCTAACGAATGCAATTAAAATGCTAGGATGAAGCTTAGATGACCGGGTCAACCCAGGTTCCTTACTTGTTACGAGCGGCTCGTGGTGAAGCGTTAGACCGCCCTCCTGTTTGGATGATGCGGCAAGCAGGACGTTACATGAAAACCTATCGTGACCTGCGGGAAAAATATCCGTCGTTTCGCGATCGCTCAGAGATTCCCGAAGTCGCGATCGAGATTTCGCTACAGCCCTGGAAAGCGTTTCGACCGGATGGGGTTATTTTGTTTTCGGATATTGTCACGCCGTTACCCGGTCTGGGTATTGAGATGGATATTGCCGAGGGCAAAGGTCCCATCATTGCTGACCCCATTCGCACCGAAGCGCAGATTAACGCCTTGCACGCACTCGAACCGGAAGCGTCTCTGCCCTTCATCAAGCCGATTTTGCAAGCGCTACGGGCAGAAGTCGGCAATGAGTCTACCGTGTTGGGCTTTGTCGGTGCGCCGTGGACACTGGCAGCGTATGCGGTCGAGGGGAAAGGGTCAAAAACCTACTCCATCATTAAGCACATGGCGTTTTCCAATCCAGGAGTGTTGCATCAACTGCTGACAAAGCTGGCGGATGCGATCGCCGTCTACGCACGCTATCAAATTGACTGTGGCGCTCAAGTCTTGCAAATGTTTGATTCGTGGGCAGGTCAACTGAGTCCGCAAGACTACGACACCTTTGCGCTGCCCTATCAACAACAAGTCTTCCGCCAAATTAAAGCCACGCATCCCGATACGCCGCTAATCTTGCTGGTGAGTGAAAGCGGAGGACTCCTGGAGCGCATGGCGCAGTCTGGAGCCGACATCCTCACGATCGATTGGACGATAGACATGGCGGATGCACGGGCTAGACTGGGTAAAGAAATTATTGTCCAGGGTAATCTTGATCCTGGCGTTCTGTTTGGTTCTCACGACTTTATTCGCGATCGTATTCTCGACACAATCCGTAAAGCTGGCAACCGAAAGCACATACTGAATCTAGGGCATGGTATTCTACCGAACACGCCTGAAGAGAATGCCGCCTTTTTCTTTGAAATCGGCAAGCAGGCTGATCAGTTGTTAGCCGTTCATGCTTAACCCCGATGACGTCCAAGCGGATTTTTGTGACTGGCACGAGTGGCTGTATTGGTCATTACGTCGTTGAAGCTCTGATTCAAGAAACTAAGCACGAGCTTTTCCTGCTAGTCCGCAATCCAGACAAGCTGAAGTTTGACTATCGTGCTCGTCCTGGTATTACCATCTTGCAAGCAGATTTACGTGAGATCGACCAGTTCAGTGAGCTGTTGAAAACGATCGACTGTGCTGTGCTGATTGCGACCGCATGGGGCGGTGTGCAGGAAGTCTACGATATTAATGTGACCCAGACAATCCGGTTGTTAAATCTGCTTGACCTTAATGTCTGCCAGGAGGTCATTTACTTCTCTACTGCCAGCATCCTCAATCGTGACAATCAGCCGCTGAAAGAAGCGTCAACCACGACTCACGACTACATTCGCTCAAAGTACGCGTGCTACCAAGAGATTGCCAAGCTCAAAATTGCGCCTCGCATTACCACGCTGTTTCCCACGCTGCTGCTGGGCGGTGATGACACCAAGCCTCAATCCCACATTTCCTCTGGCATCGCCCAGGTTGTTAACTGGATTGGGCTACTCCGGTTTTTAAAGGCAGATGGCAGCTTTCATTTCATTCACGGCAAAGATATTGCCCAGGTTGTACGCCACCTGATTGAGCAGCCACCAGCCGACGGTGACTCTCGACAGCTTGTCTTGGGCAATCAAATGATGACAGTCAATGGGGCGATCGAGGAAGCGTGCGCCTACCTTAACAAGCGCATCTACTTCCGCATTCCTCTCACTCAGGGACTTGCCAACCTGATTATTGTGCTCTTTCGCATCCAAATGGCAGACTGGGATCGCTTTTCGATGAACTATCGCCACTTCACGCACCGCTCTGTGGTGAACCCAGCCACCTTCGGGTTGCCAACCTACTGCGCTACGTTTAGCGATGTGTTGAAGCTGAGCGGTGTTAAACATCGACGGTAGCAAAAGCGGGGGACGGCAAAGGGCAAGGCTGTGTTTTGAAGCCCTTCAATCCTAGCGCTCGCCTGTTTTTTCAGAAATCCCTTTCGAGCACACCGCTGCCGCTTAAGGGCTTGAGACGTGTGAGTAGAAGGCTTATGGGCGTGTACCTCAATGCAAGCCTCTCTGCATCGGTCTGTACCCAGAGGGTGACTAGCAGGTCTGAGACCAACTTATACCGATTTAAATCGATCTCACGACAGATCCGTCTGTAGGGACGTTACATGTAACGTCCCTACAGACGGATCTTCAAGATGGTGAATTTAAGTTAGGATGGTGGATTAAATAAAACCGACAAATTGTTTGTAGGTAGGGGCGCACGGCCGTGCGCCCCTACGGAAAACGCCGAGGTGATTAAATTCTTGTTCCTTAGTATCAGCTCTACACAGCGAGGCATCGCTGCTTACAGGGTAAGGAGTTGGGGAAGTTGAGAGTGCTTCCCTAACTCCTTTAGTGTGTCTGCTTAAGTTTACGTTGAACGATCGCCCCCCTCAAGCCGCCGCTGCAACCGCTTGAGGGTCTGATACATTTCTGGTAAGCGGCTGTAGATTGCGGACGACTTAAGGTAAATTTTGTGATCGACGGCAGGGTAGCCAGAAACTACCTGTCCTGCCTCAACGGTGCCATGAACGCCCGTTTTGGAGGTTGCGATCGCCCCAGCGCCAATCTTCGCATTGTTAGCAGCCCCCACTTGCCCTGCCAGGATTGCCCGATCGCCGACTTCCACGCCACCTGCCAACCCAACTTGAGCGGCGATCGCACACGCCTGTCCAATCTGGCAGCCATGACCAATGTGCACCAGATTGTCGAGCTTGGTGTTGCGTCTAATGCGGGTTTCGCCTACAGCGGGACGATCGACCGTCGAGTTACAGCCCACTTCCACGCCGTCTTCTAAGGCGACGTAGCCTGATTGCTCCATCTTGTACCAGCCGTCGCGCGTGGGGACGAAGCCAAAGCCTTCAGACCCAATCACTGCCCCAGCATGAATCACACAGTCCGCCCCTACTTGAGTCCGTTCATGAATGACGCAGTTGGCATGGAGGACGGTGCGATCGCCAATTTGCGCGTCCGGATACACCACCACATTGGGATGAATGCAGACGCGATCGCCCACGACGACTCCTGCTTGAATAACGACATGCGCTCCAATCGCCACCGCCTGTCCTAACTGCACAGAAGGATCAATCACCGCACTAGGATGAATCGATGGCGCAAGGCGAAAGGGTTGATAGAACAGCGCGATCGCCTGAGCAAACATCAGTCGCGGTTCGGGTGCCTCAATCCAGGCAATGTTGCGATCGCGTGCCTCTGCTTGCAACGCCGCATCTTTTGGCAGAATCAGGGCACTGGCAGCCGTAGTCTTCACCTGCGCGGCAAACTTTGCACCCTCAATGTAGCTGATCTGCCCCGCGATCGCCTCATCAATGGCAGCAACACCCGTAATGGTAGTATCGTCAACCATATCCGAGCGTAATGATTGACCGTTGACCGCGCTGAGTTTCTCTAGCAGTTCGCTAACTTTCATCGTTCCCCCGATCGCCATTACTCACCACCGCTCCCTACCGTACCAAAAAGGCGGCGCACTCAACATGGGGCGTTTGGGGAAAGAAATCGGCGGGCTGCACGCGCGTCAGGCGATAGCTCCCATCTTTGCAGAGCATTTTTAGGTCACGGGCAAGCGTCGCCGGATTGCAACTAACGTAGACAATGCGATCGGGTGCCAACTGTGCCAGCGCTTCAATCACAGCCGCATCACAACCGCGCCGGGGTGGATCGAGCAGCACGATGTCAGGCTTAACGTCCAGCGTTGGCAACAAAGCTTCGACTGCTCCTTCGACAAACGTGACATTCTCCAAATGGTTCAGGCTAGCGCTCAGTCTGCCTTGCTCTACCGCTTCGGGCTGTACTTCTAGCCCGATCGCCTGCTTCACTCGCTGTGCCAACGGCAAGGTCAAAGTGCCAACACCGCAGTAGGCATCCACCAAAACCTCGTGCCCTTGTAGCTGTAGCTCGTCGGTAATCATGTGTAGCAGCGCTTCTGCCTGCTCAGTATGCACCTGAAAGAAGGTATCGGGTCGCAGTTGGAATGTCAGTCCGGCAAAGCTTTCTTGCAGATAGGGTTGTCCAGCAATGCAAAGCGTATCGCGCCCAAAGATGGCGTTGGTGCGATCGGGATTGACATTCAGTGACACGCCAACGAGATTGGGATAGCGGGTTAACCATGCCTCAGCCTGCTCCTCCAGCCCTGCCAGATTCTTTTCCTTCACGACGAGCGTGAGCAACATTTCGCCCGTGCGACGACCAATCCGAAGGGCAAGATGGCGGACTTTGCCCCGATGCAGCTTTTCGTCGTAAATGCCCCAACCACGATCGTACAAATCTTGCTTGACCTCTGCCAGCAAGGGATTGAGCCGCACATCCTGAATAGGGCACTGGTTCAAGTTGACAATCTGGTGACTGCCCTTTTGGTAGTAGCCCGCTTGAATTTGTCCGGTTTGCGATCGCGCGAGAGGGTACGTCGCCTTGTTGCGGTAGCCCAAATCAGCCTCAGCCGCCAGCATCGGATCGACACGCGGTTGGTCAAAGCCACCAAGACGCTCTAATGCCTGAACCACCTGATTGTGCTTCGCTTCAAGCTGATAGGCATAGCCCACATGCTGCCACTGACAACCACCGCATTTGTCTGCCACAATGCAGCGAGCGCGGATGCGATGGGGTGACGGTTCCAGTATTGCCAACAGTTTGCCGTAAGCGTACTGAGGCTTAACGCGTACCAGGCGAACCTGCACCCGATCGCCCGTCACCGTATCGGGCACAAAAACCACGCGATTGTGCGATCGACCCACGCCATCGCCGCTATCGCTCAGGTCAGTAATGGTCATATCAATAACCTGTCCCTGCTGCCAGCCAGTCTCTACAGGCACAGTCTCTGCGGGCACAGTCTCTGCGGGTGTAGTGATATTCTCGTCGGACGACAATGGGATTAGGGACACCGTAACCTCGTCATGAAAGAGCGTTGATTGATTTTGAGCTTAGTGGATGAGGCAACAATGCTGCCCTTTGTCACAAGTAAAAAGCCACCGCAGCTTGTAGCTTAAAAAAGCGTTCTTTGGGCACACTGTACAAGCCAACGCCGAACAGCCGCTTCAGCTTTCACCGTTCGACCAACTAAATCTAAGGAACAAGAATTTAATCACCTCGGCGTTTTCCGTAGGGGCGCACGGCCGTGCGCCCCTACCTAAGAACAATTTGTCGGTTTTATTTAATCCACGATCCTAAGAAGCGATTGCTTGCAGGATTACACGCATCTATATTGGCTTTGACCGACGACAAACGGATTGGCTTCTGAGTGGCACGAATGAATGGTATGAATGACAATCTGACCTCGTACCATCAAAGTAGCGTCGTCCTCCACTCCCGAATTTGCTGTAAGCTCCTATCCTATCAACCAATCGGAATAATGAAGGTCAAGCCTAAAATCCTCCTGCTGACAAGTGCCCTGTTCTTAACGGCTGTGGCAAGCGTAGGCTACTGGTATGTCTTTGTTGCGGGGTCACCCCAACTGGATGCACCGCAAGCAGAAAAAAAAACGGGGCTTAGCCTTCAGGTGGAAACGTTTACCAGCGAAGCGATGGGTGGCGATCGCGAATACGGTGTCGTGCTGCCGCAAGATTATGACCGCAACCTCAGAAAACGATACCCGGTCGTTGTCTTGCTGCATGGTGGACATGGTACAGCAAGAGACTATGAAGACAAAGCCGCGTTAACCTCTGTGTTGCATGATCTATATCAGCAGAGAAAATTACCGCCAACCATTGTCATCACGCCCGATGGCAACGATCAGCGCGGCACCAGCCCTCTCTGGGATCCCGATTACTTTGATGGACCTAATGGTAAGGTCGCCATGCTCATTGGTTCAGAACTTGTGCAGGAAGTGAAGTCGCGCTATCGTACCCTCGACCAGCCGCAGTTTTGGGCGATCGGTGGACTGTCGTCTGGTGGCTGGGGTGCTTTTAACATTGGCTTGCGCTACCTGAACCAGTTCCATGTGCTGTTTAGCCACACTGGTTACTTCATCAATCAAAGTGGTGCAGAAAACAGTCCCGACGTTTTCGTGGAGGAAATTCCAGTTGATGTCCGCAAGCAACTGCGTGTTTATCTTGATGCGGGTGAAAGCGATGAAAAATTTCTCGAAGCGACCGAACAATTTCATCAAACCCTCGATCGCCTCGACATTCCCAACGAACTCCATGTCTATCCCGGTGGGCACGGCATCACTGGGCAGAATGTCGGCTGGAACTACTGGCACAAGCACCTGTTAAATTCCCTCAGCTTCACAGGCAAGCAGTTTGCGATCGCCCTTAAAGCGCGACACACACAGAAACCAAACAAAGCTTGAGACACGGACGGGCGTGGTCGGCTGTAAAGCCTGCTGAGCGTTGCAGAAAAATTGTTGACTATTCGTAGGCATCGGCAACCCCAAGTAGCCAGTGGTTGGCAGAAACTCAGAACTCTCTAGCGCAACTCAAAACTCAAAACTCAAAACTCAAAACTCAAAACTCAAAACTCAAAACCTTCCGCCCTCATCCCCTCACTCCTCACTCCTCACTTCTCGCCCCTTCCTATGAACCGTCCGCAGCCACATCCGATACCGCTCAGCTACGGTAACAGCAAGCTCAGGCGAAGAACTCAGATTTCGCTGTGGATTGTGGCGATTTTGACAGGCTTGGTCGGCTTGGTCAACTTGCTGTCTGCCGTTACGCCCAGCGTGCCAGAGCGTAGAGCCTTGCTGGAACTGGTTTTTCCGTTTACTGTGCGCGCAGGGGGACGGATCGCGGCTGCGTCGGCAGGCTTTTTGCTGTTGATGTTGGCAACGCAGCTATTACGCCGCAAGCGGACTGCATGGGTACTGGCGGTGAGCATTTTGTTTTTGTCGATCGCCAGCAACCTGATTAAAGGCTTGGATTATGAGGAGAGCTTGTTAGCAGGCGTTTTGCTGGTGCAACTGCTGTTGATGCGGCATGCTTTTACCGCCCAATCAGATCGACCCTCGATCGCGCAAGGCATCCGGGCACTGTTGAGCGCACTGGCGTTTACGCTGGCTTATGGCACGGCAGGTTTTTACATTCTGGATAGTTACTTCAAAATCAATGGGCGACCCATCGACTTTGGTTTGATTCAGTCCATCTTGCAAACGCTGGCAATGTTTTTTACGAGCGACAATGCAGGGTTGGAGCCGACTAACCGCTACGCTGATTTTTTTGCTAATTCCATCTATGCCGTTGGCTTTATTACACTGGCATTTGCTTTTTTCATGCTCATGCGCCCCGTCTTGTTGCGGGGCGATCCGGCGAACGCGGCAGAGCGCTATCAAGCCCGTCGCATCATTGATGAGCATGGGCAATCGTCCTTAGCGCGGCTGGGGTTGCTGAAAGATAAAGCCTATTATTTCAGCCCGTCGGGTCGCAGTGTGGTGGCATACGTTGCGAAGGGACGCGCCGCGATCGCGCTGGGCGATCCGATCGGTCCTCTGGACGATCGACACGAGACGGTGATGGCATTCCGGTACTTTTGCGATCGCAACGATTGGTTTCCCGTCTTTTACGAAGCGGCTCCCGATCAGTTACCGCTCTACGACGCTTTGGGCTTTCGCTCTGTGCAGATTGGCGAAGAAGCCGTGATTGATCTCAAGACGTTTAACTTGAAAGGGAAAGCGAATCAGAATCTCAGGACTGCCATTAATCGTTTGACTAAAACAGGTCATAGTCTCAAAGTGTTTGAGCCGCCGATCAGTGGAGATCTGTTTCAACGCCTCAAACCCATCAGCGATGAGTGGCTCCAAATTAAAAATGGTGCCGAAAAACGGTTCTCGATCGGCTGGTTTGACCCGGCTTACCTGGCAGACTGCTACATTGCCGTCGTCTACGATGCTCACGGCGGTATCATTGCCTTTTCTAACCTGCTGACTGGCTACAACCGCAAGGAAGTGACGGTCGATCTGATGCGGCACCGCAAAGAGGTTGAGAAAGGCACGATGGAATTTCTGTTTGCCACCGTCATTCAGCACTTTCAGCACATGGGCTACGATGGCTTCAACTTCAGCCTCTCACCCCTGGCAGGTGTGGGCGAAACGCCAGAAGCAAAACGAGTGGAAAAGGGCTTGCATTACTTTTTTGAGCACCTGAACCAGTTCTACAACTTCAAAGGGCTGCACCAGTTCAAAGAAAAGTTTCAGCCGCGCTGGGAACCCCGCTACCTGATTTACCCCAGCCTGACGACCTTACCCGATATTGCAGTGGGCTTGGTAAGAGCCGATTCGGGCGATCGACTCCTCGATTATTTCAAACCAGGCACATAGCTGGAACGTGTGACCTAAACCTGAGCGCGTCACGGTTTGAACCTAACGATTCAAGCCAAACATTCGGCGTTCCGAGTTCTAAGCCTAGTGCAGTCATGCGATCTCCAAGCTGAGTATTGCTATCTCCGAACTCAGTGCTGCTAGTTCTGTGTCCTAAGACTGGCAATCTGAAGTGGCTATCCGACAGCCATCCTCACAGAGCTGTAGCTTACTACTCAATCAATCGCGGCCGTAAGGGTTCACGCTCGACGCTTTGTGCCCTGATGCCTGTTCCCTGAGCAGTAGAAAAAGATGGATCAGTGGCGCGATCGCCGTCCAAAAAGATTAACTTTTGTAAAACCCTGCTCAGCGATTTTTCACTACTCTTTCGCTACGTCCCCTTGAGTCGTTAAACTACAGAGAGATATCAGCAGCAATACAACCATCATTATGAGTGTAGTTAGCCAAGTCATTCTGCAAGCCGACGATGAACTGCGTTATCCCACCTGGGGCGAACTTCAGGGCTTGCAAGGCTTTTTTCAAACGGGTGTGCAGCGTACTCGCATCGCTGCCACACTATCGGAAAATGAGAAAAAAATTGTGCAAGAAGCCAGTAAGCAGCTTTGGAAAAAGCGCCCAGACTTCATCGCTCCTGGCGGCAATGCCTACGGCGATAAGCAGCGTGCCCTCTGCCTACGCGATTACGGTTGGTACTTGCGCCTGGTCACGTATGGCATTTTGTCGGGTGATAAGGAGCCGATCGAAAAAATCGGTCTCATTGGCGCACGCGAAATGTACAACGCTCTCGGTGTGCCCGTTCCTGGCATGGCAGAAGCGATGCGCTGTCTGAAAGCAGCTTCCCTAGAGTTACTGTCGGCTGACGATGCGGCTGAAGCAACGCCTTATTTCGACTACATCATTCAGGCAATGTCTTGAGTGGGGCGTAGGGCTTCGACGTGAGCGTTCGACCTGAGTGCTCAAGCCGAAGGGCGCTCAGCCGAACGGGATAGGGTGTGTTATCAATTGGGTTTCCCGCTCTGGATGGAAGTTACTGGCGATCGTACGTCAGAGCTACCATCAAGGGCAGGAAACAGTCGATCTGCTAGCTACTGCACCACCTCAATTTTTGGCACGTCTCCATCCCTTAACGATTCCTTCATGATTTATTGCTGTCCTCAGCAATGCCATGTCATACTCCAAAAAAGTAAGGGCGATACTGTAGGCATGTGGCTAGAGCAGCCAAAATTATTTTAATGCCAGGACATAAACAATAAACAGCAGTTATCCACAGGTTGGGGCTCTACCAAAGGAAGCACATTACGGGAACCAATAGGAAAAGTGTACGAATTGCCGTTTAAGCTTTGGTTTGGGAATTGTCTCACTTGGTCGAAATACTTCGTTCTACGCATTATTTTAGGCACAGCTTTAGGTTGGCCACCCCTAAACTATTCAAATTCAGGATACACGGTCATTATTGGGGTGCCGTGGCAAATGTGGGAACTTGTTGATATTCCCCTGCTTTCACTCCAATGTGCTGACAGAACTGGTTGCCGGGAAGTCATCTTATCACTCGATACGACTGCAAATAGATTTCTAAGACATGCTCGCTATCAAGAAATCGAAAAAAAAATCCAATCCTATTCAGACTTGAACCCGCGATTAATTTTTTATAATAAATGGCAGTATTTCGTTTCAAGAATTTTTCGCTGGAATTGGATTGATTGCTGGCTAACCTGGGCTATTGGAATCGCTGAAGCCAGAACTCGTTTCGCTCTGTTACATGATTTTGATGCAGTAGTTATTGATCCAAAGTTTCTTCTGAATCATTTCAATTTAATCAGAGAATGTAATAGTGTATTCGTTGGGATCCAAAGCGATGATCGATTTAATTGCTATGGAAAAAAAGATATTTTTATGACCATTGAGTTAATGGTTGATATTTATTTCTTGAAATCTCAATACTCTCCCATTGACTTGTTTAATCGTTTGCGTAAGCTTGATGCAGACCTCGTTGTTTGCGATATTCTTCGCGATGTCCAACTTTCGACACCACCAGAAAATAGAACTTTCCATGCAATGCAAAAGGGTCAGATTGTGCATCCATCTCAGTTGGTCAGCCATTGGCACAAAATGAACAGAAGTCTGAAAATATTTGAGCCTGTTGGCTATTCCTCAATCTTAATTATTCCATACTTTAGACATTTAACGGGAGATTCCGCACCCTTGACCGATCTCACCAAGGCTATCAGATCCGGTCGTTTGCATGTCAAGTTCGAGGGTAGAAGTTTAAGCCTTAATAAACTTGACCAAGCTGGCTGTGACTGGATTTCAGAGCAAATAGAAATGCTAGAGTCTTACTTTTCTGAAAAAATTACAACCCTTGTCATTGAGTACTGCGAAAGTATTCGATCTATCCCCTATGTGCAGCACTCTAATTAACTAGATTCAATGAAAGATAGTCTCAGATCTTGCACTGCCCTCGATACCATTGACAGGGTAGAAGTTTAAGACTGATTTCAAACTGTACAGTGACTTTTATTTATCGTGGGCGAGCCTTAGTGTTTTTAAAACAGCAAAGCCAGACCTAGCTGCTTTTTCGCCTTTGGACAGCTTAGTAATCCTGATGATCGGTCGTTAACAAAGTTCTCCGCAAGCCTGCCGCAAAGAGCGTTTGCTTTGCAACACGAATTTATCTAGATGTCATTTAATTTGGCAGTGTACACCGAGGGATGTGTGACACTAGTCTTGCTATTCGATCAGTTTCCCCGCAATATGTTTCGGGGGACTCCTCAAGCGTTTGCTACCGACGATCGTGCCATGGCGATCGCTCAAAGGGCACTAGCAAAGGGGTTCGACCCATCCTTGCCTGTTGTGCAACGTTGGTTTCTTTACATGCCGTTGGAACACAGCGAAAATCTAGAACATCAGCGCCAAGCCGTTGAATTATTCTATTCTCTGCGAAATAATCCTGATGCGGATGGTACTTACAGCTACGCGGTGAAGCATTTAGCCGTCATTGAGCGGTTTGGTCGGTTTCCGCACCGCAACCAAGTGCTCGATCGCGAGTCTACGCCAGCGGAACGAGAGTTTCTGAAGCAGCCCGGTTCATCCTTCTAATCTCCAGGAGCATTGTGCATGACACTATCTGTGACCCCAACGGCAACCCAACTTGACCAGGCAAAGCAGGCGATCGCTGCCTATATCCACAGCATCGACACCAATCCCGATCGGCGCGAAGGTGCCTATCCCTACTACCTGTTTCACGAGCCGGGACAGCCCATTCTTGGTACAGTACTGCTGTTTCACGGCTTTAGCGCGAAGCCGCACCAAATGTGGCGCTTGGCAGATTACCTGTTCCGCAATGGGTTCAACGTCTATCAGTCGTCGATCTTTGGACATCCATGCATCAATCCCGCTCAAAACTGGGCACAGGTGGATCTCAAGCCCGAAATTGCCGAGCCACTGAAAGAGAAAGTGGCGCAAGATCCAGTGCTACAGACTTACTTCGCCAACATTGCTAGCAACCCCGACATTGCCGCACAGCAAAATCCGTTGCAGCAGGCAGCCCTAGTGTCGCGGTTGGTGAGCATTGAGCCGCGCCTGTTAGATATTGTGAAGTCAATCGAGGTTGCCGATGATCCCGATTTTGACGAGTACTTTATCTCGTCCCATTTGGAGTACCTGACCCACGCGAAAGCTCGACTGGCAGAGATTGCGTCGATCCCAGGAGTGGTTTATACCGTAGGCTTATCGGTGGGTGGTGCTGTGGCGTTGGCACTGGCGGCGGCAGACCCCGATCGCGTCCAGAAAACTGTCGTCTATGCGCCTCTGTTGCGGGTCTATGGCGAACAGCGACGGCAGTACGTCAACCTTGCAGGTCCATTGGATATTAAGGAAATGGGCTGGGACCCCAATCTGATGTTTCCGGTGGGGTGCTTTACGGCAGCCGATCGCTTTGGGGGCAGTATGGTGATGAGTCCTGCGTCGATCGCCTCGCTCAAAAAAGTGCCCATTTTCATGGTGCTCACTGAAAACGAAGACGCGGCTGATATTAAGACCAATCAGACGTTTTACGAAGAAACGGGCGCAGAGCAAGACGGCAACCGCTACTATCTCTACCGAGCGATGGATCTGGTGCCGCATCCAATGGTTGATCCCACGGAAGTGAGCCAGAACATGAGCAATCGCTTCTGGCAAAGCTTATACCAGGAAACGTTCCGCTTTTTGACAACGGGCGATGTGGATATTCCCAACATGGGTAATCTGGAGCAAGATCCGGCGTTGCCGCAGGTGCCTCCGGTTTAGCGACTGACCCAGAAACCGGGTTTCTCGCTAGCAACATCGCGATCGACATCGCCCATAACGCAGAAACCCGGTTTCTAATCGCTGGCTCTTGGCACGATGATGTAGCCTTCGGCGAGGCTTCCGAGTGCGATATTGCGTTCCAGTCCCCAGTACCACCAGTGCGCGGCGACATAGGCACACACCAGGCTGTCTAATTGATCTTCCACTGCTTTCAGAGCCGTTCCTTTAAACGGGATTTCTGACGGCAGCAGTTTGCTTTGGGTGACATCGAGCGCTGGTTCAAGCGTAGGGAGCCGATCGCAGAGCAACTGCCGCAACCGAGCCAATTCGATCCGTCGGTCTGCCAATTTTCCTTTTTTGTATTTCAAGATTCGCTCTAGCCCAAAGAGATGAACGATCGCGGGATGGGGAAACACCTCAATCTGATGCCGTCCAGCTTGTTTGGGTGCGATCGCAGGCGCATGGTGAAACCCCTTTGCTTCCAGGCTCAACCCAAAGGCAACGGTACGCGCCGCAAAGGGCAAGCCCAGATTAGCAGGATAGGAACCTGCATGGTAGCGTCCAAAGTGCTTGTGGGTGAGGCGATCGCACAACCGCATCCCGGTTGCATTGGGAATCAACGTGGGCGCATCAACCGCGATCATGCCCGATTCGTCAGGTGCTATGCAGGTATCCACCCAGGCAAGAATATCCTCAGTCGCGTCTTCTCGTCGCAAATCAATCAGTTCCAGCCTGCTATCCTGCCAATCGAGGCAGCACAACCCGCTTGCCCCCGAACTCCAACCCAAGTCGATACCCAAAAATTTCATTTAGAGGTCTGTGCGAGAATAGGGCTGATGCTGAATGTATGGCGATCGAGGTTTGTCAAGTACGATCGGGCATGAATCTATTCAGCGATAAAGACGCTTTTCCATTCGCTGTAGTGGTCCAGCACTGCCAAGCCTAACTCGCGTCCCAGCCCGCTGCGTTTCACGCCGCCGAACGGCGCTTCAAGGTGGACGCTGTGCCCCGTGTTGATAGAAAGTACGCCTGTTTCGATCGCCCGTGCCACCCGTAAGGCTCGACTGATATCGCGTGTCCAGATCGAGCCAGAGAGTCCGTAGAGGCTATTGTTGGCGATCGTCACTGCTTCTTCCTCCGTATCAAAGGGCAGCACACAGACGACAGGACCAAAAATTTCTTCCCGCACAATCTGCATCTCTGGTGTGGCATCGGCAAAGATGGCGGGTTGCAAGTAGGCTCCGTTAGCTAGCGCTCCAGTGGGGATGTCACCGCCACAGAGCAGTTTGGCTCCCTCGGCTTTGCCAATATCGATGTAACGGTGAACGCGATCGCGATGACCAGTAGAAATTAAGGGACCGATTTCAGTTTGCGCCTCTGAGGGATGACCGATTTTGAGCGCTTGAAATTGTTCGGTCAGTTGGCTGAGGAAGGTGTCATAGAGGGGGCGCTCGACGAGGATGCGCGATCGAGCACAGCAGTCCTGTCCTGAGTTACCAAGAACGCTCCAAAGGGATTTCACCACCGCTTTGTCTAAATCCGCATCGGCAAAGATGAGATTGGCAGACTTGCCGCCCAGTTCCAGCGTCACGTTTTTGATGTCATCTGCTGCCAGTTTCATGACCTGGGTGCCGATTTCGGTTGACCCCGTAAAGGAAACTTTTCGCACGAGGGGATGGCGCACCAGAGCATCGCCAGCCGTGCTGCCCGCGCCTGGTACAACGTTGAAAACGCCTGCGGGCACTCCAGCTTCCAGCGCTAGTTCACCCAATCGCAGTGCCGTAAGTGGCGTTTGAGAGGCAGGCTTAAGGACGATCGTGTTGCCCATTGCCAGAGCAGGCGCAACTTTCCAGGACGTGATGGCGATCGGAAAATTCCAGGGCGCAATCATGCCACACACGCCGATCGGTTCGCGAAAGGTCAGGTGCGTGCCTGCCGCTGCAACGGGAATGGTCTGCCCACCGACTTTGTTAATCGCGCCAGCGTAGTACTCGAAGCAATCGGCAGCCATGTTCACTTCGTCTCGCGCATCCCGAATGGGTTTGCCAGCGTTGCGGCTTTCCAATTGCGCCAGGGATTCTAGATTTGTGCGGATCAAGTTTGCAAGCGTGAAAAGCATCCGGGCACGATCGCGAGAATTGACCTTGCGCCAACCTGCCCGCGCTTTTTCGGCTGCCAGCACCGCTCGATCGATATCTTCAACGCCACCCGCTGCAACCGTTGCCCAGGTTTCACCTGTCGCTGGATCAATTAAACTAGACTGCTGACCCGATGCAGCAGGCACCCGATCGCCCCCAATCAATAAGCCTTCGATCGTCACTCCATAACCCCTTCATACGTTCATAAGCATCAGCATACAGAAACCGGGTTTCTTCATGAAACTGTGCTGTTTGAGCCTCAGGCTAAATCCAGAAACCCGGTTTCTCTCAAGAATCGTCGTCTGGCAAAGCTTCGGTGTACTGGTCGATCGCCTCTACCATTCCTGACATACGCAAACCTCGGAGGTTTCAACCAAGCATTTAACCTCTGACCAAACTCGGTGCTTAAACCTCCGAGGTTTTGGTCGAATGCGTCATTGCACCATGCTACAGCCCTAGAAGTTTGGTGATCACGGGCAGCAAATCGCTACAGGCTTTGACGATCGTGGCGGTGCTGGGAAGCGCGGCGATCGTCCCCTTCAAAACCTTGATGGACGTTCCGGCGAGTTTCTTTAAGGTGCCGTCTTCTGGGTTTTCTCCGGCTTTTGCCAGGGTGCCCACTTGCTCCAGGGCTTCGGTTTTATCGTCGGGTTGGAGGTCGGGGTCAGCTTCGATCGCGCGTTGGAGTTGTCGCAGGCGATCGACCAGTTCGGCGGCTTGGGGGTTGGTGGCTTGCAGTTGATTGATGGTGTTGGTGACGTTGCCGCTGATTTCACCCAGGTTGAAGGTTGAACCTGTGACATTGCCAGTCACGTTAATGTTACGGCTCTGGTCAGTGTTTTCTTGCATGGCGTTTCCTCCCACAAGTTGGTTAAAAAATTGGGCTTTTTGCGCCAGAGCGACTTCTTTAAGGTCGGCAGCGCGGAGTTGATGTAAGGTTTCGACTTTTGCTTCCAGTCGTTGTACTTTGTCTTCGTAAGCTTCTCGTAGGCTGCGAGAAATTTCGGCTTTGTCAGCAGTTTCAGAGACTTCGAGCGTCACCAGCGCATCATCGCCTTTGCGTTCGACGGCTTGAATGGATTCATAGCTAATCTCTGGGTGGTCGCTCATGAGCTGCTGAAAGGCTTCGGCAAAGGCGGTACGATTCATGCCGTTGCGTAACAGCACTTGCACGACGTTCATCATCTTGGTGTAGAGCCGCTCAAAGTCTCCGGGCGCGAAGACCTGATCGGGTTCATGAGGACGACGATCGCGATTGCCCAACTCGTTGGGTTGTTCTAACAAAAAGACGTACTGACAATCGATGTCTTTGAGTCTCGTGGTGTGATCGATGTTCCAGGCTTCTAAGCAGGCTCCGGTGAGCGATGCCCCGGTGAAGTCAGTGCCAATTGCCAGAACTTCGCGCAGATTGGCATCGCGGAGCTTGGCTTGCTGCAAGGTCGCGCCGCTGAGATCGGCTCCTTTCAGGTTGGCGGCATTCAGGCTAACGCCATTGAGATTCGCACCACGCAGGTTGGCACCAATGTAGGTTTTTTGGGAGCCGTTGCGCGTTACCAGCAACTGACGCACGGCAGCGTGAGACAAAATAGAATCGCCCAATCGAGCGCGGTCTAACTGCTTGGCATCGTGCCAGCAAACGTGCGTGAGCATGGTTGGCTGCTGTTTAGAAGAATGAAAACTCGCGCTTCTGAGCATGGCTTGAGTGAAGTTTGCTCCAGTGAGACCAGCCCCACAAAAGGAGGTGCCTCCCAGAGCGCTAAACACAATGCCAAAGCTACGCAGCAGGGCAAATTTTTCGTCGCCTTTGCGTGCCTGACGGCTACAGTAGATGCCCAACAGCAAGCTAGCGCCAGCGACAGCGCCAGCGACAGCGCCAGCGCCAGCGACAGCGCCAGCGACAGCGACAGCGACAGCGACAGCGACAGCGCCAGCGCCAGCGACAGCGCCAGCGCCAGCGACAGCGACAGCGCCAGCGACAGCGCCAGCGCCAGCGACAGCGCCAGCGACAGCGACAGCGCCAGTGCCAGCGACAGCGACAGCACCAGCGACAGCGACAGCGCCAGCGCCAGCTAGCGCGATCGTTCCAGCAGCTCTAGCGGTGAAACCTTGACGGGCGATCGCGGTAAAAGTCGCAAAAATGGTAATGAAGTAAATAATCGTGACCGCCAAATCATTGGTGAAACTGCTCCAGTCGTAGGTAGAGTCCCACCAGCGCGGGAACCAAGCAGCGACATACCAGCCTAAGTAGCCTTGTAACACCCCTGACAGAGCCGATAGCACCAGTAAGAGTAGTAATTGCCCCACAAACCAGCGTTTTTGAATCCCTGCCGTCGCTTTGGTGAAATGTGCCCCGTTCAAAAGAGCATTGGTGAAGTTTGTTCCCCGGATATCTGCCTCGCTGAAGTCTGCGCCGGAGAGATCCTGTCCTTTAAAGGATTGCCCTCGCAGGTCGGCGCGGCGGAAGTCACGTTCTCCATTGGCGTAGCGGTTGAGGACTTCGCGGGCGTTCATGAGGGAGTGGGGTGTGGGGATTATTCTCTATGATTCTCCAATATAAGCACTGAGAAACACTAGTTGGTTGATCATTGCTGCCGTCGATCGGTTTGCTGAGTTGAAGACCTCCGAGGTTTTGAAAACCTCGGAGGTCTGCCTAACCCCCCATGAGTGCGATCGCCAGATCCCCGACTTCTTCGTTGTTTTTTGCTAGTCACTCATGCTTCCATGACAGAAGTCGGGGATCTTAAGGTGAGCGATCGCTCTGGAACGCACTACGATCGCACTCCATTGGCGGTTTGCTTCAGTGCTGTCAGATCCCCGACTTCTTCGCTGGTTTTAGCTGATTACTCAAGGTTGCATGACAGAAGTCGGGGATCTTAAGGTGAGCGATCGCTCTGGAACGCGCTGCGATCGCACTCCAAACGCCAGCGTTCTCATTTCAAACAGGAACGATCGCATTTCAAACAGGAATATTCTCATCTCAAGTAGGAACGATCGCACTTGAAACAGGAGTGTTCTCATCTCAAGTAGGAAGGATCGCATTTCAAGTAGGAACGATCGCACTTCAAACAGGAGTGTTCTCATTTCAAGTAGGAACGATCGTGTTCTCAATAGGAGTATTCTCGTTTCAAATAGGAATGTTCTTATTTCAAACAGGAATGTTCTAGTTTCAGGCAGGGACGATCGTGTTTCAACTTACAAGTACCGCACTCTGAAGCGCAAGTTTCATGTTCGGAGGCTCAAGCGTGCTTCAGCTTCCTACGATTCTCCAATATAGTCACTCAGAAACACCAGTTGATTAACCATTGCCTCTGCCAATCGGGTTGTCATGAGTTTTAAGACTCGACGCATCTGTTCTCCGATCGAATACTCCTGAGATGAGATGATGATCCCGGTGTGGATGCGCCCTTCAGCCATGTAAAGGTTGTGCAATTGGCAGAAGTCACCCACATTGAATGTATATAAAACTCGCTGTTGCACAATTGCCAGCGCTAACTGCTCTGCATCGCTAAAGCCCATGGTGCGGACTTCTCCAACCGTTGTCACATCAACTCCCCGCGACCTTAAGGCGTTGGCGACTCGATGATCCATCGAATCTTCGTCGATAAACAGCCTGATGAGACTCATGCAGACGGTTCCATTTCTGCCGAAAGTCTTTCGTAATCTGCCTTCTCAGCAGTCAAATAAGACTCAATCTCTGCTCGATTGGCGTGGTAATAGGTCAACGCGGCATACACTTGTGCCAACGTCAGATTTCCCATGCGCTCAACAATATCTTCTGCGTTTAGCCCTAGCTTGTACCAGGCAGCAACGCGCTGCACCGATACCCTGGTTTCAGCCAGACGTGGACGACCGCCCAGCGTCTCAGGCGATCGGACAATCAATGTGCCAATATCGGTAATCGTTTGCATAGATTGGCTCGGCACCCTGGCATATGGCATCACTCACATCCTAACCCACGCTGTAGTAGGCAACAAGAACGCCCTATCAATCAGAATCACGGGAGGATGGCTCACTGAGGAGACTGCTCCGGGTGGCGTTTCGTCACATAGTCTGCGATCGCTCGTTTCCGATGTTTGCGCTCTGACAAATGGAACGCGATGCGATCGCACTCCAAACGCCAGCGTTCTTATTTCAAACAGGAACGATTGCACTTCAAATAGGAATATTCTCGTTTCAGGCAGGAACAATCGTGTTTCAAACGGCAAGTGCCGCACTCTAAAGTGCAAGTTTTATGTTCAGAGTGTCAAGCGTCCTTCCGATTCCTACAATTTTCTAATATAGGCACTCAGAAACACCAGTTGATTGACCATTGCTCTATCTGATTTAGCAGCAACTAGCTTCAGTAAGCCGCTTAGCTGCTGTCCTACTGAATAGCGTTGCTGTTGCAGCACAATGATCCCAGCATGGCTTCGCTCGGCAACAAGAAATTCGCTGTGCAAACGGCAAAAGTCGCGTCGGTTGTAGCTGTAGATGGTTCGCCTTTGTTCGGTTGCCCAAACTAGCTGTTCCTCATCGGAAAAGCGTTGTCTGCCGACATCAGCAACTGTCACGACATCTAAACCGGCGTTACGAAATGCTCTCACTAGAGATTTCTCAAAGCTATCCTCATCCAGGTAAAAGCAAACCTGGCTCACGGCATCTTTGCCCGATATTCAGCTTCCAGGCGATCGTATTCTTCTCGATCAGCCGCAATCTCTGCATCAATGACCTCTTTGTTGGCAAAGTAGTAGGTCAGTGCAGCGTAAATCTTCGCTAACGATAGCTGCGGGCGTTCTTCCAGAATGTCTTCTGGCTTCACACCTGCGTTAAAGTCGATCGCAATATTGTGAACCGTCAGCCGATGTCCAGCGATGCGGGGACGACCGCCACAGGTGCCGGGTGTCTTGACAATCAGGGTGCCAATATCTGTAATTGTTTGCATAGGTCTTTGTCAAAGCTGACTTCATCCTAGCCCGCTTTACTTCAGTCAACCGATCGCGCTTACTGTGCCGTCATGCCACCGTCCGCCGCGATGATAGAGCCTGTGAGAAACGATGCCTCATCCGATGCCAAAAAGAGGGCAAGATGGGCAATTTCACGCGGCTCACCGGGACGACCGATCGGCTGAAAAGAGTCAATGCTGTCGTAGACCTTCTGCAAGCCGCCCAGCATTTCGGCATGGGCATAGTTAATCGGCGTATCGACCCAACCGGGACAAATAGCGTTGCAGCGGATGCCCTGTTTGGCATAGTCCAGCGCAATGCCGCGTGTCAGCATCACTACCGCCCCTTTGGAGGCAGAATACACAGCGAGAGAGGGTTCCGATACCAAACCATTGACGCTGGCAATATTGACGATCGATCCCTTACCACTTTTCAACATGTGCGGAATCGCCGCCCGACAGCCATACATGACCCCTTTCACGTTCACATCCAGCGTCTTGTCAATCACTGCATCGGGTACTTCGTGAAACACACCGGGAATATTCACGCCTGCATTGTTCACCAGCATATCAATTTGCCCGTACTCTGAAACACACAGGGCAATGAAGGCATCCACCTGAAGGCGATCGCTCACATCGGCTGCAACGGCTGTCGCCATGCCACCCGTTTGCTGAATGCCCTCAGCTACAGCAGCGACGGTATCCCCATTCAGATCCACACAGAGCACCTTGCCGCCTTCTTCCGCAAGACGTTCCGCGATCGCCTTGCCAATGCCAGAACCCGCACCCGTCACGACACACGTTTTACCGTCCACCCGTGCCATACCGTTCATCCTCATTAAGCGCTCAATCTCGTCCCATGAGCCATTGTGACAATAGTTAGTAACAATGGTTGAAACAAACCACACCGCTCAGTAGAGATCGAATTTAGATACTATGAGGTATCGCTTGTAACGCCTAAGCTCAGACCAGCGGAGAGAACGCACCATGACGATTCCAGATCCCTTTGAGAATCAGGACTTGAAGCGACTCCAGCTCTTTCTGTATCTAGTGCCTGTTGTGGGCTTCTTCCCCGCACTGTGGACGCTTTATCGGGGACAAGGCACACGCCAGCAAAAGAATATCAGCCGACTGGTGGTGACGCTGGCGTTGGGTTGGCTGGTTGGTTACATCCTATTAGGCGCAGGCGCAAGCGCCTCTGATTCGCTCTCGTTGCCGCTCTTGATTACTAGCAGTTTGTTCACCTCTGGCTACTTTTTGGTGAACCTTTGGTTGATGGTGCAACTATGGCGACGCAAGGCATTGAGGTTGCCGATCGTGAGTAAGTTGGGCGATCGGTTGCCGTGAGGGGAGAGGGGCAAGGGGCAAGGGGCAAGGGGTGCAGAGAAACTGCAAAAACTCAAAACTCTCACATGCTTTTCTGATTTCTGACTCCTGACTCCTCTCTTCCAACTCAAAACTCAAAACTCAAAACTCAAAACTTCTTCCCCTGCCTCCCCTGGCTCCCTTTTACCCTTTCACACGCCTGAATTAAATGTTGCATCGTCACATTGCTCTTTGAGGCAGCAGCATAGACGGCGGCATCGCGGGCGATCGCGTTGATTTCGCCTCCGCTTAAGACAAACTGCTGCGCTAACCCATGCCAGTCGATCGTGGCATCAAGGGGGACGTTGGCTGGAAATGCTTGCTGCCAAAGCTTAAGGCGGGTTGTGAGATCTGGCATGGGAAAGTGCAGCAGGGGCGTGATTTGTCGTCGCCATTGGGGGGCAACGCTCTGTTTATGAGTCACGCTGAGGAGGGTAATGCCGTGATGCTGTTGCCGCAGGGCGAGGAACTGATGGATGACGGTCGGTGATAGCAAGGCTGTGCGGCTGAGCCACGCTTGAGCGGACTTGAGCAAGAGGACAGTTGGGGCTTGAGCGGCGATCGTGTGGAGTAACTGAGGCACATCGTCTAACGTCACTTGAGCGAGATCGACACACACCAAAGGGGTTTGCAGACTTTGCGCAAGCGTCCGTGCTGCTAGTGTTTTACCCGTTCCTGATGCACCAACGAGAAGCGCGATCGTGCCTACTGTTAGCTGTGATCCAGTAGACGCAAAGCCCCAGTCTTCATCGACCTGTTGAGCACACTGCACACGATGGCATAGGTGTTGCAAGTCTGCCAGCAGTGGGGGCGGGAGGATTAGGGTGGGGAGTGGGGAGTGAGTGGGGAGTGGGGAGTGAGGAGTGAGTGGGGAGTGGGGAGTGGGGAGTGGGGAGTAGGGAGTGAGTGGAGGAACAAGGGCTGTAGGGGAAGAAACGGGGTGCAGTAGGGTTTCTAGGGTATCGCTGGCGGGTCGATCGGCTAACAGGTAATTGACTAACGGATCGGGAAGTTTGACCAGGCGAGAGAGTAAAGGAGCCGTTTGGGACGATCGCAGCTCTAGAAGGTGATACTGAATCAGGGTTGAATCGCTGGTGAGGGCAGACCGGAGCGATCGCCACTCGGCATCGGTTCGGCACAATAATCGCAGCATCAAATCGACGGTTGGCAGCCCTGTTGCATCGGGATGTTCGGTCTCCTGAAGGTAGTTGTAGAGCCGTGCGTACCGACGGCTAATTTCAGGCGCGAGTGCCATCAAAACCAGATTCTTCTCTGGAACGCTTAGCTTCAGACGATCGCACAGCAACGGCAACCCCAAGGAAATACCACGCTGCTGGCTCACCTGAATTTTTGCTTCTAGCTGCTGCTGGTAGCTGCCTTTGGCTGGAGACAAGCGACGGCGAGGATTTTCGGCTGGCGAGTCGTAGGATGTCTCCCCTTCCAAGGTGACCAACCCTTTCCACCAGTGGCTTGTCACACGATCGACTCGTGACCGTGCGGTACGATCGACCATCTTCGTTTCCTGACGCTGCCGCGCGATCGCCACACTCAAAACGCGATCGAGCCAGCCTAACTCTGCCCGTAAGTACGCCCAATTATCGGCAAATGGTTCGATGGAATCGCTTGGCATTGGAGAGACAGTGCAGTACTGGAGACCATTTGTTTGATCTTATACTGCGCTTTCTGAGATCGGCTTTCTACACAAGACACAAGCCTTCTTCCCACTGGCATTGAAGCGGAGTATTCCGATCCAGACGATGGTGTCAGAGATGTCCCTTCATGACCTTATCTGGCTTGCTAAAACTTGCTCTTGCAACTGCGCTTGACTACAGGCAGGTTCCCGACAGCTCAAGCCCTGGCATACTAAGCCAATGATTCCTTCAGGTAAGTCCGCTTCTAACTTCAGGACAGCCGTGGGAAGGTATTGCGTGGAGAGGTTTGCAAGTTGATCCTGTGAGGTGCGGATCAAGATGTGGTTGTGAAACCAGTCGAGGGCGGCGAAAAGGCTGGGACACGCCTGGGGCGATCGTGCCATCACCTCACCAAAGGACTGTAAGGTTTGTTCTGCTTTGTCGAGGTGGCTCAGGTCTTCTGTGAGCAGCGACAGGCGAACCAGATTCGCAGCCGCGATGCCATTGGCAGATGGTGTGGCGTGGTCAATGTAGCCCCGCTCGCGCAGCAGCAGATCATCGCTGGCAGCGGTATTGTAATAGCCGCCCCTTTCGATGCTCCAGAGGAACTCGTCAAATTCTGTTTGGACGGCAACAGCGCGATCGAGCCAGGAAGACGGGGGAGTGGGGAGTGGGGAGTGGGGAATGGGGATGGAAGCTTGATCCAGATCGAGTAGGGCTTTGATGAAGAGAGCGTAATCCTCCGATTGTGCTAAAACGTCTGGTTTGCCATCATAGTTCACGCGATGGAACCGTCCGTTCACCCACTGGTGCTGAAGGATGAAGTTGGCGGCGTTGGTTGCTAACGCGAGGTAAGACGGTTGTTGAAACACACTGGCAGCGCGGGCAAGACCGGAGATCATCAGGCTATTCCAGGCGACGATCGCCTTGGTGTCTGTCACAGGAGGAATGCGACCTGCCCAGTCGGTAGTCTTAGCTTCTTCGCTATTGCGGGCAGGAGGAAACGTGGGCAAGGCATCCGCAGCAGCGCTGTAGCGAACGAGAAAGAGCTTACCGAGCGTCTTTTCCAGCGAATCGGTAAGTGTGCCAGGGCGATGCCGTTGTAGGACGTTAAAGCCCTCAAAATTGCCGCTTTCCGTCACGGTAAACTGGTCTGTCAAGGCTGCTAATTCTGGCAGCGTCAAGAGTTCGACCAACTGCTGATAGTCCCAGGCGTAGAAGGCACCTTCTTCCGGTTCAGCAGCGGTAGAATCGGTAAAACTATCAGCGTCTTGAGCGGCGTAGAAGTAGCCCTCAGGGGCAGTCATTTCGCGCTGAAGCCATTGAACGGTGAGGGCGATCGCCCGTTCAAACGCGGGTTCCTGCACACCAGCCGCCCACAAATTCGCTAGATACTCGACGATTTGCCCATTGTCGTAGAGCATTTTCTCGAAGTGCGGCACCGTCCAGGTAGGGTCAACGGTGTAGCGATGGAAGCCGCCGCCCACATGGTCAAAAATGCCGCCCAGCGCTAACGCCAGTCCTCGCTGGTCACTGAGTTCGCTAGCGCTTGAACGATCGGAGCTGAACCGTCGCGATCGCAGCGCCACCTCCGCATAGGGAATCATCGGAAAACGAGGACCAGGCGTTTTGGACGCAAGCACGCTAATGTTTGCTTCTAGTCCAGTTTGCAGCACGTCAGCGCCAGGTGACTGTGCCGACTTGAGCGTTGCGGCACCTTGAAGGTTGGTCAAAATCTCGCCTTTGATCGCTTGCAGTTTCTCTTTCTGCGTGTCGTAGTAGTGGCGGATGGACTGGAGCACCTGCAAAAAGCCTGGGCGATCGTAGTGCGGCTCGATCGGGAAATACGTACCGCCATAAAACGGCACCAGGTCATCGGGAGAAAGGAAAACGTTGAGGGGCCAACCTCCCTGCCCAATCATCAACTGCACCGCCTGCATGTAAATGCTATCAAGGTCGGGACGCTCTTCTCGATCGACCTTGATGGGCAGAAAATTCGCATTCATGTAGTCAGCGATACCCCCGTCGGAGAAGGCTTCTCCTTCCATGACCGTGCACCAGTGGCAGCTAGAATAGCCAATGGACAGAAAAATCGGCTTGTTGTCACGTCGAGCGGTTTCTAGTGCTTCATCACACCAAGACCACCAGTCGATCGGGTTTTCGGCGTGTTTTCGCAGGTAGAGGCTGTTGGCTTGGGCAAGGCGGTTCGTCATGAGGGGGCAGAACGCAACGGTAAAGGCACTACTCAGTGTATCGGTGTCCTCTTAAAAATAACAGTGCTTCGTAAACCGCAAAGGCGTAGAGGACACGGAGAGTGGCGTTTGAGGGAGAGCGATTCTGAAACAAACCTAAGCAGTGTTTTAAAGCTTCTTCGCTGCGTTGCCTAGCCGCGCTGAACTGTAAGTTCGCGCTCACAGATCCAAGTCCACTCAAGGGGCTTAAGCCAGCTTGCAGTCCCTTGAGTGAACTTCATGCCATTAGCCCGGATTTTCAATCACGGGCGGGAGAGCAGCGTCGTGAAGGGTTTTAAACCACGCCCTAGTTAGAGCTATTTTGAACGGTTGGGCGATCGTCTGCCATTTGAGATTGCTTGGTTTTCAGGTTGCCTAGCTGCACTTGTAGTTGTAACTGCTGGCGAATCTGATCTTCCGGGATGCCCAATCGTTCTGATAGTTGCGCGGGCGTAAAGCTAAGATTGCCTAACTTGATTCGCAAGTTTTCATCCAATTGAGCTTGACCGTTTTTCACGGTTGGCTTGCCCTCAACACCGATGTAAAAGCTCTGACGACTTAACTCTGGAAAGGCAGTCACGAGTTTAGAAAAAAAGGCTCGATCGTCGGGTGGCAGTTGATCGGGCGAAAGATCGCTCAGGTTGACGACGGCTCCGCTCTCAACGGTACCGTTTTGCATGGTCGTGTTAGCTCCCTTCAGCGCACTACCCAGCTTTTTACTCTCTACTTTGCGCGTCATTTCTGTCGTGAAGAGCCGCGTGAGTTCGTTTTGACGCAGTTGTTGTTTGGTTAGCTGTTTCTGAGGGGTTAGCGGTGTAGGGCTAGGCGTGACTGCGGTTGGCTTGCTCGCTGGCTTTGGCAAGTCTGAAGATGGCTGCCCCGTTACAGTACCGCTACCAGCATCAGCAGCAACGGTCGGGGCTGTGGTGGGGCTTTGACTAGGCTGAGCAGTCGGTTCAGCTTGGCTGGTAGTGTACCAGTCAGGCAATCGAGTTGCTTGCTGCCAGTAGTAAAACGCAACAGCCGCCGTGCCTGCCAGCGCCAAAGAGACAGCAATGAGAAGTCGTTTCATAGTGAAAAACTCACCTACGTTGCACAAGCTTCCTATAGTAACCTCAGTTCGACGAAGCTAAAAGCTCACTGGGACAGTCGAGCCGATAAACTCGCTGCGCGCTCGGTCTCAAGGATGGTTTGAAGCGCTTGCATGACCGAGTCAAAGCGTTCCCTAAAACGCTTCACGCTGAGTGGTGCGATCGCTATAAAACGCGATGTCTCTGCCTGCGATACGATAGGCTTGAGAAAGCAATGCAACGCACAAGGTCAGTTGACACTGTTCTTTCTCTTTCTCAACAGATGAGCTTTGGCAGATAAGCTTAAGTGAGCGGAAGTTTAGATTATTTTTTGACTTAGTTTTTTTGACTTGGTTTTTTGACTTAGGAACAAGAATTTAATCACCTCGGTGTTTTCCGTAGGGGCGCACAGCCGTGCGCCCCTACCTACGAACAATTTGTCGGTTTTATTTAATCCACGATCCTTAGTAACGCCGATGCCTGATGCTTTTAAGGCTACTGTTTGTACTAGCTGCCGCAACTTACCAGACTTAGACTTTTATCTGTGGCTTTCTTTAGCACCGCCTTCACACCACCGACAATCTACCTTGTTCTAAAGAGCTTTTATGACTGAAACCCCTCAAAATTTCTCCCAACCGTATGATCCATCCGCCGTCGATGGAGAGAGTTTATTACAATCGCTGCGGCGGAAAGAAGGCACCTGGGTTGAATGGGGGCAGGCGTGCCAGACGCTACAGAAAGCTGGCTACAGTCCTCAAGCAATTTTTGAAGCCACTGGCTTTGAGCCAATCCAACAAAACCAGGTCATTGTAGGTGGTCAAGTGTATGGCAGCGCGGTGAGTGCTGGTGTGCCAGAGCCGGTCAGAATTCATTTTGAGCGTAAAGGCAGCGATCTGCTGTACGAATTTCGCATCCTGACGCAGCCAGAGCGGGCAGCAGCAGCAATCCTGGCGGTTGAGAAAAGTATTGATGCCGATGAAGCGAGAGAGGTTGCTAAAGCCATTAAGGATTTTTCACGGTTAGGTGGGGTGCCAGAAGGGTTTACGGATCATCCTGGTGATGCGATCGCCTACCAGTCTTGGAAGCTGGCACGCCAAAAAACAGATTTGCAAGAACGATCGCGACTCATTGCTAGAGGGCTGCGGTTTGTTCACAGCGACGATGCCCGCAAGCAAATTGAACGACTGCTCACTGATTTCAGCGTGGTTCGCACAATCCCTGCCCCCCTGCTTCCTGTCTATCGGCTAGAAAGCGACGAAGAATTGCCGCGAGTGCTGCCAGTCGTGGGCAAGCTACCGCTGACGAAGACAGATCTTCATGCAGTGCCGATGATTGATCCTCTTGAACCTTTTGGGGTGGTGAAGTTTGAGGGTGCTGGTGCCTGGGTTCCCATTCCTGGCTGGCAGGTGATTTTGGTGGCAAACGATCCGATCGTGCTGTTGTGCAATAGCCATGAGGACTTACCAACGCCGCTGTCTGGAAAGCAACAGGAGGTGCTCGTAGTAGTGGATCGGGCACAGCGAGAGTGGAGGAACGATCGCTACTTCATCATTGAGCAAGCAGACCAACTCCAGATCCAATGGTTTGACGCATCACCCGATCAGCCCCTGTTAGGCGAAGTCATTCTCATCATGCGTCCGAAGAAAATTATTGATGAGGATCACACTAAGGACTACTTTGGGAATCGTCCGGGCTATGACGGTTGGCAAACAGACGAATAAGCTCACGGCTGACAGCGATACAGTTGGTACGGAATCCCTAAGCGGTAGAAGCGATCGCGATCGACATTGCAGCCGATCGATAATCCAGGTGCCTGGAACAGCGAAAGCTTGGGCGGGTAGGCGGACTGCTTTAGCCCGGGTACAACCAGCCATAAGTTAAGTGGCGCATTCAATGGTTGCTTGAGCGTTGCTAAGTTTTGCCAGACTTGAGCAATCGTTGGGGTTCCTTGCGCGCGAGCGCCAGCAGTGGATGACTGCGACGTTGCCGGACGCACTCGCGGAATGAAGGCAAAATATTGACGCGGATCAGGGGCGCGATCGTCATACTCGTGCAGTGCTAGCGCAAAGCTCAGCCCCAGCGCTACACCTTGAAAATCGCCGTATGCCATCCCCATCAACAGCGACGGCGCAGCATCTAGATGAACCGTTCTAGCAACTTGATCCGGCTGATAGGGCTTAAGAAACGCCTGGTTGGAGACGACCAGCGTACTGCTGAGAACGCCCACAAGCAGTACTACCCAGGTAAGGGTGTATTTTGGACGAGCAGAAGACGCATAAAGAGTGTTTCTCCAGAGCTTTCCTCCACCTCTTGCTGCCTGATCCTGCGTGAGACAGGCACCCAACAACGCACAGACGGCTGGAAAGTAAAGGAAGTTGTAGCGGGGAACGGAGGTAATGTCTTTGCCAAGGATGAACACGATCGCCAAAAATTGCAGCACCACAAACAGCACAAACAGCACCTGCATCCGGGTTGCCAGGTGCGTTTCAGGTGTGCTCCAGAGCTGACCAAAGCGGCTAGAAACCTGCCAGAGTAACCAACCCGTGAACAGCACCATCAACAGCACCATCAAAACGGCAATCCAAAGGGGCTGATTTTCAACGGGTAGCGCGATCGTCATCAAAATCCAGCCCATCGGCAACTGATAAAAAGGCGCGATCGTGTCCATCCAGTCCGGTTCAAACGGCTTCATCCAATCGGTTTCGGGACGGGTCATGTGGCTTAGAAAGGTCGGCAGCCAGGGCAGGTAGGTAAGACAGACTGCCGTTGTCGCGAGTGTGACGGCAATGAGGGCGCGGCGCGGGTGTAGGGCTTCGACGTGAGCGCTCAGCCGAACGGTGGAGGAACTAGGGTGTAGGGTTGGTAGGGAGCGGAAGGTCAGAATGTTGACCAGCAGCGTAGCAACCTGGGCGACGAATGCCAGCAGGAAAAAATAATGGACGTAAAAGCCGACGCTGTTGACGATGATCCAGCCAAGCCAAACACCGGGGCGAAGCTGTCGTTGATACAAATCGGTTTGCACCTGATGCAGCCCCAGCAGTGCCAGAATGACGAACAGCATTGGCAGCGTATAGTGACGGGCTTCTTGGGAGAGATAGACCGCAAACGGCGATACTGCCATAATCATGGCTCCGCTCAAACCTGCGGTTGGAGAGAAGGCGATGCGGTTGAGTTGGTAAAGTGCAGCGATCGCCACCACCCCAACTAACGCTGGCAGTGCCCGTAGCTTCCAGACCCATGACAGCGGTAGCGCGTCCACCCACCGCAACCAATTGTGCATCCAGCAAAAAAAGAGTGGGGGATGCACCGACTGGCTAGAAACCGTTTGGGCAATTTGGGCACAGCTTGCTTCTGGCTTCAGCGTAAACAATGGCTCCAGCGCCGCCAGTGGAAATGCCTTATTTAACGGCACTTCATAGTAGTTGCGCCCGAAACTAAACAGCGCCGTAATCACTTCGTCCAGCCAGAGGGGTTTTAAGTCCAGATGCCAAAACCGAAGGCAGCCTCCCAGCAATAAAAGCCCTGCCAGAACCAGGTAGTGTCGAGACATTTTCATGGTGATCTACTTCATTCAGCCGTCGCTAGACTCTGAACGTCAAAGGTCTTCAAGGTTTCTAGAAAGGCAAAAACGGCTGGGGTATGGAGTGCTTCCGGCAGCGTTGCCACGCCAATGACTCGCTTCAACGGTGCTGGCAGCGGATACACCCGCAGCGCTGATGGAATCGGCTCGGCAGCGAGGCGAGGCAAAATGGCAGCCCCCAGACCTTGCATCACCATACTGACGATCGTCGAGTCTTCTTGAATATCGCTGGCAGTGTTCATCGGCGGAGCAACGGTTGAAAGATGCGTATGGAGCGACCGTCCGCACGGTAAACAAGGCAGCAAGATCAGCGAGTGTGCTGCCAAATCATCCCACGTAAGGTGAGTGCTACGAATGCTAGCGTTAGGCGGCAGCAGCGCAATGAAATCGTCGCGCAGCAGTTCCCACGCCTCAAATTCTACACTCGTCGGTAGGTAAGTGATGCCAATATCAGCGCGACCGTCTCGCAGCGTTTGCTCAATATCCAGGTAGTCGGGACGTTCGATGATGGTGATGCCTACGTGAGGGACGCGATCGCGAAACTGCGCAATGACCCTGGGCAGCAAATGCGTTGCCACACTGCGAAACGATGCAATCCTCACCTGTCCGCCATCCAGCCCTTTTTGCAAATTTGCCTCTTTCTGCATCAGCTCTAAATGGTGCATTGCCTGACGCGCATGAGCCACAATGTGCTCTCCGGCAGCGGTCAGCACGGCTCCTCGACGACCTCTAGCAAACAGCGGTACACCCAGTTCCACTTCGAGTGTGGCGATCGCATGGCTAATCGTGGGCTGCGACAGGTTCAATTCCAGGGCCGCTTCACTGAAATTGCCGTAGTCCGCCACTGCTACCAGGGCGCGTAGTTGAGAAAGCTTCATCATTTGCCCCTCCATGCACCGTTGTTAAGCGATCGACTGGTCGCACATTAACGCCATTGGCAATCAGTACCAGCGTCGCACGCTCTGACCGCTTCCATAGATTCTATCGATAGAACCTATCCATGCCACCATTTGATTGCTGGCTCAGGCGTTGGTAGCGTAGGCGCATCCCGTTCATTCTAGGACTTGTTCCAATGAATCATCTTGAACGATGCCTGAAATTAGAAAGCCTCAGCACAGATGCCTGTACGCCCGAACCTGTAAACCCCTTTCGAGCAGGGCGCTCCTTTTTGCGCCAGCATTGGCAGCATCTCATGAACACGTTAGCCCGTGTCAATGAATTACACGTTTGGCGACGGATCGATCGCGTTGGCACGCTTTACTGGCAAGCCTATGATCCCACGACCGGGCGATCGACCAGCTCCGGCTCTGAAGCCGACATTCGCGCCTGGATTGAGCAACTTCACTATTCAAAATGACAACCCAACATGACACTCACCCTGGTTATTGGTAATAAAAACTATTCTTCCTGGTCGCTGCGCCCCTGGTTAGCCATGTGGCAGTTCGGGATCGATTTTGACGAAGTGCGCCTTGCCCTTTACACGCCAGAAACGCCTCAACAGATTCGGCGCTACTCCCCCGCCGGCAAGGTGCCTGTGCTACTCGACGATACGTTGACCATTTGGGATTCTCTAGCCATTCTTGAGTATCTGGCTGAGAGCTTTCCAACGCTGCCCTGGCTGCCAGAAACCAAAGCGGCACGTGCGATCGCGCGCTCCATCTGCGCCGAAATGCACTCCGGCTTTCCAGCGTTGCGCCATCACATGCCCATGAACTGTCGCGCCAAACTTCCCGGCAAAGGCATCACGTCTGAGGTTCAGATCGATGTCGATGCATAACCGCGATCTGGCGTAGTTGTCGGCAGACGTATGGTGCTGAGGGGGCGATGCTGTTTGGACAGTTTACGATCGCCGATGCGATGTTTGCCCCCGTTGCACTGCGGTTCATCACCTATGCCGTACCGCTAGATAACCTTTCCCAGCAGTATGTTGAGGCTATCCTGGCAATTCCAGCCATGCAAGCGTTGCTCACCGACGCTGAAGCTGAGTCGGAGAACCTGCCTGACTTTAATCGGTAGCGATCGCGCCCGGTATTAACCGAATGTTTAGTCGGGTAAGCTTTGAGATGAGTGTTGAAGGGCGAACGATGGGACTCGAACCCACGAGTGGAGGAATCACAATCCTCTGCCTTAACCACTTGGCTACGCTCGCCGCGCATTGCCTAGCATAACACTTATAAGAACAGCTTGAACTGACTCTTGCAAAGATTGTGTTGGTGAAAAAGCTCGAAGTCACTCGTATACTCGAATGTGGCGGCTGGTCTAATCGCGGTGTAGATTAAAATGTGAACCTACCGCTTTGGAATGCAGCTTCTCCGCCTTGCAGCCTTCAAACGTGAGTAAAGGCAGACTAAAGCTCACTGTCGCGGGCTTCCAACTCCTGTCTCAAGCCATCATCGCAAGCAACGAGGTTGCAATCATCAACGATGGTAAACCGTCTCAAGTCCACAGAAACCACTGCAACTCAGAACAGCCGGATGAAGACACTCAAAACCGTCGTGATCGCGGGTGGCTGCGTGCTTGTAGGGGTAGGTGGCTTGCTAGCGGCAACCAACCCTGGACAGGCAGCTTACAACGAGTTTGCAACACAGGCTGCGATCGCCTATTTGAAAGTAGAGGCATGTGCCAAAGCACCGACAGCGTTTGGCTTGCAAAAACTGTGCCAGTCAGAGCTAGAGTCAAACCAAGCCAAGATCAAGCAGATTATCACCGACAGCACACAGCGACAGAATTTTGTCTTCTTTAGTCGCTACACCACCAATTTGTCCATCAGCCCAGACCTGCCTTCCTATCATGTTGAAAGCATTGGCGCACTGGGACAGTTCGTCATCTACAAAACGCAGAAGCGGTAACGGGAGAACGAGAAAGTTTAAGTTTTGAATAGTAGTTAGTCATCAGTAAGGTAGTGATCGGTCTTGATTGGCAGGTCTCGTTGAGCAAGTGAGCAAAACTGAATTTCAGCGCTAGTTATAAGTATCAACACTGGTTTAATATGAGTGAAGATCTACGCTATGTTAATCGGAAGCAACCTGTCTCCAAAGAGTGGGTCGAGATTGACAGTAAGAATATCCCAATACGCAGAAGTGTTGAACGCTATTTTAAAGGTAGAAAATTATGCTCTTTTATGGTTCATCTGTACCACTTTAGTGTAAAAAATAAGGTGCTTACTGCGATTATTTTCAATAAGTGCTCCTTTGTAGGTACGCTAAAGAGAGAATTGTAAAGTTTTACCATCAACATTCAGCACTTCTGCCCAATACGGTAAAGCGAAACGCAATTACTGACTCTAGTTTGTAGAATTCCCATTACTGAGAGGATCTCTGAGAAGCCTATCGGACTATGTTTGGCGTTTACATACTTACCTCGCTACAATGTGCTCTCACCCCTTGTGTGCTCCGCTCCTAGGACGGATGAGGGGCGAGGGACTGTTTTTCCTCATTCGTCTTGGGAGAAGGGGTCTAGCCTAATGGGATTCAGTCAAGGAGCATGAGGGTTGCTCGTTGATGTTTTAAGTATATAAATTCCCTATATTTCATCCGCAGAAGTCAGCATTTTAGACATCGAACCTTAATGATAAAGATAAGTGTTTCATCTCTTCCAAGCATTTTTTGAGATAGCCTCTAATCAGTACTAACGTTTCTTTAACCAAATACTCCCACCTCTATTCCTTAGGCACAATGGCATATCAGCCTTAAATTTCTCCTCATGAAAATACTCTAAATATGTATTGAAGAGACAAATTTCAAAGGATGAATTGTACTGCAAGAAAGCCCTCAGCAGGTAATCTTCATTCCAGGCTCGACCTTCATAAACCCATTCCTTGGGATACTCAAAAGGGTAAAAAATATCGTGAAAATGAATATAAACACCACTCTGAAGGCTGGGCAGAAGCTTAAAAAAGATATAATTCACATCACTATCTACCTTTGATATGTGAGTAGAGTCTATAAATAGAATATCACCTTCAGATAATGGCTGAAATACGTCAATGTCTACTTCTTGGAGTTTGCGAGAGACAATCCTAATGCGGCTACGATCTTCAGGCTTGATTAGGGACTCTAACAACTGAGGGTAGGGATCAATGAATGTACAAGAGATGTTGTTATCAAAGAAGATCTCATTTGTGTCGAGCATGGCGCAGGAAGAATACCCCGAACCAACTTCCACAATTCTTTTTGGCTGTACATGGCGAATCATACAGTGCAGAAAGATTGCATCTGAATAAGAATAGCTAGAGTTCTCAAAAAAGTATCTTAGGCCCTCCTTCTTGTTCTCTTCAAAGGGTTGATTTTCATAGTATTCTTGTAAATTCGCAAGCAAGTCGAGCTGTTTCTGCTCACTTAAATCAACTCCAGGGATAGAAGTAGGTACGATGTGGAAAATTTCATTTTCCCTGGTTTTTATATCATCAATAGATGGAATCGGAGAATAGAAGTGACCCGGTGGAACCCAGGTTTGCCACTCTTGTCCTTGTTCTTGTGGAGGCTGGCTTTCTACTTCAGACGGCTGCTCCTTTGCCGCAAGTAATGCATCTCTCTCAATAAAAACCGCTTTAAGACGTGGCCAATGCTCAATTAGATTAAAGAGATAATCACTTGCCAACCTTCTAATGCTTTTCAAAATGACCTGCTCCTCTAGCTATTTTCTGATGCTCTTTGGCTGTTATGTTGAAGCTCTTCAACTGTATGTGTTTTGCTCTTTATGATTTGAATTTCTTTAATTTTAAGCATGGCTGTTCAACAAAAAGCCAGCTACCGATACTCAGAAGCAAGGTTAGGACAAAAGAAAGTATGAAATAGGCGAAAAAGCCATACCTATTGTATCCGAAAAAAGATAATGTTTGCTGAACAGGAAAAGCATAAATATAGAGTCCATACGAAAAATCTCCGTATTTGTCAAAGCTTGAAAACGGCAAATAAATGGCTGAGCAGAAAACAACATAACTCAGTAATATAGGAGCTATTGTAGGATAATATTGATACTTAAGGCTTAAAACTAGAACAAATAGGGCAAACAAGAGTATCTTTGGATCGATCAGAATTTCGGGAGCATAAAGATAGAATACAGCACCTGATAGGAAGTAGACGGACAACTTAAGATTTTGAATGTCTAAGAAATAAGGTGAGACTTTAGCCGCTACTCCCGGAACGACAACATCAAGCGCATAGAGCAGCCAAAAACTCAAGAACAGGCCCAGAATAACGAAACGCTGCTTGCTCAGAATGCCTAACCACCCCAAAACGGCAACAGCAAGATAGCATCTGAACTCATAAATTAGTGACCATAATGAGCCATTAAAAGCTCCTGGAAAAGGCATGTCCTTTAAGAGTTGATTGATATCGTATTGCCTCATTTCTAGGAAGAAGTTAACCTTAAAATAGTCCAGTGGATTTTCAGGCTGAAATTGAAAATAATTTTGGAGACTTCCGTATTTTGCAAAGTGAATGATCGGTGCAAAAGCTAAGATCGTCAGAAGCATACATACCCAAAAGCCTGGGAAGATTCGTAGAGAGCGATTCCACAAGAAACGCCAAATGGCTTGAGATTGTACATAGCTGCGAGTAATTAAAAAGCCACTGATGACGAAGAAGCAGCAGACAGCAATACCGCCATAGCTCTCTTGCTTGCTCCCAAGCATCCCTTCTAATCCAAAGTTTCCAAGAGAATGGCAGTGTGAAAAAATCACTAAAACAGCAAGCATGAAGCGAAGAAATCCAAAGCTGTTTTTTTTAGGGTTGAAGGCTTGCTGTAAGAAAATAGAATGTGCCGCCATAGACCTCCAGAAATAGCAAAACTACTCAAAAATTATTCGTACAACGAGCATTAAGCTTGCCGAAGTAACACATATCAAAAATTACAATCTATTAACACCATTTGTTCCATAAATTTCTGGGTCTTAATCTCATAAAACTATTACCACCGATTTGCATACACGTCTTCATGTTAAATACTCATCCCCATTAATAATAGTGCTGGTAAACAAAGCCTCACGTACTCTGTATGGCACTACTCATTTTGACCAAGACCAATTTTTCGCTTTAGGTGAAACCAGAGGCTCCTCGCTTTCCAGAATTTGCTGGTTGTTATGGCATTAACTCTCATTTGGGACTGAGCTAACTGACTTTGTAAGAATTCCACTTGGGCTTGCATAGATTCTACCTGAACCTGCATGGACTCTGCCTTAAGCTTCATGTCCTGAAATTCAGTTTGTGACTGACTAATTAAAGTATTGAGAAAATCTAGACTCCTTTTTTTAGAACCTGGTGAAGGGGGAAAAATTAAGTCCTGCTTTAGTGATACTATTTTCTCTCTTGCCGTTCTCCAGCGATCTTGCTTTTCAAAATTAGAAGTTCCACTTAGTTCATCGGTGAAAATACTTGAGTTACTTCCGTCTAGTCGAAAGCGGTATTCACAAGTGACTTCAGGATGATATTTGGGTTCGTGCTCGATCGCTAACTTTAGGAGAAAAGCATAATCCTCTAGAACTTCAAATGATTCATCAAAACAGATAAGATCATCTCTAACTCGATAACGATCAATTAAGTAGCTATGCACTGGTATAAAATTATCAAACCACAGCTCTGGGTAAGAAAACTTGGGCTTCCTAAAGAAAAAATGACGCGACTGAACATACAGGTTGCCCATTGCGTCAGTCTCACAAAGTGTGCCCACTGCATCTGCATAAGCCCAAGCTGACGAGTAATTTGCCTCCAGAATCTTTATCAAAGAGGCAAGATGAGTGGGATATAAAATATCATCGTCATCTAAAAAACCAATGTACCTGCCTGTGGCTGCTACGATACCCAAATTTAAGTTCTTAGCACGTTGATCTAAATTAGTGCAATTCCTGACAGTTTGTACAGATAAACCGCGCAGGGCGTAAGTACTGCAGAGCTCTGCTACCTGTATATAATAATCATTATTTTCAGACTGTACAACTACCACTGCTTCGCACTTTGGGTAGGTGTTACAAAGAACGCTAAACAGGGCTTGATCTAAAAAATCAATTCGGTTAGGAACTGTACGTATCACGATAGACACTGTTGTATTTTGCATCAGAGCTACCACCTAGACGGAGAAAAGTATCTGCCATGATTAAAGTCAATATAGCTGGGCACCTCCTCTAACGAGAGCTTCTTGATCTCAGCAGAGTAAATTTTTCGTAGCTCTTCTTCGCTTGTTAATTGGCATAGTCTTAAAGACTCTTTCTGGATCGCATCAATATTTCCATACTTTACGGCTAATTTGTAAGCAGAAATAGTCATTTCTAAGTCTTGGCGGTGCAGGTTCCTATCTTCACCAAACACATAGTGGTAAAAGAGAGCATTTGGTACTGTATAACATTGATAGCCAAGCATCTGAGCACGCCATGAAAGGTCAACATCTTCGCAGTACAGGAAAAAAGACTCGTCAAATCCATCTAAGCTCTCATAAACCGGAAACGGTATTAATAAGCAGCAGCCGGAACACCATCCAGTTGCAAAGGTTTTTGGATTATAAACTTTTGGGTGTTCGATAGGAAATTGACTAGCTTCAAACAACCCCTGATTATTTCGAGTCTGAGCAAATCTAACTAGATTTTCAACCATTTGATGATGAGGAATTCCATCTGGATTAATACAAAGGTAGTAATCCGTCCCCCTGTTCATTGCTTGAAAGCTACTAAATAGATAATTATGCCCTGCGCCAAAACCAATGTTTGCACCCTCCTGGCTCACCGAAACAGACAGATTAAGGTCTTTTGCGATTTTTAAGACTTGCCCTAACTGAGAGCCATTATTGTTATCTATAATTCCAAATTCGACACTTATTAAAACAGAAGACAGTAGTTGCTCTTTAAAGCTGAGTAGGCTTTTGTAGAGGAGGTTTAGATCATTTTTATACAGTACGATACCAATAGCCAATTGGATAGTTCCCATACGCCTTAATTTTCGTTAGTACTGTGAACATCTATTACTCATTCGCGCCAAGATTATTTTATACTCCACTCACTCAGATCCATCCTACACTTTGTTTTAGGCGAAACCAAGTTTGTCTCAGCTTCCAGAATTTGCTGCTTTCCATAGCAGCATTTCTCTGCTGAGTTTGCTCCAATTGGGTCTGAGTTTGCTGGAACTGCGTCTGAGTTTGCTCCAATTGGGTCTGAGTTTGCTGGAACTGCGTCTGAATCTGCTCCAGTTGAGTCCGAGTCTGCTCCAATGCTTTCTCTAATCCATCTTTCTGTTTTATGAGATTATTGCTGTGTTCCTCTAAGATGCCAATACGCAACTCGCGATCGCCAATCATTTGAGCAAAGTTGGTATGGTAAAGACTGGCGTGCTTGGTGCAGATATACTTCAACAAACGACCGCGATTCTCAGGTAAAGCACATTGTGTCACCATTGAATTTGCTCGTACTCGATAGTCGTAGAGCACTTCAGGAATATAATGGAATTTCCATCCGCGTTCGATCGCGCCCAGCCAGAGATCCCAATCTTCCAACCCAGCGACTGGCATATAGGGGTCGTAGCCCCCACAGTCTTCCCACATAGACTTTCGGTAAACAGCACAGGCATCGATATAGTTGCCTGAGATGAGTCGGTCGGCATCAAATTTTTCTGGCAGTTGCCACGATCGTTCAATCTCACCAAACCACTCAGGCTTACCATACACAACACCCACTTCTGAGTTTTGATCGAGAAATTCAATCCCCTTAAGGATGTAATCAGCGCGTATTTTGTTATCTGCATCTAAAGGCAAAATGTAGCGCCCTACCGCTTTAGCAATGCCATTATTGCGAGCATGAGCCAAACCCTGATTTTCCTGATCAAGAACAAAATACCCCTGATCTTTTAGATAACCTAAAAGCTTAACTGTCAGTGGATCATGAGAACCATCATTGACAATGATGACCTCATAAACGGGGTCGAGACAAGTCTGAACGCTGGATAGCGCGTCTGACAGATACTCACCTTGGTTGTAACAAGGAATGATAACAGAAAGGACAACAGATTGAGCTGACATATGAAAGTGTTTAATAGTTTACGAGATTGCCTCAAAAAGTAGCCAAAAGACACTGATAGCTGTGCAGGTGAACTTTTACTAGTACGTTTCTCAAAAATCCTTGAAGGAATCAGCTTTTCAACTTAAGATGCCACTTCAGTTTTAAGCAACCGCTGTTTAAGTCGTAGCCAGTAAATACGTAAGCGCCAAAACTTAGAAGTTTTCATGGCTGCAATTTCATTTCTTGCCTCTAAAAGCGTATTCTGTACAACCATAAGCTCATTTTGAGTTGTTAAGAGAGCCGCTTGAGTAGCCTCAACTTCAGCTTTCATTTGAAAAACTTGAGCTTTTAGGGGTTCAGTATAGTAACCCAAGCTACTTTGATAGGTTTTAGGGTGTACCACTTCCAGCGGGAAGTGAACAGGATCTAAATCAGGTTTTGGCAGGTGGGGATAATGTTCAATTCGAGTAGACTTCACAAATAACAGCGAGTTTTGAATATACCAAGGTTGAACATGGTCATTCGACCAAAAGCGATGACGTAGACAATCGATCGCGACATAATCTTGCTGTTTAAAGAGCGTTACCCAGTAACTTGTCCACTGTTCATTTAAATGCCCTGTTCCCCCTTGAAAGGGCACGGCTGCCGAAAACAAAACTGCATCTGCTAGGCTAACCAGGGATTCGATAAAGATACTTGCTGAGGCAGCAGGTAGATGCTCTGCCACTTCTAAAGAGATCGCTAAGTCGAACCGCCGATCGAGTCTAAGCGGTTGAGTCAAATCCTTAGCCAAGAAGGTTTCGATCGGAATTTGCAATCGACTGGTGTCAACATAGTCGCCGTCCACCCCTAAATAATCCTGTATGCCTAACTCCTGAAATACCGATAGCCACGCACCGAGACCACAACCGACATCTACAACGCTTTGGGGTTGAAGCCATTCTAGAATCATTGGTACAACCTGCCTTGCTGAACCCAGAGCACCCTCTAAAAGCGAGTCAAAGAACGCTTGATCATACAGAGGCGAAGCTTGCCTACCGAAAGAATCTGAAGGCATCGGTTGACTCATACTTTGCGACGGTAAAATTGCATTAGTTTCTCCTCTTCGCTTGGTAGCTGTAGCAAGATAGGTCAGACAAAGCCGTCGTGTCGGAAAGGCTTGATCAAGCCATTGAGCAACTCGATTCAATGCTCTAATGCCAAAAGAAGCAAAGCGTTGATGCTTGGCTAGCCAGCCAGCATGATACTCATCAACAAACATTTGAATTAAGACTGAAAACAAACCTTCCAGCGGTTGCACTTCAATATCAATATATCCAGCTTGTTCCAACAAATAGCGTAAACCGTACTCTGTATAACGGTAAAAGTCTATAGGCTCTTCATGCAAGCCCCAAACCATTGGAACAGTTAAGATGAGCTTACCGTTAGATTTTAATAGTCGATAAGTCTCCTGAAGCATGAGAGCGGGGGTATCTAAGTGTTCCAACATTTGAGTTGAAAGGATTGTATCAACTGAATCATCAGGTAGTGGTACGTCATAACAATCCGTGCAAATATCAACGTTTTCCGCATACTGTTGATCTATACAAAGATACTCGTCCACACGGGTTTTGAACAAGTCTTCATATCCACGCGAGTGACCACTACCAATGTCTACCATTCGCCCTTTAACAGTGGGAGCCAATTTTGCTAGCGCCGCAATAATCGTTGAGCGGGCGATATAGTGTGGATCTTGGGGATGAGGGTTAAGATAATAATGAAGACCTTGCATCAATTTAGATTCCTAAACATCACGATGAGCTTGTTTGATAATATAAGCTGACGAAAAGTCGGGTAAGGATCGAATGCGATGGTTGAACCCATGTTTGCCTAGATACTCATGGACTGCTACCGCGCAACCATCCCAAGCATAATAGTCGTCAATAATAACAATCCCCTTCTCAGAAACAAGCGGATACAGGTTTTCAAGGCACACTTTGGTTGACTCATACCAGTCACCATCCAATCGAAGGATAGCAATCTTTGTTTCAGGATTATGTTGCACAAACTGAGGAACAGTTGCTTCAAACCATCCCTTATAAAATCGCACTGTGGTATCCAAAAGCCCAAGCTGACTAAAGTTTTGCTGTACCAGCTCTAGTGAAGCCATACAGTTATCAAAATACCAAGGACTATCAACTGCTTGCTGCCAGCTTTGCGCCATCGGACCATCTACTGGCTGTGTGGGCGGCAACCCCTCATAACTATCAAACAGGTGGAGTAACCGCGTCGATCGAGGCTGTAAGGCGCTTTCAGTCAGCTTCATTGCCGCTGCGCAGCCGCCTTTCCAAACACCGCATTCGATAAAATCTCCAGCAATTTTCTGATCGATGACAGACTGGACGGACTCAATCAGAAACTCTAGTCCTGAATCTGGCACCATGCTGTAAGGGCGAACTTTTTGAATAAGCTCTTTGACCTTAGCGTTGCTAAGTATAGGCGCTTCAAGGGCAGGTGACTCAACAGCGGGCATGAGTGATGGTTCTGCGCTCGCAGTTTCACCACCAGCTTGAAGTATTTCTTTCAAAAATCTGGGCAATAAACTAAGCAACATAAACGTTTTGACCCATTATTGAACGACAGTAAAGGCTCAAAGCATTCACGTCTGAGGGCAAACCTTGGTGAGAGCACGTAACGCAGACAGGTTGCTTGCTAACATTTACCGTCCAGACGATTGAGCTATAGACAGCCTCGCGTCTGAAACTTACGCTTCATTATGAGGAAACTGGATCGTCTTTCCCAGTTAAGTACGCTCTTGCTCGTCACCGCCGGCGCTGGCTGTGCAAGAAGCGTTCTAGCGATGGTGCTAGCGCATGAAGGCTCAGATAAGAGAGTATCGCCAAACCTCAGCTAAATCAACCCTTGACATAGGAAGCCTGGTTAGCTGTTTTTCCTTTGCTATAAGCTTAAAGAAAGAATAGTGAAAAGTTTAAGTCCAGCTCTTTGGTCTAGCTGTTAATGCATGATACCGCTACCTGGAGTAACCGTATCAGCCAAATGTTACGCAGCCGTTATAGAGTTGGCGGCGATAACCTAGCATTAGCTTCTCATCCAGCGATGATGCTCATCAGTGCCGACATCGTTGCACGGGGGGTGATGCTTGCACCCTACGAGGTGGTGTTAAACACCAATGAAAGGACTGACTTGACGGGTTCGATCAAGCAGATGGCCTTTGGAAGCGTGGTCTTAAGCATTCCTGGCAGCGGGTGGGAGTTTGGGCATTCTCGGTGCTGCGGCTTTGGGTTTGACTAACGACCTGAACGTTTGGGTCGAAGCACTTTGATGTCCTAAGAGTTGACTTCAGACAGATGTCGAAATGAACTGCTAGGTGCTAGCTTCAGCTTAAGTTTTAGCTTGTCTATCTTATGTCTGTAACTCAGCATCGATCGCGCCACCGCAAAGAAATTCTGCGGGTTGTTCTGGCAGTCTCCATCATCACGGTTGGCATCATTCACTTTGTTAAGCCTGCGCCGTTCGTGAAGATCATGCCCCCCCAGTTGCCTTATCCGTTGGAATTAGTTTACATCAGCGGCTTCTTTGAGCTTTTGGGTGGTATTGGGTTGCTGATTCCGCTAGTCAGCGTGGCAGCCGCCTGGGGTTTGATTGCACTCTTTGTTGCGGTGTTTCCTGCCAATATCAACATGACAATCAACGATATTGAGCTGGAAGGCATTCCTCATAATCCGGTGCTTTACTGGGCACGGCTGCCGCTTCAGGCAGTGCTGATTGCCTGGGCTTGGTGGTACACGCGCAACGCCCAAGCACAACCCGGAGCCTCGGCTGTTTCGGCTACGGTAGGATCGCTCTTCAACCGCTAGAGACAAAACGAGCGATCGTGATCGTTTGTGTGAAAAGCCGTCGTCTCAGGCTGGCTCACTCTGTCTGCGAGTCATCGCACATTTGTGGACTGACCTTCAAAAACTCTTTTTGATGAGCGATCGCTGCAATGCCCAGATTCCCGCAGCGCTGATCGCTCCACTGAGCAGACCGACACCAAGCTGATTGCGGTTTTCTAACAAGCAAATAATGCCAATGACTCCCAGCAGAGTGGCTAACCCTTTGGCTACCACTAACATACGCTGCATCGCAGAATTGGCATCCATCACCCGTGCCAGCAGATCGGCATCGTCACCCAGGTGTTCTGGGATGGCGATCGCGTGCTCTAGCGACTGATATTTCACCAGATCAACTTGATAGTATGTCCCCAATTCGTTATCCCGCAAATTGGCAACTGAGTGTAGCCCAAAGCGCCTGGCATGGGCGATCGCGGCGCTAATTTGCTTTTTCGTTGCCATTGGGCGCAGCGCTTCAAACACCGATTCTCGATAGACACCTGACGTTGCCATCGTTAAAATCTGCTGACTCAACTCTGGTACTGTTAGTCGCCGCGTGATCACACTCATTGCGTTCCTTTCTGCCACAAACTCTCACGATCATCATAGTAAACTCGTACTAAAAAGTTACGTTTTGTGTTGGGAAATTGCGCCGATGACTCCCTTCACTGCTTGCAAGTAGTCAGCCGGAGCTAAAAGGATTTGCAGCCCTCGCATTCCAGCGGAAATAGCAATGACATGAAACGCTTCCATTAACTCGTCAACATAAATGGGGTAAGCTTTTTTGCAGGCAAGGGCCGTTACTCCGCCGCGAATATAGCCCGTCAGCGGTTGGACTTCTTTGAGAGCAACGGGTTGAACGGTGCGATCGCCCGTGAGTTTTGCCAGCGCTTTGAGGTCAAGCTGAGTGTTACCAGGAATGACGGCAAGACAAACGCCTGTTTTATCACCACGCACTACAAGCGTCTTAAAGACCTGCTCTAGCGGCATTCCTAATTTCTGAGCTACACTCTCGGCTGCTAAGTCATCAGGGTCAACCTCATACTCGCGCAGAGTGTAAGCAAGGCCTAAAGTATCCAAAAGGCGAATCGCGTTAGTCTTCATGAGGGCTGATTGAACGTTGAGGCAAGTCTGAAGCTTGTGTCCTGAATCCGGCTGGTAGTGTCACGAGGAACTCGCGTGAAAGCAATCTGGTTAATGAGTCTGAGCGCGATCGGCGTGAGTGTACTGTTTTGGGCAAGGCAGCGTGCCCCCTTGTCTGTGCAGCCTGCGCCTAAAGGGGCTGCTGGTATCACCACGCCAGTGCCGGAACGTGCCCTTCAATATACGTCATACACGCGATCGAACAGCACAATTTACACGCTCAAGATTCCGCTTGACAGCCAATTTTTAGTGTTGCCTGCGGTTTCGCAAACGGTGGACACGCTAGACGCAATGGCTCAACAGCAGGGTGCGATCGCTGCCCTTAATGGTGGCTTCTTTGATCCCGAAAATCAGCGATCGACTGCCTACGTGGTGCTTAATGGCAAATTGGTAGCCGATCCAACGCAAAATGAGAGCCTGATGCGCAACCCAGATCTGACTCCGTACTTGAGTAAAATCTTGAATCGTACCGAGTTTCGGCAGTATCAGTGTGGCAATCGCCGTCAGTACGCTATTGCCTTGCACAGTGACACGGTGCCCACAGATTGCCAACTCGTGAATGCGTTGGGCGGTGGTCCACGCCTGCTGCCAGTGATCACAGCGCAGCAAGAGGGCTTTGTTGCCGAGGCAAACGGGGTTGTCGTTCGCGATGCGTTAGGCAGTCGTCAACCGAATGCTAGAACGGCAATTGGCATTACGCGCGATCGCAGCCTTCTCTGGGTGATGGTAGCTCAAACGGGTGCTTCTGCAAGTGGCATGACCTTGCAGGCGTTGGCTGCTTTCTTGAAAACAGTGGACGTTGAGCAAGCCATGAACCTGGATGGCGGCAGTTCATCCTCGCTCTATTACGCTGGCAAGACTGTTTATGGCAAGCTTGATCAGTCGGGTAAGCCAATCATGCGACCCGTGAAATCTGTCTTGTTGCTGAAACGTCAGATCGATCGCACGTCGGGATTCCATTAACGTCCCTACGTGCGATCATGCGACAATTCACAGAGGTGACGCTATGCCACAACTCTATGAACCCAGATTTTGAGATTCGCCGCCTTTTAGATGTTATGCCTGCCTCTGCTCGGATGGCGACGAAGCTAGTGAGCAAGCCCGAACAACCGATTGTCGTTCACTGTACCTTTCCCCTGCCGTGGATGCGCGATCGACCCATCTGGATTAACTTTGACCTCTGGGAGCGGCTGTCTCGTCCGCAGCGTGATTTGTTGATTCTTCGCACGGTAAGCTGGCTTACGGGCGTGAAATGGTTTCGACCCAGTCTTTATCAAGGGGTGCTGCTGGCTGGCGTAGTCGGCGGCATTGTGGAGCTTGTGCAGGGCGATCCAGTCGGCATGATTGCGGCAGGCGGGCTGGCAGCGATCGCGGGCACTCAAATCTGGCGCAGCAACCGCAGCACTCAAACTGAGCTTGATGCCGATGACGCTGCCCTGCGAGTTGCCCAGCGACGTGGCTACGAGGAACCAGAGGCTGCACGTCATCTGCTGACTGGGGTTGAAGCTGTTGCTGAAATTGAACGAAGGTCACTGACATTTACCGAACTGCTGCGATCGCAGAATTTACGCGCGATCGCGGGGCTTTCGCCCGTTGGTATACCTGATCGCGCAAGGCAGAATTAGCATGAGGTCGCTTGTGAGGCGCTGTCACTGACCCAACCCATTTACGCGCCCTGATGCGTTGTCTTTACCCACTTCAAACGCTTGGGGCGAAATGATAGCCGTGCCGTTGTCAGAGCGACAACGGGCAACCAGTGGAACATATACAGTGTGCCAAACAGGGTATGAAGCACTAGCCAAAAGGTCGAAAGCAGCAGGTTTAGCTCAATCCGCCTGGACTGAAACTTTCCACTTTGAGCCAGTTGCGTTTGCTGCATGCCAGTCTGCGATCGAATTTGCCGTAAGCCAGCCACCGTTCCCAGCACCGATAGCGCTAGCGTTAACGTCGAGAGCGGCGTGACCAACAGCGGACGATTACGCAAGAGCGACATCAACAGATCAGGCACGATCGCCGTGGGCAGCAAATACTGAATCACCCAAAACATGAGTAGGTCGATCGTTTTGCGAGTGCCCATCCGGTTGCGCAAAATCGGCTGCCAATAGTCAAGATAGCGCTGGTAGCCGCCCTCAGCCCAACGACTGCGTTGATGCCAGAGCGCGATCGCCTCCGTGACACCCTCTTCTTCCACAGCGGGAAGCGCCATAAAATCAACGTCCCACTGGTCGAGATGCAGACGAAACGTAAGATCCAGGTCATCCGTAATCGTTGCTTCGTTCCAGCCACCGCAGCGTTCTAGCGCCACACGGCGGACAAATTGACCATTACCACGCAGTTCACCAATGCCGCCGATCGCAATGCGCTGCCGCTGATAGAACGAATCCAGCGCCATTTCAGCGACTTGACCGCGTGTCCAGCCATTCTCAAACCCGTTAGAGATTGACTTACGTACCTGAACCGCGCCTAACCCTTCGCGTTTGAAGAGCGGTAAAACCCGCAGCAACATATCTTGTGATACCTGAGCATCAGCATCAAACACAGCAATAATCTCGCCTTTGGTCAACGGCAAGACCTGATTCAACGCTCCAGATTTGCCGCCACCCGCATTCGGTGGGCGGTAAAACACCCGTAGCTGCTCGTACTGCTGTGCTAATTGCTGTAGCAAGAGAGGGGTTTTGTCTGTACTGTTGTCGTCGATCACCCAAAGCTCATAGCAGTGAGTCGGGTAATCCAGCTCGCAGAGCGTCTTGACCAATCGGGTAATGACTGCCTCTTCATTCTTGGCTGCCACCAAAATCGATACCAATGGAAAAGCATCGTTTGACTCGTCCGACAGTGGGGTAACCGGCAACGGACGTGCCCATAGAATCCTTACAGCCTGAATGCCCATCAAGGTTGTTAAGCCAACGACGACCCAGTAGCCCCAGGTGACTAAATGCAGCGCGATCGTGCCACTCCAAATGGCAACCAGGGCAACCGCTGCTCTTCGCCGTCGATTGTTACCCCGGTGAGGTTCACTTGATGCACTCTCGGCTTCAGGTAAATCGGACAGATCGACAAACAACGAACCAAGCGGTTCAAGCTCGTTGTAAGAATCGTTTTCGGGCCAGGAACTCTCCGGCATAAGTTACTTGATTCAACCACCAATATTTATCTAAACCTTTGAAGAAGCTCGGAATCAGGTAACACCAAACCGTGCAGCCTTCACACACAGTTAGCTTACCCTGAGATTGCCGATACTCTTCCACAACTTCAGACTGCTTGTACAGGTCGTAGAGCTGACCGTTAATTGGCAAACCTGTTTGAGCAAAGTGATAGCAGGGCAACAGCAATTCGTCATGGGGCGAAATAGCAATGACCGCATCGACAGCTTTGCAGCGTGGATTACTGGTATCATTGCCACCCGCTTCAATAAACGCCAGTGCCGCTTTGTTGTAGCCCACATTACTGTATCGCTTGGCAGCCGCCTCGATCGCCACGACCAAATCTGGGGTTGGGTTTTTCTTAGCGTTGTAGTTGCTGTAAGCCGTAAACGCCGGATTCAACCAGACTCTTGCTTCCAGCCGTTGCCCCAACTCGGCAACTTCGCCGATACGGTGGTGGTTCTGAGCCGTCACCGTATGGTTTAGCACCGGATACTCGCCCAGCGAGTGAGCAATTTTGACAGACTCAACCAATGTGTCAAAAATTTTCACACCTCTAGACTGGTCATGCGTTTCAGCATCGGCACCATCCAGCGAGAAGTTCAGGAAATCGACCAGCCCTTGGATTTCGTGGGCACGCTTTGGATAGAGAATCGTGTTGGTCGTCATGCTGGTGACAAACCCTTGCCGTTTGGCTTCGGCATAGATTTCCCCCACATCCGTCCGCAGCAACGGCTCTCCACCCGTAAAGTCTACATACTTAACGTTGAGCCGCCTGAGATCCGCCAGGTTTTGACGGATGGTGTCAAAATCTGCTTCCTTCTTGGGTTCTAGCGCCCAAATGTCGCAGAAGTGACATCGAGCATTACATCGGTAAGTTAAGTAATAATTTGCAACCAGAGGTGCCATAAATTGTTTAACGTTTAGTTTCCGCTGAGAACACAATAGGTCGATCGAGTGAGGAAGACAAGCATTTAACTATAGAGTCTTTTGAGGATTGCTTCTCAAAGCACTGCTGTCATCGATCGAACGCTCAACAGACCTGGCTTTTCGGCTACAAGTGGTGTTGTGCGACTGCCAGTACGTTACGGTCGGCTTTTTTGGGGCATACTAAGCTATCCGAAACCCTAGCGATCGCAACAAGGAAATTAGTTTGCCCAAGCAATCATGTGACCCAGCAGCCTTTAGCGTGATCAAACACGATTTTCTGCGTCTGCCTCAGTCCACTTGGATGGCTGCAAAGTAACTCAGGCGCGATCGAGGGTTGAGTTAAAATCATTTGACAGTCCGATCGTGATTTTCCATCCAACTTTTTTCGCAGCGTACTCTCGCAAGGTCTTGCCGCAGCGCGTGAGCAGTTTAACTTATAGCGAACTTCTAACTTGACAGCACTTTAGGAAGATTGAGCATGTCCATCGACCAACTTCAACCCGCTCCTAATCAGCACGTAGGCGTTTATGTGCCTTACTATCCACAAGCAGGCAAGCGATCGCAATTACCACTGGCAATCAGCCTCTACCAAAAAGGGTCGCTAGAGGGTCAGCGCAAAATTGAGGGCGGCGAGAGTATCCCCTTCGTTGCGACCTGGAACGTTTCCACGCTGCCCGCCGATTTAACCCGTTGTCGTATCCAATTCGATGGCAACGCCGATCTAAGCTACGAGCTGACGATGGCAAACTTTGAGTTCATCGACTTTCTCATCGAAGTGATTATGAACTTCAAACGTGTGCGTCTGGCAGACTTTTCGCAAGCGTTTTATCGCAAGCTCATGCGCTATGACGACTAAAGGTGAGGAGTGAGGAGGAGTCAGAAGTCAGAATTAACTCAAAACTCAAAATTTTTCCCTTTACGTCTTATGGACATTCTGCAAGTTCTCAAAGACGACTACCATCGGTTCCCGGCTGATCAAACGTACAGTATCTACGCTAAGGATGTGTACTTTAAAGATCCAACGAGTGAGTTTCGAGGGGTCGATCGCTACAAGCAAACGATCGCCTTTGTCCAAACCTGGTTTCGTCATTGCCGCATGGAGTTGCACAGCATTGAGCAAACAGGCGGTACTATCCGCACTGACTGGACACTAAGCTGGAACACCCCGCTACCGTGGCAGCCGCGTATTACCATTCCTGGTTGGAGCGAACTGACCCTCAATGCACAGGGACTCATTACCTCTCACATTGATGACTGGCGATGTTCGCGTTTGGACGTGTTGAAGCAGCACTTTCGGCTAAAAACTCGATAAAGTGAAAGAACGTAAACAATTCTCAGCAAAGGTTCGATCGCCATGCGCGTAATTTTGATGACGGGCAAGGGAGGCGTAGGCAAAACCTCTGTTGCGGCGGCGACTGGACTACGCTGTGCCGAGTTGGGCTATCGTACGCTTGTGCTCAGCACCGACCCCGCTCACTCCCTGGCAGACAGCTTTGACATAGAACTGGCGCACGATCCTAAACTTGTGCGTCCCAACCTTTGGGGAGCCGAACTGGATGCCCTGAAGGAACTGGAAAGCAATTGGGGTGCCGTAAAGCGCTACATTACCCAGGTTTTGCAGGCACGTGGCATGGATGGCGTGCAGGCAGAAGAACTGGCAATCCTCCCCGGCATGGACGAGATTTTTGGCTTGGTGCGCATGAAGCGTCACTACGACGAAGGCGAATACGATGTGTTGATCATCGACTCTGCCCCGACGGGAACGGCGCTGCGACTGTTGAGCCTGCCTGAAGTCGGCGGCTGGTACATGCGAAAGTTCTACAAACCCTTTCAGGGCATTTCGGTGGCACTCCGTCCGCTGGTAGAGCCGTTTTTTCGACCGATCGCAGGCTTCTCACTGCCTGACAAAGAGGTCATGGATGCGCCCTACGAGTTTTACGAGCAAATCGAGGCGCTAGAGAAAGTGCTGACCGATGCGACTCAAACCTCGGTGCGGCTGGTCATGAATCCAGAAAAGATGGTCATCAAGGAATCGCTTCGCGCTCACGCTTATCTGAGCCTGTACAACGTCGCAACGGATATGGTTGTCGCCAACCGGATCCTTCCTGATTCCGTCTCTGATCCGTTCTTCCTACGCTGGAAAGAGCAGCAGCAGCAGTATCGCCAGGAAATCCACGCAAACTTCTCGCCGCTACCGATTAAAGAAGTGCCGCTATATTCCGAAGAAATGTGTGGACTGGCAGCGCTCGATCGCCTCAAAGAGACCCTCTATCCCAACAACGAAGATCCGGCGCAAGTCTACTACAAAGAAACCACGCTGCGAGTGGTGCAAGACAAACAGCAGTACAGCTTAGAAGTTTACTTACCGGGCATTGAAAAACACCAAATCGAACTGAGCAAATCTGGTGATGAACTCAATATCCGCATTGGCAATCATCGTCGCAATCTGGTGCTGCCACAGGCATTAGCCGCGCTGGAGCCTGCGGGCGCAAAAATGGAAGACGACTATCTAAAAATTCGCTTTGCGGCTGCAGTGCGGGCTTAGAAATTGAGTTTCTTCTTCAGTATGTTACTAAGGAACAAGAATTTAATCACCTCGGCGTTTTCCGTAGGGGCGCACAGCCGCGCGCCCCTACCTACGAACAATTTGTCGGTTTTATTGAATCCACGATCCTAAGTGAGGGCACGATCGCCTTACTTACGGCTGGCTCTGAACCACTCATCGCCTAAGGAAGGAGACGTAAGCTTTTGAGTAAACAGTCTGACGCTAAGAGTTAGACGTTAAGATTCAAAAGTCACTGCCTTAGGAACAAGAATTTAATCACCTCGGCGTTTTCCGTAGGGGCGCACGGCTGTGCGCCCCTACCTACGAACAATTTGTCGGTTTTATTTAATCCACGATCCTTAGGATTTACGCAAAAACTGTCGTAACGCGCCCCTAGCCCCCAAATTTGGGGGAACCAAGCTTTTTAAAGCCCCCAGGATTGGGGGTCGGGGGGGCAAGTGCGTAAGTCCGATGCCTTTTGACTTTTAGAGTTTGAGTCCCAAGCTTACAGTTCAGGTCATCATCTATGAGCGTTCGTATTCACTTTCTGCCTGACGATGTGACCATTGACGCGCAGCCTGGGGAGTCGCTGCTGCGTGTCGCCGATCGTGCAGGGGTATCGATCCCCACAGGCTGCTTGATGGGCTCTTGCCATGCCTGTGAGGTCGAGCTTGATGGCGAAGAGTCCGTCTGTAGCTGCATTAGTGCCGTGCCAGATGGACGATCGCGTCTGACAGTCAACCTTTATGCTGATCCCACCTGGTAGGGAAACAGCGATGGGTCGTGGCTGACTCATGCTCACGGCTGATGGTGAGGCAGCGAGCTAGGAAGCGCTCACGGTCTCCGGCGCAGCCTCGTTGTCGGGCGCTTCAAACTTGTAACCAACCCCTCGTACGGTATGGATGAGCGTAGGTTGGCTGGTGTCCACTTCGATGTGGCTGCGAATTTGACCAATGTGGACATCGACAACACGGGGATCACCAACAAACTCATGACCCCAAACTCCGTGAATTAGGTCAGCACGCGTCCACACGCGCCCAGGATGGCTGGCGAGAAAATGCAGCAGGTTGAACTCGAGGGCTGTAAGCCGCACAAATTCGCCGTTGAGCTTTACTTCGCGTCTGGGCGGATCGATCATCAGTCCGTTAAAGAGCAGTGGTTTTTCCTGTAGCGAGGTGCGCTCTCGCATCCGTCTCAGCACAACCTCAACCCGGACTGCCAATTCTTCTAAATCGAACGGTTTAGTCATGTAGTCATCGGCACCGTCAGAAAGCACTTTGAGCTTCGCTGCCTGATCGGTGGAGCTTGTTAGCATGAGCACGCACACATTGGTCGCCGCTTGCATCTCGCGACAAAGCTGCAAACCGGTGGTATCAGGTAGATTAATGTCTAGAATGACCAGGTCGGGGTCAAACTCCTTAAAGCTGGCGATCGCGCTTTTGCCGTCTGCAACAGACTTCACCTGATAGGGTTGCTTGCTGCTGAGAAACCGTTGAATTAAATTACGGATCGCTGGATCATCCTCAACCACCAAAATTTTCTTGGTATCCACTGTCGCCACGTTGGTCATAGCCCCATTGCCTGGAATTGTTTACTGCGCGCTGGCTTCTGGCTTGCCACTGCCAGGTGCCTCAAATTTATAGCCAACACCCCGCACGGTCTGAATGAGAGCTGGCTGGCTGGTGTCAATCTCAATCTTTTTGCGAATCTGACCGATGTGTACGTCCACAACCCGCTGATCACCGACGTATTCATAGTCCCAGACTTCTTGAATCAGCTCAGCGCGCCGCCACACGCGACCAGGATGACTCGCTAGAAAATGGAGCAGATCGAATTCCAGCGCTGTCAGGGGGATGATGTCATCGTTAAACTTCACCTCACGCCGCACCGGATCAATCATCAGTTGGTCAAACATGAGGCACTGCTGCTCGGCTGACGTGACTGGGCGTTGACGCTTTAAGATCGCTCCCACTCGAACGCCTAACTCGCCCAGGCTAAACGGTTTGGTGATATAATCGTCAGCGCCCTGCGAGAAGCCTTTGATTTTATCCGCCTCATCCGTGCGGCTTGTGAGCATGAGGATAAAAACATTCGTGCGGCTTTGCATCTCCTGGCAGAGGTTGTAACCGTTGGCATCCGGTAGGTTCACATCCAGAATCACAAGGTCTGGGTTGAAAAGCTCAAAGGTTGCCAAGGCACTCTTGCCGTCCTCGGCTGATTCCATCTGATAGTTCTGCTTGGTTAAAAAGCGATGAATGAGATTCCGGATTGCAGGATCGTCATCAACTACGAGAATCTTGGCTGGAGCCATAGCCATAACCTTGCGTTTGGAGGAAGAATAGAACTGAACGAGTAGAGTAGACGCAGCAGCACCAGAAAGGTAGCGACACAACGCTGACAAGCGATTATGCTAAATCAAGCTATGCATCCAACATTCTAAACAATTGTCAATGAACTGCTTGATGGTTAAGTATGCCCTTGCTAGACAGATTTACGACAGCAATGCTTTATTACTCTCTACCTAATTTGCTATTACAGAGCATACAGCCTCTCATCAGTACTCTTATCAGCAATAGTATGACTCAGCTTTTGCGGTGTGTCTTGGGCAATCGCCATGTTTACTGAAGAACTGGTTAAAAGTGGGACGATCGACCGCTGGCTAAACAGGGCTGAAATTTTGCGATCAATTCTAAAAATGCTTGTGAACAGGTATCAGACTAAGTTAGCTTGGAATAGAGGTTGAGAAGCAAACCATGAGTAGCCAAAGTCCATACGAACAGCTTGGGGTAACAGAGGCTTCCAGCTTTGAGGAAATTCAAGATGCTCGCAATCGACTGTTTGCTCAACATCAGGGCGATCGCAAGCAGCTAGAAAGCATCGAAGCCGCCTATGATGCCGTTTTCATGGATCGGCTGCGGTTGCGGCAGGAAGGCAAAATTAAGGTGCCCGATCGCATTCGGTTTCCTGAAAAAGTCGTGCCACCCCCTGCAAGCCCACCCCCTGCGCCAGCCAGTCAAGGATCGGCATGGCTACAGCGCTTTGTTGATACTCCTAGCCGAACGGATGTGCTGCTACCAGCAGGCGTTCTCACCGCGCTGAGTGCCTTGGTGATTGCTGTTCCCAGCGCTAACGTCGTGCAAATGGCACTCATTTTGGGCATGGGCGCAAGCTTCTACTTTCTCTACCGCAAAGAGCGTAAGCTGGGTCGCACGGTACTGCTAGGTCTATCGGGTCTGATAATCGGCTTTTTGGCTGGAGGACTGCTGGGCACGGCGTTACAAACACAGATCACCAGCGTTGGTTTGAATCCCAATGCCTTCGTGAGTGTGGTGGCGTTCTTTATCCTGTGGTTGGTCAGCGGTTTCCTACGCTAATGTCGCTAGGAATGGGTGTGTAAACTGCCTCGCTTCATTTGCTCGCGCTCGATCGCTTCAAAAAGGGCGCGAAAATTACCTTCGCCAAAGCCTTGCGCCCGCTCTGAGCGATCGGTGCTTGTCTGCCGTTGAATGAGTTCAAAGAAAAAGGTTGGCTCGTCAAAAATGGGCTGAGTAAAGGTTTGGAGCAAGACAGCTTGCTGTGTATCTGGCTGCCAGTCGGCTAGGATTTGCTGCTGCTCTAGCTGCCTGATGAGCATGTCTGATAGGGCTAACCCAGACCGTTGCCGTAGCTGCGCGTAATAGGTGTCAGGTATGTGGATGAGCGGCAGGTGCCGCTGCCGCAGGGCTGCGATCGCCTGCACCAAGTCGGTTGTTTCGAGCGCAATGTGCTGTACCCCTGAACCGCGATTGACCGCCAGAAACTCCTGAATCTGCGAGTTTAGCGAGGCGGGTTCGTTAATGGGCAACTGTACCCCGCTGGCAGGATGACGCATCACTCGGCTGCATAGGGCTGAGTAAGTGGTCTGAATAGCAAAGCCTTGCTGGGGTTGAAAGCCTAAGACTTTTTCATACCAGGCGATCGATCGTCCCAGTTCACCTTGAGCCACGTTCAAGACCACGTGGTCAATGCCTGTAAAGAGACCAACATTGCTTGCATCATCCATTTCAACGGGCAAGACAGACGATTTTTTGTTAAAGCAAGGCTGAGTGATGAGCACAGCCGCTAGTGTTGCTGTGGACTGAGGCAGCAGCGACGTAACGCCCGTGCGTTCTAGTAACGTGTGAGTCAGATCACCGCCAGCAGCCAGCGTTGCCCATTTCAGCGTTCCTTGCACCTGAACTTGCGTTTGCAGCGGTTGTAGCAGCGTTGCACCGTGCTGCATCGCGTGGGCGATCGTGGCTGCAATATCCTCTACACAAAAGGCGACATCGGCAACCCCAGACGGATGGCGCTGCAAAAATGTAGCAACCGGGCTGCAAGCATCTACGGCAGCACAGAGCACGAAATAGATCGTGCCCGCATTGACGACTTCAACTGCACGACTACGACTGACGCTGCTCCCTACAGAGCGAAACCCCAATTTCTGGACGAACCAGTCACGCGTTGCGATCGCGTCCTTGACATAGAAACAAATGTGGTCAATGTTCATAAAGCTTGAATGGAGAGAAAAACGCTTCCGAGTGTCAATTCTCTCTGGTTACACCTGCATTCAGGTCTTTCTTTGGTAGTGAAGCTGGAAGAGAATGGCGCGTTGAGGAAAAAAGCGAAAGCGTCAAGCAGCGCTGAACAAAACTCAAAACGTCTTCCATCCCCTTCAAAAGAAGAGATGACTTTCTGGTTACATGTTCTCCGTCAGATAATGATTACGTTTCTTTTTATTTGCTTTACATCGCTTTACGATCTTCCCTATCATACTAACCTGCCGGAATTTCTACCAGTGCTGTGATGCTTGCGGGTTTACTCATTGACACCAGACTGCTTTACTAACATCAGAGTCAACACGCGTTTTAAAGGACTGTAGGGGAGATCAATGAAGGAGAAGGAGCTCGATGCTACTCAGGTGGAGCAACTCAAAACGATCGGCGCATATCTCGGTCGAGAGCGTAAGGAACGAGGCGTTTCTTTAGACGAAATTGCGGTTAAAACCTACATTCCGCTTCGCCTTTTACAAGCGCTGGAAGAAGGGCAGGTGGAGCGACTGCCAGAACCCGTCTTTGTGCAAGGCTTCATTCGTCGCCACGCAGACGCGATCGGGCTAGATGGTGTTGCGCTAGCCAAAACCTTTTCGCCGCAGCCCTTGTTTGTCGTTGAACGAAGAGCATTGGCATTGGAGCGTCCACACGTGGAACAACAGTCCACTGCTGACCAACCCACGATCGCCCGTCCGATGGTTGAGCCAAACCTGGTTGAAAACTCCGTTGCGGAGCCAATCGATGTGCCGCCAGAGTACATTCAGCGCAGCGCCCCTCGTGCTGTGCGTTCGTATCTGCCCTGGGTGCTTCTGGGAACTGCCGCTGCACTCCTGCTGGGTGTTGGGTTGGTCAACGTGTTAAACCGCCCTCAGGCAGCCACTGAGTCACAGGAAGCTGAAACGCCCCCAACCAATCCTAATCCAGCCGCTTCCACACCACAGCCGAGTCTCGCCGCCGTCCCTACTAGCTCCCCCTCTCCTCCAGTCTCACCCAACCCCTCACCGACTGCATCTGCTCAATCTGAAGCCAAACCAGCGACAAGCTCACCGATTCAAGTCGCTGTTAACCTTACAGATGAATCCTGGTTTCAAGTCACTGCGGATGGCAAAACCGAGTTTGAAGGCATTTTGAAAAAGGGCGAGCAAAAAACCTGGACGGCTCAGAAGTCGCTGGTGCTGCAAGCGGGTAATGCGGGTGCTGTATCCGTCTCCTACAATCAAGGTGAAGCAAAACTAATGGGTGCGCCTGGTGAAGTAAAGGATATGACGTTTACGGCTGCTAAGGCTAATAAACCAGAGGCAGCGAACTGATGGGGGTTTAGCATTCAGCAGTCGGTTGGTAAGCGCCAAAGACTCATTGCCAAAGGCTAAACCCTTCATCGATCGAGTGCTGTCTGTAGTCTCTGACGACAAATGGTTATGCCTTTTCAAGCACCTTCTCTTTGAAGACTTTGCCAGCGCTGAAGGCGGGCACTCTGGTGGCTGGAATCTGGATTGGTTTGCCGGTTGAAGGGTTACGTCCTTCTCGCGCCTTGCGATCGCGCGCTTCAAACGTGCCAAAGCCAACTAGCGTCACTTTTTCTCCGGCCGCCACCGTGTCCAGAATGACTTCTAGAGTCGCGCTTAGCACTGCGTCTGCATCCTTTTTCGTGACGTTTGCAGTTGCAGCAATTTGATCAATCAGTTCACCTTTATTCATAGCCTCAAAGTCCTCACAATGTTTGCTGCGATTATACTTGAGGGTTTTGAAAGTGCAAGAGTTTAATTACTCAGGCAACGTCAGGCGCTAGAGCGATGCGTAGTGCGGTACAGGGGAGGGAGATCGTGTCAAAATAAAAGCGAGTAGGGCTAATCCATCTCTTTTTCCTATGGACGTTCAGGAGATTTTGCAGAGCCGTCAAATTATTCACCGCGATCCAGACATCATGAGTGGTGTGCCTGTCTTTTGCGGGACGCGTGTGCCCTTACAAACCTTTTTTGATTACCTGGAAGGTGAAGAGGGTCTCGCTGAATTTATCAATGACTTTCCCTACCTGCAAGCCCAAGCCATCCAGGTTTTAGAAACGATCGCCAGAGTGATGCTTGATCGAGAGCGAAATCCTGGTGTTAGTACTCCTTGACGAAAATCTTTTGAGTCGCAGACTTAAACAACCCTTGATTGAAGCAGGTCACTCAGTCAGCAATGTGAACGATATGGGCTGGAGGGGTTGCAGCGATCGAGAACTCCTTACACTCGCTGAAAATCACCCGTTTGATGCCTTGATCACGGCTGATAAGAACATGCCCTATCAGCAAAACCTTAACAATCTAACGATCAGAATCGTCGTCTTAGACTCAAGCAGCACCAGACCCCATTGCCTTATGCCTCTAATCATGAAAGTTAGCGTCCTCTTAGCGTCGTTGTCGGTTGGAACAGTTATCCAAATCAACGATGCTGGCGAGATGACGACGCTCGATCTCTAGAAGGCTTTACTTCGTTTGTGTCGCTATAAAAGCTGTTGATGTGATAGTTTATCATGGCTTGTACTACGATCGCCAGTTATCAAGCCTTAGCCCATAACCAAGGGACTGAATGCGTTGATGGTTGACAGGATATCGGTGTCTAAAAGTGCTTTATCCAAGGCTTTGTTGAAGATCGTAGTCGCGATCGTGTTCAATCGATTGCATAACCTGTTCCATCAACTCCGGCTCGTCCGCAAAAAGTCCCGTGATTTGGTCGCTGGCGATTGTCGGCTGGTGATTTGCCTCCTGAGACGAAAGTATAGTCAAGCGTCCCGTTGAGTGAAGCTTCTCCAAAATCAACGCCGCGATCGCATCCTGCTCTGATTCTGGTAGTTGAGAAACGGCGGCGATCGCGGCTGTTAGTCGGTTTGTCATGGCGAAGATCGAAATGTTGCTACTTAGGAATTTTAGCTAAATCAGTGACTATTGGCTGTTCAGATCCCCGACTTCTCGCAGAAGTCGGGGATCTTGCGTTCACTATTTGCCAGCTTTAATCAACAGTACCGTTTGCGCACTGTTCATCCAGTCCTCCCAAGCAGCGGGATCGGCAGTTTCGGTTGCCTCGGAGATGAGTAGATCGGACAATAGTCCACCAATATCATCGGATTGCGTGCGATCGTACACTCCTTCCAAGAAGCGCACCATTGCCTCAAATGCCTGCCATTCTGTTAGCTGTGCCATTGGTTTACCTCTGTAAACGATTTCAATTTCTCAGTCGCGGCTAGAGAGAATCTCAATGAGTCACGACGCGATCTGATAAATTGCAGAGCGATATTTGGGTAGTGGAATCGGTTTGCCCTCGGCGTTTGCCGTTTCGAGCCAAGCCGTTTTTGCCTTGAGAACTTCGTGAACGGCTGCTTCTGCTGTGTCACCAAAGGCAGAGCAGTATTTCAAGTCTGGAATATCGGCGATGTAGCCTTCGTCTTCGTCGCTGTAAAAGACGTTGATGTGATAGTCCTTCATGCTGAGAGGGCTTCTGATCGCACAGTGGGTCGATCGCTGTGAGTCGGCACACGCAACAAACTACCGGGGAGCGTAGCGATGGCAACGGTTTGACCGAGCATATCAAAAAACTCAACGCTGTAGCCTGGTGCTAGATCTGCTACATCGTGGCGATCGACGACAGTACCGATATCGCCTGCGCGTAGCCCTTCTTCAGGCAAATCGGATTGCAGTACGACATCTGTGTAGAGTTGAAAGTTCATACGGTCTACCTCCGTTCTAATCTGGAACCAGTGTAATCAAGCGTGGAACTGTTTGTCCGTGATCAATTTGCCAAACGGTTCTTACTGTTAGCGATTCGTTTGTGGGAGTTTGTAAAGCAGTCTAGATTTCGTACCGAGTACCGTAGGGCGTTTCGCGAATCACCGCTACATCAGCCGCTAAGTGGTATTGGCGGATGTCAGCTTCTAGCTGCTGCCAGTCTTTAAGACTGTAGCCGAACCTTAACAGTAACCGGGCTTTTGCTCCACCACGACGATGATTGAGGTTTAGCAAGTAAGCCGTCAGCTTTTCTGGCTCAATCACCGCAAACTCACGCTTTGGTAACTTCACAGAAGACTCTTCCAAGAATTTTTACCTTCTTCCCTCATCCCTCACCCCTCATCTCTTACTGTAAGCATTCTCTCCTCAATGCCCGCCCACACCTGCGGCGACACCCGCACAGCCGCTTCTTTGCACCGCACGATGAGTTCGTTGGCATAGAGGTAATTGTTCAAGGATTCGACTTCGGCTTCAGATAAAGTGAGCCACTCTGGATTAAGCCCAAGGGCATCGCACCAGATTTGGAGAAGGTGATCGACAAATGCCCGACGTACTTCAACTGGAGCATCTTTGGAGGGAATTTCAGCTTCTAGTGCCGTTAGCTGATCGATGAGCGCGGCAAAATCGACGGCTTTAAAGATTTTTATTTTTTCAAATTCACGGGAGCGGTCGAGGGAGCGGGAGAGGGAGCGGGAGCGGGAGCGGGAGCGGGAGCGGGAGAGGTCGAGGGAGAGGGAGAGGTCGAGGGAGAGGGAGCGGGAGAGGGAGCGGTCGAGGGAGCGGGAGAGGTCGAGGGAGAGGTCGAGGGAGAGGGAGCGGGAGAGGTCGAGGGAGAGGTCGAGGAAGAGGGAGAGGTCGAGGTCGAGGGAGAGGGCAGCCGATCGCTTTGCCGCAGGTTTAAAGTCTCCTTCAGAACCCTCTGTTGCTTGCTCAGTCCAGTGCAGCAGGTTTTTAAGCCTGTCGGTATTGATGAAATGAGATGCGGCTGTTTCCATCTGCAACAACAGAGCATCGGCTCCGCCGCGCATGAGTCCAGCAATCAGCAAGAACACTTCGCGCCAGCGCTGATCACACAAATGGTCAGTGACTAATTGATCAATCAGATTGTTGTCGGTAATGTGCTGTGCGGTGAGATATTCCTGAAGCGTCAGGTGCGAAAAAGATAGGGCATTTCTGGCGCGTTCAACCAAGATGCCCTGCTGCACTTGAATAGCATTCAAAATAGCATCGCCGTCCAAGTGTTTGGGAGCATTCAGGTTGTTAGCGAGAAAGGTACGGATTTGCTCGATCACTTCGCGCCCGGAAAAGAAGAGACGATCGACTTCAAAGCAGGTGTAGGCAATTTCTGCCAGCATCATTTCTTCCAGCGTCAGGGTCAGGTCTTGATAGATGGGGTCGCGCTGAATGCGTTTCTCGGCTGCCCAACGTTTGAGCAGCACATCCAGCGCATCTTTGTAGAGGATTGCTCGCTGCTTGGGGAAGGCTTGAGCATCGTCAAAGACTAGACAGAGAAAAGTTAGCAACAGCGGCGTTTGCGCCAATTCGCGAGTGGAAGCATAGTCCGACTGTTGCAATAATTCCCAACACTTTGCGGCTGTACCAACGTGTTGATCCTCTTTCGAGCGAAACCAGTTGGTAATAAATTGCTGAATTTGCTCGTCGCCAAAGTCCGCCATGATGACATCGCGAAACTGGCGAAAGCGGCTGCGGTAGGCTGCTGTGCGGCAGGAGGCAATGAAGCGATTGTGTTTGTAGCGATCGCAAAAATCCTGGATCTGCGTCATCGCCTGATCTATCTGTTGCGTCGGCACTTCATCCAGACCGTCTAGCAACACCAGCAATTTGCCATCTTCTAGTAGGCGTTTTGCCGAGCGTGCCGGATCGGGAAAATTGCAGGTCTCGAATTCCCGCGCGATCGCTTGCTCAATGTCCACCGTTCCCGTGTTAAACCGTTTTAGTTCCAAAAATACAGGAATACAGTTGTGCCGATAGCCTGAATCCTCGCGCTTCAATGCTTCTAACCCAATGCGACGCAGAAACGTAGACTTACCTGCGCCCGGTTGTCCCAGCACCATAAGATATTGCTGCTCATTCCCCACCTCTAACCCATCGCGTTTCGCACATTTTTCAGACTGAAACCGTCGTTGCTGTGTCTGACGATACGCCTCTTCCAGATTTTCGAGCGAGAGATACTGCCGAACACCATCGTCATTCAAAAACTGCACTCTGGTGTAGATGTCTTCGATCCAGACTGGTTCGGTCATGCCCAGCACTTTGAGAATGCCATGACGATCGGCGTAGCTGCTGATGTATTGCCCGGAGGCATTAAAAATTGCCTGCTTGATCTGATCCGTAAACGTCCCCTGTTTCACCTGTGCCGCGCTGCTGTTCCAGGCAGATTTAGTGATTTCGCCTGCAAGACTCTCCTGCGCCTTCTCAGCCGCTTTGCTTGCCAAAAAGGCTTTCAACGTACCAAAGATAAACGGTTCGGCTCCGGTCATGGGGGCATCCATTCCTGCGATCGTTATGCCTAGCGTACTTCAGGGATTGGGCGATCGCCCAGGTAATCCCTAGAAACCGGGTTTCTTTGAGAGACGCGATCGGTTGAGCCACCAAGTTGCTTTAGAAACCCGGTTTCTTAGAACCGCGCATCAGGCTTGTTTAGTTCAGAATGCGATCGTCTTTGTTTCAAGTGCGATCGCATAGCGTTCCGAAGGAATCGTTCCTGTTTTGAGTGACATCGTTCCGGTTTCAAATGCGATCGTTCCGGTTTCAAACAGCACCGTTCCTATTTCAGATGACATCATTCCTGTTTCAAGTGCGATCATTCCGGTTTCAAATGCGATCGTTCCGGTTTCAAACAGCACCGTTCCTATTTCAGATGACATCATTCCTGTTTCAAGTGCGATCGTTCCTATCTGAAACAGCATCGTTCCTGTTTTAAGTGGCATCGTTTTTGTTTCAAACGGCAATCGTCGAGTTCTGAACTGGAATGGTCGAGGTTTAAGCTGCAACGACGAACGTTTAGAGTTGATGGATGGAACGTAGAATGCGGGCGTTCACGCTGGAAGTTTTAAGCGTGCGCTCATGCGATCGCCTTGGCGGATGGTGTATCTTAACGGAGATGTTCGTTTGGCGTAAGCCTGAAGCGTTGGGTGGTATGGAGCCAGCGCGATCGGTGCCACACTCGCTTGAAGGGACTGAGCTAAACCCGTATTGGGTAGAAACGGCTGGCATGAAACGTATCTCCTCAAACTTTTGGCTTGCACTCAGCCTGGTCTTTGCAGCGGGCTACAGTGTGATCTGGCTCAAGGCGGCATTTGCTAGCAAGTACATCATGCAAGCCGATGCTGGGATGTATATGTTCTGGATGCAGCGCTTTACGGATTCGACGTTGCTGCCAAATGACCTGAATGTGGCGTATCACTCATCGATCTCGCCCATTGGGTATACGGCGCTCTATCAGGGCATCGCGCCTTTGGGCATGTCGCCTGTGTTATTGAACAAGCTGTTGCCGATCGCGTTAACGCTGGTGACAACGGTCTACTGTTTTGCCTTTTGCTTGCAGCTTTTGCCCGTGCCAGCGGTGGCATTTGTCTCCACGCTGCTGTTTAACCAGCATCTCTGGCTGACGGATGATGTCAACTCCGCAACTCCACGCGCGTTTGTCTATCCATTTTTCTTCGCCTTTCTCTATTATTTGGGGCGTGGCGCGCACAAAAACACGGGCGATGCAACGCTGACAGGTGGGAATGACAGCCCTCACCCTCAATCCCTCTCCCTGGGGAGAGGGAAGCTTAAACGGTCTCCCTTCTCCTTGGGGAGACGGGCTGGGGATGAGGGGCACCCATACGCTGCAACGGTTACGAACCTGTGGATTGATGATGTTTTGGCGATCGTGGCACTTGGATTGATTGGGTTGTTCTATCCGACGATGATGTTTGTGGCAGTAGGGGTGTTAGCGGTGCGGCTGGTGGGGTGGTCGAAGGGACGTTTGCGGTTATCGCAGCAGCGACGTGATTACCTTTTGCTGGCGGCTGGGGTGGTGGTGGCTGGACTGGTGCTCATTCCCTTTGGTTTGCTGGGGCAGGCTGAGTTTGACCCGCTGGTGACTGTGGCGCAGGCAAGAGCCATGCCTGAATTTCAAGCGCCGTTTGGACGGATTTCCTATTTTAACGATCGTGACCCGCTGAACTTCTGGTTTGATGGCATTCACAGTGGGCTGGGGCTATCGCTGAATCCGGTGATTGTAAGCGTTGGGCTGCTGCTGCCTGTGCTGTGGTTTTTTCCACGTCAGTTTCCGTTGGTCAAGCAGTGTCGTCCTGATTTAGTGTTACTGCCGCAGATGTTGGTCGCGTCGATCGCGCTTTTTCTGGCGGCTCATGCGCTGCTGTTTCGCTTGTTTCTGCCCAGTCGTTATACCATGCACACCTTGCGGATGGTGGTGGCGATCGCGGGTGGACTGGCGTTGTGTATGCTGATTGATGCAGCGGTTCGTGCCTATCAAACGCGCTGGCGCGGTAGACAGGCGAGATTCATTGGCTGGGGTATTGCTGTTTTAGTCGCAATGCCGCTAGTGTTTTATCCGCAGATCTTTTGGCAGAAGCATTTTACCAAAGCGGGGCTGGTGACTGGCTCGGTGCCAGCGCTGTATGAGTTCTTTCAGCAGCAGCCTAAGGATAGTTTGATTGCCACGCTCTCTGGAGAAGCGGATAATTTGCCCGTGTTTGCCCAGCGATCGGTGTTGGTGTCTGGTAAGTACTCGATTCCGTATCATCCGGCTTATTACAATCAGATGCGCCAGCGGGCGATCGATCTGATTCACGCCCAATACAGTCCGAGTGCGGCAGACGTAGGGGCGTTTATTCAACAGTATGGGGTAGACTTCTGGCTGCTGGAGCGATCGGCGTTTACACCAGACTATTTAAATGGTCGCTGGTTGAGGCTGTTTGAGCCAGCAAACTCTGAGGCACGTGCTCACTTAGCTAGCACCACTCGTCCGGTTGTGGAGCAGGCAATGCAACGGTGCTCGGTGTTTGAGACGGGAAATCTAGTGGTGTTACAGGCGACGTGTGTTGAGGAAAGAAGGCAGAAGGCAGAAGGCAGGAGGTAAAAGGCAAAAGGTAAAAGGCAAGTTTGCATTGCCATCGACGGGCTGACTGCCCTCTCGCCATTGACGACGATTGAAACCCCTTCCCCCACTCCCCACTCCCCACTCCCTGCAATGCGATTACAAATGGCGTTTCCTCGATCAATCTCATTTGACCTCCGGCAGTTGGCGAAGCAACCAGTCTTCACGGCAGCTATGGTGTTTGCTGCCTGTTGTTTACTGTTGCTGTCGTATCGCCATTACAGCCTTTACGATTCGTATGACCAGGGCATTTTCAATCAAATCTTTTGGAATAATTTGCACGGTAGATGGTTTGAAAGCTCGCTGTCGTCGGGGCTATCGGCTGATGTCATCCATCAGGGTGCCATGCCTCTGGTGTCGTATCGGCATTTGGGGCAGCATTTTAATCCAATTTTTCTGCTCTGGCTGCCGTTTTACGCGCTGTTGCCGTCGCCCATGACGCTGAGTGTGATTCAGGTGGTGCTGGTGGCGGCGGCTGGATTGGTGCTGTATGCGTTGGCGCGGCAATCGTTGTCTCCGCTGCTGTCGCTGGCGATTGCGGTAAGCTTTTATGGCGCAAATGCGGTTGTGGGTCCCACGTTGGGGAATTTTCACGACTACAATCCGCTGCCGCTGCTGCTGTTTAGCCTGTTTCTGGCGATCGAAAAGCGCTGGTGGATTTTGTTTTGGGCGATGGCGCTGCTTGTTTTGACGGTGAGGGAAGATGCGGGAGTGCCGCTGCTGAGTGTGGCGGTGTATCTCGTGCTGCGTCGTCAGCAGTGGAAGTTGGGCTTGGCGCTGTTTGCGATCGCGGCTGCCTATATTCTGCTGTTGACGAGTGTAGTGATGCCATCGTTTTCGCCTGACGTATCACAACGGCTGATTGTGGAGCGGTTTGGTCAGTACACCGGAGGAAAGCCAGCAACGCCTGTGGAGGCGATCGTGGCGATTTTGTCACAGCCTGGTCAAATTTTGGCAGAAATCTTTTCGCGCTTTCCCAAGAAGCTGTACTACCTGGTTGACCACTGGTTGCCGCTGGCGTTTGTGCCTGCGATCGCGGCGGATGCATGGCTATTGGTAGCGTTTCCCTTTCTAGAATTGCTGCTGATGCGGGGAGAGACACCGCTATCGATTAATATTCGCTACGCCACGCTAGCAGTCCCTGGCTTGTTCTACGGCGCGATTCTTTGGTGGTCTAAGCATCCGCAAGCCTTTCAACCCAGAATGCGGCGGTTTTGGGGCGTTTGTCTGGCGCTGTCCCTTTTATTCACTGTGACCTCTAATCCCAACCGAACGCTGTCGTTTTTGGTGCCGGATTCGATTCGCCCCTGGGTGTACGTGCCGCCGATGGCGCAGTTGCAGCACGCGTCACAGGCTCGTTCCGTCCTGTCACAGATTCCACCCCAGGCGAGTGTAGCGGCAACGACCTATTTGCTGCCGCCGTTGTCTGGTCGGCGGGCGATCGTCCGCTTCCCCAACGCCATTCAGTTTCGCGATGAGGCTCAGCAGACTCAGAGCGTGGATTATATTGTGGTTGACCTGTGGCAGATGCAGCAGTATCAACCCGCCTTCAAGCTAGAACGCAATCTGCTGCAAGCCAGCATGATCAAGATCAACCAGTTGCTACAAACGCAAGCGTATGGCATTCAGTCGTTTCAAGATCAGGTGCTACTGTTGCAGCGAGGATTGAGCACTGAACCTGCGATCGCCGCTCAATGGCAGGAGTTTGTAAAACAGAACCTGACTTCTACGCCGTAGAAATTGAGTGTTGGAGAGGAAGGGCAGGAGTCAGGAGTCAGAAGTCAGAAATCACTCAAAACTCTTAACTCAAAACTCAAAACTCAAAACTCTCTCCCCTCTCCCCTCTCCCCTCTCCCCTCTCCCCTTCCCCTTACTCCCTACGCGCCCAATCCTTCGCCATTTGGTCGATGCCATAGAACCGCTGCCAGAATTTATCGACTACGCGAGTTGGCAACACACGCCGCATCACAAACAGGAGAAAATCGCCGCCCGTTGCAGCTACATAGCGAGGACGTGGCTTACGAGCCGTCATGGCTTTAATGATGACGTGGGCGACCTGCTCCGATGTCCAGGCGTTGCTACTGGTTTGCTGTTCTAGCGCCTCCAGTTTCTTGAGTGCCGCATGATACGGGGTCGCCTCTGGATACGGAATCGCTTGCTTGGTTTGTGTCCCTGCAACGCTAATGAATTCGGTGCTGACAGGACCCGGCTCCACCACGCTCACCTGGATATTGAAGGGTTCCAGCTCCATACGGAGGGTATCGCTAATCGATTCGAGGGCAAATTTGGAAGCGCTGTAGAGTCCGCCGATCGGAAACGCAAGGCGACCACCTAGAGAACTCACGTTGATGATCCGTCCGCCACCGCGATCGCGCATCTGCGGAATCAGTGCTTGCGTGAGTGCCAATGGTCCCAGAAGATTAACGGCAAACTGACGCTGACAGTCGCTAATGGGCACTAGCTCTAAGGGACCCATTTGCCCGTAGCCCGCGTTATTGACCAGGATATCGACGTGCCCAAAGTGGTGCAGCGCTTTTTCGGCAAGGGCGATCGCCTGGTCGGGTTGCTCCAGGTCAGTGACAACATTCAAAATATCGGCACCAGCATGGCGGCAGTATGCAGCTACAGCCTCTAGTTTTTGCCCATTCCGTGCCGCAAGTACTAGCCGAATGCCTTGGAAGCGATCGGCTAAAACTCGCGCCAACGCTGCACCAATGCCAGCAGAGGCACCTGTAATAAGGACAGTTTGAGTGGTGAGGGGATAGGGCATTGGGGGAAGGGGAGTGGGGGAAGGGGAGTGGGGAGTGGGGAGTGGGGAGAGAGTTAAGAGTTTTGAGTTTTGAGTTTTAAGAACAGGAGAGGAGAGAGGAGAGAGGGATGAGGAGTGTTGAGTGATTTCTGACTTCTGACTTCTGACTTCTGACTCCTGACTTCTGGTTTCGGGCGGGCAATGGCGAAATCTTACTATGCGATCGCGGCAATCATCATCAGATTGATGGTGTGAGTAAGTGCGCAAGCGCGCCATACGTTCTTCCTGGTTCAATGTTCCCTTTTTGTTGAACCTTTTGGCTGCACGTCTTGTCTTACTCTAGAGAACGACAGAATGGAGGCAGTGAGTTTTCCAGGTGTCAGTTGTGCCGACAGTGTCTAGCGATCGCCCTCAGGGTGAATCCGACCATCATCTGGTGCAGCGGTGTCTTCGAGGAGACACTCGTTGTTTCCAGCAGCTTTACAGTCGGCATCAACAGCGGGTGCGATCCATTCTCTACCAATTGTGCGATGCATCGGCTTTGGATGACTTAGTGCAGGAGGTGTTTTTGCGTGCCTGGAAGGGATTACCAAAGTTCCGTCAAACGGCTCAGTTCTCTACCTGGGTTTACCGGATTGCCTGGAATGTGGCATCAGATCAACGACGATCGGCGGCTCAAGGGCGATCGCGGCTTCAGGCGATCAGTCGTCAAACCTCGACTCAGCAAGATGATCCGGGTGTAATGCATTTGCATTATCAGGATTTAGTCAGGCGGGGGTTGGAGAGTCTTAGCTTTGACCACCGGACGATCCTGGTGCTGCATGACCTTGAGGAAGTGCCCCAAAAAGAGGTTGCTGAGCTGCTGGAGATTCCAGTGGGCACGGTCAAATCTCGTCTGTTTCACGCCCGCGCTGCTATGCGCCAATTTCTCCAGAAGGAAGGAGTCCAGTTATGAGCCAGTTCCCTAATGATGATCGTAAGTTAGTCGCTTTTTTGAAGCAGCATCGCCCTCAGGTGCCTCCGGCTGATCCAGCCTTGGAGTCGCGGTTATTTGACGCGATCGAGGCACTGCCAACCCAAGAAAACCTGGTGCCAGATCGGCGATCGCAGCTAAGAGCGAGGCGATCGCTGATCTGGCTCATACCACCAACCTTAGCGGCAAGCCTAGTAGCGACGGTCATTGGCTACCGCATGCTTGCTCCAGCTAAACCTAGCGCTGCCGAACTTGCCAATCTGCAAGCCTTTATGGAAAGCAACTGGCGCGGCACCATCAGCAGCAGTAGTGTTGATGAGGATGCCCCGCTGTTTAGCGATGGCACAACGAATTGAAGCTGATGGTAGTTGCTAGTTGTCAGTTGTTAGAAGGAGTCAGAAGGCAAAACTGACCTCAAGCTCATCCCTTCTTTTCTCATTCCCTTTCTATCTCTTCCAAGGCAGTGATTTTCATGTCTCCCCGTCATCTTTCTATTCTTGCTGCTGTGGTTGTTCTCCTTGGAGGTGCTGTGGCGATCGCCAACCCCTTACTGCGATTCCAGCCGATCGCACAAACTTCAGCCCCTTCTCCTAGCCCCAATGATTCAGGATCTAAGGAACCGGGATGGCTCAAGGAGCTAAATCTTAGCGCTGACCAGGTGCAAAAAATGCGCGCTATTCGCACTCAGTATCAGGGCAAGATCAACCAGGGTCGGCAGTCTGTCCGTCAGTCCAAGCAAGAGTTGCAGACGTTAATGGCAGGGGATGTAACCGAAACGCAGATTCGGGACAAGTACAACCAGCTTAAAGTGCTGAAGCAGCAAGTGGCTGATGCCCAGTTTGAAAGCATGTTGGCAACGCGAAACGTCCTTAACCCCGATCAGCGGCGCAAATTTGCCAATCGTCTTCTGAAGCGGCAGCAACCAGGCGAGTGCCCGTTAGAGCGGAGAGAACGTGGGCAGCTATGACAGCGTTAGCAGGTTTGGCTGTGGTTTTAGCTTCATGACGGTTACGCCAGCTTGCTTTACCCTTATCCCTGGCTTTTAGTATGCACGTGCTATCAAAACTCTGGTGGTTGCCGTTTTGCTTTGGTTGGGGGCGATCGTGCCCAATCAGGCAACCGCTTCAGCCGATCCAAAGCTTCTGCACGTCCTTAATCGTCTCGCTACATCTACCTGCACGGGTTTGCCTCCATTCTCCGATCGGCAAAAGCACGAGATTTGAGCGATCGCTTTGCCAGCCTCACTATTTCCCTAATCATTCGTTGGGTGTAGTGTAGGAAGCTGCCCAAGGAGCGTTCTGCTAAACTGCTGTCTTGTTCGCAATTTTTGCTAGTAACCGCAACGCCTCATTCACCGAAGCCGAATCTCGAAAAATTTCTGCCACATCTGTATCAAGCACAACCACATTGCTTGACTGCCGATACGCTTCATAATACTTGCCACGCACGCCACCCGAAAAATCGTACTCCGGTCTCATCTCGTCATCCACACTCATCTCAGATTCCTGACTCATAGCTCGGGCACGAATCAACCGCACTTCACCGTCCCGCTCTGTGTGGGATACAACCAGAAGCCGTTGCGATCGTGATACACCTGTCGTTAGAAGACGGAACTCACCCACTGAGTGATCAGGGTCTGGAATCGTCGCAGCGAGTAAATCTCCAAACACTGTGACGGCTTCTTCAAAGGACACTCCATGCTTCTCGGCATTAATCCGTGCTTTGTTGACATCCCACTGAAATTGCATGGGTCTATTCTACCCTTAGGCAAAGCTGCTGCCGAAGGTGTTAGCAGCATGAATTGAAGCAGAAACCCTCAACAAAAGCGATGCACTATCTTTACCTGCACGGGTTTGCCTCCAATCCCCGATCGACCAAGGCACGAGATTTGAGCGATCGCCTCGCCAAACTGAACATTCCCTTGTCCCTTCCCGATCTGAATCAAGGTGACTTTACTCATCTCACCCTCAGTCGCCAGATCCAGCAGGTTGAGGCACTCTTTCCACCTAAACCAGAGCCTGTAACGCTGATCGGCTCTAGCTTTGGGGGCTTAACTGCCGCCTGGTTAGGTGAGCGCCATGTACAGGTCGATCGCCTCGTGCTATTAGCCCCAGCCTTTGGTTTTTTGGATCACTGGCTAACCCGCATGGGTGAAATGCCAGTGAAACAGTGGCAAACAGATGGCTATCTATTGGTGTACCACTATGGTGAGCAGAAAAAACTGCCGCTTAGCTATGGCTTTGTGACCGATGCGATGCAGTATCGGGAGGAGTCGATCGCACGATCGCTCCCCACCCTAGTTCTGCACGGCAAACGTGATGATGTGATTCCTCTACAAGCCAGCCTCAATTTTGCAGCAACCCGTCCCTGGGTGACATTAATTACGCTTGACAGCGATCATGCGCTTACGGACGTTAGCCAAGAGCTTTGGCAGGCAATTCAGCGCTTTTGTGCTTTGTAGGCTGTGATAGGGACGTTTCATGGAACGTCCCTACAGATAGTTCCTACTTCCGGTGCCCATTGCGGATAGGCGTTCCGCAAGGATAGGTGGCAACCAGTTCCCGTACCGCAGGTTGCACTACTGGGATGGGGGACGATACTGAGTGCGTGGGGTTTGCCTTCGCGGCAAGGTAGTCAGCCTGGAGTTTTGCCAGCAGCGCTTCCCGTCGATCGTACAACCGCTTTAACGGACGGGCTTCGCACTGATCGATCACGTAAGCGGTCATGATGGGTAGCGCGATCGTGCTATCGGTGTAGCAGACGATCGTGTTGGGCAACTTATCGGGATCAACCTTGCCCCAACTGACGGCTTCGCTCGGTGTCGCGCCTGAAAGCCCACCTGTATCAGGACGAGCATCCGTCACCTGAATAAAGTAGTCGTGCCCCCGCTCTTCCAGACCCAGCACTTCATGCAGTTGGGGCTGAGTTTGGAGCAGGAAGTTTTTGGGACTACCGCCACCAATAATCAACGCTGCACTTCTGCCTTCGACATCAGGGATGCCGCTGTCACGAGCTGCATAGGCGATCGCAGCAGTTTCGTTGACATCCAGCGATGGATCGAGGACGAGTTGGGAACCTTCGAGGGCGATCGCGGCGATGTTCATGCCGATGGAGCTATCACCAGGCGATGACGTGTAGATGGGCACACCGCACTCATAAGCGGTCGCCAGCAGGCAGGAGTTTTTCACACCCACTTGCTTTTCCACTTCGCTCACGTACTTGCCCAGCAGATAGTGAAACTCCGCCGTGCTCATGCGCTTCTGGAACGGTTCCGCTTTCAGCAGTTCGCGCAAAAACGCATCGGTTTCCAGCAGTACATCGTAGTCAAACACAATGTCGTAGATACGAATGCGTCCTTCCTGGCGCAGCTTTACGTCGTCTAGAAAGGGACTGCTGGAGTAGAGTTCCAGTCCCAGCCCGTAGTGCATATCGTGATAGAGATTCGCGCCCGTGCTGATGATCCAGTCCACAAAGCCGTGGCGCATCAGCGGTGCCAGCACCGATACCCCAAAGCCTGCGGGGGTCATGGCTCCAGAGAGGCTCAAGCCCACGGTGACACCGGGTTGTATCACTTCGCGGCTCAACAGGTGACAGATTTCGCGTAAGCGGGCAGAGTTGTATGCCGTAAAATAACCGTCAATCAAGTCAACAACGCTGATGGAGGCAGGCATGGGGGAGGGTGCGATTTTTTGACTAAGCAATTTCGACATTGTTTGACTCCAAAAAGAATGGACAGCATAGAAGAATAGAGAGGGTTTACAGACATCACCTCAACGGAACCGATACCCCAACAGCAGCAGGGGCAAGCAATCGCAGCACAGGTGGGGCTATTAAAACAAGCTTGGCAAGAACGGGCTGCAACTTAGCTCGCTCACCTCAGGTTTCCCGACCAAGAGAGCAAAGTAGACCTGATCACGTGTGCGAATAAAGACATCGGTTCTGATCACGATCGCGCATTTAAAGCTGCGATCGCACCACCGTCAAAAGGACAAAGCCTCTGCCGACCTTACGAACCTGTTGCAAAACGTGCATCAACGCACAAAAACTCATTCAGCCTTCAATTCAAAAATTCCCCTATAGAGAACCTGACCGACCCAGTTCGCAATGCAGCAAGAAAGAGAAGCAATTCGCTGAAGAATCCTTCAAGCCAATCTCTACTGCTCGTGAACCTTAAGTTACAGGTCGATCAGCTCATACTGGGCGCTTCACAACGATCAGCCCAGGACAGCGCGGGATCGCATTGCCGCTTCCGCTTTAGCTTCATCTCCAGATACCAGAGCGGTCTCCAGGGGTATCCAGTTAAGGAAGGAAGTTTCAATGCTTTTTACACAACCTTCAGACACTAACATCATTAATTTAGCACTAATGTTTCAGGGCTTCTTCACCAAACGGATGATTTTTTGTTTTTGTCTTAGTCTGTAGCTAAAACAACATCAATGACTCTCTTTCGTGCTTTGGGAGTTGAGCTTAGAGTAGTTATAGAGTGCCTAGAGGTTTTCAGCGACTAGCAGTCAGCTATCAGCACATCACTCTCATAGGCTTGCTTTGACATCCACAAAGAACATTCATACAGATACCGTGACGACATTGCCTACAAACAATCAATCTCAGTCCGATCGCCCCCAACCCAATCGGGCTTCCTCTCTCACCGCCGAGCAACATCGCCAAAAAATGGAACGGCGTAAGGACGTGCAGGAGCAACGCCTTGCCGACATGGTTGCCGAAAAGGGATTGGTCATCGTGCATACGGGCAACGGTAAGGGCAAAACGACCGCTGCGCTTGGGATGGTGCTGCGATCGCTCGGTCATGGCTATCGAGTGGCGATTGTCCAGTTCATTAAAGGAGCTTGGGAACCTGCCGAGAAAGCTGCTTTTAGCCATTGGTCAGAACAGTTGGAATTTCACGCGATGGGCGAAGGCTTTACCTGGGAAACGCAGGATCGCGATCGGGATACCCAAAAGGCTCAGGAAGCCTGGGAAAAGGCGCTCACGTTTATTCAAGATCCCGACTTCAGGCTCGTTTTGCTGGATGAAGTCAACATCGCGCTCAAGTTGGGCTACCTGACCGTTGAGCAAGTCTTAGCAGGACTGGAACAAAAGCCGGTCGATTCTCATGTGATTTTGACTGGCAGAGGCGCACCAAAGGAGTTGTGCGATCGTGCCGATCTCGTCACCGAAATGACACTCGTAAAACATCCCTTCCGCGAACAAGGCATTAAAGCCCAACCTGGCATCGAGTTTTGAGGAGATGGGCGATCGCTTAACCACTTACTCCTTTTGGTTCGCCGCTGCAAGCAAACTGGCAACGCTATCAGCCAATGATTTGACTGTATCTGCCTGCTGTTGGGCGATCGCTGCCTGCTGCTTGGCTGTTGCTGATTGCTCTTGCACCAATGCCTTTAGCTCTGTCAGTCCGTCAGTGATATGGCTGACGTGTTCTGACTGCTCTTGTACTAGTACCTTCAGCTCTGTGAGTCCTTCGGTGAAGTGCCCTATCTGGTCAGTCAATATGTCTAGTTTCTGGTTCTGCTGGCTAAAGCCCTGCTCAATGAAGAGAGCAAGGCTGGCAAGTGCCTGCTGAAAACTCGGTTCTAACGGTTCATTCCAACTGGTCATATTTTCTTTGCGATCGCGCTAGTGCGCTGATTATACCCAACGATCGATCATCTAGGCATGGAGTGGCTGAAGGGCAAGCCTAAAGAATCGGCAGTACTTGGTTTTTGCTAAACGAATTGGGGAAGTATCAGTCCACAAGGTTTGGAAGCATCGATAATGAAGGGTCAGTGGTTAACCCTACCTTTTGACTCTTGGTTCCTGACTTCTGGCTTCTGACTGGAAAGTCACTATCTCTTTTGAGCCATAGTTAGTACAATTGTTCGGATGCGAGGCTCTCTCAAGACGCTTCGCCAACGCCCTTTCCCTCCCGCTAACTGGCTTGATCATGGAAATTCTCTCAGTTAGCCTCAAGAACTTTAAGTCGCACAGCGATCGCCACTTCACCTTTCAACCAGGCACCAACGCTATCTGTGGCGAGAATGGTGCGGGGAAGACCAGCATTCTGGAGGCGATCGCCTGGGTACTGTTTGACTATGCAGGTGACTACAACAAAGAGGATTTGATTCGCAACGGGGCTGCCAGCGCTCAAGTGCGGGTTGCGTTCATTTCTAGCCGCGATGGGCGTACGTATGAAGTGCAGCGTTGCACCAGCAAGAGCTACACGCTCTATGATCCCCAGCTTGATGAGCGTCTGCCCTACACCCGCATCAAAGAAGAGGTGATGCCCTGGCTACGAGAGCATTTAGGTGTGGCGGTGGGAACGGATTTGAGTCAGTTGTTTTCCAGTACGATCGGCGTACCACAGGGCACCTTTGCAGTGGATTTCTTGCTAACCAAAGAAAAGCGCAAGCCCATTTTCGACAAGATTTTGAAGGTCGAAGAGTACCAACAAAGCTGGAAAAAGCTAGGCGAATTGGAAAAATACGCCAAAAGTCAGGTAGAAAGCCTGGAGCAGGAAATTGCTCACTACGACGAAGACTTAGAGCAACTGGAACCGCTGCTGCAAAAGCATCAGGAGCAGAGTCAGTCGGTTGAGTGCGTGCAGGCAGAGCTACAGCAAGCCCAGATAGCGTTGGCGCAATTGCAGCAGGAGCAGGAGCAACTCAGCGCTCAAGCCACTCAGAGGCAGCAGTTTAACGGTCAGCTAGAAAAGCTGATTGGCCGCATTCAAACTCAGTCAGTACTGGTAGAACGGTTGCGCCTTGACCTGCAAGAGGCAGAACAAGCTGTCGCAATCTGCACAGCAAACCGTGAGGCATATCAGGCGTTCTTGGAGGCAGAAAAAACGCTGAAGGTACTGGAGCAGCAGCAGCGATCGGAACGAGAACTTCAGCAAAAGCGCCAGCACAGTCAAGAGCAATTGCGCGATCGCCAAACCAAATTAGCAACACTCACTCATCAACTCGATCGCCTTCAGCAAGCAAAAGCGGACATTACACAACTAGAGCCGCTGATTGAACAGCAGCAGCAGCTTGAGCAAGCCCTGAAAGCGCTCGGACAGGAACTTCAGAATTGCCTCAACTGGCAGCGCACCGCCAAAGACCAGGAGAAGCGTCTGTCTCAAGTACAGACTCGTATCACGCAGATCGACAAGGACATCAGCCGCCTTCGATCGCTGGAAGCCTTAGTACAACAAATTCCTGCTTTGGAGCAACAGCAGCAGCGCTATCAACAGCAGCTTAGTCGCATTGCTGCCGCCGCCCAGTTTGAAGCGGATTTGCGGCAGTTGCTAGAGCAGTCAGAAGACGCAGGCGATCGCTACCTGACTCAAGCCGAGCAAGCCCAGGCAACGCTCAAAGACCTCCAGCGCACCGTGCCACTCTGGAGTGAACCGTTAGAGCTGGCGCTGGCAACCCTTCAGAGTGGAGTCAACTGGCAGCAGCAGCTGATGACTGCTCTTCAATCGATTCTGAAAGATCTGGCAGAGCAGACTTCGGAAGCTCGGTTGGCACAACACTTACAAAAACTCCAGGCAGACTTGCAAATGGCTCGACAGCAGCAGCTTGAGTTTTCGAGCTTAGAGCGCCTGCTGAACGATCGAGACGAGCGCACTGAAGCGGCGATCGCGCTCCAGGCAAGCTTAACCGAGTTACGTACTCACTTGACCGCAGAACCATTTTTACAAAAGCAACAGACGCGGCTTGCCCAAGACCTTGAGGCGTTGAGCGATCCCCGTGGTCGCAGTCGGTTATGGCAGCAGGAACTTCAGCAAGAGCCTGCGTTAAAAACAAAAAACCAGGCATTACAGGCATCGCTTGCAACCGATCAGCAAGCGATCGCCGCGCTCGATCAGCAGCTTGCCGCCTTCTCGACTCTAGCTGAAGCGTTGCAAGCCCAACAGTCGCTGCGAGAACAGCATCGGGAAGCACATCAGGAGTATTTAGAGAATCAAAAGCAGGCGAACAGTCGGCGAGAACGGCAGCAGCAGTTGCAAGCAGCGATCGCTCAACTCCAAACGTTGGAGCAAGAAACGAAGACCGTCAGTGACAATCGCGATCGCTTGAATGCAACGTTTGATGCGGCTCATTTTCAAACCGTTCAAACTGCCTACCAACAGATGAAAGAGCGCGCCATTGGGCTGAACGCCAGCCTGCCAGAGAAGCTTAAATATCTGGACGCATTGAACCAGCAGTTGACCCGCTTGGAAACCACACAGACCAAGCGATCGCACACTCAAGTCTCCTTAGAGCAAAAGCGGCAGATTCAGCGGTTCGTTAAGTTTGCCCGTGACGCTTACAAAAAAGCTGGGCCACGCATCACCGAACGTTACGTCCAAAACATTTCTCGCGAGGCAGACCGACTGTTTCGTGAACTGTTGAATCGTCCGAATGTGGGATTGGAATGGACACGAGAGTACGAAATCATGGTGCAAGAAGGTGCGCATACTCGACGGTTCATCAACCTTTCTGGCGGAGAACAAATGTGTGCAGCGTTAGCGGTACGTCTGGCATTGCTCAAAGTGCTGGCAGATATTGATGTGGCGTTTTTTGATGAGCCAACGACTAATATGGATAAACCCCGTCGGGATCATCTGGCAGAAGCGATCGCCAACATCAAAACCTTCCGCCAACTCTTCGTCATTAGCCACGATGACACGTTCGAGAAAGTGACTGAAAACATCATTCTGGTCGAACGCGAACCTTAAAAACCCCTAAAAAGGGACACGATTTCTCGTGTCCCTTCTCAAGCTATTGGTAGTTACCAACTATTTTTTCGCTTGTTTCTGAAAATCGGCTTTACAAACATTCAGAATACGGTGGTCATTTTCACTGATTTTACCGAGGCGCTGAAAGCCTTGCAGTCCGATGTCCTGGAAGGCTGGATTGCCTTGAGACGCGACATTGGAAGTTTTTTCTAACGCAATTTCAAACGGGTTGGTGGTGCGATCGTAGCTATTCACCACTGTTAGTGCGAGCTGGTCGCCCTGAAACTTACCGGCGGTGCAATCGAAGGACGATCGCGGCATATAAAGCGCCCCAACGACGTTTCCTTGCTTCGATTCAAACACAAAATAGCCTTGACCAACCTGATCGGGCTGCGCCGATTGCCCATACAGATACACGCCGTCTGGCAAGGCTTGCTTGGTGGCTTGCGGTTTTGGTGCAGCTTCAGCGTCAACGATCGCAGGCAGTAAAGCAGCGCTGAGTAAACCAACCGTTAGCGATAGCCCTGTCAACAAATGGCGAGAACGGCTACTGTGAGAAAACCAAGGTGAGATGGCATTAATGAGAGAATTTCGCATCGCGTTTCTCCTCTGGACTAAACGATGGCTTAAAAAAGAAGTCTTTTGAATGGCACGCCCCCGCTTGGAGGCATGGTGTGGAACTGACTGAGGTAGATACACAGTGATTTAAGCGGTTCCGGAACGTGCTAACAGTTTATGACGGACTCGAACGCTCCACATCACCCCTCTGACTCACCTTACTGGGTGGATATAAGTCACTTTTGACAGATTTAGCCAGGACTTCTGCTTGTGGTTCGGCTGATTCTGCTTATGGTCTTTCACCGCTCTATAACTATCAAATCATTAAGAGCAGGCTCCTACAATTACATTTAGTGACAGTAGTTGACTGTGTGGTCTTTGCTTGTGCTGGGTACTATCTAAAGAGGGGTGAAGCGACAGCTAACGGTTCAACGGTCAGGCTACCACCATTCTTTTTGATGGCTTCTACAGTCTTGGTAGCAGCTTGAGACCGATTTACCAATGCGTTGGAACTGCTGTAGATCAGGGCAAGCGCTCTTGTGTGAGGCAAGCTTCAAGCACAGCAACTCATCTGGAACAGTGACCTTTGAGTAAACACTGAGAACCATCAGCCCGTTCTCCGCTCAAAAGGCGTTAGACGCAATGGCAGTATGAGGTGCGATCGCTCGTTTTGTAAGTCTTGCTGGCGATGAAAGTCTTTGCCAGTGCCACGCTTGCCTTCAATTGTCGTCAATTTAGTTCTTGCTCTACCGTTTCTTTTGCCCCAGCCCAAATTCTTGCAGCTTACATGACGGATTTCCGCTTTAACCCCAAAGGGATAGTCAGAAACGGTCGCCGTTGGCTCACGCTGGCTCTAAAGCACCCTGCGTTCTTGTCTAGCCTTTTGGCTACTGGTTTAGTGCTCGGCGTTCGTCAAGCTGGTGGGCTTCAATCGTTAGAGCTACTGGCGTTTGACCAGATGGTGCGACTACGCCCCAGTGCTGGTGCAGATCCGAGATTGCTTGTTGTAGCCATCACTGAAGACGATATTCGATCGCAGAATCGGTGGCCTATTTCTGATCAGGTCGTCGCTCAGCTACTGGCGAAGTTAAACCAGTACCAACCCAAAGCGATCGGGCTAGACCTTTATCGCGACGTGCCGCAAGCACCGGGGCATGAGGCGTTGCTAAAGCAACTGCGAACTAGCAATGTGACGACTGTGATGCTTCTGGGCGATGCTGACAATAGTAGTGTGCCGCCACCACCGGGCGTATCTAGCGATCGCGTTGGCTTCAGCGATTTTGTGATTGACCCCGATGCCGTTGTGCGACGAAATCTGCTGCTTGTCACATCAAAAAACGAAAAATTTCACTCGTTTGCCCTACGCCTGAGTCTGCAATACCTGGCTGACAAACAACTGCCATTTCGCGTCAGTCCCAATGCTTTACACCTTGGCAACGCGGACTTTCCGGCGCTAGATTCCAGTGTTGGTGGGTATCATGCCCTCGACGATCGCGGCTATCAGGTGCTGCTTGACTACCGTGCCAACCGTGTGGCGCGGCAAGTCACGCTCACCCAAGTGCTAAAGGGAGAGCTTCAGCCAGAGTGGGTGAAAGACAAGCTCGTGTTGATTGGTACGACAGCGCCCAGCGGCAAAGATTTATTTTTAACGCCGTACAATTTATCGGCAACGCAGCAGACCCCGAAAACGCCAGGAGTCTTAATTCACGCTCAAATGGTGAGTCAGATTCTCGGTCGTGTTTTAGACGGTACCCCCTTGCTGTGGTACTGGTCTGAGTTGGCTGAACTGTTGTGGCTGTGGCTATGGGCAATGGCGGGCGGCGTTTTGGCATGGCAGTTCCGTCATCCAGGTTCGCTGGTTATCATGCTTGCTACCGCAGGTGGCGGTCTCTTCTGCGTCTGCTTTGGGCTTTTATTGCAGGCTGGCTGGGTACCCGTTGTGCCTGCGACGATCGCCCTTATGCTGGCTACGGCTGGTGTAGTGGTTTATCGACTGCTGCACGATGCGTTTCACGATGCGCTGACGGGATTGCCTAACCGCGCTTTGTTTATGAAGCAGCTCCAGTGGGTGATCAAGCAGCAGCCCTTTTTCAAGCAGAGCAAGCGAACAGAAGCACCCACGATCGCGGTTCTTTTTCTCGGTTTGGATGGGTTCAAAGCGATTAACGACAGCTTTGGGCATCGCCTTGGTGATCAGCTTTTGGTCGTGACGACCGATCGGCTTAAAGCCTGCCTGCATCCGACCGATCAGTTAGCACGGGTTGGCGGTGATGAGTTTGTTGTCTTGCGCCGTCATGTGCAAGATCCAGACGAAGTGACCCACCTAGCCGCTCAGCTGCAACGACAGGTCACGCTACCAATCACGCTCAATGGGCAAGAGGTGTTTAGCACCGCCAGCATCGGGATAGTGCTCGGTCGCGCCGATGCAGATTATGAGCCTGAAGACATTCTGCGGGATGCTCATACCGCGATGTATCGGGCAAAAGCATCAGGCAAAGCGCGCCATGAGGTGTTTGTCACAGGGATGCGTGTGCAGGTGATGACGCGTCTCCAGCTTGAAACCGATTTGCGTCGTGCGGTGGAACGACAAGAATTTCGACTCCATTACCAACCCTTGATTTCGCTGCAAACGGGAAAAATTGCTGGCTTTGAAGCGTTGGTACGCTGGCAGCATCCCGATCGCGGCTTGGTGCCTCCCAACGATTTTATCCCTGTAGCGGAAGAAACCGATTTGATCATTCCAATGGGGAAATGGATTACGCACGAAGCGTGTCGTCAACTGCGCCTGTGGCAAGAAAAGTTTCCCAGAGAGCAGCCGTTGATCGTCAGCGTCAATTTGTCGGGCAAGCAATTTTCGCAGCCAGATTTAGTGGAACACATTGAACACACGCTACAAGAAACAGCACTGGATGGACATAGTCTGAAACTGGAAATTACTGAAAGCATAGCAATGACGGATGTAGCATCCACGATCGCCCTGCTTCAGCGTCTCAAAGCGCTCCATCTACAGCTCAGCATTGATGACTTTGGCACAGGCTACTCGTCGTTGAGCTACCTGCATCGCTTTCCGACTGACACCATCAAGGTCGATCGCTCCTTTGTAAGCCGCATGGGGGACGAAAGTGAAGATGCCCAAATCGTTCAAACCATCATTATTCTGGGACACAATTTGAATATGGATATTGTGGCAGAAGGGGTTGAAACTGCTGGACAACTTGCCAGCCTGCGCGCACTGAAATGCGAATATGGGCAGGGCTTTTTCTTTTCTAAGCCTTTAGCAGCAGAAGCCGCAGAAGCATTGTTGCAGACTGACCCGCAATGGTGAGGACGATTAGGGAGTTGAAGCGGGGAAAGTTTTGAGCGATCCCCTTTACGATTCCTACCTTCCGCCTCCTGCCTTTAACGTATACTAACTCTGTGAAAGCTACTTGCTGCTGGGCAGTTGACCGATGCAAAGAATTTGGAGGGGCATTTGGGCGGTTATTTTGGTTGCCTTGCTCACTGCCTGTAGCTTCCCGATTGGGGCACCAAGCCATCATCTAGTGGAGCGGGCGATCGTACTGCAATTACGCCAAACCCAAGCAGCGCTCAACCAACAGCTCCGGCTAGACGTGCAGCCAACGGATCTTGAAATCAGGCGGGTTGTCATTGCAGACCAAATGCCCATGACGATCGAAGACCTGAAGGCATTTCGCGTGCGCGGCACATACAATGTCACCACGAAACTATCAACACGGCAGATTACAGAGCAGCAAAACCCTTTTGACGTCTATCTCCAGCGACAAAAAGAGGGTAAAACCTGGCATCTGGCGCGCTTGCAAGCAGATGATAACGGTGAGCCAATTTGGCTAACACAGCGTATTGAATGAGACTGGCGCTGGATCGAGCTGTGACAGGCTAAAGCGGTTCTACGTCGAGCACTTTTACCCAAGCTATGGGGGTTTTTAAGGAAAGAGGGTATGAGTTCGCGAGTCTCATGCCCCCCTCACTCAGCTTGCTCTGCGTTTGAGCGGTGTCAGTTTTCTAACGACGATACTCGTAGTGACCGGGAACCCAGACGCGACTACGACGTGAGTAGTCCCAACGTCCAGCGACCCATACTCGGCGCTCAATGCGGCGAGGGGCTTGCACTACAACGGGAGTGCGAGCAGGGGTGCGAAAGACGAGTCGGATAATGACATCTGCGGAAGCTGGATTTGGTAGTAGCGCGGTCGCTGCCAATGGTAGTGCAAGCATTACGGCTGCAATGATTCCTTTCATGTTCAAATCTCCTTGTGTCTGAGTTTCGTGCGAAGACAGTACATCTCCGGGCGATGCACCCTAGCTCGATCGATGCAGAGAGAACGTAAACCTACACCTGCCGAAACCTCGTCTTGGTGATCAGTCAGGAAGACGGTAACCCGGCATCTGGGTAGCGGTTAACCGTAGTCGTTGGTTTACATAGCTTGAGACTGATAACTTTGTTCATCGGTTCAGCAGGTGTCGGCGCATGGCACCAAACGAGTAGGACGAGGGGTGGTCGATCGCTAGCGTTTGTAGACGATGAAGCCCGCGATCGCGTCTAGCATTGCCTCTGGCTCATCGGCGCGTATGGAGTGACCGCTGTGTTCAAAAATCCGCAAATCTGCGTTGGGGATGGTGGCGGCGATTTCTTCGGAAAATTCGGGGGGACAAATCCAGTCGTGCCGTGCGCCGATGACGAGAGTAGGAGCCGTGATTTTAGGCAACTCGCTCCGAATATCGTAAGTCCGCAAAAAGCCTCCAAAGGCAACGTTAATCGCATCAGGTGAGAGGATGGCACGATCCCAGGCTTTTTGCGGTGAGTCTGGATCGTAGGTGATGGAGTAGAGCGATCGCATAACAGTGAAATATTCACGCAGTTGGTCTTCATTCTCAAAGTTGCCATCCCAAAGGCGTTGGGCGATCGCTTTCTGTGCCTCGTTCCCTCGTTCTGCCAAAATTTCTTTGGCTCGCTCCAAAAAGCGGTAGTCGGGTACGGTGACGATCGCAATCAAGTGCGACACGTTTTGCGGATAGCGGCTGGCGTAAGTAAGTGCCACCATGCCACCATAAGACGCGCCAATCACTACAATCTGGTCTAACCCAAGATGCCGGCGGAGTGCCTCCATATCCTCGACGTTGTTGTCCAACGTGTAGGTTTCCTTCGCGCCGCGTGCCGATCGCCCTTGACCGCGATGGTCAAAGTAAACCAACTGCATTTTCTGACTCAGCGGTGAAAGCGTGGGTTTAAACGAGGTGTGATCGGCTCCGGGACCGCCGTGAATGAGGAACGCAACGGGTTTTTCCCGCATCCGCTTGCCATCTGGCACTAGTCCGGCACCTTCAATATCAAAGTAGATTTCGGTATCGCGTAACTTGGCTCGCATGGGAGTGGGGAGTAGGGAGTGGGGAGTAGGGAGTAGGGAGTAGGGAGTGGGGAGTGGGGAGTAGGGAGTGGGGAGTGGGGAGTGGGGAGTAGGGAGTAGGGAGTAGGGGTAGCGGAGGAAGATTTGAGTTTAGCCTTTAGCCTTCATCCCTCATCCCTCATCCCTCAGCCCTCATCACGAATATCCCTTCGTCTGCGCTGGCAGGTTCATCACCGATCGATAATGCGCTTCGATTTGAGCAATTTTGGTCGATTGGCGGTTTGTGATCCACTGACTGCGATCGAACAAATTTTGCCGTAAGTCATCTACGTTAATGGTGGCAACAGTACCGTCAGCGACAATACGCTTGCCCCGCACCCAAACGCTATCCACTGCTTGCGTCGGACGACCCAACACCAACAGCCCGATCGGATCGGTACGCGGTAGCAACGAGAGGTTCTTCAGGTCATACAGCACCAGATCTGCCTGCTTACCAATGGTTAGTGAACCAAATGCATCTGCCATGCCCAGCCCAGTTGCACCGCCGATCGCTGCAATTTCTATAGCTTCGCGGGGTGTCATCCAGTGGCGATAGTCCATGTCGGTGACGTTGTGCAGAATGGAGCCGATCTTAATGGCTTCTAGTAGGTCTTGAGAGTCGTTGCTGGCAGAACCGTCGCAGCCAAAGGCAACATTTACACCTGCTCGAAGATATTTCAGGATGGGTGCAATGCCGCTGCCTAAACGCAAGTTGCTCAGCGGATTGTGAACAACTGTGGACTGAGTTTCGGCAAGAATCGCAATGTCGGCATCGTCTAACCAGACGCAATGAGCCAGAGAAGTACGATCGCTCAGAAAGCCAAGTTGCTTGAGATGCTCAACGGCACTACAGCCATATTTTTCGTGCGCTAACATCTGCTGCGCTTTGGTTTCTAACAAATGGGTGTGGAGTGGGAGCTTATGGCGATCGCTCAACTCGATAAACGCTTCAAACAAAGCATCGGAACTCAACTGCAATCCCGTTGGGGCAGGCAGAATGACAATGCCCTCGTCGGGTTTGTGGAACTGAAGAATCGCTGCTTCAAGAATGGCGATCGATTCTTGCGTCGTCCGCTGATAGGGAACATGCTCTCGCTCAATGCCACCCGACGGAATGCTGGCGGTAAGCGGTTCATCCTGCATCAACGGCCCAATAAACGCACGAATGCCGACTTCGCGATAGGCGCGCACAGCCATCGCGATCGACTCCAGTTCGTGCCCCGGAATCATCACCAGATGATCGACAACGCTGGTGCCGCCTGACAGCAAGGTTTCGACGGCTGTGCCTAAAGCACTCAGGTAGAGTTGCTCTGGGTCAAGCGGCTCAAATTCATACAGTTCGGCAATCCAGAGTTCCAACGGTGTAGGAGGAATCATGCCCCGTTGCCACAGCTCAGATGAATGAGTGTGAGCATTCACAAAACCGGGCAGCAGCAGCTTATCGCGCCCATCCACAGCAGTTCCTACGACGGGTAGACTGGGAGCGATCGCCCCAATGCGCCCATCCACAATCTGCACATCAACCGTCTCATACCCTTGCTCAACCGGAACCAATGCACTCTGAATGGTGAAATCCACGAACTTAATCCTTCCTAACTGACTGACTATCCTTTTAAGGATGAGAAACCCCACTAATGGCAGCTTTTATCCATCAACTCATTTTAGTTGTAGATACTGTGTTCATTGTTTGAAGTCAAGCAGTCAAGGTCTTGCAACGACTAGATTTGTATTGAACGAACTGACCAGTCAGCACTTGCGCGATCGCGTCGTCAACGCTACGAAAATGCGGATCATGCAGTCAATCGGATCATGCAGTCAATCATTCACCGAGTTCAGCAACATCAGCAGCAGCGCTATGGGTGATCGAGCAGATGTAAAGCCCAGATCCCCGGCTTCTTGGAGAAGCCGGGGATCTGAAAGCCAGGAATCTAGAGCCAGTTAGCTAGCAACGGGAGCCTGGTTGTAGTCGTTGTTGCAGCCCTGGCAGGCTAACGCCAAATTTTCAGCGATCGTGTCACCGTTCCGGCTGGTGGGGATGACATGTTCAATCACCAATGACTCGATCGCAAACCTGGCTTGACTGCGGCAGTATTCACAGCAGCCCTTTGCTCGATCGAACACGAGGCGCTTCAAAGCAACAGGAATATAGTCCTTAGGCATACGTGGGCGACTGGATGCCTAAATCGTCCATCAATTGCAGGAGGGGAATCTGGCGCAGGGTTGCGAGGTTGACTAAGGCATCTGCCCGTTGAGCCGTCGGCAGTTCGATGCGATCGCTCAGATGTAAAAGTTCCTCATACTCTGCGGGAGTCAGGGTTTCAGCATCTCGTTTTTCGGTTAAGACGTGGTAACGCTGATGCAGGTCAGCAGGAATGCCCTGATTGATTTGTAGCAGCAGTGAGGCTTCCTGCGAGGGGAGAATTAGCGCTTTGCGACGCGCACGGAGCAGAAAGATCCCGTTGACGAGGGTTTCTAAATCAGTCTCGCTGAGTTGAGTAGCAGCGTTGAGAAGTTCATCAAGGCTCATGAGTTGCCTTCAGAGTGTGCACTTGCGCGTGGCTGTATTTTACTGCGATCGCTGATGGGAAACCAAAGACCTTGAGCCGTCTGGGTTACGCTGGCGCTAACTCATCCCACGGCGGAGGTTGCTGGAAAGCGAAGCAGCAAAACCTATATTCGTCGAAAGCAGATCACAAACTATGTTGTGTCAGCTTATACTGTGTATACTTTTTCTCAACAGATCTATTTCTATCAACTAAAATTGAATTAAAAATTGAATTAATTTAGTTGCTTTCTCAGATCTTCTATGGAGAGAAGGAATTTCCCACGGTGCAGCATCCGATGACAATTCGAGCAGACAGGAACTAAATCCTCTATGCTAATACTCGTTTCCTCCGTAAGTGAAGAAATCGGCTCCTTATGATGAGCTTCAATAAAATCAGTACCAATTTCTCCATACCTCTCCTTAAATGAGAAAGAGCAAACCGAGCATCTTATTGGCTCCTCGTTTTGTTTCTTCCAAAATTTCTTTGCATCTTCAATCAATTTGCGATTACGTTCTTTTACTATGTGAAGGCGAAATCTAGCCTTTCCTTCCTGATACTGGCGACTGTTTGGACTCAATCCAAATTCACAAAATATCAATTCTTCAAAATTTTCATCTTGATTGATGTTTGGGGATGATGACCGTCTTACATCCTCGCCAAAGAAATCTTCAATAAGATTACATTCGGCAACATCACTTTGCGCCTTCTTTAAAAGGCAGGGCTCTTCCGGATCTGTGGTTGAAATCGTATGAAAGGCTACAAAATGCCGCCCGATCGACGGCTGAAACCCAGTGATAGTTTGATATAAGGTTGTCTTATCAGCGCAAAGCCGGGAGAGCCAAAGGCAGTGCTTGAGTTCATCCGATCCTTCTATTAGCCAATCTTTAACAAGCCCTTTAAAGTGAGAAGTGTTTTGTATATAAGGTCGAAGTTTTCTAGAAGGAACATCTGCAATTCCGAAGCTTGGAATGTTCCATTTTTCTTCGACTATATGCATAGCATCATTAACTAACTTGTCGATAGGTTTATCACTTTTATCTTGTGAGTTGTATTTGTTTCTAACTTCTCTGATAATATCGACTGCTTGCTCAATCTGCTTTCTCATATTTCATAAATTTATTTACTCAGCAGTTTATACAGCTCATTGATCGCTTGAGGTTGAATCATTTCTGCCTATGATTGTTCTAATGCTGTGGTCAAGCGAGTTGCATTAGCAGGCGATCGAAAACGCCATCAGCATGAGGGGCGATCAGCGAGAGAAACCGGGTTTCTGACCATCATTTGGATATTAACAGCATCTTTCGTGAAGAAACCCGATTTCTAGACAGCTAGAGGAATGATCGCGCAGCCTAGTAGGATGGATGGGTGAGCACATTCTGCGATCGACACACTGCAATCCACAATTCCCATGAGCCAGCCTTCTGACAGCATTGCTCCCCACGGTGGGCAACTGATTAACCGCATCGCCACACCCGCACAGCGCGCCGAATTTCTCGACAAAGCCGACTTTTTGCCCAGAGTGAAACTGGAAGCACGAGCGGTTTCGGATCTGGAGCTGATTGCGATCGGTGGCTTTAGTCCCCTCACGGGCTTCATGAATGAGGCAGACTACAACGGGGTCGTTAATGATATGCACCTGGCGAATGGCTTGCCCTGGTCGATCCCCATCACGCTGCCTGTATCGGAAGAAGTTGCTGCACCGCTCAAAGAAGGCACCCTGATCCGGTTAGACAATCCTTACGATGGATTTGTGGGTGTTTTGCAGTTGACTCAAAAGTATCGCTACGACAAACGCCACGAAGCGCTGCTAGTCTACCGCACCAACGAAGAGAAGCATCCCGGCGTATCGGTTGTTTACAGGCAAGGTGTGGTGAATCTGGCAGGCGATGTCTGGTTGCTGGAACGCAATCCACACACGCTGTTTCCTACGTATCAAATTGATCCGCTGGAGTCGCGATCGCTCTTTCGGGGCAAAGGCTGGAAGTCGATCGTCGGTTTTCAGACCCGTAACCCCATCCATCGCGCCCACGAGTACATCATCAAGTGCGCTATGGAAACCGTAGATGGGCTGTTTCTGCATCCTCTAGTCGGTGCCACGAAAGAAGACGACATTCCCGCTGATGTGCGGATGCGCTGCTACGAAATCATGCTGGAGCATTACTTTCCCAAAGATCGGGTTATTTTGGCAATCAATCCCGCTGCAATGCGCTATGCGGGACCGCGTGAAGCCATCTTCCATGCGCTTGTACGGAAGAACTACGGCTGCACCCACTTCATCATCGGTCGGGATCACGCTGGTGTGGGGGACTACTACGGCACCTACGACGCGCAATACATCTTCGACGAGTTTGAACCAGGCGAATTGGGCATCACGCCTATGAAGTTTGAACATGCCTTCTACTGCCTGCGCACTCAGTCGATGGCAACGACAAAAACCAGCCCCAGCAACCGCGACGAGCGCATTCACTTATCAGGAACCAAGGTGCGAGAACTCCTCCGCAAAGGGGAACTGCCGCCGCCAGAGTTCTCTCGTCCAGAGGTTGCGGCTGAACTGTCGAGGGCGATGCAGGCTCCGGAGGTTTCGTATGAGATTTAGGGAGTAGGGAGTAGGGAGTAGGGAGTAGGGAGTAGGGAGTAGGGAGTAGGGAGTAGGGAGTAGGGAGTAGGGAGTAGGGAGTAGGGAGTAGGGAGTCAAGAAGTGGAATTAACTCAAAACTTGCAACTCAAAACTCAAAACTCTTACCCCTCTCCCCTCTCCCCTGATACCTGACGGCTCATAGCTGGCGGTCAACATGAAGCGACGGGGTTTTCTACAACGATCGGGCTTAACGCTGGCGCATTGGAGTTTGGTGACCTGACGCTGGCACCGATCGTAAAATGCTACCAGCAGGCATTAGCAGCCACAACGCAACGCAAACTGGCATTGCTGATTGGCATGTCAGTATCGTTTGACGATACTTTATAGCTGCTTGACGGATGTGGAGTTGCAGTGAGAACTGCTGGTTCATCGCTTGATATGATCGCGTAGCAACGACAGTCAGGCAGGACTTTTGTAGCATCTGCTTCATTTCTAAAGCGGCTCATGTCCTTACAATGGCACCGAATCATGATGCTGACGCTTAAAAAATCAGCATGAATGCAACAGGCTGCTATGAATTATTTAGATTTTGGCATTTTTATTCCGATCGCTAATAATGGTTGGATTATTTCCAAGGCATCGCAATACATGCCATCTTTTGAACTCAACAAAGAGATTACACTAAGCGCTGAAACCTACGGCTTTGATTTTGCCTTTTCGATGGTCAAATGGCGCGGTTACGGCGGTGAAATTGAGCATTGGGATTATGCTCTGGAGTCGTTTACCTTAATGGCAGGGTTGGCGGCTGTGACAAGCACGATCGACCTCTATGCGTCCATTGCCATTCCTACCATTCATCCAGCAGTGATGGCACGGATGGCAGTCACGATCGACGACATCAGTAAAGGTAGATTTGGCATCAATATTGTTTCCGGGTGGAACAAACTTGAATATGCTCAAATGGGCATTTTGGCAGACGATTCCTATCTGTCGTACCGCTACGAATATGCCACGGAATATGTTGAGATTCTTAAAAGGCTGTGGGCAACTGGTCGAGTCACCTATAAAGGAAAATTCTTTGAGCTAACTGATTGTCTCTGCCAGCCAACACCCTCGCGCGAGATTCCCATTGTGTGTGCAGGACAATCCGATCGTGGCATTCAATTCACCGCTGAACTGGGCAACTACAACTTTGTATTAGGCGAACTCGAAACCGTGAGCAATATCAACATTCGCCTCAAAAAGAAAGCTGCTGCTTGTAACCGTCAAGTTGGCACCTATGCTCTCTTTACCGTCGTTGCCGCTCCTACCGATGCCGCTGCACAGACGAGAGTGCAGGAACTAGCCGAAAACGCGGATATCGCTGCCATTCAAGCCTGGGGCGGTGCCTTAGCCACAGACCAAGAGGGCGGTATGTCCAAAGCGATGCAGGCAGAAATGTTTATGGGAATTCCTACTATCATTGGCTCCTATGCCACCGTTGCCGCTAAACTCGATCAACTCGCAACCGAAACCACGATTGACGGCGTACTGTTTACTTTCCCAAACTTCGTAGACGACATCACGACCTTTGGCGAAGCCGTTATGCCCTTATTGCAATGTCGCCAGAAGACAAAACGGGCGATCGCGGCATGATGCAGGCAGAGGGCAGAAAGTGTTGTTAGTTGGTTGTTAGTTGGTTGTTAGTTGGTTGTTAGTTGGTTGTTAGTTGGTTGTTAGTTGGTTGTTAGTTGGTTGTTAGTTGGTTGTTAGTTGTTGGTTGTAAAGCCCTGTGGTCATCCAAGAAAAGAAGAGGCTGAACCCAAAACTCTCCTCACTCCTCTTCCAACTCAAAACTCTCTAGCTTGTCGGCGCACTTACGAAGTAGCTCTCAAAGAGCTATAGCTACTCAAAACTCTCTTCACACCTCTCACCCAACTCAAAACTCAAAATTTTTATCCTTCATCCTTTATCCTTTCTTCTTCCCCTCCCATGCCCGGAACCCCCATCATCCCCGAAGGCTCACCGCCACCCCTCGCTCCCTACTCGCCCGGAATGCTGGCAGCAGGCGAAGTGCTCTACGTCTCCGGTACGCTTTCGCTTGATACAGACGGAAAGCTCGTCGGTGAGGGTGATGCAACCGCGCAGACCCGCCAGGTTTTGGAAACCATCAAACGCGTGGTTGCAGCCGCTGGTGGCACGATGGCAGATGTCACCTTCAATATGATTTTCCTAAAGGATTTTGCTGATTATCCCCAGATGAACGCAGTGTACGCTGAGTACTTCCCCAGCCCGTGCCCTGCTCGTTACTGCATTCGCGCCGATCTGGTCAAGCCAGAGTTTCTAGTCGAAATTTCGTCGATCGCCCATCTTAGCCGTTAACCTGCATCATCATGGCTTCACTACTGACCGTACCTGCGAAACCAGAGGCGATCACTGTCAACCCCCACGAAACAGCCTTGGTCGTAGTAGACATGCAAAATGCCTATGCGTCTAAAGGTGGCTATCTAGACATTTTGGGTGTTGATCTGTCAGCTATCCCCGCCGTTGTTGAGTCAATCCAACGCGTCATTGCAACCTCTCGCAGTGTGGGAATGCAAATTGTGTTTCTCCAAAACGGGTGGAGCGCCAGCCTGCACGAAGCAGGTTCCCCTGCCTCACCGCACTGGCACAAATCCAACGCCATGCGGCTGATGCGCGCGAATGCCGACCTGCAAGGCAAACTCACCATCAAAGGCACCTGGGATTACGACTTCATTGACGCGATTCAGCCTCAGCCAGAGGACTACATCGTGCAAAAACCTCGCTACAGCGGCTTTTTTGGCACCAACCTGGATATGTTTTTGCGGGGCAAAGGCATTCGCAATCTGGTTTTTGTAGGCGTGGCAACCAATGTCTGCGTTGAATCGACCCTGCGGGATGCCTTCTTTTTAGAATACTTCGCGCTCATGCTCGCCGATGCCACACTGCACATTGGTTCCCCATTGATTCAGGAAGCCACACTCTTCAACGTCGAGAAATTCTTCGGCTGGGTGACATCCACACAGGAGTATTTAAGTGCGCTCAAAGGCCTTTCGTTTGAGCCGCTTCAACCGCAAACCGTTGCTCGACTGGTTTAGGAGACTCTTTGCAGTACTTCAATAGAAGGTCAAACGCGGTGTGAAAACTATTGCTATGCTATTGCGATCGACTCGCCAGCGCAACCACATATAGGCTACGGACGAACGTTGTGATTGAGCGCATTGGCATAGCCTGCTCAAACCTACGCATCGTCCACCTTAAAAGACAGAGCTTGTAGGGGCATGGCAATGCCATGCCCTTGCCCAGTTTTATCAGCGATTGTTCTGCAAATCGGTATCAGAATAGACAAGGCTTTGAGACACTTGTCTCAGGCAACCAGGTTAACAGTCAACCATCAAATATCTGTATGATCGGCTATCTCAAAGGCACTGTCGCCTACATTCAAAAAAACAGTAACCGCGTCACGTTGACCTTAGAGGTCAATCAAATCGGCTATGACATTCAAATCGTGCCGCGTTTATTGCAGCAGTTGACTGGTGTAGGGGAGACGGTGCAAATCTTTACCCACTTGCACGTACGCGAAGATCAGGTTGTGCTGTTTGGGTTTGACTCTGCCGCTGAGCGAGACCTGTTTCGGCAACTGGTCAGTGTGAGCGGCATTGGTCCTCAACTAGGGCTGGCACTTCTAGATACGATGGGCTTGCAAGACCTGGTGCAGGCGATCGTCGTTGGCAATACCCGCGCTCTTTCTCGCACTCCAGGCGTAGGCACTAAAACCGCCGAACGCCTTGCGCTCGAACTCAAAACCAAGCTAGCAGAATGGCGACAGCAGGCTGGCATGATCACCACACCGTCTGCGGGTCCCACACTCTCCATTCAAGAAGATGTAGAAATGACGCTGCTGGCGCTAGGTTACACCAATAGCGAAATCACTCAGGCGCTACAAACCGTGGGGCAAAGCAGCAGCCTTTCCAAAACTGCCGATGCGGAAGAGTGGATTCGCAGCGCGATCGCGTGGTTGAGTCGGTAGGAAGAAGGAGAGGAGTGAGGGGAGGAGTGAAGTGTAGAAGGCTCAAAACTCAAAACTCAAAACTCAAAACTCAAAACTCCCTTCGGCTTGAGCGCTCAGGTCGAAAGCAAAACTCAAAACTTCCTGCCCCTCTCCCCTCTCCCCTCACTCCTCTCCTCTATTTGCAATCCGTACTCATAACGAGTATGATTTAAGAGTGAGATTGAGAGAGATGATATGGTCAGAATAGAAGCAATCCCCATCAGCAAGATTCGTCGTCCCCTGTTTCGACAAAACGACCAGACGAAAGTCGCCGCCTTGATGGAGTCGATTCAAGCAATCGGTCTACAGGAGCCGATCGACGTGTTAGAGGTTGACGGTGAATACTATGGGTTTTCCGGTTGCCATCGCTACGAGGCGTGCAGCCGCCTGGAACAAGAAACGATCCTTTGCAGGGTACGCCGTGCGCCGCGTTCAGTTTTGCAACGCCATTTAGCTTAGGCTTAACTTAACCATAGGGTGCGTGAATGAGTGATGGCTCGATCGCACGCTAATACGTCTCTCTGCGTAAGTGCCACTGCACTCAAAGCTGGTTACCAAAGCTTCCACAGCACGTGCTTTACAATTTTCATTCGCTCAATTCAATCGAGTTTTCATCCAATCCGGAGGACAGTATGGCAGTTCCAATCGCAGCAATTCCAATCAACATCGGCATTGACGAAAAGTCGAGAGGTGCGATCGCAGAAGGGCTTTCCCACCTGCTGGCAGACACGTATTCCCTCTATCTCAAGACCCACAACTTCCACTGGAACGTTACGGGACCGATGTTCCAAACGTTACATCTGATGTTTGAAGGGCAATACACCGAACTGTCAGCCGCAGTAGACCTGATTGCTGAGCGCATTCGGGCACTTGGTTTTCCGGCACCCGGTACTTATTCAGAGTTTGCGCGGTTAAGCTCGATTCCTGAAACGACAGGTGTTCCCAAAGCAGAAGACATGATTCGCGAGTTGGTTGAAGGTCAGGAAGCAGTTGTGCGTACTGCGCGATCAATCTTCCCGATCCTTGAGGAGGTAAACGACGAACCCACGGCTGACCTCTTGACCCAGCGGATGCAGGTGCATGAAAAGACCGCCTGGATGCTGAGAAGCCTTTTAGAGAGTTAAGAGTTTGGGAAAGTTAAGAGTTTGGGAAAGTTAAGAGTTTTGAGTTTTGAGTTAGGGGTCACAATTAAAATTCAAAACTTGTCATTCAAAACTTCTTTCCCTATGTCCAACGATTTTACCCACCGCTTGCGCACCTTGATGCAGTCGGTGGGTTTTTCCAGTTTTAAGGGGTTACGTCAAGCGGCAAACGTCTCAGAAAAGCAGCTTTTACGACTACGACGCGGCGAAGTAGCTCAATTGCGGGTTGAGACGCTCTTGAAACTGAGTCAGGTGTTGCAGGTATCGGTGGCGGATCTGTTGGTGATGTTGGATGAGGTTGAAGGTCAGGAGTCAGAAGTCAGAAGTCAGAAGTCAGGAGTCAGCACTCCCTTCGGCTTGAGCTCAGGTCGAAAGCAAAACTCAAAACTCAAAACTCAAAACTCTCTCTCAGAACTATCAGACTTGAGGCACGAGTACGATCGCCTTCAGCAGCAGCTAGTGCAACAGCGCCAAGACTTGTGGCAAGAGTTTCAGCAGTCGAGTGTGCAAGTTTTGGAATCACTGCTGCTCCAACTGCCCACAGCAGCATACGCAGCGCAGCAAAATCCTCAGGCTCCTGCGGTCAAGCTACTCCCGTTGCTACGTCCGCTCGATCGGCTGCTACAGGACTGGGGCATTGAGTCGATCGCCCCGGTGGGTGCTGAAATTCCCTATGATCCCCAGCAGCATCAGCTTATGGGAGGGACGGCTCAAGCTGGCGATCGTGTCAAAGTGCGTTATGCAGGCTACCGTCAAGCCGATCGTCTGCTCTATCGGGCAAAGGTCAGCGCGATCGAACGATGATCAATCGAACACAATCCAATCTATGCAGTTTGCTCTGGCGGACACTATCGTAGGATGGAGTCATCTTTAGGACGATGTCGGATGCAACGAGATCAACGCACTTATGCCTTACAGCGTCTACTGCCTATCTTCCTGCCGCAGCAGAGACTTTCCTGGGCAGTGCTAGCCATTGCCTGTCTGCTGAGCCTGGCAGCAAAGTCGGGGGTCGCCGCTCCACGCAAGGATGTTGACCTGCAAATCGGCATCGAGCAGCGCTTTGGCAGTAAGGCGACAGATGCACTGATCCTGGAAGCACCAGCGGGCGATCGTCTCACCTTCCGCTTTGAGACGGAGGGTAAAGCGCAAGCGATCGCAGGCACAAGCGCCACTTTGGATGTAGTCCAGCAACCCTTACCAGAACCGACGCTGCAAGAGCGGGTCGTGCTCAGCACGCATCGCAGCTTTGAGAGTGCTGAAGATAGTGCTAACCGTTGGCTGGCACAGGGGATTCCCGTAGAAGTTGCTCAGCCAGAGCGCTGGCAGGTGTGGGCAAAGCGCGATCTTTACAACAGTCCTCTCTTGCGCCGACTGCTGCTGCAAAGTTTGCAGGCACAAGGCATTCAAACGGCTTATATCGATACACAATTTTTGCCAAAACAGCCGCGCGCGTCGCTAGTCGTGAATGGCTACCGCTATACCCGCGATCGCATCGAAATCTCGTCCGGGCAGGGGATCATTCGAGTGACTGAGAAAAGCGGCGACAAAACCCGCAATCTCTATGGAGGCAGTTTGCGGCTGCAACCCAATACCTACGGCACCTACACGCTCGTGAATCAGGTGCCGCTGGAGACTTACTTACGCGGTGTTGTGCCCTACGAGATTGGTACATGGGCAGTGCAACCAGTGCTACAGGTACAGGCAATTCTGGCGCGCACCTACGCCCTTCGTAACTTGCGACGGTTTGCGATCGATAGCTACCAGCTTTGCGCGGATACTCAGTGTCAGGTCTACAAGGGACTCACAGGCGTTCATCCTGCCACGGATCGGGCGATCGCCACTACTCGTGGCAAAGTTTTAACCTACAACAACGAACTGGTGGATGCTGTCTACTCTTCCTCCACAGGCGGCATCACGGCTCCATTTAACGACGTTTGGTCTGGTGCCGAGCGTCCTTACCTGCGGGCAATCATCGATTCCGTGGGTAAGCCGTGGGATCTGTCACGCCAAAGTTTGGCAGATGAGCAGAACTTTCGCCGCTTTATTAGCCAAACTGAAGGGTTTAACGAAGCAAGCGAGAAGATGTTTCGTTGGCGCATTGAAAGCAGCATGGCATCGTTAAAGCAGGACTTGCGGCGCTATCTGACGGCGAACAAAAGCCCCTTAGCCACCTTCAAAACAATTCAGCGCCTTGATGTGACGCGTCGATCGCCCGCCGGACGGGTTTTGCAAGTGACTGCTACAACCGATCGCGGCACCGTAGTGCTGGAAAAAGACAATATTCTGGTAGCGCTCTACGCGCCCAACAGCACCCTTTTCTATCTGGAGCCGCTCTATGGCGCAAACCGAACCTTGCAAGGCTACACGTTTGTTGGCGGCGGGTTTGGGCACGGGGTGGGGCTAAGCCAAACAGGCACCTATAATTTGGGCAAATTAGGTTGGTCGAGCGATCGTATCCTTAGCTTTTACTTTCCTGGCACTCAGCTTCAGCCGCTCAGCGATGCGATCACCTTGTGGCGAACGGAGCCGCGCAAGGGCAGTGGCGGTTAGAGCGAGATCACAGCAGTGTTCAAAACAACGTCTGACTGCTGCCTCAAAAACCAAAAAGAGGTAAAGAGTGCTTATCTCTTTACCTCTCGCCACATGATTAATGCAATCAAGGCGTGTGGTTAGTACAGCTCTTCTTCTTGATGGGTGATGATGGTGCAATCAGAGGTGGGATAAGCCACACATGTAAGCACATAGCCCGCTTCAATCTGATCGTCATCCAAGAAGGATTGGTCAGATTGGTCAACTGTACCTTCTTTAATTTTGCCAGCACAAGTTGAACAAGCCCCTGCTCTACAGGAGTAGGGTAGATCAAGCCCCTGCTCTTCGGCGGCATCGAGAATATATTCGTCTTCAGGAACCTCGATCGTTGTGTTCAGCCCTTCGGCCTCGTTGATTAACGTGACCTTAAAAGTTGCCATGCAGTGGTCCTCTCAATTAATGGAAACAGCACTCTAAGCTCATTGGAAGCTGGCTCTGTAGCTTGGTGTGCATAAAGTCTGCTTCCTAAATCAGCTTTACTCTTGATACTACGGGAAAACAACGGCTTTAGAAACGTCAATGTATCAGTGGGATGAATGGTATTCGTAATAAAAGTACCAGCTTTAATCTAGTTAGCTTATATAACGACCCGTGTGGTGATGCCTCCTAGCAAGGGAAACGATTGCTGGGAAGCCAACTCACTGGGGTCAAGCCTCTGGGTGCCCCCTCTCACTGAGCTTAAGTAGCGCCTTTAGGATCATGCACCGATCGCACCGATCAACGCAGCCAGTACGGAAATTGTCGCTTCGCCACAGTGATGAAACGCAGTTTTCCGTAGGGGCGCACGGCTGTGCGCCCCTACCTACGAACAATTTGTCGGTTTTATTGAATCCACGATCCTTAGCAAAATGCATCCAAACACCCTAAAACCTCGTATTAACCCTGAAACCCCGTATTAACTCTGTAGGGTGTACTGGGTTTTCGACTTTTAGCTGCCAGCACGATCGCCCTAGTGACTAGCAAAGGCGAGTTTTTTGAGTGCCCAAACCATTCTCTAGAGCAGGGTAGGAACCAAAGACCATTATTCACCTTACAAGGAATATCATGAGTAGAAGTAGAAAAAGTTTGGTTAGCCTGGTGCTCGGGCTAATAACTTGCCTGATGATTGTGGGTGTCTCAACACCTTCCATGAGCAAGAGTTTTGACAGTCTTGCGATCGCACCGATCGACGCCGAGAGCCGCCTCATCAGAGATGCTGCCCCCCAATTGGCAATGCACCTGCAAGCAGCGGAAACGGCGTTGCTGGCACAAGCGGAGCCAGCAGCACCAGCACCGATGCCTACGGACATGGCTCCGATGCGAAGTGCCCCGATGGTCAGCTATGTCGCTGTGATGACAGGCAAGGCGACCGTGCCTTCTGCATCAACCTTTGCGTTTGGCTCCGCAGGCGCTGTATTGGTTGGCAATCGCTTTGTCGTTCGCGGCAATTTCAGTGGTTTGAATAGCCCACTACGTGACTTTGCAACCGATCCCGTTAATCCAGCAAATCCCAATGTTAATTCGGGCATCCATGTTCACAAAGGCGAACCCTCGAAGAACGGGCCCTTCCAATACGCTTTAGAGGTGCAGCCAGGAGCCGATCAACTCAGCGGCAGATTTAAGGGCGAGTACACGCTGACAGACGAGCAACTGCAAGCGCTGTCCAACGGTACGCTGTACATGGATTTGCACACCAAGCAAAACCGTGCTGGTGAACTGCGCGGCATCTTCAAAGTCTACTAGCCCAAGTCTATTAGCGGCCATTCATGCCATAGAGTAGAAGCGTTACAGATAAAGCTTCTACAAACAATGAACCACCGATCTGGAGTACGACCAAACGGTAAACGACAGGTGTATCTGTCCTCTACCGTTTACGTTTGACAGTCGGTCTATTGAGTGCGCCGCTGATGACTGAAACCATTGACGTTTTTTCACGCCCTTTACAGATTGGTTTGATTGGCACGGGCTATGCCGCCAAGCTACGATCGCAAGCCTTGCAGACAGAACCACGAGCAACCTTAACAGCCGTTGCTGGACACACGCTCGAAACCACTCAAGCTTTTAGCCAAACCTATGGCGCAAAGCCGAGCGACTCTTGGGCAGAATTAGTGCAGCAACCGTCCCTTGATCTAGTGATTGTCGCTACGGTGAATCGAGATCATGGTGCGATCGTCCGTGCGGCGCTTGAGGCAGGAAAGCACGTCATTGTGGAATATCCCTTAGCGTTGGATGTTGCCGAAGCGACCGCTTTAATCGCGTTAGCAAAGGCTCAAGCGAAACTGTTGCATGTTGAGCATATCGAGCTGTTGGGCAACATGCATCAAGCGCTGAGAACTTCTCTGCCTGCGATCGGCACGCCCTTTTACGCCCGTTACACCACGATCAAACCCGAAAGACATGCCCCCAAACGCTGGACGTATCACCCTGAATTATTCGGCTTCCCGTTGATGGGTGCCCTGTCTCGCCTGCATCGTCTCATCGATCTGTATGGCGCTGTAGCAACCGTAAGCTGCCAGACGCAGTTTGGCGATCGCAACGAAGCGTCTGATCCCTACTACACAACCTGTTACTGTACTGCCCAGTTGCGTTTTCAGTCAGGACTGTTGGCAGACGTGATCTATGGCAAGGGGGAAGCCTTATGGCAAGCAGAGCGCAAAATGGAAGTGCATGGTCAAGCAGGCGCACTGATTTTTGATGGAGAGCAGGGATTATTAGTGCAGGCTGAGGGTAGCCAACCGATCGTGCTGGGCAGTCGTCAGGGAATCTTTGCCAAAGATACTGCAATGGTGCTGGATTACCTGACCGACGGTACACCACTCTACGTTACGCCCGAAGCAAGTTTGTACACGCTGAAAGTGGCAGATGCGGCGCGACGATCGGTAGAAACAGGACAAACCATTACACTGGAGTGAAACGTTAATTCAATCAGACTGTCCTTCTTGATCCCAGCGTTCCAGGATACGACGGTTCTCGGTCTGCAAGCCTCTCACCTCTGCCTGCATCTCTTCAATGTGCCGTGAATGAACACGAGTAACGGCTACCAGTGATTCAACTGATGCTGTTGCTTCTGCTGTTGAGCCACCAATTTGGGTAAAGAGTCGTTGTGCTTCGTAGATAAAGCTATCAACGCGCTGCCCAAGTTGATTCAAAGTTTGATCGGTTCTGGCAGACTGTTGCGAAAGAGCTGCGATCGCCAAAGCATTACTCTGCACCAACTCCTTAAGTTCCTGCATATCCACCTCTAGCCTTGCTAAGCGCTCTTCTACCGCCATACATCTACTCCAAGATGTTCGTACTCTAGCTTATTTTGAGGTTGCAGAGAAGCAAGTAACAACTTCTAGCTTGCCTACCGCTTTTTGGATTGCTGTTTGTGTGATGGTGTTTGTACGAGTTCCGTTCTATATTTTAGTCCATCAGGTCCTTCCCCTATCAATTCATCTAAAGACCCAGTTTTAGCAAGCCGCGTTCGACATTCGCTCGATAAAACTTTGCCATCGTTCCAAGAAAAGTTTGCTAATTCCTGTTCATTTATACAAAGTAATGCCTCTTGATATTTCTGATTTGCTTTTTCTTCAGCCTCCGCTATTTTTCTGATTGCATCCTCCATAGCGGTTGTTAGCTTATCGACGGCATCATACTCTTTTCTCTTTGCTTCAGTCTCTTGTCGGATCTGGAAACAACCGCATCTAGTGCTGAACAATCTTCCTTCATCAGCAGTACAAATAGTAACGGTAGCGCCACCAGCACTACGAATGGCAAGACAGCCGCTGCAACGATTTAGGCTGTGCGTTTTTCATAGACAAGACCTGCTTTCATGCAATCGGCGATCGCATCAAAGCTTTCACTCACCACCGCAATCCAGACAGAAACCATATAGACCCCAGAGGCAGCAGCAAAAGTACCTGTCAACGTGTAGTCAAAGCAATGTATAGCATCGTGTGTGAGTTGTATAAGTTCTGCTAAAACATTCCAAAGGCAGAGAGAATCTGGAGCGGCTTCTGTCAGCATACGATCGAGGATGTGAACACTCAAGTTGACATTGAAGCAAAGCCCCATGAATTAGAAATAGCGGTGCGACGCTCAATGTCTCGGTTCAGGAAAGACATCTACGCTGCTATCTTTAGCAATTGTTCTAAACTACTGTTCGTCGTCCTTAAGGAGATTATTGTGCCAAAAGTTACAGCTCAGGGTAAAACGTTTGAATGCGAAGTCGGCGATAATCTATGTCAAGTTTTACTAGCCAATAACGTCGAACTTTACAATGGCAATGCAAAGATCGCTAACTGTAGGGGCATCGGTGCTTGCGGTGCCTGTACTGTTCGGGTTGATGGCAAAGTTTCCAATCGTAGTTGGATAGAAACTATCTGGCGATTGCTTCCTCTCTCTTCTCCCATGGCAGATCGTCGCCTAGCTTGTCAGACTCAAGTTTTGGGAGATGTTGAAGTGATTAAATTTGAAGGCTTTCTGGGTCGGGGCACAGGCATAGTGTGGACATCAGAGGGAAAGACAGAGAGGATTGCCCAAATGGACTGAGTGATACCAATTTGAATTGAAAAGGCGACACATTCTGTAGGGGTAAGTCACTGCCCTGCCCTTACAGAATGTGTCGTCATGCTTTAAATCCGTATGAGGCTGTCATGAATCAAATGAACCAGCAGAACTTTACTGATGACCAGCGCCTTGGTGAGAACGCCCAGTTTTTGCCATCTCAGCGCCATTTTGCTTCATGATGTTTTAGCAAGCGTGTGAATTGTCTAAGTTCTACTAAAACGAGTATTGGCGGTTGGTTGGAAGGCACGCTGGTGGGTGGCGCTGGTGTGGCGGCTATCGGCGGGCTGGCAGGCGCGTTGGCAGGGCTAGGCATTCCAGAGCACGAGGTCTTGAAGTACGAGATGCAAATTCAAGCAGGCAAGTTCGTGCTGCTGGTGACAGGCAGCGAGGCGGATGTCAGTCGGGCAAAGCAGATGCTAAACAGAATCAGTCATGACGTTAGCCTGTCGGTAGCGGTCTAAGGCGTTAAACCCTCTGTTGCTTACAAAGCACCGTTCGTAAATCAAGGCTAAAGACGATGATTATGCTCAACACCATCGGCAGAACTGATACAGAACTCAAAGCTGATGTGCTTTCTGAACTCGCATATGAGCCACGGATCAAGGTCACAGATATCGGTGTTTTGGTCAAAGATGGCACGGTGACACTGAATGGTTTCGCCAATAACTACAGTGAGAAAAGAGAAGCTGTGCAGGCTGTGAAGCGAGTGACAGGGGTGAAGGCGATCGCGGACGACATCGAAATCAAGCTGTTGCATCCCCTGCTGCATACCGATGGAGACATTGCCGCCGCTGCCGTGCAGCACATTGAGCGGTGCAATTTAGTGTCAACAGTCAGCGTGGTCGTCACCGTGCGCGACGGCTGGATCACACTCGATGGTGAGATGGAATGGTGGTATCAGCGGAACGCCGCCGAAGATGTCGTGCATTATCTGTTGGGTGTCGAAGGGGTGTCTAATCTGATTGCCATTAAACCCAAACTAACAGCAACGGCAGTCGAAACGGCGATTCAAGCGGCTTTCAAACGCAATGCGCCGCTGGATGCTCACAACATCAAAGTGGAAACGTCTGGCAGCAAGGTCATCCTTTGTGGCAACCTTCGGAACTTTGCTGAACTAGAGGAAGCCGAACGAGTTGCCTGGGCTGCACCAGGGGTGTTCTCGGTGGACAATCAGCTCACTGTGAAGTGGCTTGGTCTGATGGATTAGCGTTAAAGAGGCTGTAATAGCCTCGCAGCGACAAAGCAAACGCCGCTGCGAGGCGAGTGGAAAGTAAGCGATCGATCATCATTAGTTCTAAACCAGATGATGTTGATGTCCAATTAAGAAGGAATCGTATGGTCAGCAAAATTGACATTACCAAAACCGTGTCCCGCGATCGCTGAGACGACCACTCGATCAAGTCATCGTTGCCTGAGTTCTTATCGATAAACCGTATTCTCTTGGAGAAGTGCAGAGGTTTCATAATCCAGGCAACCGATCGCAGCTTCAGTGAGAGCATTGTAGGGATGGAGTGGACATTTCAGGTTGTATTCACCGGTAAAAAAGGTGCAGTTACTGCATGGAATTTGATGTAATCGCTGAAGATGTGCCCATCCTTGCCGCCAAGCACTCCAGAGAGACCCTAAGAAACTCAATAAAATTAGCCCAATACAGACTAGAAAAATAACTTTTGTAATTGGTGGAGTGACCTGAGATAAAGTTGCAATAAGCATAGTACGACATTAAAAGGGAGATTAATTGAATGAATGCGATCGCGTTAATTTGAAAACAGGCATTAGTGAGGTCAACTTGTTTTTGGAGTGCTTATACTGGGAGCAGTTCTGTAGCGCCACTAGATTGAGATTGCTCCAGGCTAGACCCATATAGATCAGCAAATCGTTCAAACAGTTGCATGGTGTGATGAGAGCCTTGATCGACCTTACCTGAACGATGAATCTTGCCCTTGGCTAGTTTGTGGAGGTAGGGCAAATCCTCTAGTAAGGTCAAGCTGGACGCAAGATGTAAAACAATCTGCAGGAGCAGCCTTGGAAATATGACATTACTGTAAATATCGATGAACAACTTATGGTCGTTATCGCTCATGGGCAAAATGTTGAATATCACCGTAATATTCTTATTGCCGTAGATCGGAATACTTAGTTCAACGGTGTAAGGAGTATGCAGAATCAACTCAACTTCAACAACAGGCTGTCTCCAAATTCTGAGTAGATTGAGTGGTGACTCCAGAACTGTTTGAAACTTAATGGCTCCACCGCTCGCAGTCGTTTCAAATTGACTCACATCAACAATTTTTAAACCGCTAAGACTAAAGCCGTGTACTGATTCTAAATGCTTTAAATTTAACAGATGGTAGATTTGGCAAAGATAAGGAATCGGTAAAAGGTGTTCCTGACTAATCAGGTGGTATTTTTCTAGCTGAAGCATTCTAACTTCAGTTTTGTTTAGATATGCTTCGTGTGGCGGAGTCAATGAATTGAGGGTGTAAAACTTGAGGGTATTGATGTCCTTAGCATGTAAGCTTTCGGGTTCTAGACTTGTCTGTGGACTGAGTAGTATCCAGCCAGTCAATAATAGGAAAGCTGTCAATAAGTGGACTAACTCAATCGCTGACAAACCACCATCTGACAAAAACTCAAAGCTCTGGTTGATGACGCTAAACAGCCAGTAAAAGATACCGAAGCTCCAAATCCGGTTTCGGAATTTGATGCTCAAGAAGGAAGCTCTTGTAGCTGAGTAGGTATTTGTATCTTTAAGATCATCATTGCGGTATGTGTCAGCAGTCATAGGATGTTGATGGTTTGTAGGTAGCGTCGTAACTACAGGTTATGTAGCGGAATTATCTAAGTGACAGATCTGGCGATCTGCAAACTCGCGATCGCCAAATCTTGATTAGAAAGCGCCAGAACTACGATTGCATCACTAATTGGACAGTGGCGTTCTGTAGTCCGGGACGTTTCACTGCTGCTAGAGTTTGATTCACGGCATAGCTCTGATTGATCGAGTTGACCAAGGCCGCCATGTTGTGATTTTTAGCGACACCCCAGAGGTCAGCAATGAGATTAAGTGAACCGTCCGCGTTCCGAGACCAGCCCAGGTCATAGTTTCCCTCAAGCACGGCAACCACGTCAGCCCGAATTCGTTGGCAACCAGAGCCGCGCACCTCGGCATTAGTCTGAATGGCTAGGCCCAGATTACGGAGGGAGGATTTCAAAATTTCAACGTCAGTCAATTTGCTACGTAGAGTATTGAAGTGAGACATATTCGTTGCCTTGATATTAAGTGTTATTGATCCACGAAAAGACGAAAGAAGCGTAGTATTAAACTGAGAACAATTGCTCAACGTCAACTGTCCTTGGTCGAATGCTACCAGTCCTCCTAACCGTGTTAGAACTGAGCCTGTGTGGGAAGTCCATCGATTTCAGGCGCATAACCTGATTCGATAGGTAGACCGCTATTTTCCTGATCAACCTCTCCAAATTTTGTGATTTGTTTGATTGAGGAAAGTGAAAAATTCAGCGATGGTATATTTAGAGAGAGGCGGAATCTATCTCCAATTTCCACTCATGTCTCAGGAGTTTCTGATACATCGTGTCTCGAACCATCATGAGCTTGTTGTACTCAATCAGAAGTTCCTGAGCCTGCGCATGAGACATCCGCTGAACTTGATCCGCAAAGAGTCGGAGACTGAATTCTTGATCTAAGGTGAGTTCGGTTGCTTGATTCATGGCTGCTTCCTGCGACCCAATCCGGGTCAAAACTGTGAACCTGTTAATAGGAGTGAAACAAGTTTCTTATTTGTTGAGCTATGCGAATTAATATAACGAAGTATTTACATAAATTGACGAATTTGAAGAAGTATGAGTGGATCTATGCCTTTGGACTGACCTCAGTTAACTTAAGAACGAGGTACTTAGATCTGCCATGTATCAAACTGACCTTCCTCGCCCTGCGTGGGAAACACTCCCCACCATGCACGATCTACCGAGCAAAGATCTGGAGGAGTCCAGTTCACGATCGCTCCCTTTTTATGGGTAACTATCCCATTACACAAGCCCAGTGGAGAGTCGTGGCAGCCATGCCCTTTGTGAAGCAGGAACTTGACTCAGATCCTTCAGCGTTTAAGGGCAACGATCGTCCAGTTGAGAGGGTTTCGTGGTACGACGCGATCGAGTTTTGCGATCGACCTCTTTGGTGATGGTTTAATGATCGGCACCAGTCTGACGATCGCGCTGCATCTGGGAGTCATGCTGGCATCGGCAAGAGTTTAGGGTTTGCGTGGACAGGCAGATCTGCCCAAACTTGTTGTGCTTGCTTTCACTACAAGCACATTGATTACTGCGATCGTCGAAGAAATTCTGCCAGAAGCGCATCAAACTTAAGCTAAGAGCGGATCTACCTTGACCTTTGGGGAGCTTGGCGCTTTCCATGCTGTTCTCGTCTTATCTGGAATAGCGTCTTAACGATTGAGATCAAAGGTTACTCATGATGAAACGGAAAAAATTTATTGGTATTGCAGGCGGGACAGCAGTTGCAACTGGGGCAATCGCTTATTTAGGGAGCGATCGAAGCAATCTGGTTAGAGCAGATCTAAAACTGACTGACAATAGCAGCACCAAACTCAAACCAGACGAAAAAGAGATTTTGTTTCTCGCGTCGCTTGCGCCGAGCGGTCATAATACCCAGCCGTGGTTTGTTCAATATCTCGAACCGTATCACTGGATGATCGGCAACAATCGCCACAAATGGCTGCCTGCCGTTGACCCGACGCAACGCGAAACGATGCTATCGATCGGTGCATTCCTGCAAAATCTGGAGTACGCCGCCAACTCGTTTGGCTATGTCTGTGATTGGACGTTACTCGCGACGACCAATCAGGACGAGCGAGTGATGGACGTAAAACTGATCAAGCAAGCATCGAGCAAGACCTTTGATACCGCAAAAATTAAAACCCGTCGGACTGTTCGTGCTGGTTTTTCAAGTGATGTACTGAAAAAGGAAGATGTAGCATTTCTGGTCAATGCAGAACCAGAATTTATTCACTATCTATCTGGCACCAGCAAGGAAAGTCAATTTGTTAATGAACAAACTATTGAAGCCAACCGCCTCCAAGCCGGTCGCAACCCCGCACAGCAAGAGTTAGCCGACTGGATTAGATTCTCTAGTCAAGATGCTAAACAACATCGTGATGGACTGACAACGGCAGGTATGGAAATCGACGGCTTTTCTGGCTGGGTGGTGCGGAATTTTTATGGCAAAAGCGATGTGATGAAAAAGGATTTTCGAGAGAAAGGTATTGACAACATTAAAAAGGAAGTGTCGGCATCGGCAGGTTGGCTTCTCATCACCAGTAAGGACACTGCGGTGGCGACATTGTTGGAAACTGGTAAACGAATGCAACGACTTTTCCTGAAAGTATGGGAAAGAACGATCGCCATTCATCCGATGACACAGATCTTGGAAGAAGCATCAACAAAGCAAACGCTGCATCAATCCATTGGGATCAGCGAAAACATTCAATTCATCTTGCGTACAGGCTACGTGAAGGATTATCCACCGCCCGTATCACTCCGCCGCCCTGTTGAGTGGTTTCTACGGCAATAATGAGGAATTTATCACGAGTCGTCTCATTCATATCCTCCTTGCAGTTTCCTCAACTTTTTTCAATACCATTTTTTCAAGATCATGAGAACTTGCCGATAATCTTGTCGTTAACGAGGATGAAAACTATGAAATGGCGACAATTAATGCTGGCTTTTATAGCCACCATTTGCTTAATCTTTGCAGGCAATGCCCTGGCTCAGACTGATGTCAATATCAACAATACCAACCTCATTCGCTTTGGCGGCAGCGTAATCGTACCAGAAAATCAAGCTGTCGAAAATGCCCTTGCTTTTGGCGGAAGTGTGACGGTATCCCCGAATGCCAAAGTTTTGGATACCGCGATCGCGTTTGGCGGCGATGTCGTACTGAAAAAAGGAGCGCAGGTAGAGGGCGATGCTTACTCCTTTGGTGGAAAAATCGTGCAGGAACCTGGTGCGACCATTACTGGTGAACGCGCCACATTCAGCGATCGACATGGCATGATGTATGGTGCGAATCGAGGCAGAAGTAGCTTCTTCGCTCAGTATTTCTTCAGTGCCCTTTTTAGAATTAGTGCCGCCGTAGTAGCCGCTATTCTCGGGCTGATTATTTTGCATACCAGCCCACAGTTCTTGCCAAATTTGGCAAGAAAATTGCGTCAACACTCTGGTCTAAGCGCTCTATGGGGGATCGGAGCGATCGTCTCTTTTGTTTTTGCCACCATCTTTCTAGCGATTACGCTCATTGGTATTCCTCTGATTCCACTTCTAAGTCTCACTGCGGTGATCACGGCTCTAGTCGGCTCATTGGGCGTAGCGCTTTTTGTTGGTCAATGCCTGGTTCGTGATGGCAATCGATCATTACAGCAGCAGTTCTTGGTGGGCTTGGCGATCCTGACCGTTCTAACACTCATTCCATTTTTTGGAGGGTTAGTCGTTTTCCTGGTCAATCTGTTCGGCTTGGGTGTCATCTTACTGTGGAAATTTGGTACAGCAAGACCTGAAATAGCGATTGAGTGAACAGGCAGCATGAATGCTCGAAGGGAGGCAAAACAATGAAATTGAAGCGACACTGGTTAGTGACTTGCCTGGTAGCTTTGAGCCTGTTTTCAGGCTGTTATTTCAATCTGGGTAGTAGTGGGGTGCGAGGATCGGGCATCGTCAAGACTGAATCCCGATCGGTCGCTGGCTTCTCATCGATCTCCTTTCAATCCGAAGGGCGAGTTACGGTGCAGCAGACAGGAAAAGAGTCCCTCACGATCAGCGCCGAAGACAACCTTCTGCCACTCTTAGAGAGTCGTGTGGCTGACCGCACTCTTTATCTTGGCACCGTGAACAATACCGACATCAACCCGACTAAGACCATTGAGTTTGTTGTGGAGGTTAAAAGCTTGGAGAGCTTGAACATAAAAGGTGTCGGCAGTGTTGACGTGAAGGATCTCCAAGGTAAACGGGTGTCGGTTTCCCAGGATGGGGTGGGCAGCACGGCGATCGCTGGCAGTGTGGATGTGCTGGATCTCACTCTTGCTGGAGTCGGCAGTTTTCAAGGCGAGAAGTTGAAGACGAAGCAGGCAACCGTTCGCAACAGCGGCGTAGGGAGTGCTGTGGTAAATGTGAGTGAGCAGTTGGATGCGACTCTATCCGGTGTGGGGTCTGTAGAGTATATCGGTTCTCCCCAAGTTAAAGAATCTGTGCAGGGCGTGGGGACGGTCAAGAAACGGTAGCGTCTGGCAGTGACGTATTCTCGCCAGGATAATTATTGTGAGGTAAAGCAAAATGACATTCATACGAACGTGGCGATTCATTACACTGATGTTGGCTTCGTTTAGCCTTAGTTTGTCGATGACTCATTTATTAGAGTTGCCGCAAAGAATGCGGTTTGATCAACAGCTTTGGGTGAAAGTAACCGTTTTTGAAAATCTTTATAGGTTGTTTGGCTCAGTCGGCGCAGTCTTTGAAATTACAGCAATTCTGACGGCAATTGGACTGGCATTTTTGGTTCGCAAGCGTGGTTCAACGTTTTACTGGACGTTGGGCGGAGCGATTCTCTTGGTGCTGGCGTTTGTGAGTTGGATCATGTTTGTTGCGCCAATGAATGCTGAATTCGCCAAATGGTTGACCACTCCCATTCCAGCAGATTGGACGCGGTATCGCGATCAATGGGAGTATGCACACGCAGTCAATGCTTTTGTCAAAATCATGGGGCTAAGTTTGCTCCTGATCTCTGTGCTTGTAGAAACGCCGAAAAAGGCAGCAAAATGACTGCTCAGCACAACATGAAAAGTAAAACCAAATTAACGCTGATTAAAAGCATTCACACGTTGATCTGGCTATTCTTCAATGTTGTGATTTTTTATATGCTGTATGCCGCGATCGCGAATAAACTCAATATCTGGCTCTGGATCGGGTATGGCTTTGTCTGCCTGGAAGGGCTGATCCTCCTCACGTTCAAATCCCACTGCCCCTTAAATCTGCTGGCTCGAAAATATTCAAATTCCACTAAGGACAATTTTGATATTTATCTTCCCAGTTGGTTAGCTAAGGATCGTGGATTAAATAAAACCGACAAATTGTTCGTAGGTAGGGGCGCACAGCCGTGCGCCCCTACGGAAAACGCCGCGGTTATTAAATTCTTGTTCCTAAGTACACGAAGTTAATCTACACCACTATTTTCGCGATCATTATCATCATCACCCTCTATTAAATGCTGCATTAACAACCAGAGATCAATATTATGTGGCTTCAATGGATTGCAATCATTGGTGTTTTAATCATCAGCAGCTTTGGAATTGCTGCCCTTTATGGTCGCGATCGCTGGCAGTCGCATACGGCTCAGTTACGCGCCCAATTAATCAATGGACAGCGAACTATTGAGCCAGCGATCTATGACTCCAAAGAGCTTGAAGGCTTGCCAGTCCCTGCACAGTGCTTCTTTCGGACGGTACTTACAGAGGGACAACCGATCGTCGCTGTGGTCAAACTCTCACAGCAAGGACAGTTCAATCTGAGTGAAACGGAAGCTAAGTGGAGTCCATTTACCGCCACGCAAGTTGTGACCACTCAACGTCCCGGTTTTGATTGGGATGCCCGCATTCAGATGGCACCGGGGCTGAATACATTTGTCCATGATGCCTATATGTCAGGAGAAGGCATGTTACATGCAGCCTTATTCGGTCTTATCACCGTTGCCAAGATGCGCGGTACGCCTGAAATAAACCAGGGTGAACTGCTGCGATTCTTTGCTGAGGCAGCATGGTATCCCACGGCACTCTTACCCAGTCAGGGCGTGCGCTGGGAAGCGATTGATGAACACTCTGCTCGCGCGACGCTGACCGATGGTGCCACCACTGTTTGCGCTGTGTTTCAGTTTAATGCTGAAGGCGCGATCGCGACGTTTCGGGCTGAGCGCTATCGTGACAAACTGACTGCAATGCCGTGGAGGGGTCGTTTCTGGGACTATGCAGTGCGCAATGGCATGTTGATTCCTTTAGAAGGCGAAGTGGGATGGGAGTATCCAGACGGCATACGGCTCTATTTCAAAGGAAAATTTACAGAGCTTAACTATGAGTTCGCATCATAAAGATCAGAAAATAAGTTACCTGTTATTGGTTCGTCTCACGTAGGGACGCAAGGACTTGTGTTCTTATAGGGAAAAACTCCACCACGACAGAGTTGTTCAAAGCAGCGTTGTTCAAAGCAGAGAGCGATCGCTCTCACAACTGCCTTAAATTTGACCTTTAGCATCAAGTTAACTCGATCTACTTTTAATATTTCACAAGGAAAACGAGCTGATGGTTTCTCCGCACAATCTCGATACGGTGGGTGGCTTATCCGAGCAAGACGCACTTACTCGGCTCAAGCGTGACGGCTTCAATGAACTCCAGTCGGCTCGATCGCGCAGTCTTTTGGCGATCGCATGGGGCATTGTTCAAGATCCGATCTTTCTCTTATTAGTGGGCGGTGGAGTCATCTATTGGGTTTTAGGCGACCTCCAGGAAGCGCTGATTTTGCTGGGTTTTGTCGTCTTCATTATGGGGATTGGACTATACCAGGAAGGCAAGACCGAGCACGCTCTGGAAGCCTTGCGCGATCTGTCCAGTCCTCGTGCCCTGGTGATTCGGGATGGAGAGCGTAAACGGATTGCGGGGCGAGAAGTCGTGCGGGACGATATCTTAGTGCTGGCAGAGGGCGATCGCGTACCTGCGGATGCCATCATTTTGTCTTGCTCAAACCTCTCTACCGATGAGTCGTTATTAACCGGGGAATCGCTACCCGTTCGCAAAGTTGCCGCTGTGATTGACGCTGGGGAGAAGGTGCAGATGGCGCGTCCGGGAGGAGACGCATTGCCCTTTGTGTATGCCGGGACGTTAGTAGTGCAGGGACAGGGTATGGCTCAAGTCCGGGCGATCGGCGCTCAGACGGAGATGGGCAAGATTGGCAAGGCGTTGCAAACCGTGAAGCCAGAAGCGACTCCCTTGCAACGAGAAATGAATCAGTTGGTGAGTCGCTTGTTTGGTATTGCGTTAGCGCTATGCGTGGCGATCGTGGTGATGTATGGACTCACGCGAGGCGATTGGCTTAAAGGTGTGCTGGCTGGCATTACCTTAGCGATGGCAATTTTGCCCAATGAATTTCCGGTTGTCGTCACCATTTTCTTGGCGTTGGGGGCGTGGCGCATTTCGCAGCATCATGTCCTGGCGCGTCGTGCCTCGGCTGTGGAAACTCTGGGTGCTGCCACCGTTCTGTGTGTGGATAAAACCGGGACGCTGACGCTGAATCAAATGGCAGTGCAACAGCTATGCCCTCATGACACAGAAAAGACTCAGCCGTACGCTTTGGCATTGCATGAACGAGAAGCGCTCCCCGAAGGGGTGCATGAATTAGTTGAATTTTGTATACTCGCCAGTCAACGTGATCCATTCGACCCGATGGAAAAAGCGTTTAAGCAATTGGGCGATCGCTATCTTGCCCATACCGAACATTTGCATAACGATTGGATGTTATTGCGAGAATATCCACTCTCACCGCATCTCCTCGCCATGTCTCATGTTTGGCAATCGGCGGATGGCAAGCAGTATGCTATTGCTGCCAAAGGCGCACCCGAAGCGATCGCCGATCTCTGCCATTTCACACCCCAGCAGCAAACCAGCCTCGCCACACAAGTGAGCGAGATGGCAGCACAAGGCTTGCGGGTGTTAGGCGTTGCCAAAGCCTCGCTTCTGGATGCACCACCTCCTTTTTTGCCACCCCATCCATCGCTCAATCCAGAGCATTTACCCGATCAACAGCATGACTTTCCCTTTCAATTTCTCGGCTTGGTGGGGTTGTCTGATCCCGTGCGACCCACAGTAGCGGCAGCGATTCAAGAATGCTATACCGCTGGGATTCGAGTCGTCATGATTACGGGTGATTATCCCGGTACGGCTCAAGCGATCGCACGTCAAATTGGCTTGCTGCAAATGGGAGCCATGATGACCGGAGTCGAATTGGATGAAATGAGTGACGCTGAACTCCAGCAGCGGATTCAAAGTACGAATATCTTTGCGCGCGCTGTTCCCGAACAAAAATTGCGGTTGGTACAGGCTTTAAAGGCACAGGGTGAAGTCGTTGCCATGACGGGTGATGGCGTGAATGATGCCCCTGCTCTCAAAGCGGCTCAAATTGGCATTGCAATGGGTCAGCGAGGGACGGATGTTGCCCGTGAGTCGGCGGCGTTAGTGCTCTTGGATGATGATTTTTCGTCGATCGTGCAAGCCGTCAAACTCGGACGACGCATTTTTGACAATCTCCGCAAAGCCATGTCCTACCTTGTCGCAATTCACATTCCGATCGCGGGAATGTCTTTAATTCCAGTCTTATTTAAGTTACCGTTAGTTTTGCTGCCTGTACACGTTGCCTTTCTCCATCTAATTATTGATCCGGCGTGTTCGATCGTGCTGGAAGCTGAACCCGCCGAAGCAATGGTGATGCAGCGTCCACCCCGCAACGCCAAAGAACCCTTATTTGGTAGGAAAACGCTGGGTTTGGCAGTCTTACAGGGGAGCGGCATTTTGGCGATCGTCCTTACCATCTTTGTGGTGAGTCTGTATCGCGGACAGGGTGAACTGGATGCCCGTGCGCTCACCTTTACCACATTAATTTTGGTCAATTTAGGACTTATTTTGAGCGAAAGCTCATCATCACGTCTCAGCCTCACCATATTGAAATCCCCCAATGCGGCGCTCTGGTGGGTGCTTGGGGGTGGACTTGTTTTTCTCGCACTGGTACTTTACATGCCATTTTTACGCCAACTGTTTAGCTTTTCGTTTCTCCATCCGATCGACCTGGCGCTTTGTTTGGGTGGTGGGGCGATCGGTCTGCTGTGGTTTGAACTGTTAAAAGGATTCAATCGACCGCCACACGCGAAAGCCAACGTAGGACAGGCGATCAAACATCTATAGTTGAGAGTTCGTGATGCCCACTGCAACAGACTTCAAAGACTACTATGCCGTCCTCGGAGTCAGCAAAACCGCCACTCCTGAAGAAATTAAACGGGCGTACCGCAAGCTGGCTCGCAAATATCATCCTGACCTCAATCCTGGCGATCAAGAGGCAGAGGCGAAGTTCAAAGACCTGAACGCCGCGAATGAAGTCCTCTCTGATCCCGAAACGCGGCAGAAGTATGATCAATTTGGTCAACATTGGAACCATCCTGGTTACAGTGAAGCGCCAGCACACACAGGCACCAATGCTGGGACTCAAGGCTTTGATCAGTATGAAGACTTTGATGCGTTTATCAACGATTTGCTGGGTGGTATCAACGGTCGATCGCGCCACCGTACCCGCGCCACTGGAACCGATGGTTTTCGCTCCCAGGCTCCCGCACCCGACACCGAAGCCGCGATCGCGCTCTCCTTCTCGGAAGCGTTTCACGGTGTGCAAAAGTGCTTGCAGTGGGATGATGAGACGCTCAATGTTCGTATTCCCGCAGGCGCTAAACCAGGCAGTCGCATTCGCCTGAAAGGGAAAGGTCGCCCCAGTCCGTTCTCGCAACAACGCGGTGATTTGTATCTCACGATCGAGGTATTGCCCCATGCCTTCTGGCGTTTTGAGGGCGACAACCTTGTTTGCGATATGCCCATTCGCCCCGATGAAGCGGTTTTAGGCGCTGAAATTAGTGTGCCGACTCCCGATGGTAGCGTGACGATGAAAGTGCCCAAAGGCACACGATCGGGTCAAGCGCTCAGACTGCGCGGCAAAGGCTGGACGTTGCCTAAAGGGGGACGCGGCGACTTGTTAGCCAAACTGCAAATCGTGACACCACAAGAATTGAGTGCGATCGAGCAATCATGCTACGCAAAAATTCAGGCAAATGCGAGTTTCAATCCGCGTGCCCCGTTAGAGGAGATGAAATTATGAGCTTTAGCCTTGCAAAAACCGTCGTTTCAACCGACGGTGAATCACTCTACACCTTTGAAGCGGCTGCCATCATCACCGAAACTTCGCTGACGGTAGTAGAGGTTTATGTTGAGTTAGGAGTCATTGAAGCGATCGACTCAATGCTACACGCCCGCGAACTTGCTCGCATTGCCCAGATTCAGCGGTTGCGCCAAGATTTGGGGCTGAATTTAGTTGGAGCTGCAATGGTGCTCGATATGGCTCAGGAAATCGCTCAATTGCGGGCACAGCTCAGGGTGTATCAGTCCCATCGATCGGACGCACGATCGGATTAACGCGCCATCGGTCTGAACTGGGGCAAATGGGAACCTTAGAAACATCCAAATTGTAATTCCATGAGGAGTTTTTTCCGATGCCCAATACACCCATCAGCACTCAGTTGAGTCCAAGCAATCGTGATGCCGTGATGCAGGCGATCGCCCCGCAAAACCGATCGCCCCTTCTAATGTCCCAAACATGAACGCTGAAGTGCGATCGCAGCCTGGATTCTGAAGGCGATCGCGGATTGAAACGCTTGGTTTCAGCAGAAATTGGGTTGCATTCAACAGTGTGATGGGGAATTTAGGACAATCGATCCGGCGATTCAGGCAACAAACGCTCTACAATCGCCAAAACCTCTGGCAAAACTGTATTGATGATATCCCAAAGAATCTCATGATCAACCTGCTCGTACCGATGGGCAATAATATTTCGCAACCCAACTAGATTACGCCAATCTACCTCAGGATGCACTTGCTGAAACTGTGTTGAAACCCGTCGAGCAGCCTCACCTAAAAGCTCAAAATTGCGCTCAATGACACGTCGCAACCACAGTGTCTCCAGATATTCCGCCTCGGACACGCCAGCCATAAACTGCTGCATTTCCCGGATTGCCTCAGCCATGTCCCAAAGCGCTGCTGCGTCTCGATCAAGACTTTGCATAAACCACGCGGTAGGTGCTTAAAATTTCGGCTCGACGGTAAGGATTGGTTAAAAGCTCTTTCCGTACCACATCGACCTTTCGCCCAAACAACTGCTCTAGACTCTCCTGCAAAGTCCGCCAGGTTTGCCAGGAAAGGCGATAATCTGGTTCAAATACTACCAGCGTATCGACATCACTAGGATTGCTGCCTGCCAACCGAAAATCATCCCGCAATACCGATCCAAATAACCCAAACTCCACAATATGGTAACGATCGCACAACGCCACAATCTTTGACACATCCACTCCCAGACGTGCTGACAAAAGCTCTACAACTAGCATTGACTTAGGATCTGGCGGCACTGTTGCTGCTGCCATCGATTCCATCGTCATGGCTGCCCCCCGTCAAAAGCGTTTGTATCCTTTACACCTAGATCATAACTGGTTTTGGAACGGAGACTAATAGCACTGGGAAGGTTGAAACGTCTGATGCTTGAAAACGTTCATCAATAAGCAAGGGGCGCGATCGCTAGTAACGTGAGCCTAAAACCCATTACTGATTTCTCCCCGACAACATGAGATTCGCAGGAGCGATCGCCCCTACTGTTCCATCCTCTACGATCGCCCCTCTGATTCCCACTCTCACAAGTATAGGAGCGATCGCCCACCACAGATCGCCCCTTCTAATGCCCCAAACAGCAACGCTGAAGTGCGATCGCAGCTGAAACCTGAATGCGATCGCACTCCTTGAAGGGTAAACCTGGATGGCTGAGCGAGCCGACATCCCCACGTGCATGAAGGCGACGATGTTACTCGATAGGAGTGTCATCGTACAAAGGATGATCACGACATTACTGAGTAACGTTTATCTTTTACTTAGATCAACATAAGAGTTTATTATGAATGCGACGATGTTACTGAGTAACGTCGTGATTAGATCGAGTAATGTCACGAGGTTGCTTAGTAACGCGATGATTGTATTAAGTAACGCGACGATCACTTCAAGTAACGTCACGATGTTGCTCTGTGGGATGACGATCGCAGTGAATAACACGTTGATTTTTCTAAGGGTCAGGTCGATCGCGTCAAGTAACGCGCTAGTCCTTCTCTGTGCAGTTGCGATCGCATAAATGGAGGCGATCACCTGTCCGGGTTTTGCTATGCAAGGACTGGAGCGATCGCGTCAGAAGATAAGGTTTGAGTAGCTGACGACTGTAAATAATCGCCGAGTGAAGGAGACAACGAGCGTTCCTAGTGTCAAAGGTTAAATAACCCAACCGACAAGATCAGCGATCGCTTCTATCACAGAGTAGCCCTTGATAGAATGAAGGTAAGTAAATAGTCGTGCTTGAGCGAAATATGCCAGAGGTTTCAAGGTTTTATGGGATTGTGATCAAGGTGTTTTTTGGAGACTATCCTCCGCCTGATTTCCATGCGATCTATGGTGAGCATAATGCATTAGTGAGTATCGAATCGCTGGAAATTATTGAAGGGGATCTGCCAGGTCGTGCTCAAACATTAGTTCTTGAATGGGCAGTTTTATACCAACAAGATCTTTTGCAGATGTGGAATACTCAAGAGTTTCGTAAACTACCGCCTCTAAAGTAGAGTGAAAGTGATATGAAATGCCCTCGAATTCTCAAGGTGAAGGCAATTGACGATCACACCTTGATCATTAAATTTACAAATCAAGAAGTCAAGCAATACAATATTCTCCATCTTCTAGACAATCCTGTGTTTGCTCCACTTCGCCAACCTGCCTTTTTCAAGAATTTTAAGGTTGAGCAGAGTGGCTATGGAATTGTGTGGAATGAAGATATTGATTTAAGTGAGTATGAGCTTTGGAAAAATGGTATGACGACGGCAGACGGCGATCGCTCAGTGACGCTGTAGACAACTACCAAGTCGTTTTTTGTATGAGTCATAACCGCAATCGCTTTTTGTTAACGCATTCCACCAAGCTAGCGATCGTTGACTTCTCAGGGGCGATCGCCCCTCTCGTTTCCACTCTGGCAAGAACAGGAGCGATCGCCCTAAACAACCGAATCGCCCCTCCTCATTTCCCAAGCATGGATGCTAAAGTGCGATCGCGGCATGGATTTTGGAAGCGGTTACATTTGAGCGGTTTAGTAGCAGTAGGCTTGGGAAGAAGAGAGGGTTTGAAATAGAACCGCAAGCAAAACCCGGAGTGAAGTTTTTGGAATGAAGAACGAAAATCTATAGAGGTTGGGTTTTATGCTTCAACCCAACCTACCAGATCAGCGATCGCTTTGCATTACACACACTTCCTAGCTGTAACTATAGAAATCTTTAGAGACTGCTCTTGTAAGAGAATGAAGCCGCATAACGACTAGCGCCACCGGCGGCAGATGGTATTGAAACGAAGCCAGAGGTTGCAACTCCGTCCGGTGCACGCAAGGGTTAGCTGGCGCTCGCTGAAGTGGCAGAAGTCATCAGGTAAGGAGTTGTAGCGAAAGGAGATCGCACTGTCACACGGGGGTGATCCCCAAACTCTACTTTTACCCTCTAGAACTAGAAGCACCGCTATTTTGCAACAGAATCGCATATTCTAATGTTCCCTAGCTTCTTGCAAGAGTACTGCGTTTTAATCATGCTTTCTCCCGCTGTCACGAAATCATTCCAATTCTCCATCATAATTTGTTTCTGAGCCTCTCTTGGCCACCAGTCAGGTGGCTTGTCATAAAGCGAAAATGAACCATCAACGACGAGTGTCGGCGCTGTTTTGGCGCAGTCAAGAATATGCCTGAATCTTTCAGGAGAATAGAAAGGATACTGTCCAAACTCTGGGCACAGGAGTTTATCATTGGCTGCTCCATGTGGTATTACATTAGAGTTTTGACCAAGCCTCGCAAATCCTGCTCCATTTGGATGTATGGCCCTGAAAGCCTTGGTTTCAGGTGACTCTTGAGTTAAGTAGGAAATCTTTGTCATTATTTGATTTGAGGATGCAACATAATGGCGCAAGTCAAGTGTCCCACTGAGTAGGATCGCCAAAACTACAATTGCAATTCCGAATGATGAATCAGCAAAGTTCTTCTTTGAATTAAGGCTTATTGCTATGTAAATAAGCATAAGAGTTTGCGAGAAGTATATCAGCTGCAGATGGTGCCTCCATATGCCTGTCAACCCCAATACTATTATTGAAATGATGTATGTTGCGAGTGCGCTAATCAAAAAAGCCTTGATCTTCTTCTCCACCCTGGGCTGAGTTGCAATATATCCAGAAAAGCCCATGCTTACTATTACTGCGAATAGTAAAAGCAACTGCTCCTTGGATCCCAGGAACATCGTCCGAAGACGCGAAGCAAAAGAGTTTCCAAGGCTGCTATTGTCTACCAGCACACTGTTGGAATAGAAAAAGTTATTTTGCTGAGCTTGCAGATAGCCAAGTAATTCATGCCTACTGAGAAGTATTATGATCATTATCGCGGAAGCAGACGTGAATCCTATGACTATGCGATTGAAATGTTTGCGGCTAACTTTTTATCCTACAAAATAAATTTCGTAAGTAAGGCAGAAGGCAGCGGGCAGAGGAAACATGATTAATTTCGTAAATGCCACCAATCCCATACATCCACCGGCAAATAGCATCTTTTTCCTGAGAAAGAGAGCGCATGCCAATAGGCTGAATGCTGTAGCGGGCAGATGCGTATATGCTGGAAACCAGAAAGTCCCCGTCACAAGGAGAGGTACTGTAATCAGCAGAAGTCTTTTACGCATTGCGCCAGTGTGCTCAACAATGCGCGAAATGTCATAGGCGGATACTGCTGCTATAGTTACCATTAACAACTCAAATAGGTATTCACCTACCGTTCCAAGTAATCGTTGCATTGACACAGCATAAAAGAACAAAGGGTCTTTATTGTCATAAATGTCGATATAAAGTCGATTTCCTGAGAGTAGATACTCAGCCACAGAAACAAAAGCCGCCCTGTCTGATGAGGGGTCTGGAATTAGTCTAAGCGTAAAGCAAGTAATGAAGAAAATTGCTATCAGTATTCCAATCGCAAAATGATGCTTTGAAGCTCTTGTTTTGACCCCATCTATAAGGGTCTTTGAAAATGCAAATAGGCGCATTGATTTCTAAGCCTAATGTTTACTTAGTTTCAGTTACGCGCCAGCTAAGCTTGAGATTAATCCAGAAGTTCCAGATGGTGACGGCGATAATTGCTAGGAAATTTGCTAAATAAGCGTTTAAATGTAAGCTATTAAAGAGAGCATTTAATAGCAAAACCTTTAGAATTAGCCCCATCAGGCAGATGATGTTAAACTTCGCCAATCGTTTAAGAACCTTACGCCGTTGTTGCTGATGCTTTGAAATATCTCCAAAAGTCCAAAGGTCATTCCAGAAGAAGTTGTTGATGATTGCAAGCTCCGCAGCAAGAACGGCACTACGAGTAAGCCCTAAGCCTAAGACATCGTAGAGCAGGTATAGTGATCCCATATCAACTGCGAGTCCGGTAAATCCAACCAGAATAAACCGGATAAAGCGACCAATCGGAAAGTCAATCCGTTGCCGAATCCGTCCCAGTCGTCCGGTGGAAAACCGTAGTCGCACCAGGTGGTGGATGTATTCCTTATATTGCTTCCAAGTGACTTTACTTTCTCCCTCCTCACGCTCTTGAAAGACGTAACCGGCTTCAGCAATCCGTTCGATATCTCCACGACCCAGCACTTCAATCAGAATCTTGTAGCCTAGAGGATTCATGAGTTTTCCAGCGATCGCACTACGCCGCACCATGAAGTAGCCACTCATGGGATCTGAAACCCGGCTGATGGCTCTGGGTAGAATAACTAAGCCCAGCATCTGAGCACCGCGCGAGAGAAATCGCCTAACAATGCTCCAGTCGCTTACTCCACCTTCCTCAACGTGACGGCTAGCGACGGCGAGGTCTGCTCCTTGGTCAATCGCCGCCAGCAATTTCAGTAACACTTCTGGAGGGTGCTGCAAGTCTCCATCAATAACTCCCAAAACCTCTCCTTGAGCAGCCTGCCAGCCCCGAATCACTGCCGTTGAAAGTCCCCGTTCTGCTTGACGACGCATGACCCGGACATGGGGATATTCAGTCACGAGTGCTTGAGCAATTTCCCAGGTTCGATCCGGGCTGTCGTCATCGACAATAATTAGCTCGTAGTCATTAGGCAGAGCCTCATCCAAAATGCTGGACAGTATGCGAATAATTTTTTCAATATTGCCGCCCTCATTGTAAGTTGGAACTATCAACGAAAGATGGGTAGGTACAGACAGTCGGGAAATGTGGCTAGCGGAATCCACATCTCGATCTCCCAAAGGAAATCCAGAAACTTGAAGGGAATCGGAGGGAGCAGATAGAAATGACTCGTTTCGTATGGCTCTCATAAGTTAAGTGTAAGTGCTGAAGTAGGAGAAAGAGATCTATAGCGGTTCTCGGTCGAGTGCGGTGCAATTTCAGCCCTGAAACCCTTGCCAGTCAGGAGTCGATCGCACCTCACCCTTTTAGGAACCGCTATAACTTCTCAGAAGATAAATCCAACTCGACTTCGACGCAAGTATTTCCACGGAAGATATACAGAAAATTCATATTACTGCCCTGAAAAGTAGTTCTACATGTAGCTATGAAGGCTAACGACCAGTGTCAGCGGTTGCAGATCAATTTAACGCCCTAAAAATCGCCCGTTAGTGCAGCGGATTGACGGGTTAGCTGGAGCACGAACCGACAATCTCTCAACAACTGAAACTCGCGCCTTTCACCGACAACCTCTCACTGATGCCCTCACCGATAACCTTCTGGGCACTCTCGCCACCACAGACAGAACCGAAACCACTGCCTCAACAGGTAACTTTCTGGGTGCTTTCGGGCTGACAGACAACCTCGAAAGACGAGTGCAAGGACTCGATGCGGAGCCAGCTAATGGCTCCGTTCACCCGCCGCAAACAAGCTCTCGAACTCAACTAGCCAACTTGATACGGTCGGGTGCAACGGAATTGTTAGGCCGTTCGGTACAAGCTTGTATCACTATTCCATCCCTGTCTCTGTCTAGACTAATAAACTTTCAATAAAAGTGAATATCTCATCTTTGTTCTCAATGGGATTACTCATTAAATAAGGAATGCTTAATTTATCTCTAAGGTATTCAGCATAAAGGATTTCCTGTTCCTGAAAAGACTTCAACAAAGACAAATCATGTCTGATACTATCCCTTGAATTTAAACGAGCATAAATATTTTCAGGCTTGTCAACCAAGACAAGAATTGCGCTAGGGGCAATGCCCTCATAAGTTGAGTACGGAATTCTAGTGACTTCATTATCCGGCTCTCCCGGCTTTGCGCTGATAAGACAACCTTATATCAAACTATCACTGGGTTTCAGCCGTCGATCGGGCGGCCTTTTGTAGCCTTTCATACGATTTCAACCACAGATCCGGAAGAGCCTTTCAGGCAGCCCAAGACCAAAGATATTCATTAACTTTCTTTCTTATTAAAAGTATCATAGGAAACTCGTCCGCTGCGCTCCGGTTCAGCGTTTTTTAAGCTGAGTTTGTGCGATCCTAATGTTTTGTATGCACAACGCTTAGTGGCTCTTCCTTTAATGGTTCCGATAGCCAACCAAACCTTTCAGATGTCAGATGTCAGGAGCCAGACCGTTTGATTTCTACTTCATCTCTAGGAGCTATTTTTTTCCTCAAATCAGCAAGTTCGAAGCGAACTAATTCAAGTCCTGTACAAAATAGAAATAGAGTAGTAATAAAGTAACTGATTGCGTTCCTATCTCCTTCCTCTATACTATTTTTCAGGAGTAACCTAACGATCGTTAAGAATGTGCCCAGCCCAAGAATAGATAGATTAAACCAGAATAACTTCGTTGCTTTCATGTCTGCTCCTTCTCTGCTACTTGATAGAAAAATGTAGCAGTAAATATTTTTTAGTGCTGAAGATTAGTTATTGAATTGGCGGCTTAGCTCGACTTTAGCCATTCTTGAAATCCTTTAATGATAGTGGCTCTGACATCTCAGGCACCTCCTCTGACTTTTTGATATGTTGACTGATCACCCCGATATTCAGAAAGTCCAGTGCGATCGCCCCTCGCTGTAGGTTGGGTTGAGCACCGTCAAGCTGTTTAGCCATGCCCGATCGTCTCAAGCGAAACCCAACATCTACTAACTTTAGCTCGGCTTGAATGTTGGGTTACCCTGCGGGAAGCAAGCTACATGCTTCGACCCAACCTACGAGGCGGGCGATCGCACTACCAGCTTCTGCGTGCCCCGTTAGAGGAGATAAAATGATGACCTTTAGCCTTGCAAAAACCGTCGTTTCAACCGATGGTGAACCACTCTACACCTTTGAAGCGGCTGCCATCCTCACCGAGACTTCGCTGACGGTAGTAGAGGTTTATGTTGAGTTAGGCGTGATTGACGCGATCGGCTCAATGCTACACGCCCGCGAACTCGCTCGCATTGCCCTCTGAAACCACTCGTCAACCACTAAAGCTTCAATTGGTCTAATTTGGTTTGTAGATTAGTCCAATGAACGCCCATCAGGTTGGGTAGAACTATGTGGGCAGCGCCAAGGCGATCGCGACTACCAAGTCCAATTGCCCACATACCGCCAGCGATCGCGGCTTCAACCCCAACCGGGGCATCTTCCACCACCACACACTGAGCAGGGTTGAGTCCTAACTGATTCGCGGCATACAGAAAAAGATCAGGGGCTGGTTTGGGCTTTTCAACGCTGTCGCCATCGGTGATCACATCAATGCGATCGGCAATCCCTAGCTTCTCAATCACGGTTTTGGCGTTCTTGCTGGCAGACCCGATCGCAATTTTCATGCCCGCTTGCCTCAGTTCGTCTAAGAGCGCTACAGCACCGGGCAGTAGATCCTGCGGTGTGATGGTTTGGATTGACTCCACATAGTAGCGATTTTTGCGCTCCATCATTTCTTGTAGCTGGTCTTCTGAGTAAGAGCGATCGCCCACAATGATTAACAGCGAGTCTCGTCGAGCCACGCCTCGCAATGCTTCATTTGCCTGTCGATCGAAGGGCAAGTTTTCTTCGTCAGCCAATCGCTGCCACGCACGGTAGTGAAACTCAGCCGTATCCGTGAGAACACCATCAAGGTCGAAGATAAACCCCTGAATGTTAGGCGCATGAGCGATCGACACTTGAGACGGTGAGGGCGACAGATCAAAGCTGTGCCAGGTGCCGCGCCAGTGTAGTTTGAATTTGAGCCGCGTCCAGGTGGGTGGGAGGTGAGGAGTCGCAACGGGACCATCATCCTTCAGTTGAATGCCGCCAAAGCCGAACACCACTGCTTGCCAGACTCCGCCTGCTGAAGCCGCATGAATGCCATCTTCTGTATTCCCGCGATTATCCTCCAGATCAACCATCGCTGCCTGCATAAACTGCTGGTAGGCAGCGGCTGTGGCACCCAGATTGGCAGCAAGGAGCGCGTGAATGGCTGAAGTCAGGGATGATCCGTAGGTGCTGTCTGTACGGGGAGCGTAGTAGTCCCAGTTTTTTTGCAACACGTCATGGCTATAGGGGGCTGCTTGTACGCCTCGCATCAGGTAGAGGAGCATCAGCACGTCGGGTTGCTTGAGCACCTGCCGCTGATTTGTTGCATCAATACCGAGTACCGCTTGGATTGATCGATCGCGGGGTTCGTATTCGTTTAAGTCGATATCCTGGAGCTGGAAAAACCCCTCGAACTGCTCGATTAGCCCTGTTTTAGCATCGTAAGGAATGTACAGCTTTGCAATCATGTCTTGCCAACGCAGCCGCTGCTCTGAAGTAAGTTGCAGCCGTTGTGTCAGTGCAATTGCATGATTCTCATTCTGAGAGGCTTCGCCAACAGGAAACGTGAGTTGCAGCCACTCATAGACAGCCACAGCCGTTTCGAGATGCCATTGCACCATGCGATTGGTGAACGCATCGTTATTCACCTGCTCATGGTATTCATCGGCTCCGATCACCCCGCACAGTTCATATCGCTCTTGCTCGGCATGCCACTCCAACCGACTCATCCAAAACAGCGCTGTGTCCAGGATGATTTCGGCTCCGCAGTCGCGCAGCCAGTCGTCGTCGCCCGTTGCCTGCCAGTATTGCCAGGTAGCATAGGCAATGTCGGCGCTCAGGTGAATTTCACGATCGCGGCACCAGATGCGTACCGCTTCCGCATAGGGATCAGTCGGGATCGACGTTTTGGGCGTTACTTCATCGCCAGTGGCAGCGCTTTCCCAGGGAAACATGGCTCCCTGATACCCACTATGCGAGGCTTTGCGCCGTGCTCCTTCCAGAGTATGATAGCGATAGGTCAGCAAGTTGCGGGCGATCGCGGGTTGCGTCAAAGTGAAAAAGGGCAGCATGAAAATTTCGGTATCCCAAAAAATGTGCCCCCGGTAGCCGAACCCCGACAACGTTTTAGCAGGAATGCTGACCCGATCGTTATCTGAAGAGGCACTGATGAAGAGTTGAAACAGGTTGTAGCGCACTGCCAATTGCGCGGTGCAATCGCCCTCAATCTCGATATCGCTATGCTGCCAAACTGCATCCCACGCCTGCTGATGAGCAGCGAACATCACGGCATAGGCTGGTAGGTCAGCCAATTTGTCTTGAGCCGCCTGCACTGGTAGTTCGGTCTCCTGGGAGGTGAACACCGTCACCACCTTTTCCACGCTGATGGTTTGCCCCGCTGCTGCCATGAAGGTGGTCGTCAAGGTGTGATAGCCAGGAGGACTCGCTACCTGGAAGGATGCCTCGGTGCCGATTACAGCGATTTTAGCTGCCATGACGAGTTCAATGTGGGAAGTGCGGGTACGCACCTGTAGCAAAATTCCTTGCTCAATTCCCTGTCCAAGCTCGCCTTGATCGAGCTGCTCCCAGTGGTCAAAGCCTTGATTTTCGGGATACCCATTGAGGCTGGATTGTACCTCGATTTTCCAGGGAAAGGGCTCCGCCAACGTGCCGCTGCAATCGATCGGTGTAATCTGGCAGCGCAATCCCATCACCTGTCGATCGGCTAAACTGGCGAACCGCTCAAACCGGAACTCTAAGGTCTTACCCGTGGGGCTACGCCAGCGCACGAAGCGGCTCAGCACTCCATAATGTAAGTCGAGCTGTCGTTCGTAGTGGAGAATGTCGCCGCGATCGAGCCGAAACTGTTCGCCGTTGACAATCACTACTAAGGACAGCCAATCAGGACAATTTGCCAACTCAGTGTAGATGACGGGCACATCGTCATAGACTCCATGAATTAAGGTGGCTGGCAACGCCTGCGGGTAGCCTTCCTCAAAGCTGCCCCGTGTGCCTAAATAACCATTGCCGATCGTAAAGATGGTTTCTCTAGCCCGCAACTGCTCTGGATCAAATTGAGGTTCGATCAGTGTCCAGTCTGTATAAATCAAGTCACGGTCAATCGAATCACGAGAGCGTGGAATGTTCATTAGGGTGGGGATTGGAGGTCTGTTTCGCTCAAGGAATGCTGCGCTACCTGAGCATTCAGTACTTCATCAAATTCAAATAGGGTGCTGGCAAAAATTGTCTGAGCCGTTAACCAAAGTTGCCTTCAATGTAGTCTTTGGTGGCTTGCTCTTGCGGCTGCTTGAAAACGCTTTCGGTTTTGTCGTATTCCACCAGATAGCCAAAGCGATCGCCATGATCGGCTTCTTCAGCGTTAAAGAAGGCAGTGCGGTCAGCAATGCGTTTGGCTTGCTGCATGCTGTGCGTCACGATGACGATCGTAAACTTCTCTTTGAGTTGCTCTAGCAAATCTTCGATTTTTTGACCAGAAATGGGGTCAAGCGAAGAAGTGGGTTCATCCATTAAGATCACTTCTGGCTCTAGAGATACTGCCCGCGCAATGCACAAACGCTGTTGTTGTCCGCCTGACAGGGACAAGCCGCTTTCCTTGAGTTTATCTTTGACCTCATCCCAAAGGGCGGCTTGCTGAAGCGATTTTTCGACTAATTGATCAAGATTTTCTTTACGGTTAATGCGGGCACCATAGGCAATATTTTCGTAAATCGATTTGGGAAATGGATTGGGCTTTTGAAACACCATGCCAATGCGGCGACGCACCTCAACCGGATCGACGCTCGATGAGTAGATGTCTTTATCACGATAGAATGCTTTGCCTTCAATGCGGCAATCATCAATCAGGTCATTCAGCCGATTAAAGCAGCGCAACAGTGTACTTTTACCGCATCCAGATGGACCGATAAAGGCGGTGATTTGGTTTTTAGGGATGTCGATCGAGACATCCCGTAGCGCCAGCTTGTCGCCGTAAAATACCTTGAGCGCTTCTGTGCGTAAAACAGCTTCAGTTTGATTTTTAGCTTGTTGATCAGCAGATTTTTTTTCGGTTTCAGGAGGCATTGTAGAAAAGGATAAAGGACATGGAAATGAGTTACGTGGAGGCTGATTGATTTGCTGGCTTATTGCGATTGGCTATAGAAGCTCTTGCGAGTAATCCAGCGAGCGAACAAGCTACTCAATAGCACCAGAAGCACTAATAGTAGGGAGGCTGCCCAAGCGATCTCCTGCTGGTTCTGGAATGGCACGGTTGCAAAGTTATAAATCAGCACTGCTAAGGTGGGAATCGGCTCAAATAGCCCTCTCGGCCAAAACTGCGAAAATAGCGTGGTGAAAATTAACGGTGCTGTTTCGCCTGCTGCCCGCGCGATCGCCAGCGTGATCCCAGTTAAAATTGTGGGCAATGCCGCCGGTAAAATGACTTGTAAAACCGTTTGAAACTGAGATGCACCTACAACGGCTGAAGCCCATCTCACATCTTGGGGCACGAGCTGTAACGCCTCATCTGTGCTTCTCACAATCAGTGGCAGCATCAAAATTGCCAGAGCAACGCCACCTGCTAAGGCAGAAAATTTGCCGATTGTCACGACGAACATGCCATAGGCGAAAATGCCAACAATGATGGACGGTACGCCGCTCAAAGCGTTGGTGGCAAACCGAATCCAATCGGCAATATTTTTAGAGCTGAATTCTGATAAATAAACGGCTGCCAGAATACTCAGTGGCACACTGATTAATGTTGCGATCGCCACAGTTAGTAAAGTACCCGCGATCGCGCTACCCACGCCACCTCCGGGCTGAAGCGCAGCGGGAATTTGCTGGGTAAACAAGTCTAGATTAAAACGTCCAATGCCTTTGAAAATTACATATCCTAGAACCAGCAGTAAGGGTAGTAAGGCAATGCCCAGCAGCGTAAAGGCAATGCCTGTCCAAACGAGATCCATTAAGGTTTGCGGGCGGGCAAAAGAGCGATCCATACCCTGAGCCGCCGATTGATCTGAGTTTTGAGTGGGAGCGATCGAAGTCATAATCTCATTCCCTGCATTGGATTTAGCACATTAGCACTCGAAAATGTCTGGCTGAAATTTCAACTTACTACTACTGTTTGACTTTTCGCACAATGATTAATGCCCAAATATTGACAATCAACGTAATCGCAAACAGCACCAAAGCGGCATACATCAATGACGATTTTTGCAGCCCTGTAGCTTCGGAGAATTGGCTCACGACTAGCGAGGAAATCGTATTGGCAGGTGCGAGTAGCGAAAAATTTAGATCGTTGCTGTTGCCAATGACTAATGTGACAGCCATTGTTTCTCCCAACGCTCGACCCAGCGAGAGCATAATGCCGCTGACGATGCCGGAAAAAGCGGCAGGAATTAATATCTTAAAAATCGTTTGCCAGCGGGTTGAGCCAACACTATAAGCACCCGATCGCAAGTCACTGGGGAGCGATGCCAGCGCATCGCGAGACAAGACAGTGAGAATCGGCAAAATCATGATGGAGAGCACGACCCCCGCTGGCAGCATCCCCGGACCGATCGGCGGCGTACTAAACAGCGGCAACCAGCCGAGATATTGATGCAGCCAGGTGCCGATACCCTTGAGGAAAGGAATAACGACAAAAATGCCCCAAAAGCCATAGATAATACTGGGAATGGCTGCCAGCAGTTCAATGAGAAAGACCAGCGTTGTGCGAATCGACCGGGGTAAGAAATTCTCGCTCAGGACGATTGCTGACGCTAACCCAGTAGGCACTGCCAGCAACAGGGCAATCAACGAACTGACTAGCGTGCCATAGATCATGGGCAGTGCCCCAAACGTTTCCTTTGCCGAATTCCACTTCGTCCCGGTCAGGAAGCCTAGCCCAAATTTTTGCATCGCTGGCAAGGCTTGAATCCCAACGACGATCGCAATCCAAACCAAAACGGCAGCGACGCTAAACGCACACACTAGCGTCAGACGTGAAAAGCTCTGGTCAAGCAGTTTGTCGGTTGATGAGCGGGGCTGAATATCGGCGTTACTGGTTGCAGCAGTCATGCTAGTTTCCCAATGGGCTGAGTGAACAATGAAATGATCAAGCTTGAATTTTCGCGAGCGCGGCTTTAACTTTCTCAACCGTTTGCTGAGGTAAAGGCACATAGCCCATCTCTTCACTTAGCTTTTGTCCCTCGGTCAATGACCAGGTCATCACTTCTTTTAACGTTTTAGCTTTCACCTTATCTTCGTACTGCTTTTGTGCCATGATCCAGGTGTAGGTGACAAGCGGATAAACGCCTTCACCTTCCGGGTCGGTAATAAATACCCGCAAATTATCTGGTAGCTTTGCCGTAGCTAGTGCTTTGAGTGCTGACTCAGTATTCGGCTCAACATATTGACCCGATTTGTTTTCTAAATTGGCAACAGGAATTTTGGTCGGTTTAGCGTAACCATATTCGATGTAGCCAATCGCGCCAGCAATTTGCTGTACTAGGGCTGCAACACCTTCATTTCCCCTGCCGCCCACGCCTGTTGGCCAATCAACGGCTTTACCATCCCCTACTTTTTCCTTCCATTCAGGGCTGATTTTGCTTAGCAGTTTGGTGAACACAGCAGTGGTGCCGCTGCCTTCTGATCGGTGAACCACAATAATTGGTAGATCTGGCAGTTTGGCATCAGGGTTGACTTTGGCGATCGCTGGATCATTCCATTTTTGCAGCTTGCCAAGAAAAATATCTCCTAATGCCTTGCGTGAAAGCTTCAAGCCCGTTTTTTGATCGGGTACGTTATAGCCAATAACAATCGTTCCGGCTGTCATTGGCAGCAGCACCACTCCTTGTTTGACCTTCTTGATCTCGTCATCCTTCATGGCGACATCACTAGCACCAAAATCGACTGTACCTTGAGTGAACTGTTCAATTCCAGCACCGCTACCAACTGCCTGATAGGCAACTTGAATCGCGGGCTTTTGCTTGTTATATTCCGAGAACCAGCGCTGATAGAGCGGAGCCGGAAAGGTGGCACCTGAGCCAATCAGGGTCACATTGGGTTCACTTCCTTTCGCTAAACCGAGGCAGGAAGTTACAGTAAATGTCAAAAGAACTAAGCCTAGAAATAGCGATCGACGAGAAGCAAGCAGTTGGTTAATCATAAAAATTGCTAAACAGTTTTTTGCGCTCAGGGATGATGTTTTGATAAATGTCGCCCAGCCTAAAATAAAACAACACTTGATTTTTTGAGTTAGACAAGTGAAGTTATCTTGAATTAATTTCGCTAAAAACTTAAGTAGATAATAAAATCGGAAAGACCTTATCAGTTGAACTTGCTAGCTGAAGAGATATTTGCGAAGATACCGCGCCTTGAATAGCTTCTGAGTTAACAAACAATTAAAAGCAGCTATTTCTATCTTTAGAGCATCAAATTTTAGCGAGATACTAGTTTCATCTAGCTAAAGAGTGAAATATGAGTTGAATAATGAAAAACTTGTTGAACATCCCGCTCAATTGTGCCACCTATGCTATAAATTCTATGCCAGAAGGTAGCGATTAATGCGTTAACTTAAGCGTATTTAATCACAGCGAAGTTGAGTAAGCATAAAAATTTCGGTTTCCAATTTATAGTTTTAGACGGTCGAAACTGGACGCGATCGCGCTTTCTATGGTCAGCTTTTAAGAAAGACATTGATAGTTTGATGCCGACATAAGAAAGTTCTTCTGAGTTGAAAATTTCTTACATTGCAGTTACAAGTAACGTTAATAGAGTAACGTAAAGCCAAGTTTAACAAAACATTAACAATCCATAATCTATCTCTATAGGAATAGAGAGGCTTTGATTTCTTCAAGTTGGAAAATAACGCTTCAGATGAGCAGGAGTTTATTTCTTTTAAGAAAATGCAGTTTTATTGAGGTTATGAAGAAAAACTTTGTCTCTTTTACTACGGCTTCCATTGACCAAGTTAGTACAAAAATCTCAAACAGAGCATCAGGAGTTTCAGGCTCCTGATGTCCAGCATATTCAACTAGCACACCCCTTAACGTGAGGTTATGCTTGACTGCTCCTCAAACCCCGCCAATGCAGACAGCGATCGCGTTGACTACTTTTGTCGTCTTTCCCTCCTTATGAGCTTTTAATAACCACAGAAGGGAAATGTCATTGCTCGCTCCAGGCACTTTACACTCTCTGGTTTAACAGACCGACGTTTGTTTGAACCACGATCTTTTACGATTTCCAAGCTTGATTGTCAATATTTAGTAAAGCTTTAAGACGTTCTAAGACAAATCAATCAATTCAAACGCTTACACAAACACGAATTCAATCATTTCTATGTCATCTTAAGCTAGTAAAGCTGATTGCTTAAACGCTTCTCTTGATCTTAAACGGATGAATATTTCTTTCATCTCACACCCGTCATTAGATAGAGTTCGCGATCGTAATAATTGTGTTAATGTGACTAAATGATTAGGTTTGTCTGTCCGCGCTTTTGCTTACTTTGCTTTTGCTTACTTTAGATACAGCGCAAGTAGTAGGGTTGGTTAATAACACTAAGTTTTGGAACCAAAAAAGTAGGTTAACAGAACGCTCTACTGCACATTCGTTATCAAGTGCAAGCCTTTTAACTTGACCACCTTAAATCAGCCTTAAGCACCCAAAGGTACCTCCAGTGAACTCACTTTCAACACTTCAATCAGCATTAGACTGGTGGGTAGAAGTCTCTCTTTCTGCCCCCCAAAAAACGTACCACCTGGGTCCGTTCAAGAGCCGAGAAGAGGCAAAGCTTTCTAGAGGCACTCATGTAGACGCTTTATATCACCAGAAAACGAGAGACATTGTTGCTTTAATCAAGCAGCATTAGCCTTGCGTTTTTCTAAGCAGAGAGCTATCGTATTGCGTTCAATGCAATACCAGACTGCACAAATCAAAGCTCCTTTAAATGCAACTGCTAGAGCCTGCATTGAAGGCGGAGATGGTAGCGGCACTGTCCACCGTTAGCTAGGTCATGCAACAGGATTTACCAGCCTTTTAGCAAAGCTGGTAATTGCTTCATCAGTCTTGGCTCGCGTCAGGTCTTCGTTGGTCGTCGGGATATTTATTATCAGGAGAATAGCTATGTTGGACATCGATGAAATGAGCAAAAGAGAGATGCATAATCTCTTACAAGAAGTAGGACATGGTCACCTCGGCTGTGCACTGGAAGGGCACCCCTATGTGTTGCCCATGCATTATTATTTTGACGAGCCAGATATCTACATCTTCACCACGGTGGGGATGAAGACCAAGTATATGGATGTGAATCCAGAAGTCTGTTTGCAAGTGGAAAAAGTCCGTGATCTAAAGCATTGGCGCAGCGTGACTGTCATGGGTCAAGCTGAACACATCACAGAGCAGCAAGACATCGATCGCGTGATGCAAGTGGTCAAAACGCGGAATCCACCGCTTTCGCCCGCCATTAATCGCACCTGGATTGATGCTTGGGGACGTGCAGAGGTCATGGCGCTCTACCGTATCCATCCCAGTGAGATGACTGGACGCACAACGGATGGAGTTAGCAGTCAGTGAGCTTTGATCGGGGTTGAGTTAAACTCAGCGGACGTTTCTCTTTCTCCCCCTGCCTTCTTTGGTCAAGAGTGGACGTGTTGATAGAACACTCGTTTTACAGTTTCGGCACAGATAATGTAGAGTCCGACGATCGCCGCCAGCACCAACAGAAAGGCAATTGGCAATGGCTGAAAGCCCAACAGTCCTGCGATCGGGGTGTAGGGTAAGAGGAGCGTGATACAGACGATCGCGATCGTTGCCATCAGCAAGTACTTTCCTGGCTTGCTTTTGAGGATGGATTGCCGTGTCCGAATCACCAGCACAATCATGGAGGCAGAAATCACTGACTCCATAAACCACCCGGTTCTAAATTGCGTTTGGTCGGCGTGCAGCAGCAACAAAAGTGCGCCAAAGGTAAGGTAATCAAACACTGAACTGAGTAACCCAAACACCAGCATAAAGTTGCGGATAAACGTGATATTCATGCGGCGGGGTTTATTGACCAGTTCCTTATCCACGCGATCGGTGGCGATCGTCATTTCGGGGAAATCGGTCAGGAGGTTGGTGATGAGAATTTGACTGGGCAGCAGTGGCAAAAAGGGCAGCACCAGCGAAATGCCTGCCATGCTAAACATATTGCCGAAATTAGCGCTCGTTGCCATAAACACATATTTGAGCGTATTGGCAAACGTAATCCGTCCTTCTTTCACACCTGCAACCAAAACATTCAGGTCTTTTTGCATCAGCACAATGTCGGCAGCTTCTTTTGCCACATCCACTGCGCTTTCAACCGAAATCCCCACATCGGCAGCATGGAGCGCTGAAGCATCGTTAATACCGTCACCCAGATAGCCGACCACGTTCCCCGCTTTTTTCAACGCAATGATGATCCGCTCTTTTTGGTTTGGCTCCACTTCCGCAAACACATTGGTTTCCCCCACTTGATGCATGAGCGCTTCATCACTGAGCGTTTGCAATGCGGCACCCGTCAAAACTTTGGGTGCTGGGAATCCCACTTGTTGAATGATGCTGATGGCAACGGCTCGACTGTCGCCCGTGATCATTTTGGTGGTTACGCCGAGTGACCTCAATTCCTTGAGCGTGTCTGCAATCCCGGCTTTGGGGGGATCGAACAGGGCAAGATAGCCCAAAAAAGTCATGTTCGTTTCATCGTCTTTGTTAAAGGACTCACCCTTGAAGTTGCGGTAAGCCACGCCCAACACCCGAAAACCCTTGCTGCCTAAGTCCTCAGCCTGTTGTTGAAGCTTATCCCGCTGGTCTGCGATGTCGATCGTCTTCCCCTCGCTCATTTCAACCATTGAGCAAACATCGAGAATTGGCTTCAGTGCGCCTTTCGTCACAATTAAGTGTGTATTGTCTTTCGCAAAGAGAATGCTGAGGCGTTTGCGATTGAAATCGTAGGGCACTTCATCCAGCTTCTGATACCCAGAGATGTCAAATTGTTTATGTTCACGAATGGCAGTATCGATCGGGTTGGCATAGCCCGATTCAGAGGCTGCATTGAGGTAAGCGTAAAGCAAAACCCGGTCGCTCTCTTGCACATTCACATCCACCGCGCTGTGAATTTTTACTTCTCCTTCGGTCAACGTGCCTGTTTTATCAGTACAAAACACATTCATGCTGCCAAAGTTTTCAATCGCGGGCAGTCGTTTGACAATCACCTGTTTGGTTGCCATTTGTTTGGCACCGCGAGCCAGGTTCACGCTGACGATCGCGGGCAATAGTTGGGGTGTTAGCCCCACTGCTAAAGCGAGAGAGAAAAGAAAGGATTCCAGCACGGGGCGGTGTAAGTAGACGTTGGCGAGAAAAATCAGCACCACCAAAATCAACGTGACTTCCATCAGAAAGTAGCCAAACTTGCTCAGTCCCGTTTCAAATTCAGTTTCAGGCGGTCTGAGTTTCAGGCGTTCGGAGACTTTACCAAATTCAGTCTGCTTGCCGGTCTGGACGACGATCGCTTGCGCAGTCCCACTGATCACATTGGTGCCCAGATAAAGCGTGTTGGTGCGATCGCTGAGTCCGGTTTCGGCAGGCAGCACGCCACTGATTTTGTCAGCAGGATAGGTTTCTCCCGTCAGCGCGGCTTCATTCACCGACAGATCTTTCGACTCTAAAAGCAGGCAGTCACCAGGAATACTATTGCCAGCAGCCAGCACCACAATGTCACCCGGCACCACGTCCTGATTAGGAATCGCTTGCGCTTGACCATCTCGCAACACGGTGGCTTTCACCTGCACCAGCGCCAGTAGCTTGGCGACAGCATCGCTGGCTCCCCGCTCTTGCCAGAAGCCGAGAAGTCCGCTGATGAGGACGATCGCTAGGATAATCACCGTATCAATGACATCGCCCAGGAAACCGGACAGCATTGCCGCTGCCGTCAAAATCAAAATAATCGGACTCTTGAACTGGCTCAACAGCAGTGTGAGTACATTTGACTGTTGTTTTTGCTTCAGGCTATTGGCACCGTACTCGCTGAGGCGTTGCTGCGCCTCCTGACGGCTCAGTCCCTGATGACTACTCTTGAGCTGCTGTAACACCTGTTCGGCAGACAGACTCCAAAATGAAGAGAGGGCTTGAGGCATAAATTCAGATTACTACTGTGATAAAGCTTTCAATGGAAAGGAACCGCGATCGCCTTTTGCTTAAGTCCAATCAATCATCTCATACACTCTTAAAATGAGTTTGCTTGCACATTGGAACATCATTAAAGGAGCGTGGGTTAATTAACCTGAACCACTTTTTCTGTGTAGGGACGTTCCATGGAACGTCCCTACTACAGAAAGAATTGCACCTTATTAAAGCCGCTTTCCTAAGGCTGTTTTCGGAGTCAGGCTGAAGCATCACCGAAACGCTTTAATCACGGCATCAAGTTTCACTTTGATGGCTTTGTCATGATGTAGGATGAGTGGGATTTCGCGATCGATGCCCAGCAGCATAGACTGCCATCTGTGCCACTCGGATGGAATACTCAACAGGATCAGCACCATGAGGTGGGGTTGGTTTGACAGGACGTGCGATCGATGCTTGCTGTGCCATATCTGTGCTCTTGGGCGAAAGTAGTTTTTGAACAGCCTGGGGCTTTTGCAAAGCTCAGTCAGTCGCTCTGTTGTGCCCCTTGCCGTATGCACTCAAACGATGCGTTGAAACAAAGCTGTGCCGCAGAGTTGCTTGAAGCTTGACGTAGCGACTACAACAGCCTTAACGGGAAGCCAGAGGCTCCGGGTGTTTTGGTTCCAGCAAGAGCGCACACAAGCGCTCGGCATTTTCTCTTAAAACATGCAGAATGCTCCCGCGCACGACCGTATCTAAATACAAGCGCTCTGCTAAATGGGAAGCATGTCGAGGAGTCGGCTTTCTCACAGGTGCTGGTTCGCCTGCGATCGCAAACTGGTTCGGCACTTGACTGAGCACCTGGGCAATGAGCTTTTGCCAAAACTCGTGCAGAGAAAACGCGACTTGATAAGGATGTTCTGGGTATGCTTCCAAGACAGACTCAATTTCTTGAACAATCAATGGCAGGGTTAAGTTGCTCAACTCGTAGGGCATATCTTTCTCTCATTTAAGCTGGTTGAGTCCGAACATTAGGGCTGGCTAGCGTGGCTTAGACAGGCATCTCGTCATGGCATTGGTGACAACGCCAGTAAAGCCCAACCGCATCTGTCGCAGTAAAACAGTGGCACAGCAAGGACAGGTGTGACGGCTGCTCATGGAAAACTTGATCGCAGATGTAGATAGAAGCGGTTGACCGCATTGCAGCTTAAGTGCTTTGGCAAGAAGATAGCATTGGTTAGTAGAGCCTTCATCGCCTACCCTCATTGGATCAAATTGCCGTATCGCCTCTGACCACAAAGATTCACGGGTAGCTTGATGTGGTTTTCTGCTTCAAACCTAACAACCAGACGGTTGAGAACGAGTATACTCAAGAGCCTGATTGGTATGAATTGGGTTAAATATTTACAATTCTTGATAAAGTTTCTCAGCCAAAAAGTCTGAAGTCTCAGCGTTATTGCCAGTCCCTTGCTTCGAGTGCTTGCTGCGGCAATAATCACGTGGCTTCAATTGCTTGCCGGATCGTGGCGATCGCTTCACAGTGGCTGTGTAGACAATGGAGTCTGAAACGAGATCGAGTGTTGGTGGCGTTCAGCAAATCAAACGCTATAGTTACATGCTTTTAGCGATCGTTAGCTTTAGCAGCACTTCAAAGAGCGAACATTTACTGTCTGCTTACCCAGCCGCCTCGAATCTGCCATTCGGCATGACCGTCCCGTCGAAATGAGTCCCCTTGAGGTTAGCACTCTCTAAGTTGGCAGCTCTGAGATTAGCGCCCTCTAAATGAGTGCCTTGCAGATTGGCATGACTCAGGTTAGCGCCAGCCAAATTAGCACCAATCAAATTCGCGTCTTGGAGGTTAGCACCACTGAGATTTGCTTGCAGCAGTTTGGCTCCAACCAAATTGACTCGTGCCAAGCAGGTATTCCGCAAATTCACGCCCTCCAAATAAGCACCCTTGAAATCGCGCTCACCGGCTTGATAGCGCGTGAGCAATTCACGTGCACTGTCTACAGGTTGATTGAACATCGTTACTCCAACGTCAAAGGACATCACTTGTGGCGATTGTTGACTGTTCATGGCTCCCCTTCAGCCGTACATTAGCGCTGTTTGCCGTAGGAGTGAAGCGGTTCGGCATCTGAAGCGTGAGGGACCCGACTCAGGGAAGCTTGGGCAATCTTCCTTGAGCATCACATGCTGGTTTGCTTGCCAGGGTTAGTTGTCTTATTACGACACAAACCTGAAAAGGGTAAGCAGTTAATGTCTTTAAATAAGCGTGATGATTTTTTGGTAGGTCTTTTTGTCTAGGATTGCCTATTGGTTAAAAGACTCAAAGGCAGAGGCTTCAAAGCTAATCCGCCGACTCATTCCAACTCCTCAAGGTTAACCGCAATGAGGTTAGTCCCGTTTTCGGCGTTTTCTATGGCTCCAAGCAATCGTCTTTGATTCGCCTCCGATCGCGAGAGGTAAGCGGTTTCATCAACATCGTAAACAACGATCGCAATCTCTTTGTCTTGAAAGAGAGCCTTAAGCGATTCTAGACAATGATGATCTAGATCCTTTGCGTTGAGGCGATATGAGGTATGCATAGTCGTCGAACCGCGAGACGTAATTTCATTCGTTATAGGTTGCCAGTTTTGTGGTCTACGCTGCTTCCAGCGATCGCCCTTCAAACAACCGATTGCGATCGCCCCTTTCACCCAGACCCACGATTGTGAAACGTCTGCAAAGCAGAATCGCCCTCAGTAGCCATCGCCCGATCGCCTGTTGCCAAGCAAGATTTCCGCGATCGCACGACAAAAACGACGATCGCGGTTGAGATGGTGCGTTCTCGTCAAGACTTGCGATTTAAGATGAAGCATTGTTTAGAGGAATGCATATTGCCAAAGGGGCGACTATGAGCAATTGCGAAAGCTTAGCCGATGGCAAGACAATTCGCTCTAGGGGTGTTCGACTCGACAGCAATCTTTCACGTATCTGCCTGCGGGTAGCGTGCTTTCTGCCCAGCAACAACTCCCTAACATCGCTAGATAAACTTTAAACCACTTCCCTCACCTATAGCCATAGCCAGCTAACGATTGCAATCAGCGGATGCAGATCACTTTTGCATCATCCCCAAGTCTGGATACAGTCCGCTGCGTTGCACTTGTTATACGGCGATCGCTGAGCGACTTTTTTTAGTGATCGTCGCCAGCATACATCCACATTGGCTCTGTTTTCCCAGCCCTCGTGAATCCACATTTCTCATAAAAGGCGATCGCTTCGCTGTCAGCCACAAGCATATGCATATGCATTCCCTCATATCGCTTCTTCAAAATCTCCATGATTCTTTTGCCAATACCTTGACCTTGATAATCTGGGCTAACTAAAAGATGTGGATAATAGACAACTAGAAAGCCATCCGAGATTGCATTACCAATCCCGATCAGAATTTCGCCATCCCATGCCGAGACAAGTGCGTGGGATTTGAGTAATGCTTGATGCAAAACTCGAGGGTTTTTAGCCGAGGACCAAAGATTAGACTCGTAGATTGGAAGAATTTGCTCAATTGCAATATCTCGTCTCTCAGAAAAAGTAATCATTCTCTACTGTGATTGCCCTACAACTTCGTAATGGATGACTCTGGGTTCAAATTCAAGCAAAAAGTCCTGGTCTTCTGCATAATATTTCGCAACCCCTACATCTTGACCA